>JABAOH010102232.1_pt4 | contig 10436 bp, 12 predicted proteins | sample 7062181 | NCBI WGS metagenome assembly JABAOH01 (sample SAMN14538630, study PRJNA623070) | marine sediment metagenome | biome: marine biome [ENVO:00000428]; feature: marine pelagic biome [ENVO:01000023]; material: deep marine sediment [ENVO:00002113]; isolation source: pool of 5 deep marine... | reverse complement strand
CAGGACTCCCACTCAGGGGCCGGAAAAGGGAAGCTTGGTCTGACGCTGGCAAGAGTGACACACGAGCTTCAGGAAGGTCGTCTTGCCTTCTCTATAGGTGGTAACGAGCCAGTGATGCCGGCCGCATGCACACACGACGACCATCTCCTCTCCTTCCGCAGGGATCAGAGTCAGGGCGCCCTTGTCAAATCTCCGGTCCGACACGGTGACGCCCTTCAGGTCCTCAAACCCCACTTCCTTCATTCGCATTGGTAACTTTCGGGATGGCTAAGAAGCTTTCCGCGTCAAGACCGATCATCCCTCCCACCCGGAGGGGACGGCTTCCCCTTTTCGACATCGGCCCAAAGGGCAAACAGATCAGTACCGGTACTTCCTCTCCTCTCTGACTTCCAGCTCCACGTCGAGGCCCAGCACGACCCGGTTCACGAAGTTGAAGTAGCTTGCGATGAGGTTGATGTCCAAGATTTCGGAATCTTCAAATCCCGCCTCCACCAGGCTCAGGACGTCCTTCTCCTGCATCGCATCGGGGCTCTGAGTGAGCCTCGCACAGTATTCCAGCATCCTCGCCTCCTTCTCAGGTAGAGGGGCCTTACGGTAGTCCGTCTGAAGCCTGCGGAGCACCTCAGAGGATTTCTCATATCTGGCAAGGGCCTCCGAGTGATGGACGACACAGTAGTCGCACTGGTTCAGGGCGGACACCACCACCCCGATCATCTCTCTCTGCGCCCGCTTCAGTCCCCCCTGTCTGTAGAGGATGGAAGTGTAGAAGTCCAGGTGGGCCTTCAGGGCTTGAGGGTTGAGGGAGTGTATCTTGTAGATGTTGGCGACATTTCCTCTCCTCCTGCCCACGTCTTCGTAGACCTCTGCCAGCTGCCCAGTCGCCTCTTCAGGTTCCACGACGCCAATCCAGGGCATGCTGGATGGAAGGCTTGCCACGCTAAAAAGGCCATCTGCTGACGTGGCGAACGCCGCCGTTCGCCCCCTGTCTTTCGGCGAAGGTGACTACTGAATCCACTCGATCTCGTCGACCTCGAAGATGTGGCCGCAGGCCATGCATTCCACTCCAAGCCTGTCGTCTTCGAACATCAGGACGGCTAGTTCCTCTTCCTTGCACTCAGAGCACCGTCCGAGCACGTAGCCGCTCTCTTGAATGGCCTTCACCTTCATGGCTCGCACCTGGTGATAGCGCTACTCCTCTCCGAGGTCGCACTTGGGACACATGTAATCCAAGAGGGGATAGTTCCCGTGGGCATGTTGAATGAAGTATACCTTCTCTGTGCCGCAGTTCTCGCAGTATCGCTTCTCATCGGGCTTGAAGATGTCCAATCCCCCTGTGGATACTCGGCTGAGCTAGCCGGAGCGGATATTTAGCCTTTGTCCGGAGCTTCTCTCGAAAGGAACCCGCACACGCTCTTGAGTTCAGGCTGCATCGTATCAGGACGCCGGCGGGCCACAAAGGAGACGCCCAGACTCTCGGAGGGCGGTACGTCGACAGGTATGAGGACGAGGAAGTCTGCTTGTGTGGACTCCCGGAAATGGTGGACAGGGTGAAGGGGATGTCCTAGCCATGGGGGCTCCCAAAGAGGGAGTCCACACGGAGAAGGGGTATCGATCACACGTAGTATGTCCGACTCTGTTCTCTGAGGAACTGTTGCAGGTAGTAGCTGCCGCCAGCGCCCTTCCCCGATATCCCACTGTGCTTCCAGCCTCCGAAGGGCTGGGCGCCAACGACGGCCCCCGTGGTGGCTCCCTGCGTCCTGTTGCAGTATGCCACTCCCGCCTGGATTTCCCTGAAGAAGGTGTCCCTCTCAGACTCATCTTCGGTGAAGATGCCGGCACAAAGCCCATACTCGGAGTCGTTTGACAACCGGATGCCTTCCTCCAAGGCGCCAATGGGTGTGACGCAAACGATGGGCACGAAGAGTTCGTTCTGGAACAACGGATGGTCCCGGGGTAACCCATTCACAATGGTCGGCTCCACGAAATACCCCTTGCTCAGGGGACCCTCCCGGATGACGTGGCCCCCTGTCAGGACTTCACCGTCTCTGGCAGCCTGAGTCACGTAGTCCTGATAGTTGTTGTAGGACCCCTCATTGATGATTGGCCCCAGGTAGGTGTCTCGCTCCGTCGGGTCTCCTATCCTCAGCTCCTCCGTCCATGCCACGAGTCGCTCGGTGAACTCGTCCTTAATGTCCCCGTGGACATACACTCGAGAGCTAGCGCTGCACTTCTGGCCACCGTATCCGAAGGCGCCGCCCCCGACTCCTGGTACGGCCTTTTCCAGGTCTGCCCTCTCGGTCACGATCACGGGATTCTTGCCGCCTAACTCCGTAATCACCGGCTTCGCGAAGTCCTTCGTCGTGGCCTTGAAGGAGGCGACTCCCACGGCCTTGGAGCCCGTGAACACGAGACCAGAGACNNGGGAGACCCGCCCGCTGCAGGGCTTCGAAAAATCGCAAACCGATGAAGGGGGTGTCGCTCGCCGGTTTCAGCACGGCGGTGTTCCCCGTGATAACGGCTCCGGTGGTCATTCCGCACGTAATCGCGAGAGGGAAATTGAAGGGCGCAATCACGGACCAGACCCCGTAGGGCCGGAGGACGCTTCTCGTCCTCTCCTGTGGGATGGATCTTCGCATTTCCTGATCGAACCCGTCGTTGCGTTCCATTTCAAAGCCGTACCACCGCAGGAAGTCGATGGCCTCATCGGTGTCAGCCATGGCCTCGAGTCGATTCTTGCCGTTCTCGTGGGACATGAGGGCGGAGAGCTCGTACTTCTGTTGGGAGAGGTCGTCTGCGACTTTGCGGAAGATGCGCACTCTCTCCTTCCAGTCCGTTTCGGACCACTGGCGAAAGGCCTCTCGAGCTGCCTCCACCGCCTTGGCGGTCTCTTCCCTCCCCGCCTTCTGGAATCTCCCCAAGAGGAGGTCGGTGTTGGAGGGACTGCGGTCTGCAAAGGTCTCCTGGCAATAGACCGCCTTCCCGCCGACGTATAACGGATGGGTCTGACCGAAATCTTCCTTCACCATGCCCAACGCGTCATCATATCTGGAGTGAAAGTCGTCCACACGGCCATCCCTCGCGGCCCTCGAGAAGGTCGCCTCGTTGTCAAACTCCACGTGAACCCCGCTCCCACTTCGCCGCGTCCAATATAAGGCTACCGATGGACGATCGCGTGCCAGTTCCCCCACGTCATCCCCGTGCAGAACAATATTATTGGGACCCGCCATCTAGGGCTTGTATGGGAGACGAGGAGCGGGGGATCCTGCGGCTCCCGCCAGAGTGGGGTACGGAGCCCGTCCCGGAGAGACTCCGCCGTCTGCGAGGTGTGGATCTCGGGGTCCTCTGGTTCAGTCTCGGTATTGGCCTGCTGGTCCTTGCAGCAGGGGCCCTCCTCACACGGACGGACTTCGGACTGGGAATGAGCCTGACGGAGGCCCTTACCGTGATCGTGCTTGGCTCCATCATAGGGAGCTTAATGCTCGCCTCTGCTGGGGTGATCGGCAGCAAATACGGCGTGCCCTCCATGGTGAGCCTGCGAGCGGTTGTGGGCCGATCGGGCTCTTACATACCCACTTCGCTGAATGTCCTGCAACTCGTTGGCTGGGCCTCCTTCGAGGTAATGGTAATGGGTGAGGCCGCTGCTTCTCTCCTTGAACAGGGCCAGGGATCTCTGGCCAACTATGCCTTGGTGGCCGGTTTCGCCGGCTTCTGTGCTCTGCTCGCCCTCGGGGGTCCGATTGTGGTCATCCGCCAGTGGTTGGAGAAGTTCGCGGTTTGGCTGGTCATCGGCTCTACGGCTTGGGTGACGATTCAGGTCTTCACCCTGCAGCCTTCCATCCCCTGGGGCGGATTTACCAGCAGCGCTGCCACGTTCATGCTAGGCCTCGATCTCGTTATCGTCATGCCCATCTCCTGGTGGCCATTGGTTGCCGACTACAACCGCTTCGCAAGGCGGGAGAAGGGCGCCTTTGCGGGAACGGCTGTCGGCTACACGCTGTCCAATACCTGGTTCTACCTCCTCGGTGCCGCCATGATAGTGATCCTGGGGCAGGGGAACGTCATCAGCGCGCTCCTGACCCTCGCCCTCGGCGGTCTGGCGCTCCTCTTCCTGTTGGTGGACGAGACGGACAACGCCTTCGCCAACATCTACTCCACGGCTGTCAGTCTGCAGAACTTCTTGCCGAAGGCCAGGCAGCGCTTCCTGATCGTCATCATTGCGATCGCCGCCATCCTCGTTGGCTGGTGGTTGACCGCCCTTGGTGGGCTGGAGGGTGCCGCTGCCTTGGCCTACGAGAACTTCCTCCTGCTGATCGGCAGCGCCTTCATCCCACTTCTGGGTGTCCTCATTTCCGACTACTTCCTGGTCCGTCGAACGCGGTACGATGTGGGGGAATTCTATGAGACCGGATGGCGGTTCAGACTCCCCGCAATCCTCGCGTGGGGGGCTGGCCTCATTCTCTACCTCGCCATTGCGTTCGGGAACATTCTGCCGACAGGGGCAAGCCTTCCAGCCTTCGCCACGTCGGTCTTGGTGCACTTCGCCGTTTCCCGCCTTTTGACTCGATGGACATAGTGCTTTAGGCACCGGCCAGTGGAGAGGGTCTCTACTCACGCCCTCCGGTTTTGATTCGCTGGGGTTTGTGAAACCTAGAAATAGGAGGGGAGGGTAAACGAATTCGGTATTATGGAAAAGGCCATCGTCCTGGTGTCTGGAGGCCTGGACTCCGGGGTGTCGCTTGTCTGGTCTCTGCAGCAAGGCTGGGAAGTGTATCCCTTGACCTTCGACTATCACCTCCGTCCCAGGCAGGAACGACGGGCGGTGAAGATTCTGACGGCTCTCTGCGATTGCGAAGAGCGGACGATCGCCGTTGACCTCCCCTTCATGATGGAGGTGGAGGACATTCTGAAGCACGGAACCGGGAACCCCTCGCTCAGGGAAGCCCCCCTGACGTACGTCCCGGCTCGCAACCTGATCTTCTACTCCATAGCGGCCCACCACGCAGAGGTCACGGGGGCTCGGTGGATCGTGGGGGGCCACAACGGGGCCGATTCCCTGACCTTCCCCGACGCGAACCCCGAGTTCTTCGGTGCACTGAATAGACTCCTCCACAATAGCCTGCTGACGTCCGAGGAGGTACCCGTTGAAGTGGTCAATCCGCTGCAAGGGCTATCCAAGGCCGAGGTCGTTCGCCTCGGCATGGAATTGGAGGTGCCATTGGGGGAGACCTGGAGCTGCAGCCTGGACCAAGAAGCTCCCTGCGGCGAGTGTCATTCCTGCATGGAAAGGGCCAAGGCCTTCGACCAGACTGGCTTGGAGGACCCACTGCTGCTTCGCCTAAGTAAAGGGGTGGCATGATGCGGGGCGGGAGGATGACCCTTTGAAACTCGGCGTCGTGGAATTCATGGACTGCGCCCACTTCCTTCCGGGCCACTCCAAATGCGGGAGCCTTCACGGTCACACCTACAAGGTTGAGGTCATCATCGAAGGGGAAGCCCAGGGAGGCATGATCCTGGACTTCGCTGACCTCAAGTCCAATCTGAAGGACGCTTTGGGAGAATACGACCATAAGGCGCTCAACGATTTCCTCGAGTATCCCTCGGTCGAGAACATCTGTGAGTTGCTGGGCGGTCGCCTGAAGGAGAAGCTCGCCTTCCCCTTCACCATCAGAGTATGGGAAGGGGAGGGGAAGTGGGTCGAATCGACCGGGTAGGGCGGCCGGAGGCCCCGGGAATCCCGCTGCCCTGATATAACACGGCACCATTGTCGCGATTGGTTCACATGGCGGACTTTCGCACCGAGAAGGACTTCCTGGGAGAGATCCGGGTCCCCAAAAACGCCTACTGGGGTGTTCAATCTCAGCGGGCTGTTGAGAACTTCCCCGTGAGTGGCCTGAGGCTCCAAAGGCGCTTCATCAAGGCCCAAGGCATCGTCAAGCTGGCTGCGGCCAAGGCCAATCTGAAGGTGGGTCAGTTGGAGAAGGAAATGGCTGAGGCTATCGTGAAGGCTGCGCGAGAGGTGATCGATGGCAAGCTCGACGATCACTTCGTGGTTGACGTGTATCAGGCTGGTGCAGGCACCTCCCAGAACATGAANNTAACATGGCTCAGTCCACGAACGACACGATTCACGTGGCGATGCACGTTGCCGCTCTCGAGGCGGTCCACGAAGAACTGCTGCCCGCCCTGGAGGCCCTTCAGGAGGCGCTTCAAGACAAGGTGGAGGAGTTCGATGACGTGGTCAAGATAGGCCGTACACACCTCCAAGATGCCGTGCCAATTCGTTTGGGCCAGGAGTTCTCGGGGTACGCCAGCATGGTGGAGCACGGCATTGGCAGGGTCACGAGGACCTCCGAGGCTCTTCAGGAGCTCGTCATCGGTGGGACGGCTGTGGGTACCGGCCTGAACGCTCATCCAGAGTATCCAGATCTGTCCATCGCCGAGATCATCCGTCAGACCGGTCTCCGCTTCCATCGTCCTCACAATCGGTTCGAGGCGATGCAAAACACCGACGCCGCGGTGGAGATGAGCGGGGCGTTGAAGACGCTGGCAGTCAGTCTCACCAAGATCGCCAATGACCTGCGGCTGCTCAGCTCGGGACCTCGAGCCGGATTGGCCGAGATTCGTCTTCCCCCTGTACAGCCTGGCTCGTCCATCATGCCGGGAAAGGTGAACCCTGTGATGGCCGAGATGCTCAATATGGTGGCCTTTCAGGTCATGGGGAACGATGCAACCATTACGTACGCGTCCCAGGCGGGCCAGCTAGAACTCAACGTGATGATGCCGGTCATCGCGTACAACCTCCTTCAGTCAATCGAGGTTATGGCCCGAGGCGTTCAGGCCTTCACGGAACGATGCGTCAAAGGCATCGACGCCGACCGGAAGCGGTGCATGTCCTATGTGGAGTGGAGCACCGCCATGGCAACGGCCCTCTCACCGCGACTGGGATACGAGAAGGCGGCGGAGATTGCCAAGCGGGCCTACGCCGAGGGACGGACGGTGAGGGAAGTGGCCCTCGAGGACGGCGTCCTGGGAGAGGAGGAGCTGGAGGAACTCCTGAGTCCGGAGAGGATGACCAGGATATTGGAGGACTAGGCAAACTCCTCCAAGAAGACCGAATCCCAGTCGGACCTCTCCTTGCTGATGTCCAAAGATGTGAGGGGAACGCTGGGGTAGTTGGGGAGCAGCTCGTCATACGATGGCTTCTCCTCGCGGTAGATGAGTCCTGTGTACACCTTGGAGAAGTCCATGGCCTTTTCGATGGCTAGGCCCCTGTCGGTCGCATCGAAGTCCGGATCCTCATCCAGGTTGACGATGTTCTCCCGGTAGAATTCGTAGGTGTTGACACTGTTGTAGGTCACGCAGGGGGTGAAGACATTCAGCAGCGAGAAACCCCGATGCTTCACGGCAGCTTCGATGAGTCGTGTGAGCTGCTTCACGTTCCCCGAGAATCCTTGGGCAATGAAAGTCGCACCCATGGCGAGGGCCGTGCCGATGGGGCGCATCGGTTGCTCTGCGACCCCATAGGCCGCCGATTTGGCGCGGTAACCGCTGGCCGCCGTGGGCGAGGACTGCCCCTTGGTCAGCCCATAGACGTGGTTGTCAAAGACGATGTACGCGATGTCCACGTTTCGACGGATGGCATGCAGGAAGTGGTTGCCGCCAATACTGTAGCCGTCCCCATCTCCTCCAGCCCCGATCACCGTCAGGTCTCGGTTCGCCAGTTTGACTCCCATGGCCAGTGGAAGGATGCGACCGTGCACGCCGTGGAATCCGTAGCAGCGGAAGTAGTCAGTGATCTTGCCTGAACACCCTATGCCGCCCACCAAGACTACATCATGAGGTTCGAGTCCGAGGTTGACGAGAGCGGTCTGCATTGCTTTCAGGATGGCGAAGTCACCGCAGCCTGGACACCAGGTCGGCCTGTGCAGGGCGAAGTCCTTGATTGCAGCCACTTAGGCCATCTCCCTCAGGCCCTCGTACACTTCCCGCGGCTTAAAGGGCGTGCCATCGAACTTTTGGAGGGTCTTGACCTGCTCCCGGGGAATGCCCAGTTCAGCCCGTAGCACTCGTTGAAGCTGGTTCGTTGCGTTGTGTTCCACAGTGGCGAACCGCTCCCCATCCTGGAGGAATTCACGCACGGACGCCGTGGGAAAGGGGGCGAGGATCTTGAGCTGTATGAACCGGAGCTTGTAGCCCTCTGCATTGAGGGCCTCCACCGCCTCAATGACGGGCCCCCTGACGGAGCCGATGCCAAAGACGTCGAGTGTGGCGTCGGTCGGCCCGAACGCCTCGACGGGGGGACTCCTCTTGTGACCCATGTCGGCGACTTTGCCTAGTCTCTTGAGCATCATCTTGACCCGCATCTGAGTGTTCTCCGTCGTGTGCCCCGTCTCGTCATGCTCATTGCTGTTGGCGGTGTAGGTTCCTCGACGGGTTCCGGGGAGACTGCGCGGCGAGATGCCGCTCTCCGTCAACGAGTAGCGTTTAAACATGGAGTTCTGGGTCCCCGCCTCTCCCACCGTCAGCGGAATCTCGTGCTCCCTCGCAATTTCCCCCCGCTCGAGGGGGGCCATGCTCGGGTTGATCTCTTCTGGAAGGATGGAAATCTTGGAGGCCGAGAGGCCCTGGTCAGTGAGGAGGATGACCGGACACTGGTACATCTCCGCGAGGTTGAAGGCCTCAGCGGTCAGGTAGAAGCAGTCCTGGACACTCCCTGGGGTGAGTACGATTCGAGGAAAGTCTCCGTGGGAACCATAGAGAACGGTCGCGATATCTGACTGCTCTGGCTTGGTGGGAAGGCCTGTGCTTGGTCCTGCCCGCTGAGCGTCCACGATGACGACAGGCACTTCGCTCATTCCGGCCAGGCTCAGCGCCTCCGTCATGAGCGAGAATCCAGGCCCGGACGTCGCCGTCATGGCCCTCACCCCCGTGTAGCCTGCGCCAATGGCGGACACGATGGCGGCGATTTCGTCCTCCGTCTGGATGACCACCCCACCATACTCCGGGAGTCGCCGTGACAGCCACTCGAGAATCTCGGTGGCGGGGGTGATGGGATATCCAGCGTAGTAGCGACATCCTGCAACCAGGGCCCCGAAGCCGATCGCATCGTTGCCCGAGAGCAGCACCCTGCTCTTCCGGTCCTCCGGCACGTCGAGCTCGAACCCATCCTGCCCCTCCACAGAGGAGGCGAACCCCAGGCCCTTCTCGATGGCCTTTCTGTTGGCCGCGACTACCTTGTCTCCCTTCGCCCCCCATCGCATGGAGATGCCATCGTAGAGGGGCTCCACGCTGAAGTCCAAGAGGCCGGCCGTGATGCCCAGGGACACCATGTTCTTCATGATGACGCCGCCAGCATCCCTCGCCATCTCTGCCATGGGAGCCCCGTAAACGTGAACGTCCGCCGCATCGGGGATCTGGGCGTCCATCGAATTGCTATCGTAGACGATGGTGCCACCCGGAACCATTTCCGGAAGGTTGACGTCNNGGCCTCTTGACTGAACTCAGCCTGACCTCATAGCCGGTATATCCTCCCCGAATCCGGGATGGAAACTCCCGGAAGGTGTAAACGTCAAGCCCCGCCCTGGCCATGGAGTAGGCAAATATCTCGCCCGTGCTGTCTATGCCTTCTCCAGACTGACCGCCAATACGCCAACTGATTTCCTCATTTGACATTGGCACACCGGGCACAGACCGGCCTATGGCCTATCGATGTGTTAATTGCTCACCTTGCTTATAAGCCCGTGCCGGCCGATCCACGACTAGGATTTCACAGCCCTTGGACCCGCGTGCCCGGCGCGGCGTTTGACCCTGAGCTGGCTGATCAGCTCCGGGACGATTTCGAAGAGGTCCCCTACGATTCCGTGGTCTGCGATTTCGAAGATGGGGGCGTTGGGGTCGATGTTGATGGCCGCTATCTTCTCAGACTCTTGCATGCCGGCTAGATGCTGGACGGCTCCCGAGATGCCCACCGCGATGTAGAGCTTCGGTCGAACAGTGCGGCCCGTTTGTCCGATCTGGTAAGCCTTCGGAATCCAGCCCGCATCGACAGGTTTCCTTGACGAGGCCACGACACCCCCTATCTCCTGTGAGAGCTCCTCCAGAAGCCCAAAGTTCTGCGGCTTCCTCAACCCGAAGCCGCCGGAGACGATTATCTCTGCGTCCTCGAGACCCACTTGGTCCTTCCGCTGGAACTCTTCGAACTCAACAACCTTCGTATCCACATCCGCCGGGCCGAGTTCCACCTTTTCTTTGACGATCTTCCCTTTCCGCCCCTTCCTTCGCGGGGGGACCTTGAAGACGTTGGGACGGACGGAAGCCATCTGGGGCCGGTGTTTCCTGCTCAGGATGTGGGCCAGGCTCTTGCCCCCGAACGCCGGGCGAATCATGTCCAGGTGTCCCTCAGGCGTAATGTCAAAGGCGACGCAGTCGGCGGCAAG
>JABAOH010030834.1_pt2 | contig 10438 bp, 14 predicted proteins | sample 7062181 | NCBI WGS metagenome assembly JABAOH01 (sample SAMN14538630, study PRJNA623070) | marine sediment metagenome | biome: marine biome [ENVO:00000428]; feature: marine pelagic biome [ENVO:01000023]; material: deep marine sediment [ENVO:00002113]; isolation source: pool of 5 deep marine... | reverse complement strand
CGTTTCTTCTCTTCTGGGAATATGTGACGTTAATACTTACGAAGGTCAGGCGGCGATGGAACTGGAAAGTACGGCTCAGAAGCTTTCCCGTCGTTCGGGAAATTTAGGAAGTAAAAGTTATGAATATGAAATCAAAAATGAGAAAGGTAAACTCATGGTTGAGCCGGCGTTGATTGTTGAGGGGATTGTTGAGGATTTGCAAAGGAATCTCCCCGTAGAAGTTATCGCGTATGGATTTCACAATACTATTGCCGATATAATAAGAGACGTCAGTTTAATTATCAAGAAAAGGACAGGCATTGATAGAGTTGCCCTCTCCGGTGGCGTATTTCAGAATAGATTACTTTTAGACCTCACCCTCAGGAAATTGACAGAGCGCGGATTCATATGTTATTATCAAAAAAAGATACCTTCTAACGACGAAGGAATTTCTTTAGGTCAGGCGATAATAGCTAATGAAATAGTTAAAAAACAGATGTAGCAGCAGAGCGATAGCTCTGCATCGTAGGGGCGGCACTCCGTGGCCGCCCAAAGAAAGTGACGGCATGCCGAAAGATCGGCATAAACTGCGTCTGTCCCCTACAGGCAGGCAAAGCTTACGCTTTGCCGCTACAATCTTTCAACAAACTATCTTTCAATGTAGAAGTAGTGAAGGAAGGGATAGAAAGATGTGTCTGGCTATACCGGCGAAAATACTGAAAATAGAAAATAATCTCGCCCAGGTAGATATGGGAGGAGTAGAGAGACAGGCCGACGTACGTATGATAGATAATATAAAAGTGGGAGAATACGTCCTGATTCATGCAGGATTTGCCATTGAGAGGATGGGAGAGAAAGAAGCAGAGGAGACGCTTAAGCTTTTGCGGGAGATGGCATGAAGTTCGTTGATGAGTTCAGAGACAGATCCATAGCGAAAAAAGTAATCAAAAAGATAGAAAGATTGGACTGTTTCAAAGCCAACCTTATGGAAGTCTGTGGTACCCATACAATGGTGATATTCAAGCAGGGATTGAGAGGAATGGTTCCCGAGAATGTGAATCTCCTGTCAGGTCCTGGCTGTCCCGTCTGCGTCACTTCTCAGGAAGACATAGACAAAGCGATTGCCTTAGCCGGGGATAGAAAGGTGATAATTACCACTTTTGGCGATATGATGAGAGTTCCCGGAACCAATTCCAGCCTGGAGCAAGAAAAAGCCAACGGCGCTGACGTGAGGATTATTTACAGTCCCAGCGAAGCTTTAAAGGTTGCCCGCGAGAATCCTGACAGGAAAGTTGTCCTTTTGGCTGTTGGCTTTGAGACTACCTCGCCTCTTATTGCTGCTTCTCTCCTTGATGCGCAAAAAGAAAAAATTGGCAATTTCTTCGTCTTCTCCTCGCATAAGCTGATTCCTCCCGCAATGGAGGTCCTGTCGAAGTCAAAAGATTTAAACATAGACGGTTTTATCTGCCCGGGCCACGTGAGCGTTACCATAGGGAGTGACGCTTACAGATTTATAGCCGAGAAGTACGACGTTCCCTGCGTGATCGGGGGATTTGAACCCCTGGACGTTCTGCAATCCATATATATGTTACTGAGACAGATAAAAGAGAAGAGGGCTGAAGTAGAAATTGAATATTTTCGCGCTGTTCGTCGGCAGGGTAACAGGATAGCTCAGCAGTTGATATCCGAAGTATTTGAGGTAGCTGACGTAAGATGGCGGGGGCTGGGAATTATTCCTGGAAGCGGTCTGAAACTGAAGAAAGAATTTTCTCGCTTTGACGCGGAAAGAGAGTTTCGACCGAAAATAAAAAGGAGTAAAGAGAATCCGGATTGTGCCTGTGGAGAAGTGCTTAAGGGAGTAAAGAAACCGACACAATGCAAATTATATGGGAGAATCTGTACTCCGGAGGAGCCTTACGGGCCGTGCATGGTCTCTTCCGAAGGGACGTGTGCAGCCTATTACAAATATGGTTAAGAAACTTGATGATGATGGGAAGAAGATTTTACTGGGACACGGAAGTGGCGGCAGGCTTACGCATCAATTAATCAAGAGCTTCGTGAAAAAATTCCGAAATCTGCCGCTGGCGAGACTCGACGATAGTGCCGTAGTAGAATTCAAGGGCAATCTTGCCTTTACCACAGATTCCTACGTAGTGGACCCCATATATTTTCCCGGCGGTGATATAGGCAAACTGGCGGTCAACGGTACCGTTAATGACCTGGCTATGGTGGGAGCAAGACCTCTATATTTGACTGCCGCAGCAATTGTTGAAGAGGGATTTTCTCTCTTTGACCTTGATCGGATTGTCGATTCAATGAACAGGGCTGCCCGGTCAGCGGGCGTAAAGATAGTTGCTGGTGATACTAAGGTTGTGGGAAAAGGTGGCGCTGATAAGATATTCATAAACACTTCGGGCATAGGATTGATAGATTCGGGAGTCGATATCTCTTCCAGGAATGCGCGGCCTGGCGATAAGATAATTTTGAGCGGCACGATCGGAGACCATGGAATTGCTATTTTGAGTGCCAGAGGAGGTTTTGATTTCCGAACAAAGGTGAAGAGCGACTGTCAGCCACTCAACTCGATGGTTTCCCAAATCCTGAAGGTAAGCAAGAATGTGCACACTCTGCGCGACCCCACGAGGGGTGGACTGGCCACATCTCTTAACGAGATAGCCCAACAGTCGGGAGTGGGGATAGAAATTGAAGAGGAGAAGATACCGGTTAAGGAAGAGGTTAAGGCCGTCTGTGAAATGTTGGGTTTCGATCCCCTGTATATTGCCAATGAAGGGAAACTGGTAGCTTTCGTTCCCCGAAAAGATTGCGCCAAAATTATGAGTGTTATGAGAAGGAATAGATACGGAAAGGACGCGCGGATAATTGGCAGTGTAGTTTCCCATCACAAAGGTAGAGTTGTGGTAAAAACGGGAATAGGAGGAGAAAGAATTCTGGATATGCTTACGGGTGAACAGCTTCCCAGAATCTGTTAAAATTTTTCTGCAGCGTTTTTGGGTAAAAAGAAATTAGATCGGGGCCTTTTGAACTTGCGGGGGCTTCTTTTTTATGTGGGCAGTATATTTAACGGGTAAGAAACGACAATTGAAAAGGGTATTGAAGAAGAGTAAAAAATTTCCGGCATACCGATTATTTACTTGAATACCGGTAGATTTTGGGTATAATATACTTAATTACGTCACAGGTTAACGACTTAAGCGAAGCGTAAATGCAGGGAGGCAAATAAATGGAACTGGTAATTCCCGTTATGACTTTGCAGGATGCCCGGGCAGCAGTCGAGGGCGGGGCCAGACTGATCAGCGTAAAAAATCTTCATGAGGGCTCTATGGGCGCTAATCTGCCTTACACTATAAAGACTGTCCGGAAAAAGATTCCCCGGAGAATTCGCCTGGGGGCCACTGTGGGAAATTTTCCTGGCTATATGACCTGTACGGCAGCACAGGCAGCGCTGGGAGCTGCTGTATCAGGAGCAAAAGACCATGTTACTGTAGGACTGTACAAGGTGCCTTCCTACAGGGAAGCAGCGAAAATGGTTAAGGCAGTTAGTGACACGATAAAAAGGTTTAATAAGAGAATCGGCGTGGCTGTATGCAGTTTCGCCGATTATAAGGAGATCGGCTCTATCTCTCCCCGAGAGACTCTGGATATTCTCGTCGATTCTCAAGCAGATATAGCAGTTATAGATGTTGCGCAGAAAGGGGGTAAACACCTTTTCGATTATATGTCGCTCGAAGAACTCCGCACTTTTGTGGAGGGAGCGCACAGTCACGGGCTGGGGACGCTCTTTCTTGGCTCCCTGGGAAAAGACGATGTATCGGCATTGCTGCAAACCGGAGTAGATATAATGGGAGCCCGTAGCACCGTATGTCGCGAGGGCAAATGGTATTACGAAATAGAAAAGGAAAAAGTCAGGGAACTGGTCAAGATAATCGAAGAGGCGGAAGGAAAAAGCTGGATAGAACGCTGGTGGGAGAGGAGACAGAAGAGGAAGAAAAGGCTGCGGGGCAAGACTTGCGGTCCGGAACATATGATCGAGAGTGCAAAGTCTAAAGGTTAAATTCTATCGTCAATATGTCCCTGATACTATTCCTGTTTAGCGTAATACTGATTAGTCTTTCCGGAATCATGATGCCCGGTCCCGTGTTTGCCGTGACATTATCCAAAGGTTACGAATCTCCCCTGGCCGGGATAGGGGTGGCTCTGGGGCATGGAATAGTTGAACTTCCTTTGGTAGCTATTATCTACTTCGGTTTTGCCAGATTTTTCCACCTGGAATTGGTTAAGTCTGTCGTAGGTATTGCCGGGGGGTCGATTCTTATTTATATGGGTTCTGCCATGTTCAGAACCCGCCTTAAAATAAATGAGAGAAACTACAGTCTTTCTCAAGGTTCGGTTGTCGCCGGTTTCCTCACCAGCGTTTCCAATCCTTACTTCTTTGTCTGGTGGGCGACAATCGGTGCGGCCCTTATGACCAGGGCGATAACTTTTGGATTAACGGGAATTCTTCTTTTTGTTTTGGTCCACTGGTTGTCCGATTTATCCTGGTATTATCTGGTATCTTCGGCAGTTTACCGGAGTAAACACTTGTGGAGCAGGAAGTTACACGGGATTCTATTCGGTTTATGTGGCGCGATACTTATCGGCTTTGGCGGTTGGTTCATATTTTCTGTTCTGCTATAATACTGGTGTTAAAAGGTGAAAAGATAAGATGAAGGTTATCGGGATAGTAGGGTATAAGGGGAGTGGCAAGACACATCTGGGCATCAACCTGTCGGAAGAATTGAGAAGGAGAGGCTATACCGTAGCCATTGTCAAACACGTGGAAGGGTCGCTCGACCTCCCGGATAAAGATACCGGCCTATACAGAGGACATTGCGACCAACTTATCGCGATCTCCCGGGAGGGAAGCACGGAATTCTTTAAGGGTAAAGTCGATCTTGAACAACTGCTCGACTCTGTCGACACCGATTTTGTAATCGTGGAAGGTTTTAAGGAGAAAAAGAGCTTTCCCAGGATTGTGTGTTTGAGAGAGAAAGGTGAGGAGGAAGAACTTTCTCTCGGCCTGGGAATCGGACTGGTGGGTAAGGGTAATTTCGATCCCGACAGAGACATTTCCGCAATAGCCGACAGGGTGGTAGATAAAGCATTCAGGCTACCCGTCTTGGACTGTGGCGATTGCGGATTTGCCAGTTGTTACGAGCTGGCAAGAGAGATTGTCAAGGGCAGGAAGAGAGTGGGCGACTGCACTCGCCTGGGAGAAAATGTAGAAGTGCGGGTGGCGGGTGAGCGTATGGAACTGAATCCTTTTGTAACAGAAGTTCTGCGAAAAACAATAAAGGGATTTCTTTCCGGCTTGAAGGGTTTCAAGCAAGGAAAGATTAGAATTAAGATTAGTGACAGAGAAGAACGATGAAGACAAAAAATATTACCAGATATATATACGGCCCGGTTCCCTCGTGGCGATTGGGAAGGTCATTGGGCGTTGATATTGTGCCTTTCAAGACGTGCAGTTTTAACTGTATCTATTGTGAAACCGGCAGGACAACTAACCTGACTTGGGAGAGAAAAGAGTATGTTTCTAAGGATTCCGTTATTGAAGAATTGAAAGCCTTCTTATCCCAAGGGAAGAGAGCAGACCATATTACTTTCTCCGGTTCGGGTGAGCCCACTCTAAATTCCCGGATCGGGGAAATGATAAGTGCAGTAAAAAAACTCACAGATATTCCCGTAGCTGTGGTGACTAATAGCTCTCTTCTCAGTCGAAAAGAAGTGCGTCGGGAGCTGCGGGAGGCGGATGTGGTTCTCCCTTCTCTGGATGTGGTAAGCCAGTCCCTCTTTGCATCTCTCAATCGGCCGCATCCGTCCTTGCGGATAGAGGAAATCATTAAAGGGTTAATCGAGTTTCGGAAAGAATTTAAGAATAAAATCTGGCTGGAAGTACTGCTGGTTAAAGGGATGAACGATAGTCCGGAAGAGATTAAAAAATTGGCAGAAGTTATAAAAAAGATCAAACCGGATAAGGTGCAGCTGAACACCGTGCTTCGCCCGCCAGCGGAAGAAGAAGTTTTTGCCTTGAATCAAAAAGAACTCCGCTCCATCCAGAGGCAACTGCCAGGGAAAGTGGAGATAGTAAGAAGATTTAGGAAGGTTCCCCAAGGAGGCCATATAGAGAAGCTGGAGACCGATATCAAGAATCTTCTCCGGAGAAGGCCCTGCACGCTCAGCGATATTTCGCACGCTTTGAGAGTTAGTTCCCAGGAGGTGATGAAAAACTTAACCGTTCTGGAAGGGCGCGCGGAGATAAAAGAGGAACTCCACAATCGAAAAAGATACTATGTTTCCACTCGACGCGGCAAACATAGTCAAGGAAGACATCATAGAAAAGTGCCATAGTGAAGAAACCCCGGGGGCACTATGAACAGTGCACAATAAAGGGAGAAAATTTGTATCCAGTACTTTTTAAATTAGGACCTTTGACTATTTATAGCTATGGCTTAATGGTAGCACTCGGATGTCTTGCGGGATTACTTTATGTTCGAGGAGAGGCAAAGAGAATAGGCTCCGATATGGAGAAGATAATGAGTCTATTTCTCTGGGTGTTAATCTCCGGTTTTGTGGGAGGAAGAATCCTCTACGTTTTTGTGGAATGGGAGCGTTTTCTGAATGAGCCCCTGAGAACCATTTTTGGCCGGGGAGGATTCGTTTTCTACGGCGGGTTTGTTCTGGCTTTTGGAATCGGCGTCTGGCAGATCAGAAGGAAGGGTCTAAATCTCTGGAAAACTGCGGACCTCTTTGCTCCCGGAATCGTTATCGCCCATGCGATAAGTAGAATAGGCTGCTTCCTGAACGGTTGCTGTTACGGTCGTGCTACCGATTCCTGGCCGGGAGTCTCCTTTCCGTCAGAGAGCCCGGCCGGTTCTCTGGGCGAGCCTCTAATCCCGATACAGCTATTCTCCTCGTTGAATCTATTTGTCATCTTTGGCATTTTACTTACGTTGAGGCGGTACAAAAAATTTGACGGTCAGTTGTTCTGGCTCTATGTCCTTCTCTACGGAGTAAGTCGCTCTATAATCGAAATCTTTCGGGGTGACCCGCGGGGTCAAATCTGGATGTTCTCCACTTCTCAATTTCTGGGTATAATTTTTGCCATTTTATCGCTGCTCATGCTGGGGAGATTGGGAAGAGAGAAAAAAAAGCGTTTATAGTTTATGGATGAGGAAACGTTATGGCACAACAAGTTTCGCTGATTATGGCCTTTTTTGCCGGACTTCTGACATTTCTTTCCCCCTGTATCTTACCACTGATACCTGCTTATATTTCTTTTATTACCGGCGTGTCCATTGATGATCTGGTTAGTAGCAGTGAAGAGAAGAGCAAGATGACCGGGAGAATTTTTTGGGAAATGGTTCTATTCATTCTCGGTTTCTCTTCAGTTTTTGTGTTGCTGGGTGCCTCGGCTTCCTATTTTGGAAAATTNNTGGTTTGTATATTGCCGGGGCGTTTAACGTAAGTTTTTTAGGGTATGAAAGAAAAATTCATTTAAAGATGAAACCCGCAAATATTTTGGGTTCTTTTATTGTGGGAATAGTATTTGCTCTTGGCTGGACTCCCTGCGTTGGCCCTATTCTGGGAACAATACTTGCTTACGCCTCCACCCAAGAGACTGTAAGGGAAGGGGTCTTACTTTTGGGTTTCTACTCCCTGGGATTGGGTATTCCCTTTTTGGTTTCCGGCCTTGCGGTTAATTTTTTTCTCAGAGGATTTCGGAAAATAAGGAAATATTCAAAGCCGATATCAATAGTAACCGGAGGGTTACTGATTCTATTTGGAATTCTGATTTTGACCGGCAAATTTCAGTTCATAATGTAATTAATGCGAGGTGTAAAGATGGAAGTGCTCTTGAACGATGAGAATTTCGACGAGGAGGTTCTGAAATCGGAACTGCCTGTTCTGGTAGATTTCTGGGCTGAATGGTGCGCACCCTGTTTGATGGTTGCCCCGGCTATTGAAGAGATTTCCCGGAAATACGCAGATAGACTTAAAGTGGGAAAACTCAACGTGGACGAAAATCCTATGACCAGTGCAAAATATGGAATTCAGAGCATTCCCACTTTCATAATCTTCAAGAACGGGGAAGTCCTCGGCGAGACTGCCGGAGCTATGCCCCGGGAAGCATTGGAAGAAAAAATTGGAGAAATCCTTGGTAAGTAAATACGATGTTATTATTATTGGCGGTGGGCCGGCGGGTTTGACCGCCGCTCTGTACACGGCTCGTGCCAGGCTTAAGACCTTGCTTCTGGAAAAGATTGCTCCCGGAGGTCAGGCAGCCCTCGCCTGGACAATAGAGAACTATCCGGGATTTCCTGAAGGTATTAGGGGAGTTGAATTGATGGATAGGGTCAGGAAACAAGCGGAAAAATATAAACTGGAGATCAAAAGCGAGGAAGTGGTAAAGGTTAAAGTTTCTTCTGAAGGTGGGCCGTCCGAAAATAGACTGGAGAAAGTAGTTAACACAGAAAAAGAAGAGTACAAAACCGCAGCTCTAATTGTTGCTGCAGGGACGAGACCGAGGAAATTGGAAGTTCCGGGGGAGGAGAGACTTGTGGGTAAAGGGGTATCCTATTGTGCCACTTGCGACGGGCCATTGTTTAAAAATCGGAAAGTTGTTGTAGTGGGTGGCGGAGATACTGCGGTAAAAGAAGCGCTATTTCTATCTCAGTTTGCAGAGAAGATCACTTTGATTCATCGTCGGGANNGGAATTTCTCTTGAACTCGGTAGTAACTGAAATTCTGGGAGAAACTGAAGTGCGGGCGGTCAAGGTAAGAAACGTGGCTACAGGGAAAGATTCGACATTGGAAACGAAAGGCGTGTTTGTGCACATAGGCACGGTGCCTAACACCGGGTTCCTGAAGAGTGTAGTGGAGACGGACAAGGAAGGATTTATCATTACAGACGAAAATATGGAGACTTCGGTCCAAGGAATATACGCTTGTGGAGACGTGCGGAAAAAATTGTTGAGGCAGGTGGTGACTGCCTGTGGCGAGGGAGCAACCGCGGGTTTTGCTGCCGGGGAATACGTCGGGAAATGGAAGGGAGGATGAAGGGATAGTTATCGGAGTCGCCCGGTAGTGTAAGGCTTTATGTCCGTAATTTGAAATTTGCAATTTGTAATTTATAACTTGTAGTGTAGGGCTTTATGCCCGTAAGGGTTACGCCCATAAAGGGCTACACTACCTGCTTTGCGGCTACAAAATTGAGGTTGGAGGAGAGATGAAAACAGCATTGCAGAAAGGGCTGATAATTTTGTTCCTTTTGTTTATGTGGACTTCGGGTTGTGGGGTGGAAAGGGAAGAAGGTGCAGTAACCGAGAAAGAGTGGGGAGATGCCCCGGATTTTACTCTGCCCGACCTTGCAGGGGATAATTTGACCCTTTCCGATTTTAAGGGAAAAGTTGTTATTCTCAATTTCTGGGCTACCTGGTGTCCGCCCTGCAGGAGAGAAATTCCGGATTTCGTATACCTTTATGAAAAATACAAAGACGAAGGTTTAGTTATCATCGGGGTTAATCTGGACAGAGGGGATAGCCGTGCGGTTAAACAATTCTCAGAAAATTACAAAATTGATTACCCTATAGTCCTGGGTAACGTTAACGTCACCCAGGATTATGGAGGGATCAGAGGAATCCCCACTACTTTTGTTATCGATAGAAATGGCGATATCAAAGAGAAGTATGTGGGTTACCGACCCCGGGCCACTTTCGAAAAAGCGATAAAGGAATTATTGGAAATTCCCTGACAAGTCTATAAATACGCGTATCGTAACTGCGATGAAAATTCTAATAAAGGGTTTGATTGAAACTTCGCTACTCGATTGGGACGGAAAGATTGTTTCCACTCTATATACGCCGTATTGCAATTTCCGCTGTCCTTACTGTCAAAACGCAGGGCTCATCCTCAATCCTGACCAGTATGAGACAATCCCCTTTACAGCAATCTCCCATCTTTTGGCAAGCCATCAAAACTGGATTGATGGAATATGTCTTACCGGTGGAGAACCCTGTTTCTTTGAAGATTTGCCCGAATTTCTGGGAAAAATTCGCAACTTAGGGATGAAGATAAAACTTGACACCAATGGCACCTTCCCGGAAATGTTGAGAAGAGTAATAGACATAGGGCTGGCTGATTACGTGGCTATGGACATTAAGGCCCCTTTAAATTTTGCTGCCTATGAGAAATCGACGAGGATAAAGAGTAAGAAATTATTGGAGAAGGTTAGAGAAAGTATTAACTTCATAATCGATTCCGGGGTCGACTACGAATTCCGCACCACGGTAGTTCCCCGTCTCCATAGCAAGGATGATATCCTGGAAATCGCGCGAGAAATTGAAGGAGCAAAGAAATACGCTTTGCAGAATTTTTCCAACCGGGAAACAATGGATCCTGA
>JABAOH010026294.1_pt1 | contig 10438 bp, 5 predicted proteins | sample 7062181 | NCBI WGS metagenome assembly JABAOH01 (sample SAMN14538630, study PRJNA623070) | marine sediment metagenome | biome: marine biome [ENVO:00000428]; feature: marine pelagic biome [ENVO:01000023]; material: deep marine sediment [ENVO:00002113]; isolation source: pool of 5 deep marine... | reverse complement strand
TAATCAGCCGTTCAGCCCGCGTCAGCCCTTTGGTAAGCAAGCTCTTAAGGTCTCGCTTTTGGGCTTCGATGACAGGATTCTTGCTCCTTTGGTCTTTGATAATGTCTATTTCACGAATATCTTTTTCGCCTTCGCCATCGCCGTATTTGGTGTCCAGCGATACGAGGCTGACCGCATTGGCATCCCGCCGGAGTCTGTTAAACTCATCCATATCCATATCCAGCTCTTCAGCGATTTCCTTTTCTGTGGGTTTGCGGCCAAAATGTACCTCGAGCGAATGTGTGGCTTTTGCCAGCTGGTGGGCACGGGCACGCACCAAGCGCGGCACCCAATCCATACTGCGGAGNNCGTCCAGCTCAACCTTGTCAGGCAATTTGCTGTGCAGCCGCTCGGCGCAATATCTTACCAGGCTTCTGTAATGTTCCATGAGCAGGTTGCGGAAATAATCATCGCGGCTTTTGTGGAACTGCTCCCATATCTGGTCAATGCTGAGTTCTTGCTTGGTTTTCACAGGATTCCTCCTTGAAAGATACCCTGATTTACGGGAACCTGGATTTTATGATTTTGGTAGATTTTGCAGAGCCGGGCTTTGGGTCCTATAAACAACAACGTTTTCTCCTTGTCTGCGTTCTATGCTGCTGTACGGACAAGCAAATCGTCCGTCTTAAATTTCTTATCGGCTTTTTGGCTGATAACTTTAGAAGAACCGGTTAATAACTTTCTTCAAAAACCCCTCATCACCAGGCTGGGCGGCCATACTTTTACTTAATTTTGCTGCTTTTGCCCTGCTTATCGCTAAAACGTTGGCCGGACGTTTATGGCTTTCAATCATTTGTTGGAAGTAGAGCGTTTCGTATAACATTGCTTTTCTTGGTGGAAATAGTCAGTAGTTGGAAATCAATAATCAGTTGATACTGTTTTCTGCTTTTGCCTGAGAAATTCTGCTGCCAGTCTTTGGTTGAGCGAATTTTCCAAAAGCTTGTTTATCTGAAGCTCGAGATATCCATCTCGATTTTCTTCAAGAAGCTCTTTGCTGTGCTCATCGACCACCGGTTTAACCTCGAAGCTCCCACCGACGCCGAATTTGATATGTTCAGTGTCAAGCAGGATAAGCCGCCGGTTTCGGAGGTGCTCGTCGAGTGCATTGTTCAGCAGGCCGGAAAACTCGTTCACCGCCAGCTCTTTGGGTACAAAGCCGGGATTGTTCACGTTAGTTATGTTTTGAGTAAGGATTTTTTGGCGACTGTGGGTGAACTCGATTATCTTAACCAGTATTTCGGTAATATTATCTGTTACCAGCGACGTCAGGTTCATACGTAATCCTTTCTGTTGCATCTTATGTTTTCTGGCTTGGCTGAAGAGAGTGAAAGGAGGCAGGAAAGATAGCTTATGAAGGGCGAAACTGAATTGCTCATCCTTGGTCCTTCCATTTCTTCCTTGAATCCTTCCAGCAAGGTAATAAGTAGATAGGCTTTGGTTAAATTGTTCTTGCTATTACCTTTGCTGCGAGAAAGTATTTTTCTGTTTTTTATTTTTTAAACAGATTGTAAGCCCCGGCCTGTTTCTTTGCCGGCGGTGCTGCTTGTTTGCTCTGCCGACAATGCTTTGATAGCGGCCTGTTCCTTGCTTAAAATCAGTCTTATTTCTTTGAGCGTTTTTGTTTTCTTAAGCTGCATGATTTTTGATAGTCTCTCGAATACCGACTCATCGTAGAGTCGGTGTCCGCCCTCGGTCCATTTGATTTCACGAATAAGACCCATTATCGTGTAGTTATGAATAGTCTGTCGTGAAAAGGGGGTGTAGTTAACTAACTCACCAATTCGATAAAGCTTCGCAGGTATTCTAAAAGTGTCATTCTCGACTTTTGGTTGCATAGCCAAAATTGCTTTCTAAAAGCGTAATGTATTCTGCCTTAATCGATAGACCGGGCCACAGTGAGTTGTGGGTGAGATAAGCGACTGAACATTTCAGGAAACATACTTCGTTTCGTTTCTGGTTTTAAGTTAATCGATTTTGATTCAGCTTATTTGCCTTGGCTCCAGCTTGTTAATTCATGTCAAAACACAAACAGTTGAAACCTGTTATTTAGTTAAAATGAATTTTACATTTTGCAAAATGTAAAACCCATTTTATCGGATGTCAACTTTTTTTTCAATTTTTTAAAAATTTTTCCCCTTTTTTTGACCCAGCTACGCTCTATCAAGCACCCAAAGCTGTAAAGACAGAGGGCCAATCTTTCTTCTTTTCTGAAGTTCCGCACTTTTTCTTACTCAGGTGCTGCTCACGAGGCCTCTGGCACAAAAGCATGGATTCATTTCCGCATTTAGCCGATGCTTTTTCCCAAATACCCCGGCAAAAATATCCGATACAAGAGGGAGTGAACACGAGGTGTTACACGAAGTTGAATGAAGGGACCCCGCCTTGCGGGAACCCAAATGGATATGGCAAAACGGAGTCTTTATAAACTATGGGTCGATGCAATCAAAGCTCTGGAAATACTGATAATAACCCTGACAGCAGCATTTCTCTGCTTGAGCAGGTAACCCCTTTGGCTCGGCAGATAAACTGCCTCGACATCGACCGAATAGCTGATGTTTGCATCGAAAACATCCCCAAATTGGTTCGCGCAAGGTTTGCTTCGCTGTATATACTCGATGAAACAAATAATATTCTGCACCTGCACAAGCACAATCACCCCTTTCTTATAAACAAAATAGTTTCGCTGAATCAGCATCCCACGCCCCTTATGGTTATGGCTATAAGAAGTAAAGAGCTGATATTGGTGCCGGATATAGACACCCATAAAAGGCCTATAATTAAAAAATCGCAGCGTGCCTTTGCTGAAAATTACCAGACCAACAATTGTGCTATCGTTCCTCTTATTTGCCATGACAGAGTCGTTGGTGTACTCAATCTGGCGGATAAGATAGATGAAGGCTATTTTGACTCCGCGGACATCGCTTTGATAGAGCTGTTCAGCCAGTTGGTCGGTGCGTCAATTGGCAACATAAAATTATTCGAGAAGATACAACACCAGGCCACAACAGACGGTCTGACTGGTCTTGTGAATCACAAAACATTTTACGAAATCCTCGAAAAGGAACTTTGGCGGTCACGACGATACGGTGGGCAAATCTCGCTGATTATGGTCGACATTGACAATCTCAAGAATATAAATGACGAGTACGGCCACCGGATCGGCGACAAGGTCATCAAGGAAATTAGCAAAAGAATAAAGGAATGCATCCGGCAAATCGACACGGCAGCACGCTACGGCGGCGATGAATTTGCTGTCATTTTGCTTAATACCTCGCTCATCGATGCGAGTGTGGTTGCCAAGCGTATGGTTGACGCGGTTGCGAAGACTCCGACGGCCTGGAACAAAGAGCAGATACCGCTATCTATTAGTGTCGGGCTTGGTCAGTATGATGCCCAGGCCAGTCCGGAGGACATTACAAGCCGCTCCGACCAGGCGCTCTATGCCGCCAAGCAGGCAGGTAAAAACACAGTAAGAATTTTTGAACCTTCCAAATAGCCTGTAGCTTTTTCTAAATACCACCCGATTTGTAGCTACACTATCCTCTGTCTTGAATTGCCTCAGAACAAAATATTAGTCGGATACTATTGCCAAAATGTGCCGTTTTGCTCAATCTTATCGAAAAAGACCTCCATAATTTCCCTCAGAAACATCTTTTTTTCTTGACGGTAATATAGGCAATTTAGTATATGTATATTTAGTCGAGTTCGTAGATTTTGGTCCTCTCTTGTGAGGAATTTTCGCTGATTTTCGAAAGTGATTTGAAGGAGGGCTGTTATGTCAACAAAAATGATTTGTTTGGTTTCTTTTGTTGTAGTGCTGACTCTGGCTGGTACAAATGTGGTCTTTGGTGACGTTGTGATAGAACGCCAGGTCAATGGGAGTTCTGATGATGCTGAAGAAGCTGTCCCCGGCGGTGCTATGGATTTAAGCAGCAGCGACCTGGAGATGCCCTATGAAGACGAGGGTATGGTCACTCCCCAAATAATAGGTATCCGCTTCGTGGATATCGCTGTTCCGAGGGGCTCTTTTATCCCACTGGCGTGGATGCAGTTCGACGTCGATGAGACAAAAGGCGGCAAACTGCCTGTTAGTCTTATCATCGAGGGTGAGCTTAGTCCGGATGCCGTTACATTTAGTTCGACCGCGAATATTAGCAGCAGGCCAAGAACGACCGCAAACGCAGTGTGGGTTCCGGCAAGATGGACTGAGACACATACAAAAGATTATACCCCGGATCTCTCATATATCATCGAGGAGATAGTCAACCAGCCTGCGTGGAAGAGCGGTAATGCTCTTGTGCTGATAATTAGCGACGACCCAGCCAATCCATCCCAAGGCCTTCGATGCGCCGAGTCCTGGGATGGAGCAGGGTCGGATACGGACCAGATCCCGTTGCTGCATATAGAATTTACGAATTGGTCTGCTATGGACCCCATCCCTGCTGATGGTGCCTTATATGAGGATTCATGGGCAACCTTGAGCTGGACCCCGGGTCAGAATGCGGTCTCGCACAATGTATACTTCGGCGAGAATTTCGACGATGTAAACGCCGGAGATGAAAGCACATTCCAGGGCAATCAGACTGAAACGCATTTTATCGTTGGCTCTCCCGGTTCTGCTTATCCGGACGGTCTTGTTCCAGGCGCCACATACTACTGGCGGGTCGATGAGGTTGAGGCCGACGGTACTACGATATACGAAGGCGAGGTCTGGAGCTTTTCGATTCCCTCCAGGGCTGCCTATAACCCCAACCCGCCTAACGGTACCGAATTTACGCCCATAGATGTTACCCTTGGCTGGACCGCAGGTTTTGGTACGAAATTACACCACGTGTACTTCGGCGACAGCTTTGACGACGTGAATGCCGGCACACCGGACACATACAAAGGCACCGTGACAGACCCAAACTATACTCCCGGCCCACTTGCAGGGAAAACGGTCTACTATTGGCGCATCGATGAGTTTGATGGCTCGGCCACGCATAAAGGCGACCTCTGGAGCTTTACAACTGTGCTCGACATACCCATTACTGACCCGAATCTTTTGTGCTGGTGGAAGTTTGATGATGGTGCGGGCACTACTGCTATTGATTCTTCCGGTCACAACCTTTATGGCACTGTTTATGGCGCAACCTGGGTGGCAGATGGTCAGATAGGTGGTGCGCTGGAGTTTGGCGGTGACGGTGACCATGTTGTTAGCATTGATGCCGGAGCTGCCATTAATGGTTTGAGCGCCATAACGGTCACTGTCTGGATCAAGTCTAACCTGACCAGTACGGAGAAGGGTTTCGTCTGCTTCATTGACCCCGCCGGGGGTGACAACGGTGGAATGCGTTATGACGCAGCCAGCTACAAGTTTCCGGGCGGTACCAACCTGATAAAGCTCTCGATGGATACGACCGCTGGTAATATGCAGCTGGAGGCTTCCGACAATACTCAGACCACCCAGTGGCAGCACCTTGCCCTGGTCTGGAGCAGTAACAATGATCTGCAGTTGTACATCAACGGACAGTTACACAAGCCAAGGGGCACCCAGGGCAGGGGTGGTACCATAGAGGCGACGAAGTTGATTGTTGGCAAGAGCGTGAAAGACGTGGGCGCCAATGACGGATGGGACGGCCTGGTGGACGACGTCCGCGTCTACAACAAAGTGCTGACGGCGGACGAGATTAAACAGGTTATGCGAGGTGACCTGACACTTGCCTGGAACCCGAGCCCACCTAAGGGCGCTGTAAATGTAAAGCAGACGCAGATTCTTAAGTGGAGTGCCGGAGACCATGCCGTTTCGCACCTGGTCTATTTCGGCACTGATGAAGAGACCGTGAAAAACGCCGATACAGGTTCGCCTGAATACAAAGGAACCAGGGACCTCGGTTCCCAGAGCTATGATCCCGGAAAACTCCAGTGGGATACTACCTACTATTGGCGTATTGACGAGACCAATGACACCCATCCCGACAGTCCGTGGTCCGGCAATATATGGAGCTTTACGACGGCCAACTTCCTTATCGTGGACGACTTCGAGAGCTACAATGACCTTAATCCCGATGACCCCGAGAGCAATAGGATATTTAACGCGTGGATAGACGGATACGACAACCCGGCAAACGGTTCTTTAGTTGGTTATGAAAATCCTCCCTTCACTGAGCAAACTATCGTTCACAGTGGTTACCAATCGATGCCGCTCTTCTACGACAACAGTGTTGGGTACTCTGAGGCGACTTTGACATTGACTTATCCGCGTGACTGGACTGAGAAAGGTGTCAGCACACTGACAATTTGGTTCAGGGGCAATCCGGATAACGCTGATGAGACTTTGTACGTAGCTCTCAACGGCAATGCGATTGTCACAAATGATAATCCTAACTCTGCACAGGTTGAAGAGTGGACCCAATGGAATATCGACCTGCAGGCATTTGCAGACCAGGGCGTGAACTTAGCCAATGTCAATACGATTTCCCTTGGTCTTGGTAACAGGAACAATCCGTTAGCGGGTGGTTCGGGTATAATGTACTTCGATGATATTCGGTTGTATCCTCCGCCGCCAGCACAATAAGCTGTGTGAGTGGCAATTTTCATAAATGAAGTTTTTTATGACTGTTGAAAACAATCACGAGAGGTTGAGATTTTGGTGTGTGGCCAAAACATAATTTGTAATTATTTTAATTTAACTTTTTGAAGGAGGACTATTATGTCTAAGAAATTGATTTATCTGATTTCTTTTGTTTTGTTGCTGGGGCTGATTAGTGATGCTTCGGCAGAGCTGGTCGCGCACTGGAGGCTTGATGAAGGCTCCGGAACGACCGTTGTGGACGCAACCGGCAATATCCCTGACGGTGCCTTTGAAGGCGACCCTCAGTGGGTGGCCGGCAAGTTCGGCGCTGCGCTGGAGTTTGACGGTGACGACTGGGTGAACTTTGGTACTCCCCCTGATCTGGTGATGACCGAGATGATTAGTATCACCTGCTGGGTCAACCCGACTGGATTCGTCGGTAGGCAGGGCTTTGTCGGTTTAGATGCGGGGTATGCGTTCAAGGTCCATGAGCAAGGACGACTGTGCTTCACTACGCCTGGCATTCTTGACCACGAGAGCGCCAGCACGATTTTAGAGGCTGGGACATGGCAGCATGTAGCCGCGACCTTCCAGCCGGGACAGAGCGAGGGGATGGTATTTTACCTCAACGGAGTCGAGACCGAAAGGAGGAGCAGTTCAACCATGAATCCGGGCACCGGACCGTTTCGTATGGGCAACAATCAGTGGAACGAAACCTTGACCGGCATGATTGACGATGTGCGCGTTTACAATCACTTACTGACAGAGGCCGAGATTCTGGCCGCTATGGAAGGTAGCGAAGGATATCCGTTTGCCTTTGGTCCTACTCCGGCTGATGGCACCATACATGCCGATACGTGGGTGAACCTTAGCTGGCGACAGGGAGATTTTGCCGTCTCGCACGATGTGTACTTAGGCGAAAATTTTGACAATGTCAACAATGGTACCGAAGGTACATTCCAGGGCAACCAGCCTTCTACATTTCTTGTTGCTGGCTTCCCCGGATTTGCTTATCCAGATGGTCTTGTTCCGGGCACGACATATTACTGGCGAGTCGATGAGGTCAATGATGCCGAGCCGAATAGTCCGTGGAAAGGCGATGTCTGGAGCTTTATGATTCCACCCAAGACCGCCTACTTCCCCGACCCGGCTGATGCCGCCGAGCAGGTAGACCTGGATGCAGACCTTAGCTGGACGGAAGGTTTCGGTGCGAAGCTGCATACTGTGTACTTTGGAGAGAGTTTTGACGATGTCAGCAGTGCCGCCGGAGGTTCTCCTCAGGGAGCTACGACCTATGACCCCGGCACACTTGAATTGGCTAAGACTTACTACTGGCGGGTCGATGAGTTCGATGCCATTGACACGTATAAAGGCGAGGTCTGGAGCTTTACAACGCAGGGCGCCGTCGGGGATCCGAATCCGGCTAACGGCGCTGTGGATGTAAAGCAGACACAGATTATTACCTTCTCGCCGAGTGTCTTTGCTGCTTCGCATGAGGTCTATTTCGGCACAGATAAAGATGCCGTGAAAAATGCCGATACCGGCTCGCCGGAGTATAAAGGCACCAGGGACCTTGGTGCTGAGAGCTATGACCCCGGAATGCTTGAGTGGAATACCACCTACTACTGGCGTGTTGACGAGGTCAATAACACCAATCCGGATAGTCCGTGGCCGGGCATCCTCTGGAGCTTCACGACCGCCAACTTCCTTGTCGTGGACGATTTTGAGAGCTACAATGACCTTGACCCAACCAACCCCGAGAGCAACAGGATATTTAACGCGTGGATAGACGGATATGACGACCCGACAAACGGTTCTTTAGTTGGTTATGACGCTCCTCCTTTTGCTGAGCAAACTATCGTTCACGGAGGCAACCAGTCGATGCCGCTCTTCTATGACAATAGCGTTGGTTACTCTGAGGCGACTTTGACATTGACTTATCCGCGTGACTGGACTGAGAATGGTGTCAACACACTGACGATTTGGTTCAGAGGCGATTCGGATAACGCTGCTGAGACGTTGTATGTTGCTCTCAATGGCAGCGCTGTAGTCAATCACGATAATCCTGATGCAGCACAGATAGAGACCTGGACAGAATGGAGTATTCCCCTGCAGGCATTTGCCGACCAGGGCGTGAACCTGGCCAATGTCAATACGATTTCCCTTGGTCTTGGCAATAAGAACAACCCACAGGCCGGTGGTTCAGGCACAATGTACTTCGATGATATTAGACTGTATCCTCCGGCACCGTAAGCCGTGTGATTTGGCCAGCTCCCATTGCTTCTTGCCCGCTGCCCCGACTCTCGTCGAAAGACGCGGGGGCAGGCGAAGCAAGATATGGTGGCGAGGCTGATGCGAAGCTCTCAAACAAGAGAGCATCGGATTAGCGTTAATTCGGGGCCTATACCGATTTGGTATAGGCCCTTTTCATTGATAGGTGGTTGTTTATTAATTTTTAAATTTTGTATTGCCTTGTGTGTAATTCGCTCTGTGGATAACATCGCTGGGGCGACGACGGGTATATAACCACTAATAAAATTGGTGGGGCGATTATTTGGAGAGTTCTTCCACAAAAAGCCTACCCTTTCAAATTAGTATTGTTAATATAGGCCGCCATGTACGCATTTATATCCATCATAATATCTTTGGCTGTGCTGGTAACGCTGCTTCGGCTGAAGGTCAAAATCGGCTTGGCTATGGTGATTTCGGCCTGTCTGTCGGCGCTGCTGTTGGGTGTTTGGCCGTGGGATGTCGGGCGGACATTGATTGGGGAATGGCAAAGCCAACCGTTGACACGAACCACCGGTTATCTTTTCGTGTCGCTGACCGCCCTGCTGCTGCTGGTCAATGTCATCGGTGCGGCGATGGAAGAGATCGGCCTTTCTCAACGGCTGGTACCCGCGATGCAGGGTCTGTTCAAAAGCCGCAGGTTTGCACTGGCACTGATACCGCTGATGATGGGGATGCTGCCCACGCCCGGCGGTATCATGCTCTCGGCACCGATGGTGCGCGAGGCTGGTGATAAAATCGGGGTCGAGCGCAGCCGACTGGCCGCCATTAACTTCCTGTTCCGGCATCAATGGGAACCGGTCTGGCCGCTTTTTCCAGTGGTGCCTTTTATTCAAAGCATGCTTGGTATCTCAGCACTTACTCTTTTTTGCTACCATATTGTGTTATCCGGTGCGGGTATTGTTGGTGGTATTATTGTGCTGCTAATGTTCGGTATACCGCCGAAACGTCCCGAACACCGGCAGGTCAAGCGTCACATAGGTCATAACCTGCTTGACTTCCTGCACGCCTTTTGGCCTATCGCGTTTACCGCGGTTTTATATATTGCCTTTGACTTGCCGCCCGCGGTTGGTATCTTTTTGGCCATTGTCGGATTGCTGATGATACACAAAGTTTCCCTTAAGCGATGGCTGTCTGTCTTCAAGGCGGCCCGCGAGCCGGATATGGTCCTGCTTATTTTCGGCGCGCTGTTTTTTAAGCTCAACCTCGAGACCAGCGGCGCCATCGGCAGTGTCGTGGAATTTCTCACAAGCGCCCATGTGCCGCCGCATTTGCTGCTGTTCGGCCTGCCGATGCTGGTCTGCTTCACGACAGGAGTAACGATGCCGACCGTAGCGATTACCTATCCGTTCCTTATCGCCTTTATCGGCACCGGTTCCGAGGCGAGGATGGGGCTGGAAGGATTGGCCTTTTCCGGGTTGCTTTTCGGCCTTTGGCTCACACCCGTCCACCTCTGCCTGGCCCTGTCGGCGAGTTATTTTCAAACTTCGCTGCTCAAAATCATCTTTAAGTTGCTGCTGCCAACGGCAGGTGTCGCCATTACCGGCATACTGATGG
>JABAOH010003658.1_pt10 | contig 10438 bp, 10 predicted proteins | sample 7062181 | NCBI WGS metagenome assembly JABAOH01 (sample SAMN14538630, study PRJNA623070) | marine sediment metagenome | biome: marine biome [ENVO:00000428]; feature: marine pelagic biome [ENVO:01000023]; material: deep marine sediment [ENVO:00002113]; isolation source: pool of 5 deep marine... | reverse complement strand
TCGCTTCAATCCCGTCACCCTCTCAGCCGCGCGGATAGCAGCCGACTGATTTTGGGTGGGAGCCCAGATTTCACATCGATCCTTGTGTACAGAGGCCGTGCAGTTCATCGGTTCGATAGGGGCATGGGCCAGATATGGCAGAAAATAAATCGCCTCAACTCTTTTCTCGGCGCGACTGAGAGCATCTTTCACATCGCCACGGCTTCTGGCCGTGAACCCTGGCTTGTCGAGGTGTCCGATGAAGGCCTTCTCTAAGGTCTCATCACTTAAATCGGTCTGCGCTCCCTGGTCCCAGGCGGTCTGAAGAGCCTCTCTTGCCTTCCATGCGGCTTCCAGCGTATCCGCACATACGGCAACGGTCCCTCCAAGATCCACGACACTTTGCACGCCACCGACCTTTTCAGCGCCTGTTCGGTCGCAGGAAACCAGTTTCGCGCCAAAGGCCGGAGGGCGGTCGATCGCCGCGTAAAGCATGCCCGGGACGAAGACATCGATGCCAAACGCGGCTCTCCCCTGGACTTTATCTGGGACGTCGAGGCGTGGAATCGAAGTCCCGATAAGTCTGAGCTCGTCTTCCGTCTTCAAATCTGGATTCTGAGAAACAGAAAACCTGCTCGCTTTCTCGCTGAGTTGTCCATAAGTCAGACTTCGGCTGCTCTTCGTATGTCTTATCGTTCCCTGGAAAGCCCTGCATTCCCCCACCCTTACCGCCCATGTCTCGGCTGCGGCGAGGACGAGAAGCTCCCTGGCCGCCGCTGCCACCTTCCGAAGGGGCCAGTACATATGCCGCACACTCGTGCTTCCTCCGGTTGTTTGTTCACCCCAGACAGGGTCCTTGTACTCCTCGCCAGCAGGCGCAAACTCCGCTCGCACCATCTTCCAATCTGCCTCAAGTTCATCGGCGATTATTAGGGGTAAGGCGGTAAGGACACCCTGACCCATCTCGGACTTGGCCACAAAAACCCGGACCGTATTATCTGAGTCTATCTCCAACCATACGCTGGGACGGGGCATCTCTCGAGGGGCCTCTTCCATATCCTTCGCAGTCATGAGTCTCAATCCCGACTGCGTGATCGAAACGGCTAGAGCGAGGACACTTCTGGCCACAATTCTTTTCTGAGACTCGGGTCGATTCGACTGGGTGCTCATCCTCTACCGACCTCCTTTAGGGCCCTCCTGATGGCGCGTTTAATTCGAGGGTATGTACCACAACGGCAGAGAATCCCATCCATGGCCGCCAGAATCTTCTCTTCATCAGGGCTGGAGTCCTCAGAGAGCAGGGCCACTGCCTGCATGATCTGACCGGGCTGGCAATAACCGCACTGAGGAACCTGTTCCTCGATCCAGGCCCTTTTCACCAGGTGATCAGCGGGCAGCCCCTCGACCGTGGTTATCCGTCGCCCCGCTGTTTCATGGACAGGGATCTGGCACGACCGTTGAGCCCTTCCATCGATGAGGATGGTACACGACCCGCACAGCCCAACGCCGCAACCGTACTTTGTCCCTGTGAGCTGGAGGTGCTCCCTGATAACCCACAGAATCGGGACCTCCGAATTCACATCCACCTCATATCCTTTTCCGTTGATTTCTAGAGAAATCATCAGCACCTCCTCTTTCCACGGGTAATCACCCAATGTTCCGCGTTTTCCAAATACCCAGTATATCCCGTAGCAGTCTCTGTCAAGTTTTTTTGAACAGGAGTTCCCCCATTCTCGGTGGAGCCTGCCGTCTCTGAGCGATATTATCCGCCAAGGGCGAGAATAGGGTCGCCGCCTCAAGACATTTCCTGGCTCGACCTGGGCGAACTGGTTATCGCACAGGGTAGGTCCTACTATTATAGCGGTCAAGGAGCCAGTGCCTACGATTTTCTTACGGATACACTAACGGCATTCTGGCACATAAAGAGAGAGACCAGAGAGGGGGGACAAGTCGGGGTACACGGGTGCGGTCAGAATCATCTAACCCTTATTTTTTCGAGTTGGCCATTTTCAAGGTCGTGTGAACATCATCTTGCCAGGGCCAGTACATTGCAACAACGGTAGAATCAACGAACTCCCTCCGAAAAAGGGTCTGGTTGATCCAAATCCCACCATAGTCTTCTGTCAAATTTAGGTCCTCTTTGGAAGGTCTCACGCCCGCTGGTTTTTTCGGAGGGCCTAAGATGTCATAGAATATCTTGTTCCATTGATCCAGTTTCTTATTGTAAAAGACAAGCTCAACGTAGTCATCCGTGATACTTCGAACCTCATGAACATTTTGCATGCGACATTTTTGGACGATCTCTTTTAACGTCATCGGGACCCTCTGCCTAGACGGCAAATTTGTTTCCTACGACTCACTGAATCGGTTCGGTGTTATCTGACCTCAGACTCGTGGGTCGTTCGGTTTTCTCATAGACACTCCCCCATGCGAACACTGTGCCAGGTAATCAATCAGAAAAAAGACTAATAAAATCAATATACAAGGCTCACAGTGTCGCGTCATGAGCTGGCAGATCTATGAAATCGGTTCATAGTATTTGACAATATTTGACTCCAAGGTCTTATTATCCATGTTGGTTGATCATTGGGCAATCCGATCTGATGTGCACGTTGGGCAATAAGTAACACGCACCGCCATGACCTATCCGAAAAACTTCTGGAGAGAGGCATACCTCTCACACGAGTGGGAAAAGGAAGTATTCAGCACTCGTCTTGAAGAAGCCCGCTAGAGATCATATCCAAGCTGCCGCTCCGTCATCAGAATCTGAAGGCGACGAGGCTTTACCGAGAAAGGAAAGCGATTCAGAAGCTATAGGGATGTGCGCGACCAAATTAACGACGCACTGGTCAAAATGTCGAATAACGCGGCCGAGGTGACAGAGGATATAGACAAGGCGGCAGATGAACTCAAACGTAAGACCGCAGGGCAGGGATCAAGCTAACCGAGATGGCGACGGCGGTTAAAGGAGACCAAAGGAGATGCGAACTAAGGTGCCGTCTCCCTGTTCAAAGAAATAGCAGCGATTGCCAGGACACTTTCCTAGCAGTCGCGGTTTGCAGGGTGAATTCGATTTAGCGTTTCGAACCGGCAATGGCCGAAGTTGGCCTGATGGGGTAAACTGCCACAGTCCAAGGAACCCGATGAATTCTCCCACGAGATAAGGCAGGCCATAGCGACCGGACGCCTCGCTCGACTGGAAAACAGCAGGTTAGGACTCCAGGTAACGGGTGGCCTTTCGCCCAGCGAGGAAACCTGACGCAACACAGGCCATCACACCGCCGCCGAGGGTCCCTGAGCCTGCAAGAAACAGCCCATCTATCCCCGCAGTGAAACTCATAAACCGACCGGGGCCTATTTGATCGGGGGTCTGCTCGGGCCCGTAGCTCCCCCCCCGCACCGCGTTGACCCAATACTCGCTAGAAAGAGGAGTCGCATACTCGACAAAATCAAGGTGTTGCGAAAGGCCCGGGATATAACGTTCAGCCGCCGCAATGAGTCGCTCGCCCATGTTCTCTTTCAGCGCTTCATACGCCTCGCCTCGTTTCCTGGACGGCAGGTTCGCCCACTTTTCAAAAACGGCATAATTCGCCCCTGTCAGAATCTCGATGGTGTGATACCCTTCCGGAGCCTTTCCGCAGAAGGGATCCTTCACAGACGGGCTCGTAATGAAAAACACCGGGAAACCTGAGGGCGGAGTTGGGGCAAGGAAGACTCCGTACATCTTGTTGATATCGTAATCTTCAAAGTGAGTGATATTCGCATCGGTGATTCCGAGCGAAGGGAGATCCAGATCCGTCCCGATAAAGGCGTAGAATACGCCCTCGGACGGACGGAGACGCTCAGCCTTCCTCCTGATGCCGGAGGGGAGTATCTCTGAATTGACGAGTTTTCCCAGTGTGATGACCGGATCCGCTTTGCTTATAACGATTCGTGCGGTTTTTGGGTCGCCAGACTCCGTTTCGACGACGAATTCATTGCCCCGCTTATCAATAGAGACAACCCTCGAACGGCTTTTCAGCTCGGCCCCGTGTTTCCGGAGCGCGTCGATAAACGCATCTCTGAATGCACCGCTTCCTCCGAGAGGGTAGTGCCCACCCGTTAAATAATGATCCCACACACCGATGGCCGTGAAAACCGAGGCTCTGGCCGGAGGTAGTCCATAGAGGCTGCTAGGAGCGGCAAGGGCGGCTTGCAAGCGTTTGTCAGACGTGACCTCATCAAGGAGTCTCTGGTAGGGAACGCGCGAGTATTTCACCATTGCCGGGTGTTTCAAAATGAATCTAAGCATCCCCAGGGCCCTCCCCCTCATCAACTGAGAAGCACCCATGGCTTCCGTGATCTTGTCGAAGACCTTAAAGAATTTCCGAATTCCCCGCTCCTCTTTTGGAAATTGAGTGACCAGCCGTTCCACGAAACGCTCTTTTCCTTTACAGAGCCGCAATTCGAAGTGGGGAAAGACGTATCGGTCGAACCCGTCCGGGTGGAGTTCAATAAACTTGACAGAATCTTCTATTCCCAATCCATGGAGCATCCTCCAAAAAGACTCCCCTTGACCGAGTTTCCCGATGAAATGGACTCCTGTATCGAAAGTGTAACCCTTTTGGGAGAATGGGTTGAGATAGCCGCCGAAGGCCGGCATTGCTTCGAGGACTAACACTGAAAAGCCTGCCCGTGCGACCCTGAGAGCCGCCGATAACCCTCCTGCACCACTTCCTATGATGATTGCGTCATAATCTGGCATGGTCGTTTGCTCCCTTCCAGCCTGAACGGGGGTTTCGCTTTATTAGCGTCCTCATTTTATTTGGGGGAAAAGATATGTCAAGAAAAAACTCTGTAGCCCTTCTCCGATATCAGTTGTCGTATTCTAAATAGGAATTGCCTATTCGTATTGACTTTTCCCCGGACTTCCTTTTTACTGCCAGAGTGGAAAGTTGCCAGTCCCCCGACGCAGGCTGTTAATCCACTTAGGGTGAATGGGAGGCATGATTTTCGTCGAAGAACTGGAAGGGATTCGCAAATTCCGTCTGGCCCGGACCTTCTTTGGCCGGGGACTTTACTACACTGCAGCCTACTGGGTGGACGGTTTGATGATCGACACCGGCTGCACTTACACAGTCCAGGAACTGCTCTCAGCCCTGGACGGGGTCACGATTAAGCTCATCGTGAACACCCACAGCCATGAGGACCACATCGGCGCGAATGCCGCACTCACGCGGCGGTGTGGAGCGAAGATAGTGATTCATCCTCTGGGGTTAGAGGTTCTCCCCTCACCACGGGAGCGACAACCCCTGAAACCTTACCAGCGGGTCATGTGGGGCTATCCTGACCCATCTCAGGGAACGGCCATCGGAGAAACAATCGGGACAGAGACTCATCGCTTCGAGGTGATCCACACGCCTGGCCATAGTCCTGATCACATCTGTCTTTACGAACCTGAGCGTGGCTGGCTTTTTAGCGGAGACGCCTACATTGGCGGCCGTGACAGGGCCCTGAGAGCCGACTACAATGTCTGGCAGATCATCCGTTCTCTGCAGAGACTTGCCGGCCTGGATGTGACATTACTCTTCGCCGGCAGCGGGCGGGTTCGTGGGAACGTTCGCACGGAACTCTTGGAAAAAATCCACTATCTAGAGGATACTGCCGACCAAGTGCTGGAGCTGTACCGACGAGGCTTAGGCTATGGTAGTATCAGGCGTGAGCTTTTCGGACGCGAGTTACCCCTTTCTTATGTGACATTTGGCCACTTCAGCGGAAAGAACCTTGTCCGCTCCTTTGTGGAAGATTATCCTACTTCGGACTCGGCATGATTTGGCATGCCAAAAGACGGTGATATGCCAGCGCAGGGAACCAGATACTATCTGGAGATGCGAACCCCGAACGATCTCCTTCCATCAACCAAGGCTACAGGAGAAATAAAACTCAACCAATGAATCACTCCTGACCCTCGGATAAACCGAAATTTCTATGAAGTCATTGGCAAAGAGAGGAAACGGAACTGCTTCGACAAATAAAGAACAGGGGGTATTCACAGTGAAGAAGATGATAGGCTACTGCGGTTACAATTGTCACCTCTGCGCCGCACGTTCTGCTGACCCCGCCGTCAGGGAGAAACTCGTTGAAGGCTGGAGGAAAATCTTTGGTCATCAAAATTACACCGCCGAGAACGTCAAGTGCGACGGTTGCCTCAGTCATGGCAGGCTTGCGGACAAGAATTGCAAGGCCAGGCCGTGTGCGAGGGAGAAGGGCGTAGAAAACTGTGTATACTGCAATGAATTCCCCTGCAAGAAAATGAAACACCTCATGGGAATTCGCGAGGGAATGCTGATATGGTGCTATCCGAGAACATCGTTTGTGACTGAACAAGAGTACAACCTGTGCATGAGGCAGTTTAACAGCATACCCACTCTCCTCAGAATGCTTGCCGAAGCAGGCAAGATACCCTCCTGGGTGACGGAAAATTCTGAGACATCAAAAGAGTAACATAACCTCCTGATACCAAAGAAATACGAATTGGTCCAACCGATAAAGATACAGGTGTTTTTTGCCGCCCCTAGCGGTTTTTTGTTCCAATCATAATTGTCAGAGCAAAACCAAACGAGCCAAAAACTCAGAGCACCCGCCTGGGGTAGGTATTTATGACGAACATGAAGGATGCGGATGAAAAAAGGAGAACAAAATAGACATTCACGGTACGAATAAGTAAGTTTGGTGGGGTTTACGAAGGAGAAAATTGGCAGCCACCTGATCGATAGAATCGGTGGCATTCGGCCGGGTGCGGTGCTTATAAGTCTTCATGGCCCAGATGCGTGTGGCATCATCCACAATGGTGAGACTCATAACTCGTAATCAACGGGGAGGGCGAAAAGAATTCTCAGCCGATGAGATTGTCCTCTGTCAGTTTGCAAAGAATCTCTTAATTACCGTCAGTCGAGTTATACTAACTCCATGAGGACTGTGAAGGTGAATGGTGAGTCGAGACCACCAGCAACAACCCTGTTCTTGCCTACCTTCAGGTATTCAAAATCCTTTCCAAAATGATATCCCAAGGGTTCCCCGTTGACCTCGGTTCCCAAGCTACCTCCGAGGACCACTACAACGGGCCTGTTTTGGTGCCGCGACAGAGCGAAATGCTGCTGAAAATGGGAATTTGGTTACGCAAATGCCCTCTTCTGGTACCTGAGGCGTAAGCTGCTGAGACGCAGGCAACAGAGTGACCCGTGGTTCGGCGAGTTTACGGCTAGCCACACGGGTCTCTCGCACAGACGGATGATCACTCGGTGGGCCGCTGGATCTATCCTCGCTTATGAGCCGGAAGAACTCGGCCCTTTCAAGAAGCAGTGCCGATACGTGCGTTCTCGCAAAAGCCGATGCGCTCCGTGGCTGGCCTTCGATAATCCCCATTTCACCCAGGAACTCTCCTGCCTTTACTGTTCCGAGTACAACCGTATGGCTGTCAAATTCCCTAAACACCTCCGCCTCGCCTGACTCAATTCTATACACGAAATCAATGTCCTGGCACGGTATCAGAAGTTGAGTAAAAGGTTGATTGACAAAATGTGGTTTATCTCGTCATCGGCCGAGGTTTTGTGGACGAATTGATTGAGATAACCGATTGCCGCTCTTATATGCCGGCTTGGTCCAAAATGCCAACCAAATCCCGCAAATACTCGATTCTGATCGAAACCGCTGTCTGCCCCCCAGTCAGTACTATTCAGGTTAAGGAATACTTCATCATAGCCCGTCAAACTGNNCATCGCCGGTTTCCACGAACCGTTGCTCCAGCCGCGTACGACTTGCCAGCGTAGCTGGCCTGAACTTCGTTGACCAGGTCAGCTGTTGCCAGATCCTGTTTTCATCGAAATCCGCTTTCTCGAGCGGTGATGTCCGAATCCAAGCGTAGCCCAGCCAGACAACGGTATTGTCCATAAATGTGTACCCCAGGCCAGTGCGAATTATGCCTTGATTGAAATCATCGGCGTTGTCCGAAAAGCGGGCCTGACCCTCAAGCCACCATCGATAGTTCCCAAGCTTCGGACCGATGATGCTTAGACTGCCCTGGCCTATAGCTGATCCCCAGAAGCTGGAGTCCTCTATGGTATCGGGCAGAGCTGTACCGGCCGAAAGGAAAATGAATTGGGGTAAAAGTGCTATGATGAGCTGCTTCGTCTTTTTCATAATGATTCTGAAGGATCTTTCTTGAGTTGCCCCAAGGTGATGCGTACATGTTGCGTCAGTTATGTTTGAAATCAAAGTATTCGAGAAGCTATCAAAGCGGCATCGAACGGTCAAGAAAAACCCTTCCGATGAAGATCACTCCTAAGAAACTGCCGACCTAAGCTCGTGGTTTTGAATGAGTTCGTATCCCAAGAGTCGCTCTCTACTCGGCCCTTACGCCAGGCAAGAGGCGGTTTCTTACGCGTATAACGCACACCGCATCTCAGCGTGCATCCCTTGCTAACTAAATTCGAAGGCAAGTGGACTGGCGCAGAGGTTAGGATTGGCGTTTCAAATATTGCGCGACGGGGATCGGGGCCGGACAACAGATTCGATTTTGAATTCAACAGAATGCATCAGAGGAAAAAATGATCTTAATGGCTCTGGTGAAAAACGATATCTCCATCCCGATGAGCACTCAGCCTTCTTCAGGCAACCCGGCCAGCTCCTCTCTGACCGTGTCCGGCTCGAGCAGGGTACCCAGCCGCTCGAAGATTTCCAGGGCCTTTGCGAGATACTCCCGGGCCTGCGCAATGTGCCGCTTCTGCTTGTGGAGCCGGCCATACCCTACATATGCCAGCGCCAACTCATTCTCGGCCTTGATCTCTCGAAAAATGGCGATGCTTTTCTCGAAGTGGGATACTGCCTGAGCCGGGTTGTTTTTCAGGGAAATCTCGCCCAGGAGGCGGTGAGTGAAGCCGATTTCATACCTCACTCCATAGCGCTCTGCCATTTCCAGGCCTTCTTCGAGCGTCTGCCTCGCCTTGTCGTCCTCCCCGGCCAACCAGTACCCTTCCCCTAAAAAGCACGTGATCGGAATTTCAGCTGTTATGAAGCGCCCAGCTCGAATGATCGATAACACCGCAGTCAGAAGCTCAATTCCCTGGTTTGGGTTTCCGGCTCGACACCAAGCCCATCCAAGACTTCTCTGCGCCCACGCTTTATCCGCAGGCGTTGGCGCTTTTTCGACCGCCAGCTCCCCATATTCGACTGCCCGAGCCAGGTCGCCTTTCCAGGTATAGGCTATAGATAGGTTCCAGGCCACAAAAGAGATCAGGCTGTTGTCTGAAAAATCCTTGGCGACGCGCAACGCCTTTTGCGCTTCTTCCACCGCCTCATCCCAGCGACCGAGACATGCGTAAGCCCTTGAGGCTACGGACAACGCATATGTGTGCCAGCGAAGGTTAAAATGTTGCTTCATCGTGCGAAGGACGTCTTCTTTTAAGGTGAGGACTCGCTCGAAGTCGCCCCTATCAAAATGGCTAAATTCCCAGAACACATAGGCATAGCCGGCATCTTCAACGTTTCCAGACGCTTCAGCGAGTTCTGCTGCCTTGCTCAGGGTTTGGATGGCCTGATCATAGTTGCCGAACGAAAACTCACAGTGTCCCAAGCGGGCATAGAACGCCCCCAGTAGTTCTTGATTCTCTAACTCCCTCGCCATAGGCTCGTAGCGGGTCAAAAGGTCGTAATACTCCGGGTTCTTGAAGAGCAGCATAAACACAATCCCCTGGTTTACCAACAGGGAGATTCGCCGCTGCCGGTTCTCCTCGGTCTCGGACAGGGTATCGAGAAGCTCCATGGCCTCATCAAAATAGGTCTTTGCTTCCTCCAAGGCGTTGAGCTTGATCGCCTTTTGGTTGGCCAGATCCAGATACTCGAGCGCCTTGTCCGTGTTGGCACTGCGTCCATAATGGTAGGCCAGCATCTCATGGTGTTCTTCGAGGCGATCCGGGTAGAGGGCTTCTATGGCCCTTCCGATCTTCTCATGAATCTCCTTTCTCCTTTTGAGAAGTAAGCTGTCATAGGCGATATCCTGTGTTAGCATATGCTTGAAGATATAGGTCGATTGGGGATATATCCCCCTCTCATAGAGAAGCTCTGAATCCTTTAAACCCGATAGATGGGACAGCAGTTCTTCCTCTGTGAGGCCCGTCACCCGCTTGATTAAGTTGTAGCTGAACTCCCTTCCAATGACGGAGACTGTCTGAAGGAGACCCTTCGTCCCCTCGGGGAGGGTATCAACCCGGGCCATGATGACATCCTGAATCGTGGCGGGGATGGTCACCTCCTGGAGGTCTTTTGTTATACGATATCTTTTGTCCTCCCTCTCGATGATCTTCAGATCTTTGAGGGACTTTATGAGCTCCTCGATGAAAAAGGGGACCCCTTCTGTCTTCTCGAGGATGAACTCCTCAAGGTCCCTATCAAGCTCCTCTGTACCCAAAAGATGAGAGACCAT
>JABAOH010014330.1_pt1 | contig 10441 bp, 13 predicted proteins | sample 7062181 | NCBI WGS metagenome assembly JABAOH01 (sample SAMN14538630, study PRJNA623070) | marine sediment metagenome | biome: marine biome [ENVO:00000428]; feature: marine pelagic biome [ENVO:01000023]; material: deep marine sediment [ENVO:00002113]; isolation source: pool of 5 deep marine... | reverse complement strand
TAGAGCCGCCTCCGAAAAGTCAGCAGAGGCGGCTCCCATGCCGCCGGAAACCGGGCATGGGAGCCCGGCCTGCTATTCTTCGGGTAGGCACTTAGCGGGGAGATTTCCGAGCGTAAGGCCGCTGATCAGGCAGACGAGTAGACGAGGCCAACGAGCCCCGATACTCGTCTGTTTGTTTCTCTATGGGGCCAATAGTCAAAAGGGTGCTTTTGTAGTATAATAGGGCCTGACGCTCGGGCACACCACGGCAAGAGTGACACGTTGCCGATCAGTTGTCTGCAATCTGTCATTCTGAGAAGCGAAGCGACGCCTGTCCTGAGCGAAGTCGAAGGGAAGAATCCCGTTCCTGGCACACAGGCGACCTGTCGTGCAAAGAACGAGACCCTTCGCGGAGTTTATCCTGAGCGTAGTCGAAGGGCTCAGGGTGACAAATGAAGTGAGAGATATTACCATGCTCGGTCTCAAAGACATCCTGGCCGCTCGACGGACCATAAGCAATCTGGTCAAAAGGACACCGCTGGAATACTCCTTCCTGCTCAGCCAGCGGACAGGCTGCGAGCTCTACCTGAAGCTGGAGAATCGGCAGGTGACGGGCTCCTTCAAGCCGCGGGGAGCGGTCAACAAAATCGCCAGCCTGTCGGCTGAGGAAAAGGCCAGGGGGCTGGTGACGGCCTCGGCTGGCAACCACGCCCTGGGAGTGGCCCACGCGGCCAGGGCCCTGGGAGGCGTGCCGAATACCATCTTTGTGCCTCACAACGCGCCCCAATCCAAGGTAGAGAAGCTGCGCGAGTTTGGCTCCGAGCTCCGCTTTGCGGGGAACACCTACGAAGAGGCCCATCACGCGGCCGAGGAATTTGTCCAGGCCCAGGGGGCCACCTACGTCCACGCCTACGAGGATCCAGTGGTCATCGCCGGTCAGGGCACGACGGGGCTGGAGATCATGGAGGAGTTGCCCGACGTTGAAGCCATCATCGTGCCCGTGGGTGGCGGGGGGCTGAGCGCCGGGATTGCCGTAGCCGCCAAGGCCATCAACCCCGAGGTGAAAGTCATCGGCGTGCAGCCCGATACCTCGCCAGCGGCCTACCTCTCTTTCAAAGAGGGCCAGTGCTACGAGAGCTACGAGGCCGGGCCGACCATCGCCGATGGGTTGGCCGGCGGTTACGGCATCGTGCCTTTCACCATCGCCAGGGACCTGATTGACGAGATCGTGGTGGTCAGTGAGGAGGCGATTTGGGAGGCCGTTTACGCCTTGCTGGAGCTGACCCAACTGGTGGTGGAAGGTTCCGGCGCGGCAGCGGTTGCCCCTCTCCTGGCTGGCCCGGCCAGCGGCTATGAAACCGAACTGGACCTGAAGGGCAAAAAGGTGGTGGCCGTCCTGAGCGGCGGCAATATTGACGCCGAACCGCTGTTTCGAATCATGAAAGTACGGATGGGCAAAAGCTCGCGTGCGAGATTCTGACACCTGAACCACGTCTTCAACAGACCTGTCTCGCCGAAGGGGTTCGTTTATGTGGGAGTTAGACGACATGACAATACACTTGAAAGACAAGGAGGAAGACGATGATAGTTCATAAGACGTTTACCGAACCGACGGTCGGTTTGACAGGGAAAGCCGCATTAGGCAAGCGGGAAAAGCTCAGAGAAAAGGTCGAAGAGTTCATCAGGAATGAGATCGATGAGGAAGACGTCGTTAACATTACTGAGACTGCCATAACGGTCAGTGGCCTCTTCTCAGTCACCGTCTGGTATAGGAAGAGATAGCATAGCTTTCCCGATTCGTCACCTTGCGCCTTGCGCTCATTGAGGTCTCCACGTTGAGACATACCAGATTGGAAGGGGGTGGGGATGAAGGCATTTCGTCAAACATGGAGAAATTTACACAGAATTGCCACGTCGCCTAACACGGCGTTGGCGCCTGACGCCCAAATCCCCGCCTTCTTTGCCATCGAGGGTGGGCAACAAGCGTGAGGTAACTTGCCAGTGGAGTAACGTATAAGTACAGACGGCTGGGACTTTGCCAACGCCGGAAACGTTATATGAAATGGGATCGAAATCTCTGCAGAATAGGAAAGGGAAAGATAAACCATGGAGAAGCTATCAACATCAGTCAAAATCTATATCGGGCTCATCATAACCCTTGCTATTCTGGCAGCGATTAACGTTTTTTTGCCTCAAGGTTCCCTCTTACCAAACCTGGAAGGACAAGAGCTTCCGGCTCCAAGACCAGTGCTGGCCCTTGTGAATGCAGGCATCATGCTTATCCTTCATGGAAGCTTGGGTTTTCTTGGATTAAAGCTTTCACAAAAACTTGGTTTTGCGAATATCTGGGACCCAATGGTTTCTAGTAGACAAAGATTTTTGATTCCCGCACTTGTTGGGACAGGGCTTGGTGTATTCTTAATTGTTGCTGATGCGATTTTGAGCAGATTCCATGCATTAGGTCCGCTTCCTCATCCGCCATTCCCGACTTCCCTCGTCGCTTCGGCTACTGCGGGTATCGGAGAAGAACTAATATTTCGCTTGTTTTTTATCCCATTTTGGATGTGGCTTATTTCTTATGTGATCCTGAAAAAGAAGTGGCAAAACCAGATTTTCTGGATTGTAGCTATTTTGTCAGCCCTTGCATTTGCTTTTGGACATATACCTTCAGTTATGGCTCTCTTTGGATGGAAGACAATAGATGAAATCCCGCCTGCTCTCATGAGCGAAATCATCCTTCTCAACGGTGTAGTTTCAATTTTTGCTGCCTATTACTTTAGGAAGTTTGGATTTTTGGCTCCGGTTGGGATACATTTTTGGACAGATGTGGTATGGCACGTTGTTTGGGGAATGATTTAATGAGCGAGCACGATCCTTCAGGTTTAACCATCGTCGGCGGCCGGCCGAACGAGAACAGCAAAGAGTCTTCTGCCATCAGCCCTGGTTTGCAGGCGCTGCTCCAGCGGCTGGCCAAAAAACCATCGCTGGCCCGTGACTTGGTGACCAGCCCGGAGGGGACCTTGGCCGCTGAGGGGTTGACGCTCACGCCGACCGAGTTGGCCATGCTGCACCATCTGGACGTGGAAGACCTGGGACAGCCCCGGGCCATAACACGAGGAGCCATGCACAGCGCCATGCCGGCGAAGGGGATGCTACCGGACACTGACGAAGAAACGCGCCGCCGTCTGGCCGCCCAACTTGAACTGGTGGCCCCCTTCGTGGGCGATCCTGATTTCTACATGGGCGAGCGGACGCGAGGCATCCGGCCGCAGAGCATCTACCCGACGCCCTTTGCCGTGGCCGAGGCCCTGCTGCGCACCAGCGAAGATTTTCGTGCTGCGTTCCTGGCCGACTCCCAGCAGGCGATCCTGACCCGGCCCGACCTGCCCCTGAGCGATGAGGAGCGCCAGATGTTGCTACCTCAAGCTATCCGCGAACGTTTGGAACAAGTGGCGCGAAATGGTTGACATCACCCTGGTCAACATGAACCTGCTCTACGTCGTCTACGCCGACCGGGTGGACCGTGAGCTCCACGTCCCTCTGGGCCTCCTCTACCTGGTCAGCGTCCTGGAGGAGCACGGCTACCGCGTTGACCTGCGCGACTATCAACTGGCGACCGGGGAGAACCTCTTTGACGTCGAATATACGCTGGCCTTTCTGAAGGACAGCGCACCTATCGTCGGCTTCAGTTGCATGGCCAACCTGTTGCCTTACACCCTTCTGGTCGCCCAGGCCCTCAAGGCGCGCTATCCTGAGAAGACGGTGATTTTAGGTGGTACCGGCCCGACCGCCGTCGAGCGGGGCATCCTGCAGAAATTCGACGCCGTGGACATCATCGTCCGAGGCGAGGGAGAGCGCACCATCGTAGACTTGATGGACGCCCTCACTGCCGGGCGGGATTTGCACAGCGTGGCCGGCATCAGTTATCGCTCGAACGGTTCCCTTGTCGAGAACCGGCCTCGACCCCGCATCACCGATCTGGATGCCTTGCCCTGGCCTGCCTACCACCGGCTGGACATGGCCGCCTATCAGGGTTATGGCATCGTCACCTCACGCGGTTGTCCCTACCGCTGTACCTTTTGCAGCGTAGCGCCCATCTGGGAGCACCAGGCCGTGCTGCGGAGCGTCCAGAGCGTGGTGGCCGAGATGCGACACCTGTTCGAGACCTACGGCGTGACCATGTTCCTGCTTCAGGACGAGTACTTCGTCTCGGACAAGGCACGGATGCTCGATTTTTGCGCCACACTCCAGTCGGTCGGCTTGCCGGTACACTGGAAGTGCTTCACCCGCATCAACCTGGTAGATGAGGAAATGCTGCGCACTATGGCGGACGCTGGCTGTGTCCACGTCCGCTACGGTGTCGAATCGGGCTCTGACGCCGTGCTGCGCCAGGTGGCCAAGGGCTTTACCGCCTGTCGGGCCAGCGAGATCATCGCCCTTTCGGCGCAAATCTTTCCCGAAGTGGACGCCTTTTTCATCTGGGGCTTCCCCTTCGAGACCATGGCCGACTTTTACAAGTCTGTTTTTCAAATGGTCCTTTTCCGCAGTTGGGGCGTGCGCGTGTTGCCCTGCCTCCTCTCGCTTCTGCCCCAGACGGCCATCTACCGTGATGTTCTGGCCGGAAAGTACGGTGGCGAGTTACACTTTCGCCCCGATCTGACGCCAGAGTACGTGGCCACCGGCCACGAGACATCGGCAGCAGGGCACATTGCCATCTCAGCAGAGCAGCAGCCGCTGTTTGACTTTATCACCGCCCATCCGGACCTTTTCCCTGGCTTTTTGCAGTGGGAGCCTGAGACGAACGTGCAGCCCAAGCTCCAAGTCCTATGCGATCTCGGCTTCTACCCGGATGCGCGCTCCGCCTCCCGGGACTAGTAAGAAGAAGATGAAACGAAAGAGCAGATCAAGAAATAAGGGACGTCCATCCCGTCAGTTTCCTGTCGCCACCATTGCCTTCTATGGCCCTGATGACAAGACGACTACCAAGGTTGCCGTGGGCATCGTGGAGAAGGAAGGTGATGAGGAGCCAATCGCCCTTCAGAGATGGGCCGGTCCAAACGTGGCGGACGACCCGAAGGTCCGTGCGGAAATAATGGCCTTTGTCCAGGAGCACGAAGCTAAATCGGTGGTCATCACAAACGGTGTGATCGGTTGCCCCCATGAGGAAGGCATTGACTATCCTCTTGGCGAAGATTGTCCTTTCTGCCCATTTTGGAAGGGCAAGCAGTAGCCTATAGCATGATCAAGTACATCCTTTTTGACCTGGACGATACCCTCTATTCCAAGAAGACAGGGCTGATGGCGGCCATCGGCCAGCGCATCCACCAGTATATTCAGGAGAGAGTGGGCCTGGATCCGGTGGCGGCCAGGGATTTGCGCCGTCACTACCTTCAGACCTACGGCACTACCTTGAAGGGTCTCCAGGTCCACTACAACGTTGATACCGACGACTATCTGGCCTACGTCCACGACGTTCCCCTGGGCGACTATCTCAAGCCCGACGAGGCCCTGGACAGAGTCTTGACCGAGATTCAGGCCGAGAAAATCGTCTTCACTAACGCCACCACCGAACACGCTCGCCGGGTCCTCAGGTTTCTGGGCGTCGAGCATCATTTCAGCCGCATCGTTGACCTGCGAGCCACGAACTATAAGAACAAGCCACGGCCAGGGGCTTACCGGTGCGTCCTGGACATCCTGGGAGCCAGGCCGGAAGAATGTCTGATGGTCGAGGATTCGGTGCGCAACCTGAAGCCAGCCAAAGAGCTGGGGATGGTCACTGTGTTGGTGAACGGCAGCGGGGGAGATGGCGTGGATTTTGCCATTGACGATGTGACCCAGGTGGGAGAGGTGTTCAGGCAAATTCAAGATTCGATTCGAGAGAGATGATGATCAACAAAGTCACAACCTTGACCGAAGCAGTGAAACTGGTCCGCGAGGGCGACATGCTGGCCCTGGGAGGGATGACCCTCTACCGGCGGCCGGTGGCCTTTGTGCGGGAGCTGATCCGCCAGGGCACGGGCGACCTGACCCTGCTGGCCTTCACCGCCAGTTTCGCTTCTGACCTGCTGGTGGGCGCGGGGCTGGTCAGCCGGGTGCGCTCCTGCTACTTCGGGATGGAAGCCTTCGGGCTGGCCCCCATGTTCACTAAACTGGCCACCGCTGGCCAGGTAAAAGTCATCGAGGAGACCGAGGCCAGCATCGCCTTCGGGCTGCGGGCAACCCTGGCCGGGGTGGGGTTCATGCCGGGGCAAGGCTGGGTGGAGACCGACCTTTTGAAGGTGCGGCCCGACGTCAAGCTGGTGGACGATCCCTACAGCGACCGGCGCTACGTGGCCTTTCCCGCTATCAAACCCGACGTGGCCGTGATCCACGCCCGCCTGGCCGATCCCTCCGGCAACGCCGTGCTGGGCGGCAACCTGGCCGTGGATTGGGAGCTGACCATGAGCTCCGAGCGGGTGATCATCACTGCCGAGCGGGTGGTGGACAAGCTGGAGGAGAGAGCCGACGTCGTGGGGCTGGGGGTCAATGCGGTGGTGGAAGCACCCGGTGGAGCCAAACCCACCTCCTGCTATCCCGACTATCCCCTGGATTCGGCGGAGATCCTGCGCTATGTGGAGACCTGCGCAAGTGGAGGGTTCGCTGAATATCTGAATGAGTTTCTCGAATTAAGCATTGATAACTAATTACACTATTGACGAACTCATCTGTGTTTGCATCTCCCGCCAGGTCGAGGACGGCGAGCCTCTGGCCCAGGGCATTGCCACTCCTCTGGTGATGGCTGGCTACCTCCTGGCCAAGCTGACCCACGCCCCCAACGTGGTCTTTGGCTCGGCCATCGGCAACACCATCTGCGCCGAGTGGGCGCCCCTGTCCCTCGCCCGCATCGAGGACATCTGGCTGGGCCGGGCCATTGCTCTGATCAGCTTCACCAGGGCCGTGTGCGACATCTTGTTCGGCTTGCAGCCCAAGGAGTTCTTCCGGCCGGGGCAGATAGATCCCTACGGCAATTTTAACAACATCTTTATGGGCGGTAGTTACGAGCGCCCGAACCTGCGCCTGCCCGGCTGCGGCGGCATCGCCGACGTGACGACCTACCATTCGCGGGTCTATTTCTACGTGCCCCGTCACAGCCGGGCCGTGTTCGTGGAGAAACTGGATTTCCTGAGCGGCCTGGGGCATGGCCACCGACTGCCGGACTATCCCGGCCCCCACTACCTGGTCAGCAACCTGGGGCAATTCGACTTCAAGGGCGAGGGTGGGCGGATGCGCCTGGTCTCTTACCACCCGGGTGTGACGGTGGAAAAGATCCAAAAGAAGACCGGCTTCCCCCTGGCCCTCTCGCCTGACCTGCACGAGACCCCACCGCCCACCGCTGAAGAGGTGCGCCTGCTGCGAGAGGAGATTGATCCCTTGGGCATCCGGGAACTGGAGACCTTGAGTGGAGCCAGGCGGCGGCGAAAGCTGCGCGAGATCATCCAAAAAGAACAATGACCGATTACACCATTGACGAACTCATCTGCGTCTGCATCGCCCGCCAGATCGAGGATGGCGAGGTGGTGGCCCAGGGCATCGCCACGCCCCTGGTGGCGGCTGGCTACATTCTGGCCAAGCTGACCCATGCCCCCAACGTGGCCTTTGTCTCTGCCATCGGCCATTCCATTTGCTACGACTGGGCTCCCCTCTCCCTGTCGCATATTGAGGAGATATGGCTGGGTCGGGCTACTCACATTCTGAGCTTTGCTGAGATAGCGGGCACGGTGCTGCCCACCTTTTCGCCCCGGGAATTCTTCCGGCCAGCCCAGGTTGATCCCTACGGCAATTTCAACAACGTCGTCATCGGTGATTACCAATCCCCTCGCCTGCGGCTGCCTGGATGTGGCGGCATCGCTGACGTGACGGCTTTCTCGCCTCGCATCTACCTTTACGTGCCGCGTCACGAGCGCCGGGTCTTTGTGGAGCGGGTGGACTTTATCAGTGGAATAGGCTTTCTGAGTGGGGAAGGAGAAGAGGAAAGACAGCGAAGAGGCATCACCAGCCCTGGCCCGCGTTACCTGGTCAGTCACCTGGGGCAGTTTGATTACGCCCTCGGGAGGATGCGCCTGATCTCGTGTCACCCGGGGGTGAGCGTCGCAGAGGTCCAGGCCCAGACCGGCTTCCCCCTGGAGGTCGCGCCTGACGTGACAGAGACGCCCCCGCCGACCCAGGAGCAGGTGAGGCTCCTGCGCGAAGAGATTGACCCCCTGGGCGTGCGCCGGCTGGAGTGCCTGAGCGGAGGGAAGCGTCGGGCTGCTCTACGAGAGATAGTGGAACGGGAGGAGACATCAGCGTGGGTTGGTCCATCAAAATAGCAACCGTCAAAGGCATTGAGATCAAGGTGCATCTCACTTTCCTGTTCATCATCCTTTGGGCCGCTATCGAAGGGGGAGCGGGGATAGGGGGAGGGCTAAGAGGAGCCATCTTTGGCATCGTCTCCACCACTCTTCTCTTCTTCTGCGTCGTGCTGCACGAGTTGGGACACAGCTTCCAGGCCCTGCGGTACAAGGTCAAGGTGCGCAACATCACCCTGCTGCCCATCGGCGGGGTGGCCCAGATGGAGAGCATCCCCGAAAAGCCGAGCCAGGAGTTGGCTATCTCCCTGGCCGGGCCGGCGGTCAATTTCGCCATCGCGGGGTTGTTGGCACCGTTGGCCCTGTGGATACTCGTAACCCAAATCGGTGCCTACCTGAGCCAGCCAGCCTATCTCCTCTCCGACACTGGCCAGAGAGTGCTGAGTTGGATCCTGGACGGTCTATTCTACGGCACCGACTGGAAGGCCCTGATCTTTTATCTTCTCAGCATGAACGTGTCGCTGGGCGCCTTCAACCTCATCCCGGCCTTCCCTATGGACGGCGGCCGTGTGCTGCGGGCCTTGCTGGCCCTGCGACTGGACTATCTCAGAGCGACCCGCATTGCCGTCAACGTAGGCCGGGGGTTGGCCGTGCTCCTGGGAGTAGCGGGCTTGATACTTTTCCAATTCCCACTGGTCCTGATTGCCGTCTTTGTCTATGCGGGTGGTGGCTACGAGAGGCAAATGGTCGAGGTGAAAAAGGCATTGCAGGGGCTACAGGTCAGTCAGGCCGTGACCAGACAACTCAGAACCGTTACCCCGACTACCCTGCTGACTCACGTTGTGGATCTCATCTTCCACGGTTATCAATCCAACTTCCCGGTGGTCGAAGGCCGCCAGTTGGTGGGCGTCCTGGTGCGGGAGGACATCCTGGCCACCTTGCGGGAACGCGGGCCCAACGTGCCCGTGGGCCAGGTGATGCGAACCGACTTTCCCGTTGTGAACCTCTCTGACAGCCTCCTGCACGTCCAGCAGTTGATTGCCAAATCGGGTGTGAAAGCGGTGCCCGTGATCGAAGACGGCTTCTTCCGCGGTCTGATCACCCTGGACAACATCAATGAGACCTACACCCTTCTTTCGACCCGCCGACCTACTTCATAGCCACCCGAGACCTTTTCGGGTCATCGTCAGGAGGCCACATGTCCGAGATGCAAGAAGCCCTCAAGAAGCTGGTTCAACCCTGGCACGAGGCCTTGAAGAACCCCAAACAGGCCCAGGAAGAGACGCTGCAAAGGCTGCTGGCCATCTACGCCCGGACCGAATATGGCGCTCAGCACAGGGCAGGCGAAATCGGCTCTATCGAGGAGTACCGCCGGGCCTTCCCCATCATGACCTACCCCGACTACAAACCCATCATCGAACAGATGATGCATGGCCACTACCAGGCCCTCCTGACTGAGCCCCCCCTGGGCTGGGCCATAACGCGGGGCACCACCGGCCAGTACAAATACATCCCAGTGACGGAGCTGGANNGAGGGTTACTGCCTGAACACTACTTTCCCCTCGGTGGTGGGCACGCTGAAGGTGGGCGACAGGGAGATCACCTACGGCTACACCTCGGGCCTCTACGCCAAATACAGCGAGGCCCGCACCCCGGTCAAGCTCGTCCCCAAACAGGACGAAATTGACGCCCTTGGTGCGGGCCTGAGCGAGCAGGATTGGGAGCGCCGCTTCGAGCTGACCTACCAGCGGGCCAGGGGAAAACCGGTTACCATGCTGGTGGGCGTGACCCAGACCATGCTCCAGTTTGGTCGCTTCCTCAGAAAACGCCACGGCCTCTACCCCAAAGAGGTCTGGCAGATGGACCTCCTCTCACCCTCCAGCGTCGCTGGCATCCAGTACAAGTACCGGCCAGCCCTCAAGGCCCTCTACGGCCAGGTAGACATCGTGGAGATTTATGGGGCCACCGAAGGGACCTTCTCCCAGCAATTGGACGAGAAGCCCTACGTGGTGCCCAACTACGACGTCTTCTTCCTGGAGGTGGAGACCCGCCAGGGGGTAAAGATGCTCTATGACCTCAGGTCGGGCGAGTATGGCAGCCTGGTGGTCTCCACACCGACATTGCCTCGCTACAAG
>JABAOH010011966.1_pt3 | contig 10442 bp, 9 predicted proteins | sample 7062181 | NCBI WGS metagenome assembly JABAOH01 (sample SAMN14538630, study PRJNA623070) | marine sediment metagenome | biome: marine biome [ENVO:00000428]; feature: marine pelagic biome [ENVO:01000023]; material: deep marine sediment [ENVO:00002113]; isolation source: pool of 5 deep marine... | reverse complement strand
TTGCAATAATGAAGAATAACGCGGTAAGACATAGAAAAATAATGGTATTCCATAATTCGAAGTACCCTGTATTTACAACTCCAATAAGTATTGTTAATACTACCATTGTTATTATATCGTCAATAACTGCAGCACCCATTATCATGCTCCCAAGTTTTGTTCCTATTACCTTTAAATCGAGTAAAATTTCAGCTTTTACTCCAATAGAAGTTGCCATAAGAGAAGTTCCAACGAAAAGAGCGATTATGTGTTCAAAACCGAACCAAATTGCAGTTATATATCCTAAACCAAATGGTAAAATAACACCTAAAACAGCAACTAGAGTTGAGCTCGTTTCCATTTTTTTAAATTCTTTTAGATTAAGCGATAAACCAGCAGAAAACAAAAGAAATAAGATTCCTACATCTGCAATTTTACTAACAAGAGGATGTATAAGTGATTCGTTATGGAATATTATAAAGCCGATATTCCCAATTATTGCTCCAAGTATTAATTCTCCAAAAATAACAGGTTGCTTAAGTTTTTTTGATAAAAATCTACCTATTAAAGCAGCAGTAAAAACAATTATTACGCTGACAATAAAATCCATTAATTCTGAAATCTAAATTATGTATTTAAAAACTATTAACTTTTATTCTTCTTTTTAGAATTCTTCTTTACTTTTTTATTCACTTTAGATTTTATATCGTATACTCCTTCAAACCATTTATCTTCATTTTCCTCATCTGATTCTCCAGTTAACTTGTCTATCTTGAATTTTACATTATCCATTCCTTTAAACCATTCATTTTCATCATATTTACGCTTGGATATAATCTTCTCGACATCTTCTAAAATATATTTTGAATTTTTCTTTTTATCTGATTTATTGATTCGAATTTCTTCTACCCACGGTCCTTTTTCCTTTTTTGGTAATTTTTCTTCAGGTTTTATGTGTAATGGCTCCTTTTTTAAAGTCAATTTCTTTGTAAAATTTTCTTTAGTATTATCGGTACTTTTTTTGTGCATATTGGTTTTGATTTCAACTGTTGGTTTTGGTAAATCTTTTTTAACTCTAACAAAAACCATAGAGAATATAAGAATTACTAATGCTGCAATAATGGGTGTGGAACCACCAATTAATATATTTTCCCCGTCATTTTCTACACGTATTGTAGCTGATCCTGGCAAGTAGCCACCTTTAAAGACATTAATTTTTATTTCGACATCGTCATGAACATCTGGTGCAATAAGATACGCTATACCATTTGAACCGGTTTCGTCTGAATCGCCTCCGGAACCACCGATATCTAAGTATACAGTTGCTTCTTCTATTTTATTATTATTCTGATCCCAAACTGTTACAGAAAAGCTATTTTTTTCTTGAACAGTTCCGCGATCTGTTGTAATATATAATTCGCCTTTCAAAATACTTATTTCTTGTTCAGCTGATAGATATCCATCTTTCATTGCAGTTATGACAAACTCAGGATATTCTCCATAATCTGGTGTTTCAACGGTTATCCAGGGTAATTCTTCACTAGTTAGATAAGGATTATCCCAAGGAACATTAACGGTAACATTATATTCATAACCATATTCACCTATGCAACCTATAGCTATATCATATTTTTTACCCTCCAAAAAAATATCTTCTTCTATTGGAAGGTTTGTTTCAGAATCATGAATAACGATAAATAGCATTTTTTCATCTTGAGCTAAGGTGTTTAATGAGAAAAAAATACTAAAAGTAAATAATATACAAATTAAAAATGTAAACCAGATTTTATATTTTTGATATTTTTCTATTCTCATACACCACCTTTTATGGTTATTATTTAAGATGATTTTCCTCACCAAAAATAATACATGTTATACTCTGTTAATCGTTATATATAAATATTATGTGTAAAAATGTCAAAATTAGATAAAACTATTGATAAATTCTAAATTTCAGCGAGCCGTTGTTTAAGTGCTTTAATAATATCTACAGGAGTAGGATCAATTTTTCTTAAAAGTGCAAGATAACAACTAATAAAATCTCCCAAATATAATGTATACATCATTTTTGCAAGTCGACTTTTTCCTTTTGGATGTATTTCAATTATATTTGCAGCAGAATCTTCAAAAAGTTTTTTCATGAAGTTCAGACGAGTACTCATATACAGTGATTCGTTTTCCTTGTCTCTAAATAAAATGCACGAGAAATACTTAGATATTTCTGGATTTAAAGACCAGCCAACTATATCATTATGATTGCTTTCAGAGATAACGTCTTCTCTTGCAATAATTTTACTGTTCTCATTAAATTGCTGTCGCCATCTCGTTGCGATGGGACTATAAAATCCCCATCCGTATATTTGAGGTATTGTGTTAAATATTTTTCTTGCAATCTGTTTTGAAAGATTATTTTTTTCGATAACTGATTTGTTGTTATTTGCTTCCACCTCTTGTGTAGTAGCAATAGTTTCTTCAATATCTGATCCTAAATTACCTCTAAAAAGCCCAATTCTTTCAAAAATAAATAACAATGGANNGGTTGAAAACCAGATGGAATTAGTAGATGTGCAACTCCTCTTTTTTCAGAGAAATCTTGTAATTTTCCGCCAGAAGATATACTAATAATATTGCATTTTTTCTGATAGGCAATCTTAAATGCACTAATTGTTTCCTCGGTGTTTCCTGAGTAACTAAAAAATATTGTTAATGTATCTTTTTTAGCCCATTTTGGTAAATCATATTCTTTATTAACAAATATGGGAATATCGATTTTATCTCTAAATAAACGAGATACTATATCTCCAGAAATTCCCGAACCTCCCATCCCGGTAATAATGACATTGTCAATTTTCATGACATGATTTATCTTTGTAATTTTTGCTAATTCAATTGCTTCTTTTATCTGATAAGGAAATTGAGCAACTGTATCTAACATATTTGATTTATCGATTTCTAAAATCTTTTCTAAATCATCTAACATTTATCACATCATCTCATTTTTTAAATTGGAAANNTTTAAATTGGAAAAGTCAATAGAAATCATCTGCGATATTCAAATATATTTCTATTTCTTCTTTTAAACTAACTTGGAAAGGGAATTTAAAAACAAACCATATTACATAATTTCAAATGCAATACGTAAAAGGAGAAATATTAACCCAAAACGGTTTTAAAAAAGGGTATCTAGGATTTGAAAAAAATAGAAAAATAGAATTTAGAACTGGATTACCACCTGAGAAACCATTAGCAGATGGACTCATTATCCCAACTTTTGTAAATGCTCATACCCATATTGGTGACTCATTCATAAGAGAGAAAGAAATAAAACTTCCTAGAGATGTTGTTAAACTTGTTGCTCCACCAAATGGACTGAAACATAAACTATTAAAGGAAACACCCGAAGATGAAATAATTAATGGAATGAAAACCTCCATCAATACAATGATAAAAAGTGGTATTTCTTTTTTTTGTGATTTTAGAGAAGATGGTAATAATGGATTAAATCAATTAAAAAAAGCTCTGAAGAATAAAAAAATTAGCTCCATTATTTTATCAAGACCTCAAAAGATGGTATATGATAAAAATGAGATAAACCTTCTTTTAAAAAATTCTTCGGGGATTGGTTTAAGTAGCATTTCCGATTGGGATTATTCGGAGATTATAAAGACTTCTAAACATACCAAAAGAGAAAAAAAAATATTTGCTTTACATGCAAGTGAAACTATAAGAGAAAATATTGATCTTATTTTAGATCTAAAACCTGATTTTTTAATTCATATGATATCAGCTACGAAATCAGATCTAAGTAGGGTCATAGATGAAAACATTCCGATTGTTATTTGCCCCCGCTCAAATGTCTTTTTTAGCCTCAAGGTTAACATACAACAAATGAAAAATACAGGTGTTGAATTAATGTTAGGTACAGATAATGCAATGATAAATACACCCAACGTTTTAGAAGAATTAATTTATTTAAAAAATACAACTAATATTTTTTCAACTCAAGAACTCTTCAATATGATAACTTATACTCCAAGGAAAGCTTTAAATTTAGATGACGGTATTCATGGTCCCAATTCATTCTACAGCTTTGTAGTTTTAGATAGGAAATCATTTAAACCAATATATATCTCAAGTAAATAGGAGGTGAACCATGAAAGTAAAAGATGCAATGTCAAAAGATTTAATTATTGGATATATACCAGGGACAATAACGGATGCTCTTAAAATTCTAGCAAAACATAATGTTTCTGGAATTCCCATATTAAAGAAAGATACTAAAAAAGTAGTTGGTGTTGTTACAAGAAATGATATATTTCGAAATCCTGATGAAGAACAACTCGCTTTGATAATGAGTTCTAATCCTACCATTATAAACAAAGATAAAGAATTAGTTGATGCTGCAAAATTATTATATGAAAAAAGAATTCATGGTTTACCAGTAGTAGATAAGAGAAAAAATCTTGTTGGGATAATAAGTCCAACAGATATTTTAAAAACATTATCAAATGATTATAAAGATATTGTGGAGAATTATTATACTTCCAATCTTACTCCTGTTTATCAAGAAAATCCAATAACAATCATTATGGAAATCATCAATATTACAAATGAAACAGCTCTCCCAATATTAAACGATGAACGGAAACTTGTTGGAATTGTAAGTGAGGGGGATTTGTTTAAACTTAGTCATATTCGCGAGAGTATCTCTCGTACTGATATGGGAATGGGTGGAGATGAAGATGCCTGGACTTGGGAAGGAATAAGGGATACAGTAAGATTATATTATTCAACAACAACAATAGACTTGCCCCCTGTCCCAGTAAAAGAAGTGATGGTTACTGATGTAATAAAAGCATATAGAAATGATCCAATATCTGAAGTAGCATTGAAAATGTTTAAAAATAATATTAGTCACGTTCCTGTTATAGACTCAGAAAATAGACTAGAAGGTATGGTTACAGATATTGATCTTCTGTCATGTATGTTTAAATCCTGTTAATTAATTATTAAATTCAGGAGAATTTTATTGATGCCCCAAGACATTTATGATAAGGTTATAATGTTGGCTAAGAGGAGAGGGTACATCTATCCTTCTTTTGAAATTTATGGGGGTGTTGCTGGTTTTTATGATTATGGGCCTTTAGGTTCTCAATTAAAAAATAATGTTGAAAATCTCTGGAGAGATTTTTTTCTTTTAAGGGATAATTGTGTAGAAATAAATACACCAACAATAACTCTTTATAATGTTCTAAAAGCTTCTGGACATGTTGAAGAGTTTACTGATCTTACAGTTGATTGTCTAAAATGTAAAAAATCGTACAAAGTTGAGGATATTATTGATAATGATATTACAATTGATTATGTAATAAAAGAAGATAAATTAAAATGTCCTACTTGTGGAAAAAAATTAAAAGATGCTCATCCTGTTAATCTTATGTTTTCAACAACTATAGGGGGAGGGGAAGGAAGAGCTGCATTTTTACGTCCAGAAACAGCCCAGGGTATTTTCACTAATTTCCATTTACTTTATAGATACAATCGAGAGCAACTTCCTATTGGTGTTATTCAGGTTGGTAGAGGTTATAGAAATGAAATATCACCTAGACAGGGAATGCTAAGACTAAGGGAATTCTCTATGGCTGAAGCTGAGGTTTTTTTTGATCCAGAACATAAAAGCCATCCTGATTTTGAAAGTGTGAAAAATAAAAAATTATTTCTTTTTGATAATGAAAATGATTTTACTATTTCCTTGGAAGAAGCAATTCATAAAAAAATAATAGATAATCAAGCACTGGCTTACTATATGTATCTTACGCAGAATTTTTTACTTACAACAGGAATTGATCCAAAGAAATTTAGATTTAGAAAACATGGTCCTGATGAATTAGCTCATTATGCAACTGAATGTTGGGATGCAGAACTATTTAGTGAGCGGTTTGGATGGATAGAATGTGTTGGTATTGCAGATAGATCTGCTTACGATTTAAATGCACATATTGATGCAACAGGAATAGATATGTATGCATTAAAAAAATTTAATGAACCTAAATCAGTGAAGTTAAAAAAGATTGTACCCAAAATGAATGTTATAGGACCACTTTTTAAAGATAAAGCTGGCAAGATTAAAGAATTATTAGAAAAAACGGATGTGCAGAATAAAAGGAAGATATCTATCGAACTGAATGGGAAAACTATCGAGGTGCCTGAAAATTGTTATGATATCATGGAAACACAAGAAAAAATGATGGGAGACAAATTTGTACCACATGTAATAGAACCATCTTATGGTATTGATAGAATCATCTACTTCATACTTGAGCACAACTATGTTGAAATAAAGAAAAAGGGGGAGGAATATAGAATTCTTAAACTATCTCCTCAAATGGCACCGATTAAAACCGGAGTTTTTCCACTGATAAACAAAAAGATACTTGTTAATGTTGCTAAAGAGATTGATAAGAATTTAAGAAAAGCAGGAATTAAAACCTATTACGATGAAGGTGGAACCATAGGAAGAAGATATGCACGAATGGACGAAATTGGAACTCCTTTTTGCATTACAGTTGATCACGATACATTAAAGGATAAGAAGGTAACGATTAGAGATCGTGATACTGCACAACAAGAGCGGATTAATTATGAAAAACTAATTGATTATTTTCAAGATAAATTAAAATTATAAAAAATTAGAATTATATCAGTACAAATGGTCCAAGGATAAGGGCATTTGTTGTTTTTTCTGCATCTTCTGCAAGTACAGTAATTATTGCATTTCCAAAACCAAACATAAATCCTGAGCGTATCGTTTTTTCTCCATTTATAGGTACATTGAGCTTATTTCCTGTAGTGTTATCACCAAATAAAATGAAATCACAATCAAGTTTAATGCGCCAATTAACATCAGTTGCATCAGCTGTTCCATTATTTTTTATAACTGCTTTTATTTTTAACAATCCACTAGTGATGCTTCCGATTTCAATAACGGGAAGATCAATATGGACAATTAATGGTTCTGACCAATTGCTTTTACCACCATATTCGTCGCTCGCTTGTACTTTAATTTCGTAATCACCTATCTCACTCCAGGTATGTGAAGCTTGACAAGTTGTACCTGAGTCATATGGTCCTAACCATTCACTAAACGTTCCATCTCCCCAACTCCATCTATAAAACACTTGGTCCCCATCAGGATCAGTTGTATTTGTTGTATATGTATACTTTTCACCTGTTTTTTCACTTGGTTTCCGAGGTGTTTCCGGTGGATTATTTATAACTGGTTCAAAGAAACCTAGAGAGGGATCACCAAAAAGGTTTAGTTGATAGTAACACCAGCGAATACACGAACGGCCAATAATATGGAGATTATCCTCCTTGGAATCATGGTTAGCTTTACCGATTTCAGGTGTATTTTCACCAAAAACTGCATCCCAAAATTCTCGATGGAATCGTTGTGAATCACCATCTGTACTATAAGACCAAAACCATCCATACCGAGCGTTCATAATTACTGCAAATGCACTGTGATTTGTTTTTACTGTAAAATATTCTGCGATACAATCCCCATTATCAAAACCACCAGCCATACACCCCTGTGAATAAATAAAACAATGTTTTTCATTTGATAGTGACATCACATCTGATAATCCCATTTTCATGTTATAATTATAATAGGAATGCCCTAAATGATTAATTATGTGGGAGGGTTTGTTAATAATTTTTTTTATCTCCGTTTTAGGCCAATCATGACCTGGCCAATCACGATCATATAAAGTGGTGATATTATAATCATCAGAAGGTATTCCAACAGTGGTGTATCCATCATCAGTTGATCCATTAATTAACTGGTCTAGATAGTTTCCACCCCAGGTGGCAATACCATAATCACCAAGATATTCGCCAACCAAACAAACTTCGGTTAAATATTCGTCTTCTGGATCTTTGTTAATGTACTCAATAGTTTTTGTTACAAAATTATCTACCTCAGCAGTATTTCCAACACATGCACGACCCACATATACTTCAGCAATGAGATCAACGTCACTTCCATTTTTTCCATCAGTTGTTTCTCCCCATTTTTCATCACCATCATAGTTGAATGGTCCATCTAAGCATGCATAATATAAATCAGAAGGCATAAAAGTTTCATATGGAGTGGTATTTTCATCCAGTCCATATACCCATAACCAAGGATCAGGGATAATATCATTATCTCCACCGATTAAAACATAGTCAATATTCCAATTATTATAAGCATCTCTGATATAATCTCTTATATCTTCTAATTCGCTGCTACCAATGTCAGTTAATGTTTTAATGACTGTATCAACACCCGTTGCATCGTGAGCTTGTTTTAATGATTCAAAACCATTTTTTAATGTATCTGTAGTGATTATAAGGAGGTCATATTCGTCTTTCATTGATGATTTTTTTGGAATAATATCATGATACTGTTTAGAAAGTTCAGGATTGTCAACTTTTTTCATCACCTCGGCTTTGTCCTTTTCTAGATTTCTAAAAAGTTCAGATGATTCATCATCCCAGTTTGTATCAATTTGAACCTGTAGTTTATTGTAATAAAATACCTCACCCGAGATGGGATTATATTTGATTGGATTGAGAAGAATAACAAGCAAATTATATCCTCTATAACTATAGGTTCCAACTTTATTATAGAGAGTCCCAGGATAATAAGTATTATAATTATAGATTTTTTCATCTGGAGTTGGAATCGATTGAATCAGGTCATTAGAAATTGGAATCGGTTTACTTATTGGCTCGATTAGATATTTTGTTTCAAGAATAGTTTTTTCACCTGGTTTTATTTGTATTTCAGTTATTTTTGATTTTGGAGGCAATAAAATATATGCACCCTTTGAAGGCAACTTAGGTTCACCAGGATTTCCGGCAGGTGAACAATCAGGGAGAGTCACTCTGTTATAGGTAGTTTCTTCAATACTAATTATTTCAATTATTGGTTTTTGAAAAGAATAGGTTAAGGTAATACTATTATCCAAATATTCACTACTAACTGGTGTTAGTACAGAAAATGATAATAGAAATAGTATTAGTGCAATAAAATAAGTTTTTAAACTAGAATTTATTAGTTTTATTTTTCTATTCATATTTTTACCCCTTATTATTTTATACTTGATATGGTTTTAAAAACTTATCGATTCTTATAATTAATAATATAATAATATTGTTAAATAATCTACTTTTTAATAGTCTTATCAATAATTGCTAATATTTCATCTATCTCTTTTTGATTAATAATTAAAGGTGGACGGAATCGTATAGTAGTTGCACCACACCCCAATATAATTAAGTTATTTGCATACAATTTTTCCTTTATTTCATCTCTTTTTTCAGTAGTTGGTAAATCAAATGCACACATAAGTCCACGTCCACGAACATTTAATACTTTTTCAGGATATTTTTGTGATATTTCTTTCAATCCTTCCAATAGACGTGATCCTTGTTTTTCTGCATTTTCAATTAGTTTTTCCTCTCTAATGACTTCAAGGTATTTTTGACAACGAACCATATCAATTAGATTACCCCCCCATGTCGAATTCAACCTGCTAGAAACGGTAAAAACGTTGCCTTTGATCTCATCAATTCTTTTTCCAACCATTATTCCACAAACCTGCGTTTTTTTACCAAACGCAATGATATCTGGTTCAATGTCAAAATGTTGATAAGCCCACATCTTTCCTGTAAGTCCAACACCGGTTTGTACCTCGTCTAATATAAACATCATTTCATTTTCATCACATAATCGTTTCAGTTCTAAAAAAAACTCTTTCCGAAAATGATTATCTCCTCCTTCACCCTGAATTGGTTCAATTATTAAACCTGCAATATCATTAGGATTTTTAGAAAGAGCTTGTTCTATCTCAGAGATTGCCTTTTTTTCAAGTTCCTTTACATTTTCGATATTCTCTTTGGTTAATGGGAACGTAATTTTTGGATTTGTTATCCGGGGCCATTTAAATTTAGTAAAATATTTTATTTTATTGAGATTGAACGTATTTGTCATTGATAAAGTATAACCGGTTCTTCCATGAAAAGCTTCTTTGAAATGAATTATCTGGGTACCAAGACTATCGTCCTTTCCCTTTTCAATATTTTTTCGAATTTTCCAATCAAATGCAGTCTTTAATCCATTTTCTACTGCAAGTGATCCTCCAGATATAAAAAAGAGATGGTTAAAACACCCTGGGACCGCATATTTTTTAAACGCATCAACAAACTCAGCCATTTCAGCAGTATAAACATCTGAATTGGTAGGTTTATTTATCGCAATTTCACCCATTTTTTTTATAAATTTAGGAGTGGTAAGTTTAGGATGATTGCATCCTAAAGGAGATGTAGCGAAAAATGAGAAACAATCAAGCATATATTTTTTTGCTCTTGAATTATAAATTCGACAACCTTTACTTTTTTTTAGATCAAGAACA
>JABAOH010004430.1_pt1 | contig 10443 bp, 6 predicted proteins | sample 7062181 | NCBI WGS metagenome assembly JABAOH01 (sample SAMN14538630, study PRJNA623070) | marine sediment metagenome | biome: marine biome [ENVO:00000428]; feature: marine pelagic biome [ENVO:01000023]; material: deep marine sediment [ENVO:00002113]; isolation source: pool of 5 deep marine... | reverse complement strand
ATACTTAATGAATGTTGGAAATAATGTTAAAAATTAACTTTATACCTAATGAAAGGAACAGAACAATGAAAAGATCAGGAATAATTTTTAGTCTAATGCTCATTATTGGTTTAATTTTTACTACACATGTTGGTATGACAAAAGAAACCGGTGATGTAAAAGAGATTGTGACCATTGACAATCTGGCTCCTAATAGTTCGTACAGCAAAATATGGCAACCATTCATTGCCAATTGGAAACAAAATTATTATGTTGTTGCTTACGGACTGCAGTTAAGAGGAAAAAGTGATATGGGTGATATCGTGTGTTCAATATCCAAAGATGGAGGAAAAACCTGGACTCCACCCGTATTTATTTTCGACCACAGGCTTCCTAATGGTACGCAAAGATTCACTTATAACAATGCTGTATTATTCAAACCTGAAGGTCAAAATATTATTTGGTGTTTTGCCATGCGATGCCCTCAATACTACCCAAATAGTGAAGATAGTAAACTATGTGCTGCATATTCATGCGATGGCGGACTATCATGGCAACACATTGAGTTAACAATGGAATTCCATTCACCCATTATTACATGTGCAGGCATTGTTACAGTAAAGGATGATGGCATCACCAGGTATTTGCTTCCCTTACACCGTAATACAAAGAAACATGATCCAAAAGGTGATAGGGAACAATTTGTGTTGGAAAGTACAAATCTGCTAAACTGGAAGCTGAAATCTTACATACCAAGACCATCAGAAGTATGGATTCACGAAGGTAATATTGCCGAGGGTGATAATCCGGACGAATTAAAGATAGTAATGCGTACCGCTCAGTATGAAAATGATAAATTATCTCTCGAGGTTCCTCGAGCATACTCTTCGGTAAGCAGAGACAATGGGAAAACATGGTCTATGTCAATAGAAGAACCGTCCCTTTATAATACTACTGCCAAAGCATTTTTTGGAAAAGATAAAAAAGGAAGGCATATTTATGTATATAATGATGACAAAAAAAGGGTAAGAAAAGGTCTCTATTATGTCATAAAAGAACCAAACAAAAATTGGTCAAAACCAAAACTTTTTTACTGGGATAACAATCGTAACAGTTATCCTACACTTCTTGAAAAAGAACCGGGTATTTTTCTTTGTGTTTGGGACAGCTCAGATGATCCGGAAAGAAAGAGAACTGCAATAAGATTTGGCATTCTGGACTTGAGTAAATAATAAAACGATATATAGGAGATAGCAATATATGACCGGTAAAGAATTAAAAGAATCGCTAAGAAGCGGTAAGAGGGTCTATGGTACATTGATCGTGAGTACTTCTCCAAAATGGATTGATATAATAGACCAACTTAACCTGGATTTTGTATTTATCGATACTGAACATATTGCAATCAACAGGCAACAGCTTTCATGGATGTGTCACGCTTACGCAGGAAAGGGTGTAGTGCCAGTGGTTCGAATCCCTTCTCCAGATCCGTATCAGGCCAGCATGGTTTTGGATGGTGGTGCAAAAGGAGTAGCTGCTCCTTATGTTGAGTCGGTGAATGAAGTAAAACATCTTGTAGGAGCTGTGAAAGCTAAACCTTTAAAGGGACAAAAATTGAGAAATTATTTAGACGGTACGAAAGATTTTGAACCTGAGTTAGCCAGATACATCGAGATAAATAATGAAAATCACGTGCTGATAATAAATATTGAAAGTCAACCGGCAATCGACATAATTGATGAAATTTTAAAAGTTCCCGGCCTTGATGCCGTACAGATAGGACCTCACGATTTGACCTGTAGCCTTGGTATTCCCGAACAATATCATCATCCAAAATTTGAAGCTGCGGTTGAAACAATTATCACCAAGGCAAGAAAAGCAAATATTGGAGCAGGGATTCATGCATTCTACGATGACAATGTTGATCAGGAAATAGCGTGGGCAAAGATGGGGGCTAACCTCATTCTACACAGTGGAGATATTAATCGCTTCACACAAATTATGAGCAAAGATATTAATACAATAAGAGCAGCTTTGAATGATGAGGCTATAGAATCTGATGTGACAATTAATGTATAATATACATTCTATCAATTGAATAAAAAGAACCATCAATTATATGTGGTCTGCTCATGGTTCTCTTTCAGGGAGAAAAAAAGAAGCGTGAAAATCATAAATATTCTTATGTTTTAGAGGTATAATATCATGAACAGAAGAAAGTTTCTAGGTTTAGCGAGTGTTGGTATTATGACAACCGCTATGAGAGGTATGTCATCTTTTAATAGCAACAGCTTATTTGCAGCACCAAAAATAAAAAAGAATGTTTTGTTTATCGCGGTTGATGATTTAAGACCGACCTTAGGTTGTTATGGTGACACAATTGCCATAACACCAAATATCGATAAAATAGCATCAAAAGGAATTGTCTTTAATCGTGCATATTGTCAAGAGGCAGTATGTAATCCTTCAAGATCTTCCTTGTTAACCGGTCGACGACCTGATACAACAAAAGTTTGGGATAACAGGACTCATTTTAGGAAAAATATTCCGGATGTAATAACGTTGCCACAATATTTTAAAAATCACGGTTATCATGTCCAGTCAGTTGGTAAAATTTATCATGATCCCAGATGGGCACAGGATCCTGAATCATGGTCTGTACCTGGTACCTTAGCAGTTACAAGTGAATGCGGAGGGAAATATCTTCTTGATAAAAATGCCCGTACTGTAAAAAGTTGGAAAGGAGAATCTACTGAGTGTATAGAAGTTTCCGATTACGCATATATAGATGGACGCGTTGCAGATTCTGCTCTTGATATTATAATGGACATTCGGAAAAAGCCATTTTTTCTGGCCGTTGGTTTTCGAAGACCTCATTTGCCTTTTTGTGCACCGAAAAAATATTGGGATATTTATGATAGAGAAAAAATAGCACCTCCGGCAAATCCTGAAAAACCAAAAAATGTGCCCGTTATTGCTTTACATAATTGGCGAGAGTTACGAGGTTACACCGATATACCCAATGAAGGTCCTCTCACACCTGAAAAAATTGCAGAATTGCGCCATGGTTACTACGCAAGCACAAGTTACATTGATGCTCTCATCGGTAAGCTCCTTAAACGGCTTGAGATAATAGGGCTTTTAGATAATACTATAATAATCCTTTGGGGCGATCATGGTTACCATCTTGGTGAACATGATCTTTGGTGCAAAATAACAAATTTCGAATATGATACGCGAGCACCTTTAATTTTAGCTGATCCTAATCAGAAAAATAAAGGAATCAAGACGGGTGCATTGGTTGAGTTTGTTGATATTTATCCAACACTTGTTGATCTCTGTGATCTGCCAAAGGCTGATGGATTAGAAGGTATAAGCATGCGACCTTTGATTGATGAACCTAATAGAATTTGGAAAAAAGCAGCCTTTAGTCAGTTTCCGCGACCTATTTATACAAGAGAAGAGCTGAAATATATGGGTTATTCAATCAGGACCGACAAATATCGCTATACAGAATGGCAAGAAATAGAAACAAAAAAAATTGTTGCCAGAGAATTATATTCACATATTCATGATTCCTTGGAAACAGAAAATTTAGCTGGTCTATCAGAATATAAAGATGTTCTCACCGAAATGGCAGCCATGCTTAAAAAAGGGTGGCGAGAAGCTTTGCCTGTTGGCATAAATAAGAACCAGAAAAATCCGGAAAGATTATAAGAATACTTGAAATTCTAAAACGACTTTCAAGAAATCATAAAATTCAAGCACCAAATTTCAAATAAATCAAAAAAATCAATGTTCGAATTCTCAAAAACTTGTATCATTTTGATCGCTTGTCTCGTTCTTTTACCTGAATTGCATGGTCAAAACAAGAATACGACAATATGGATTGAGGAAAGTTTTGAAGATTTCCGTGATGGTACATTTGATGCTACTGGTCGGAACCTTTATGTAACTAACAAAGGAACCATAAAGACTATCAACCGCTTTGATTTTAACAGCGATGGTTATATTGACTTTCCTGTAAATTCCTCTCATGATGTTTTTTATAATACCACGGCAACTTGCCTTCATCTTAGCAAAAAGGGTGACAAAAGAGTTGTAGAAGAATTGCCGGTAGAAGGTAGCATTGATGCTGTTGTTGCCGATCTGAACATGGATCAGCACGTTGATATCGTCATTTTGCCAAATGTCAACGGTGTTAGCCCAAGAAGATACCTCACCATCCTATGGGGGACAAAAGAAGGGTGGGTCAATGAACGTAAAACCGGTCTGGTTACTATAGATGCAGTCACTGTACAGGTTGCAGATCTAAATCAGGACAAATGGCCGGAGATCGTTGTATTAAACGGAACAAGGTGGTCCCCGTTAGATGGACCCGAAGCTGTTGCAAGGATTTACTGGGGTAGTGAACATGGATATATGCATTTCAATGCATCCGATATTGTGGTGGACAGGGCGGTCGATATGAAAGTGACAGATATGGATCAAAATGGTTTGGTTGATCTGGTATTTTTACTCGATGACCCGGGTCAGATTTTGATTTATTGGAATAATGGAAAACTATCCCTGACAGAGAACAAGGAAACTGAATTATATTGTCAAAAAAATACCACTACTGTTGATCTAAAAGTAAATTATGCAGGAAGGCTTATTGTCTATGATCTGAATAAAGATAATAAATCGGATCTAGTTGCTACAGGTGGAACACGCCAGAGACTCAGAATTAACCCTACCACCAACAAAGGAAGTAATAAATATTCAGATATCCTTTATGTCATCACTGAAGATCTCCATGATCAGAAATACAGACTCAACAAACTGTCTGTTCCACCGGCCTCCAATTTTGGACTGGATGACCTTGACCAGGATGGTTATACTGATATTGTAGTAACAGATTGTGAAAATGAAGATGAGAGCCTTCATATCTTTTGGGGAAAAGGTGACTTAAATTTCGATGGCTCTGCTATGACCTCTTTCAATATATCCTTTATTTCTGCTGTAGCCTTTGGGGACATCAATGGCGATAATTTCCAGGACATAATCGCTGGTATCGGTCGGACCAAAGAAACATTTCAAGGGAATTCCTATATTCTGATGGGCAAAGGTAGCCGGGAATTTACATTGTCGGACATAAGGATTCCTACATCAGCTGTGGGAAAGATTGTATTTGCTCAGGGGATCAAAAATCGTTCAAACAGAATAGTGTTCTGCAATGGCAGGAAAGCACGCATAAATGAGGATGTACCCATAGGGATATATTGGGGAGGGCCTGATGGTTTTGACATAAAACTGTTTTCAAAATATACCATGCGCTCAGCATATGCCAGTTATGGGGCAGATCTAAATGATGATGGCTATCCGGACATGATCCAGTTGTCAATTGTCCATGCTACAAAAGAATATCATCCCGAGATCGGATTTAATATATTCTGGGGTGATTTAATGGGTTTTGAAGACAGTCGCCGCAAGGTCGTAAATGAGTTTGGTGTACGTGGATTGGAAGTGACCGATATTAATTATGACGGTTTTCTTGATATTATCAGTACCAAGGAGGAATCTCCTAATAGTGATCCTGAAGGTTTGGCGATATGGTACGGTGGCGAGTCAGGCTTCTTGAGGGAGAAGCGGGAATTGATCCCTTTATCCGGGAGACCAATTCAAAATGTTACTGCTGACTATAATAAAGACGGATACATGGATATTGCCATCGCCATCCAGAGGAACAATAAAGTTATCATTCTGTGGGGCAGTGAAAATGGATTTTCATCTGAGAACATCAGTTCGTGGCCCATCCCATTCCCCTCGGACATAAACACAGCTGATCTGAATAACGATGGGATGCTTGATCTGCTGGTGACCAGCCACAAACTCGCTCCATCGCTATATTTGGACTATGGCACTTTTATTTTTTGGGGAAGCCCTGATGGGTTTAATGCTACCAATGCCCAGCGTCTGCCAGGTGTTGACGGGATTGGCATTACTGTGGCTGACTGGGATCAGGATGGATATCTCGATGTGTTTTTACCCGCTTATCATTATGGAAACACCCGGGAATCGGTAGCTGCCCATTTGTTCTGGAACAGTGATTCAGGATTCTATGATGCAAACAGGACAGACTTCATGCAAGATGGTGGTCACGATGCCATGGCTGCAGATTTTAACCATGATGGATCAATGGATTTACTGGTGGCCAATCACACGAAGAACGGAAGTCACTATACAGAATCAAAAGTATTTTACAATGACGGAAGACGTTTTAAAAAACCTGAAATACAATTTCTTCCTACAGTTGGACCACATTATATCCATAGAACCGATATAGGACATATTTATAATCGAACATACCAGGAAGAGTATATATCATCAATTCATTTCTTCAAAAAAGGAAAGGATCGCGGAATAGTCAAATTCATTGCCAACATCCCCGAAAGTGGTTCAGAACTTTTATTCAGTATCAGGTTATCAAAGGATAAACCTTCTCTTGAAACAAGTAAATGGATACCATTGAATAAAGAGAATGAATATAAGTTCAAGGTGGATCCGGGAGACCGATATATACAATACCGGTGCATTTTCAGGTCTGATAATGGAGACCGTTATCCTTCGCTGGACAAGGTAACCATTGAATTAATGAATTGAGATTAAATGAAGTTTGCTATCAATTAATAAATTATTGTTTATTCTTTCAATGGAGGCTTTATGAAATTAAAAAAAATCGAAGAAATGTACTGGAATTTAAGAAGGTCATTTCAAAAAAGTACAAAGGTATTACTAATTCTTTCAATTGCATTTACGTTAACCCACTCATCTTTTGCAAGAGATGATGCCAAGTTTGAAAGAAAAATACTTCAAAAAAATTCAAAAAAAGATTCACCACTATGGATTCATCCAGCTTGTGATAAATTACCGGATGATATAGGTCGCAGGTTTGTGAAGCTTAAGGACAACAGTTTAATGACATTTGTCGATGGGAAAACTCGCATATCTGAAGATGGCGGTAAAACATGGTCGGATTGGGTAACGATGTGTGATGAACCCGGGCCAGGTCGTCCACAAAACGGATTGCCCATCTTTACCCGTGATGGAGTAATCGTACTTGTTTATAAGGATAGCGAATATATGTGGAAATTCAAGTATTGGGATGATATTCATAGCCCAGAAGATGAGGCATATGAAATTAGTAAAGCTCGGGGAGACGTTTGGAGTATTAGAAGTCTGGATGGAGGAAAAACATGGGTGGACCGACAAAGGATTTTTAAAGGATACTGTGGTTCTAACATATCCATAATCCAAACCAGAAATGGTAATATCGTTATTCCTATTCAGAGACTGATCCCTAATCCGGGTCGGAATGTTACTTGTACTTATGTTTCATCTGATAATGGCAAAACATGGAAAAGAAGTAATATCATTGACCTGGGTGGTCATGGCCGGCATGATGGCGCTTTTGAAGCAACATTGACACAGTTGAAAGATGGAAGGCTATGGATGTTATTGCGTACACCCTGGGACAGGTTCTGGGAAGCTTTTTCAGAAGACAACGGCTTGACATGGAGGTATATCTGGCCCAGCAAAATTGAAAGCAGCAACTCACCAGGTTATATAACCAGGTTAAGCAGCGGTCGTCTTGCTCTTATGTGGAACAGGCTTTATCCTGAAGGGCAAAATGATTTTCCGAGAAGAGGAGGTACTCCCGGAAGCGATATGTCTGCGATTGCAGCAAGCTGGCACAGAGAAGAATTGTCCATCGCTTTTTCTGAAGACGAAGGTAAAACATGGAGTAAACCGGTAGTCATAGCCAGAAAAAAAGGAGTCCGGCTTTCTTATTCCTATATTTTTGAACCAGAGCCCGGAATCCTTTGGTTGACCACCGGACAGGGAGATTTAAGATTGAGAGCCAAAGAAAAAGATTTAATAAAATACTGAGGCATAATAATTTCTATAAAGTTGAACATTAACACATATAACAATCAATTTGTTTGAAGTGTAGCATTAATCATATTACTACCGTTAATAATTTAGTATTTCTGTGCCGCAGAAATAAAATTTACCTTTAACTATAAAGAGATAAATGGATAGAAGAATTTTTTTAAAAGCACTTGGATTAGGATCATTAGCATTCGCAACTGGATGTTTTCGAACAAATCATGGAAATTCAAATAAGCATCCGAACATTATACTTATTATGGCAGATGATTTGGGATACGGTGATTTAGCCTGTTATGGTAATCCTATTGTCAAAACACCCCATCTGGATGCTATGGCTGAGCAGGGGATCAAGTTTGAACGGTTTTATTCAGCCGCGCCTGTTTGCTCGCCAACCCGAGGTAGTTGTCTTACAGGTAGACACCCATATCGTTACAGCATTAAATGGGCTGGGCGTTATGCATTGCCTACGGAAGAAATTACAATTGCAGAGGCTTTAAAAACCAAAGGCTACGCCACAGGGCATTTTGGTAAATGGCATTTAGGCGGATTAAGCAAAACAGTTAATCAAAGTGAATTCCCTGGAGGTCCATCTCCTTATTCGCCGCCATGGGAAAATGGTTTTGATGAATGTTTTTCCACCGAATCGATGATGCCAACTTACAATCCATACTATCATGTTGGTGGCGATTTCGGCTCGGAAGATTACCGACACGTTCAAAAAGAACCGGTGGCTAAGGGGCAAAAAACAGGTGGTTTCAGATGGCGCGATAATTACTGGACAGGGCCGGGACAATTTACTGATGAATGGTTAGAGGGTGACGACTCAGAAATAATTATGGATAAAGCACTTGACTTTATTATAAGGAAATCCGCTGACAAAAAACCGTTCTTTAGCGCTATCTGGTTTCATACTCCTCATACACCGGTTGTGGCAGGCAATAATCAAAGAACAAAATACCCGGAAAGAAGTATTCAAGAGCAACACTGGTTTGGCTCGATTTCAGCAATGGATGAACAAGTCGGTAGGCTTAGAGAAAAATTGCAAGAGTTAAATATCGCCGAAAATACGATTGTCTGGTTTTGCAGTGATAATGGGCCTTCATATATACATAATTTCAATTCTGCGGGAGGTTTGCGAGGTAAAAAAGCTGAATTGTATGAGGGAGGTATTCGTGTGCCGGCCATACTTGAATGGCCTAATAAAATTCACAAGCATTCTGTTTCTCAACTCCCGGCGTTTACCAGCGACTTTTATCCAACCATTCTCTCCATTTGTGGAATTCAAATGAATAACCAACCCCCAACGGACGGACAGAACATAATAGATTTAATCCTTTCAGATAAGTCGGAACGGACAAAACCTTTATTATTTCAATCTCCACTACCAAACAAATTAAAAAAATTTAGGTCTGAGAAGTCACAGCAATATGCGATGATAGGTAATCGATATAAAATAATTAGTATGGACGATGGTAGGAATTATGAATTATACGATCTAATAAATGATCCATCCGAAAAAAATGATCTGGCAACTGATAAACCGGCAATTGTACAGCGCATGAAATCTGTACTCGGTGAATGGATAAAATCCTGCTCCATAAGTGCTGACGGTTTGGATTATAAGTAGAAAGGTAATATTAACTAATAAATTAACAAGGATAATAGAAGAAGACAAAAAGCGGCGATAGTCGCCTGTATGGATGATGAGATTGGAAATGTCTTACAGGCATTGGAGGATTAAGGTGTTTTATGCGGCAATTAATATATTATAATGTATGAATGGGGTACAGGATGCATATAAAAAATTCTGGCAGGTCAATATTCTATTTGCCTGCATTTACAGCTTTAGCTGTTATTTGGCTGTGTTCTCATTATAGTGTCAAAAACTCAGATCAAAATCTACAGCCGGTTCACTTTAACAATACAGGACTAATTGTTGATTTAGGGGTTGGATTATGGGCCTGGCCTTTGCCTTTGGATTTTGACCAGGATGGTGACAATGATCTTCTTGTATCCTGTCCGGATACCCCGTTCAATGGTTTGTATTTTTTTGAAAATGCTTCCGGGGATTATGAAAAAATGCCCGTATTTAAGAATCCCGTCAGGATAGGTCCGGGTGAGCGGAACCTGCAGTCTTGCCTTGTCAATGATGAGCTCCGTATTCTGGGGCGTGGAGTAGAGTACCAGCATTTCAGGGAATCAATCTTATCTGATCCAATGGTCATATTTCCAAAAGATAGTCTTGAGAAGGGGCATACCAGGATCAGGTTCAGCCAATGGAAATTTGTGGATTACGAAAATGACGGCGACCTGGATCTCATCGTGGGTATTGATGACTGGGGAGACTATGGTTGGGATGATGCTTATGATAACACTGGGAGATGGACAAACGGCCCGTTGCACGGCTATGTATATCTTATCGAAAATAAGGATGGGATTTATACAAACAGGGGAAACCTAAACGCTGGAGGAAAGCCTATCGATGTTTTTGGTGCCCCCTCACCCAATATGGAAGATTTTGATGGAGACGGT
>JABAOH010168264.1_pt1 | contig 10445 bp, 10 predicted proteins | sample 7062181 | NCBI WGS metagenome assembly JABAOH01 (sample SAMN14538630, study PRJNA623070) | marine sediment metagenome | biome: marine biome [ENVO:00000428]; feature: marine pelagic biome [ENVO:01000023]; material: deep marine sediment [ENVO:00002113]; isolation source: pool of 5 deep marine... | reverse complement strand
CCGCAGAGACGGCCGGCGTGCCGAATGCCGCTTCGCTGAACAGGTATCCGCCATACCCGATCCGTTCGAGACGCAGCCCGTCAAGCGCCGCGACGTGCAGAGCGACAGCTTCGTAGATCTCCTGCAAGTCGGCGTCCGGCAGCAGCGTCGCCGGTAATGCGTCGACCACGATATCGCGCATTCTCGGCCGCAAAGACACGGGATCGGCAGCGGCAACCCAGCCGGCCGGGGGCGCGCCCGTCTGGCCCCAGTAACGCAAGGCTGCTTGACCGCCATCGACGGCCGGGGCGCCGATTTCCTGCACAACGAGATCCAGCGGGCTTCGACCTCGCGCGGCCAGCACAAGCTGGCCGCGCGACAACCACTTGCGCAAGCCGGCGTCGCGGACCAGGCCGAATGAGGCTGGCGGCAATACGAAGATCGCGTGATGCTGGCGCATGCTGATCCCTGCAATGCAAAGTCCGGAAGTTTACTGAAGCCGTTTTATTTGAGCGATAATCGGCGCGTGAAATTCGCGAGGGAAAATCAGTCAGCGCTGACCGTTCGCCGCGTCGAGCCGGGCGCCATTCGCATCGGCGAAGAGACGGTGACGCAGAACGTCATCCTGTTTCGCGACCGAATCAGTACCGGCTGGAGCACCGGCGGCACGGTGCGCCTTTCAGAATCGCACATCGCCGAGCTGATCGATGAACAGCCGGAGGTCATTATATTCGGCAGCGGCTGGACGCCCGCGATTCCGCCGCGCGAGCTCGTCTTTGCCCTGGCGCGCAAAGGGATCGGTTTCGAATCGATGGATACGCCGGCGGCCTGCCGGACTTTCAATATCCTGGTTGGCGAAGACAGGGATGTGGCGGCAGTTTTGCTAATCGAGGACGGCGCGTGAATCGATGCCCTGGCTCTCGAGCATCTGCTTCAGGTTGCGCAGCGCTTCGATCTGTATCTGCCGGACTCGCTCACGGGTGACGCCGATCTCTCTGCCGATTTCCTCGAGCGTGAGGCGCCGGTATCCGTGCAGGCCAAAGCGTCTCTCGACGACCTCGCGCTGCTTGTCGCTGAGTTTCCAGACCCATTGATCGAGCATTTCATACACGCCGTCGCTCTGCGCGCAGGCCTGCGGTTCGGCTTCCGCGGCTGCGGGCAGCGCGTCGAGCAGGCCACGCTCATCGTCCGATCCGGCCGGACTGGTCGAGCCGATCGTCACCCGTTCATGCAGTGCAAGCAGTCGCTCAACCTCCGCGACGTCCCGGTCCATAAAGACGGCGATCTCGGCGGCGGTTGGCGGCGTCTCCTGCTGCTGACGCAGGCTGCGCGACGCGCGCAAAACGGTGTTGATGTCCTTGATGATGTGGATCGGCAGACGCACCGTGCGCGACTGGTTCATGATCGCACGTTCGATCGTCTGGCGAATCCACCAGGTCGCGTAGGTCGAGAAGCGGAAGCCGCGTTCGGGATCGAACTTCTTGACGGCGTGGATGAGCCCGAGATTGCCCTCTTCGATGAGATCCAGCAACGGCAGACCCCGGTTCAGGTAGCGCCGGGCAATCTTGACGACCAGGCGCAGGTTGCTTTCGATCATTCGATGCCTGGCAGCCTCATCGCCTTTCTGAATCCGCCGGGCGTATTTCTTTTCCTCGTCGGCAGTCAGCAATTTGGATATGCCGATATCGCTTAAATACAGCGACGTGGCGTCGTGGGACGCCGAGCGGGATTTCGCGGCGCCATTCCTGCGCACGGCGGAGGTCAACAACGTCGGCCGCAGCGTTTCCTTGGCGTCACTTGTCGGACGCTCGTCGGGTGGATCTTCTGAGACACGCATCTCGCCCACTTCCGTTCCCCGTTGTCGCCGGAAGCAGTCGCCGCAAAGCACGCACGTTGCGGTTATGCCGGTCTAGTTCGCGGGCAGGTACTGTCGCGGGTTAACCGGCTTGCCATTGCGCCTGATCTCGAAGTGCAGACGCGGCTGCTGTCCCGGCCCCTCACCCATGGTCGCTATGCGCTGGCCCTGCTTTATTGTTTCCCCTTCTTTTACCAGCAGCGACGCGTTGTGCCCGTAGGCACTCAGGTAGGTGTCGTTGTGTTTGACGATAATAAGCTGACCGTATCCGATTAGTCCACCACCGGAGTAGACCACTCGGCCGGATGCGGCCGCTCTGACCGGCTGACCGGCCCTGCCGGCGATGGTGAGGCCCGTGCCGGAGCCGCTGGCAGCATTGAATTCCGCGACGATCCGGCCCGATGTCGGCCAGACCCAGCCGGGCGACGGGTCGCTCCGGTCCGGCGGCGTAACCTTTTTCGGCGGCGGCGCCCGGCGCGGGGGCCGCGAGGCTGTCGCAGCGCCCGCTGGCGGCGTCAGGCGGAGCACCTGCCCCGGGTAGATCAGCGAACCGTCGCCAAGCCCGTTCCAGCGGGCCAGGTCGCGGTAATCCTTGCCATAGCGAAAAGCGATCGTTGACAGGGTCTCGCCGCTCCTGACGATGTGATTCTCGCCGCTCCTGTAGTCGTAACGGGAATAGCCGCAGCCGACCAACGCCACGAGCGCGCCGATCAGCATGATATTCCTTAATGATTTCAATATGTTAACCATTCCACGCCACGGCCAGGCCGACGCCGACCGTGATCGCGACAACGCCCCAGCCGATCCGCTCCACGTATTTGGGGATCATCTCCTCCATGCGTTGCCCGCCGGCGACGATCAGGCCGGCGACCAGGAAGAAGCGCGCGCCGCGACCGATCAGCGACGCGATGACGAATCCGGGAAAGTTCAGCACCGCCACGCCCGCGGTAATCGTGAAGATCTTGTAGGGGATCGGCGAGAAGCCGGCGACGAACACGGCCCAGACGCCCCACTGGTCGAACCACGCTTTACCCTGCATATAGGCCGGCCAGTAGCCCATCTCGTGCAGCCAGGGCTCCACGGCTTCGAAGGAAAAATAGCCGATGGCGTAACCGGCGATCCCGCCGAGCAACGACGTGATCGTCGTGAGCGCCGCAAAGCGCCACGCGCGGGCGCGATCGGCGAGACACATCGGCGCCAGCATCACGTCCGGCGGAATCGGAAAAAACGACGACTCCGCGAAACTCAGGCCGCCGAGATAACGCTCGGCATGTGGATGCCGCGCCCAGCCGATGACGCGTTCGTACAGCGGTCCGAAAAGTCGCATTGCCCAAGCACCCAATTTGTCGGTTGTCGGGACGCCATTCCCGAGCATCAGAATCCAGTCTAATTAGTATACTGAAGATACTGTTTTAATTGCTATTTCCCTTTAACCAACGGCACGAAGCTCACGGCGCCGAGCGACACCTGTTCGTAGTGGTCGTCGCGGCGGGTCACCATCACCAGCTGCTGACGGCCTGCAGGCCCGACCGGCATGATCAGGCGGCCGCCCGGCGCCAGCTGTTCCAGCAGTTTTTCCGGCAGTTCCGGCGCCGCCGCCGCGACGATGATGCCGTCGTACGGCGCGTATTTCGGCCAGCCGTCCCAGCCATCGCCGGGACGGAACTGGACGTTGTAGATGTCGAGTTCGCGCAGGCGCTGCTTCGCCTTCCTGAGCAACTCGGGGATGCGCTCGACCGTATAGATCTGCTTGACGAGCGGCGCCAGGACGGCGGTCTGGTAGCCGCAGCCGGTGCCGATCTCGAGGACCTTTTCGCCCGTGAAGCCGTCCAGCAGCGCCTCGGTCATGCGCGCGACGACCCAGGGCTGGCTGATGGTCTGGCCGAGCCCGATCGGCAGCGCCGTGTCCTCGTACGCGCGGCTGGCCAGCGCCTCGTCGACGAACAGGTGGCGCGGGACGTTGCGAATCTGCTCGAGGACCGCGTTCGAGTGGATGCCGTGATCCTTCAGTCGCTGCACCAGCCGGTCGCGCGTGCGCGCGCTGGTCATGCCGATGCCGCGGATGTCGTCGTTGCGGTCCATCAGCGGCCGAGCCATGCCGATATATCCTGCAGGGATTCGTGCCGGGTCAGGTCGACCTTGAGCGGCGTGACGGCGACGGCGCCGCGCTCGATGGCCTCAAAGTCGGTGCCGGGACCGGCGTCCTGCCCCTCCCCGGCCGGACCGATCCAGTACACCCGCTGACCCTGGGGGTCGTCCATTGGCACCAGCGGTTCGGAGCGATGCCGGAAGCCGAGCCGGGTCGATTCCACGCCGCGGATGCGCTCCAGCGGCAGGTCGGGCACGTTGACGTTCAGCATCATGTCCTTCGGCAGCGGATCTTGCTGGAGCTTTCTTACCAGGTCGGCCGCAACGCTCGCGGCCGTTGCAAAATTCTCCGCGTGACGCCCGACCAGTGAGACCGCGATCGCCGGCAGGCCCAGGAACCTGCCTTCCATCGCTGCGGCCACGGTGCCGGAGTAGATCACGTCGTCGCCGAGATTGGCCCCGTGATTGATGCCCGACACGACGAGGTCGGGGTCCTCGTCGAGGAAGCCGGACAAGGCCAGGTGCACGCAGTCCGACGGCGTGCCGGTCACGAAGTAGCGATCGGTCCCGAACTCATGGACCCGCAGCGGAGAGTGCAGGGTCAGGGAGTTGCTGGCGCCGCTGTAGTTGCGGTCGGGGGCGACGACGATGACGTCGGCAATCTCCGCCAGCGCCTCCGCCAGCGCGTTGATCCCCCGGGAGAGGTAGCCGTCGTCGTTGCTGACAAGGATTTTCACAAAGCGGTTGGTTGTCCGGTTGAGGGCGCGCTCACTATACTCAATGTTTCTCCCCCGCCATAGCATCCGAGAGACAATTCGTGTCGATCGACGACGACAAGCCCGATCAGGACGACGCCGGATTGTTTCGCCGCGCGATGCGCGATGCGCGGGCTATCGAGCCGGATCCTCGTGCGCCCGACTACAAACCGAAACCAAAACCCCGCGCCCGCTTCCGCCGCGAAGACGAGCGGCAGGTGCTGAAAGAAAGTCTCGAGGCCGACGTCGACGAGATCGAAACGGGTGCCGGTCAAGCGCTGCGTTTTCACCGCGCTTCCGTCGGCCGCCGCACGATGCGCAAACTCGGCCGCGGTAATTTCGCCGTACAGGCGGAAATCGACCTGCACGGCATGACGGTCCCGGAGGCGAAGGCGCAGCTTCGCGAGTTCATCAACGAGTCCGTGAATCGCGGGCACACCTGTGTGCGCGTCGTGCACGGCAAGGGGCTCGGCTCGGGCCAACGGGGCCCCGTCCTCAAAGGCAAGGTGAACAACTGGCTGAGGCGCTGGAACGAGGTGCTGGCGTTCGTATCCACTCGCCAGGTGCACGGCGGCACCGGCGCCGTCTACGTGCTTCTCAGGAAAGACTGATCAGATCGAATCGGTCTCGGCACAGGTATCGGGAGACGGCTGCCACGTCGTGAAGCCATCGGCACCGCAGGCAACCGCAAGGAATTTCTTTTTTTCATCCCGCAGGTATTGATCGTGTTGTCGCTTGCGCTCGGCGAACTCCGGGATCTCGTTCCATCCAAACGTTTCGAAATTATCCCTGAGACTCGATGCCCCCCCGCCGTTGCGGGACAGCGCGACATCGAGCGCCTCGAGCGCGCCCTCGGTCTCGCCTTTCATATAGAGGATGCTCGCCTTGACGAGGCGCAGGAACGCAAAATCGATGCCTGCCTCGAAGGTGCCGTCTATCCGCGCCTCCAGCGGCCCCATGTAGCTCAACATCGTATCCTNNGTGCCGTCTATCCGCGCCTCCAGCGGCCCCATGTAGCCGAGCATCGTTTCCTCGTCGCCCCGTTGCCAGGCATCGATCATAAACATCCAGTTGACAACTTCCAGCGGTCGCCTCGATGCCGGGACCGAATTCAGGTAGCGGCGCGCATTCCGGTACGCCTGTTCCTTGTCGTCAACTGCCCAGTAGGCCCAGGCCAGCGCCTGCACGTTTTCCGGGTCGGTCGGATCGTTTTCGAATTGCTGCTTGGCCAGCTCGAGCGCGTACTCTTTGTCGTCGGTCTCGCTGATAACGGGCAGCGCGTTGGGATAGGGCCATACCTGCAGCGCATCGTCGACGAGGCCGAACTGGAGCAGGCTGAACGCCGCGCTCGCCCGGACCCGCAGGTTGCCGGGCGCCCGGTCGGCGCCGCGAAGCATTTCAATCGCCGCATCCGCCTCGCGGTGCTGCTCCGACAGGATCCCGGAACGGAACATTGCCGCCCTGGCCGGGTCGAGCTGGTGCAGCCTGTCGATGACCGGTTCGGCCGCATCGTACTCGCGTCTCGAAGACAGATTGCCCACGTAGTTGTTCAGGGTCAGAATCGAGAGCGGGTCGAGTTCGAAGGCCTTCTGCATCTCGGCAAACGCATCGTCGTGGCGACCGACGTTGCCCAACCCGCTCGAGTACCAGTTCCTGATGTCAGTCTGGGACGGATTGATGGTCAGCGCACGTTCGAAATAGTCGAGGCTTTCTTCGACGTTGCCCAGCTTGCCCTGGATGAGGCCCATCGTGCCGAGCGCATCCGCATTCTGCGGGTCCAGCGCCAGCGCCCGCTCGACGTGCGGCAGGGAGCGCGAATTCGATTCCTCGAGCGTCAGCGTCCCATAGGTCTGCCCGCTCCTGACGAGCAGATGCCAGGCAAGGCCGAGCGCGGCGTGCGCCGGCGCATAGTCGGCGTCGAGCTCGAGCGCTTTCTCGAAATTCGGGATGGACTCCTCGATGTCACCTTTGGTGCGCTCCTTGATCAGGTGCTGCCCGAGCAGGTAGTAGTTGTAAGCCTCGGGATTTGCCGCCGGCGTGACATGGGGCGCCGCTGCCGTGCGGATGCCGAGCGTTGCAGACAGCGAATCGACAATGGCCGCTGAGATCTCGTCCTGGATCGCGAAGATGTCGGTCAGCTCGCGATCATAGGTCTCGGACCAGAGGTGATAACCCGTGTCCGCCTCGATCAGCTGGGCCGTCACCCGGATCCGAACGTCGGCCCTGCGGACGCTGCCCTCGAGAACGTGCGCCACGTTGAGCTGGCGGGCAACGTCCGAGATATCGACATTCTGCCCCTTGAACTGGAAGCTCGACGTGCGCGCCGGCACGCGCAGCTCGGGGATCTTGGCAAGCAGGTTCANNTGCCGTCGGAAAAATATTCATGGTCCGAGTTGGCAGACATGTCGACGAACGGCAGCACCGCGACCGAGGCGGCATTGGCCTTCGCGGTTTGCACGGGGGTCGCTGTGGCCGGTTCTGCGACCTGTTCGATACGCGCTTGCTGGTCCGGAAGCTGCCGTTCCCAGGCAAAATACACCAGCGCGATCGCCATCACCGCCATGATCGCGTAATTCAGCTTCCTGCCAGTGTCCGCCGTCACGGACTCGGACCGTTCGACATCCCTGGTTTTCCGGAGTCCCTCGGGAGTGAGCTCGAACGCCCAGGCAAAGATCACGACGATCGGCAGTCCGGCGGACAGCACGACAATGAAAAATGCCGCCGTCCAGTCAGGCAGGTTCAGCGGCGTGCTGACCGTCTCTACAACTTGCAGGATCAGCCAGCTGACGACGACGTATGCCGCCGCGACGCGAAACACGTTCCGTCGTCTCAGCTCGCTGAAAATATTATTCACGCGTCAATCTCCTCCTAACGCGGCCCTGAACCCGCCAGGCGAATCCTCGCTGGAAGCATACCATGCCGACATAAGCTGCTGTTTTCGAGAGGATCGTTCGTCGATAAATGCCGAGCCGCCTGGCACGCCCGGCATCGGCTCAAATCGACTCCACTTCGGCGCAGGTCTCGGCCGACGGCTGCCAGCTCGCGAAGCCGTCAGGACCGCAGGCGACGGCGAGGAACCTGTTCCGCTCCGCGCGATAGAAATCTTCGTAGGCTCGCCGTCGCTCGGCGAATGCCGGCAGCTCATCCCAGCCGAGCGTCTCGTAACGCTCTTGCAGAACATCCGCAGGTAGCATGCCGCGCGCCAATGCAATGTCCAGTTGATCCAGCGACGACTGCGTTTCTCCGCGCATGAACAGGAATTCGGCTTTTCTCAGGTGGATGAACTGGTTGTCGATACCGGAGGCCAGGGCAGTATCGACCGCGGCCTCGACGGGCCTGATCCGCTCGAGCGCCGCTTGCTGATCGCCCCTGCGCCATGCGTCGATCATGAACATCCGGTTCGTGCCGTCGGTGGAGCGGCGATAATCGCCCAGCATATCCAGGTAGCGCTGCGCGTTCCTCAGGCCCTGTTCGGTATCTCCCGACCTGAAGTAGGCCCAGGCGAGCGTCTCGACGTTGCCGGGGTCGGCCGGATCCTCCTCGAACTGGCGCTGCGCCAGCTCGAGGGCATAATCGGTATCGCCCGACCCCATCACAAGCGGCAGCATGCGATCCGGGTAAGGCCAGACCAGCACGGCATCGTCGTACAGGTCGAAATTCAGCAGCACAAACGCTGCCTGGGCGCGCAGCCGCAGCGATGACGGATCGAGGTCAACACCGCGAAAAATCTCGACCGCGGCCTCCGCCCATTTGCGTTGCCCCGCCAGGATGATCGCCGCGACAGACGCGCCCCGCGCCGGATCCATCTGCGACAAGCGTTCGAGTGTCGGCGCCACCGTATCGAACTGGCGCAGACTCACCAGGCTGACGGCGTAGTTGTACATCGTCAGCAAAGACAATGGATCGAGCTCGTAGGCCTTCTCCATTTCGAGCATTGCATCCCGTTCACGGCCCATCGTGCTGAGCGCGTCCGAATACCAGTTGCGCACGTCCGTCTGCGACGGGTTAATGGCAAGCGCGCGTTCGTAGTAGTCGATCGCCTCCTCGTAACGCTCCTGCGCATCGAGCGCGAGACCCATCGCGCCGAGCGCTTCCGGCAGGTCAGGGTCCAGCTCGAGGGCGCGCTCGAGATGCGGAAGCGACCTTGCGTTCGACTCCTGGAGCGTCAGGGTCCCGTATGTCGCCCGGCTTGCCAGCAGCAGTCGCCAGGCCAGCCCGATGCCGGCATGGGCGGGCGCGTAGTCGGGATCGAGTTCGAGCGCGGTCTCATAGTGGGTGACGGCTGCTTCGATATCGGACTTCGTTCGTTTCTTGATCAGGTGCTGTGCGAACAGGAAAGCGTTATAGGCATCGGGGTTGGCGGCGGCCTCGACGTGCGGCGCTACTTCTGCCCTGATGCCGAGCGTGTCCGACAGCGCGTCGACGATGGCCGCCGAGATCTCGTCCTGGATTGCGAAGATATCGGTCAGTTCGCGGTCGTAGGTATCTGACCAGAGGTGGTAGCCGGTCTCGGCTTCGATCAGCTGGGCCGTGACCCTGATCCTGACATCCGCCTTGCGCACGCTGCCCTCAAGCACATGCGCGACGTTCAGCTGTTTGGCGACGTCCGCAATATCCAGGTTCTGTCCCTTGAACTGGAAGCTCGACGTGCGCGCCGGGACGCGCAAGTCGGGGATCTTGGCGAGGAGGTTCAGCAACTCCTCGGAGATGCCGTCCGAAAAATATTCCTGCTCGGGGTCGGCCGACATGTTGACGAAAGGCAGCACCGCGACCGACGCGACGCCAGCGGTCTGCATCACCTCACCGGTACCGCCGCCGGTCGAAGCCGCTGTCGATTGCGACTGCTCGACCAGTCCCTGCCGCTCCCATACGAAGTAACCGAGCGCCAGAACGAGGACCGAGATGATCGCGTAGTTGAGCTTCTTGCCGGTGTCGGCCGTGACCGATTCGTCCTTGGCGACGTCCCTCGTCTTCTTGAGACCTTCGGGGGTCAACTCGAAAGCCCAGGCAAACAGCAGCACCAGCGGCAGGCCGGTCGCGAGCAGGACGATGAAGAAGGCCTCGGTCCACTCGGGCAGTCCGAGCGGTTCACTGACCGTCTCGATGACCTGCAGGATGAGCCACGCGACCACGACGTAAGCCGCGCCAACGCGGAATACGTTTCGCCGTTTCAGTTCATTGAGGAAGTCACCCACGCGTCAATCTCCCGTCAACGCGACCGTGAACATAGCATTAGTGACTGAAAATTGGGACCTTTTCGGCTCCGACCTAGTTCTCGCGACGCCAGATCTCGGTGCGCGATTCGTCCGACGCCGCCTCCAGGATGATCTCGCCGATCTTGCAAGGGGCGACGCCATTGGTCTCCTCGCAGGTCTGCAGATTCTCGAGGCGCTCGCTGTGGGCCACCTGCATGAAGTCGGGCGGCGGTTCCTTGCCGTCGATCAATACGAAATTTTCGCTGTTGGCGAGCGACGATTTGGCGGTGTCGGAATCGGCAAATACGACAGATTCCTTTGCCCCGGGGCTGCAATTCGATCGCTGACGATCGACCAGGATGTTCTCGGCGCGGGCCGCGAGATCGACCATCAGGACGAGCGCGCGGGCGCAGTCTTCCTCGTTCGTGAAGTGGTATTGGACGGTTTCCTCCTGACACACCACTTTCCCTGCTGGCGCGATGCATTGAGTCAGGGTCAACACGAAAACCTGGATCCAGGCTGTTTCCATTTTTCCCTCCTTGCTCACGGCGTGTTGTTGTCATTGTCGTCTGC
>JABAOH010129037.1_pt3 | contig 10446 bp, 16 predicted proteins | sample 7062181 | NCBI WGS metagenome assembly JABAOH01 (sample SAMN14538630, study PRJNA623070) | marine sediment metagenome | biome: marine biome [ENVO:00000428]; feature: marine pelagic biome [ENVO:01000023]; material: deep marine sediment [ENVO:00002113]; isolation source: pool of 5 deep marine... | reverse complement strand
TGTTATGGGATGTCTACGCGGTAGTCGAATACGAGGGACAGGCCTACTACTTGTGTTGTCCGGGTTGCAAAAGGGCGTTCGACGAGAATCCAACAGAGTATGTTGTGGAGCAAGATTCCTCCGATGACCCTGAGGCGTGAGAGCGGTGGGCACTTAGGGAGAGCAAACGATGTGCCTCGGGCCGTTCGCGAGTGTGTGTGGCTGGCGCTGCAGCCTTCCGGGCTAGGGCCCGAGGGGTCGCTGGTGCGGGCGAGCGAGACAAGCGGCTGGATATGTGAGGTGGTGCCACGGCTGAGGCCCACAAGTGGCAAGAGCCGTCGGCAGAGTCACCTAGCACTTGGACCTGAAGCGGGCACCAATGCTGGAGACGCCTTATATTGCGCGGATTTAACTTCTACGGTTGGCCGCGCGAATTGCCCAGCCCGGCCCCAGCTGCGCGGCTAAAATGGTAATCCGTTAGAGCGATTGCACATGCGACGACGCAGCCAGCTGGTGTTCTTGTTACCCGTGCTCGTCCTCTGATGGCCCAGAAGCCTGAAACGGAAACTCAGATTCCACGTGTGGTCAGTACTATTCTTGCAGCATGGCTACTGGCGATCGGCTTCGACTTCATGCTGCACGCCGGCGTTCTTGCCCAGCTCTACACGCGTTCGAGCCCGTTCCTACTTGAGCCGGCCGAGGCTTTTCGGAGAATTCCAGCCGGATACTCAGCCTTCCTTCTACTCACCGCTGCTCTTTACTGGCTGTTTGTCCGACTCGATATCGGGAACTGGTTTGATGGGCTGCGCATTGGGCTTGTCTGCGGATTAGTCATCTGGGGTGCCGCCGTACTCGGCCTGTACTCGATCAGCACGGCGTCACCCGAACTGTTACTGGGTTGGTGGGTCGGTCAGGGCTTTGAGCTTGCTCTGTCGGGTTCGGTGATCGGCAGTTCACGTGGTGGCGCGTCACTCAAGTCGATTTGGCTGAAGGTGGCGGCGGCCATTGTGGTGCTCGGGGTAGCCACTGTGATACTCCAAACGACAGGCTGGGCGCCAGCGGTTACGAATCGCTAAGCGAGGCCTCCCCTCGGCCTAAGTGAGCTGCGCGCTTACGGTGTCGAGATTTTGTCTTCCCATCGCGGCGAAGGCAGGGGGGCATGCGGGAGTTCGGGACTCGAACCGTGAGGTGGCATGATCGTCGAAACATGATTGGAGGGTTAGCAGAAATGATCGAGCTCCAGCAGCGTGATGACGTTCGGCCCTTGTGTGCACACTGTTCAACCGAACTGCGAACGGTGTGGTTTCAGCAGCTGAAGGGTCTGTTTGGAAAGCGGTACATCTATTTCTGTGGCACTTGTCGCAAGGTGCTAGGCGTGTCGCACCGCAAGGGGTTCTGGATGGGCTAGCGCGGCGGTTTTCTTGGTGCAGGAAGGCGGGTAGATGCCGCCCCTACTTGGGTATCTCCTTCTGGTTGCTGGCCTCACAGCCCTGGCTGTCGTAGCTCTCAGGGTGGTCTCGAGGCACCATCCGACAGCTTGTCCGGCCTGGCTGATATTTCTCCTTGAGAATCCTTACATGAATGCCGTANNCTGCGGCCCTGGTCGTCTGGCCGTGCCTGCGGCTCGCCAGGTCGCTCCTGGCGGTCGTGTGGTCGCGCTCGATTTGCAGCCCAAGATGATTGGCGCATTGCAGCGACGGATCGCCTCGCTGGCCATTCGGAATATCGAGACCATTCTCGGCGGAGCGGGTGAGGGGAAGGTGCCGGTTAACGCCTTCGATCGTGCCCTGCTTGTGACGGTGCTGGGGGAGATCGTTGACCAGATCGCGGCGCTACGTGAGATCCACGGGGCTCTGAAGCCAGGTGGCATCCTCTCGATCACGGAGGTGCTGCCAGATCCGCACTATCAATCACGCCGGCGAGTTCGTCGGCTTGCGGAGTCTGTGGGCTTCGAGTTTAACGAGCTACTGGGTCCGTGGTACGCGTTTACGATGAATTTCAGGAAGCCGTCGGAACGTAACACTGTCTAAAAGACGCCTGCGACTGGCGCTTCTAGTAATGCCCACACGCTTTTCTGCAACGCCGGCGGGTCCCGACGGAAATGCCCTGGATAGTGTGCGGGCTGTTGTGAACTGGATGGCCCACTCACCCGGGCGCGCTTTTCTAATCATTTTCATACTGTCGTTCGCGATTCGCCTCATCGTCTTCCTGACTTTGGTTCCGCTGGAGTACGTGCGCCCTCACACCCGTTGGGAGATGGAAGCCGTTTCGGTATCGCTGGCTCAAACCGGACGTTTCGCGGACCCGTACGCCCTTCCTACCGGCCCCACCGCGCATCTGCCACCGATCCTCCCATTCATCTACGGACTGATCTACCGAGTGTTGGGGTTCACGCTAACGGCGGGGTATGTGGTCTGGCTGCTGAGGTTCGCGAGCTACGCCGCGATGTACGCCATGCTCCCTTGGCTTGGCGGCAAGTTGGGCGCGGGTAGACAGGCCGGGGTGCTCGCCGGCATCGCCGGCGCCCTGGTCGTCCAGTGGCCCGGGCACGGCGAGGCGCTCACGGCCATCGTGCTCGGCCTGCTGCTGATCGCCTTCCTGCGGCGATGGACTGTTAGGCGCGGCTCGGCTGGCGGCTCGGTTCTGCTCGGGGTGGCAGCTGGCGCGGCTTTTCATCTACAACCCGTTCTTCTGCCTGTGGTGCTGGGCTGCGTGGCCTTCGAGCTGTGGTGGAGCCGCGGTCGCCGGAACTGGATCCTGTCGGCGATGGTGGCCCTGGGCATCGTCTTCGCCTGTGTCCCCTGGGGCTGGCGGAACTACGCGACGTTCCACGAGGTCTTCTTCATCCGCAGCAATCTGGGCCTGGAGTTGCGCATGGCCAATCACGAGGGTGCCGCGGCGGCTATGGAGGTGATGGACCGGCAGCAGGAACCTCGCCATCCGCGCACACACCCGGAAGAAGCGGAGAAGCTTAGGGAGCTCGGCGAGCTGGAGTACATGCGGCGGGCGGGGCGTGAGGCCCTGGAGTGGATCCGGGCACATCCGACCCACTTCTTGCGGCTCAGCGTGCTACGCGTGATTCACTTCTGGTTCGGACCTCTGCACCGGCCGTGGACCGCCTTGGGTGTCACCGCGCTCACGATCCTGGCGGCATTGGGGGCGTGGCGAACCCTGCCGACGCTGGCGATTCCACAACGGGCAGCGCTGCTGATTCCACTAGTCACATATCCCCTCATTTACTACTTCGTCACCTACATGTCCCGGTATAGGGTACCGCTGAACTGGATTCTGCTCTTGTTCGCCGGCGCAGAGGTCTGGCACTGGATCAAGCGAAGATAACGGCGGCCGCGATGGTGCTGTGCAGCTGTTCGAGCTCGGTGGACGCAACGGCCGAAGGGTTCGTATACTTGGTTCAGTACGCTGTGCGATCCTAACGCGACTGGGCACGCCTACCGGTTAGCTGGCGCTCAGGGTAGGTGAGCGAGAAGTGAGTACGCATGGATTCTTTAGGATTGTTTGGCATTAGCGTCGCCGTAAGCACGGTATGCGCCGCCATTCTCGGTGCTTCTTATCTCTGGCCCAAGCTGCGAGTGCTTGACCGGACTGAGGCGCTGAAGCCACTGCTGCTGGTGCACGGCTTTCGGTTCATCGGGTTGGCGTTCTTGATACCTGGCGTGGTGTCGCCCGAGCTTCCCGCGGCTTTTGCTCGACCCGCGGCCTACGGTGATCTTCTTGCAGCCGTGCTGGCGTTGCTGGCGTTCGGTTTGCTGTCGGGGCGTATTACTGGCGCCTTGGCCGTGGTGTGGGTGTTCAACATCTGGGGCGCTGTAGATCTCGTGTTTGCGATCTATCAGGGTGTCGTGGGCGTTGGTGTCGAGCCGGGGCAGCTCGGGGCGGCATTCTTCATCCCGACAGTGATTGTGCCGCTTCTGCTTATGACTCACGTCTTGATCTTCATGTTGCTGCTACGCCCGGTCAGATCAGGCGGCTCTGGCGGGAGTGCCCGCTAACCGGCGTTTGCAGCTAATGCGCAGGACGTAGGCATGCGTGATCTGCAATGGATTCGTTCTACTGGAGCACTCCGATGAGTCGAACGTCGGTGCCGCTTGTGCTGGCTGTCCTGATGAGTGGATGCAGCAGCGACCGGTCCGAGCAAATTGGCGAGAGGGAGCAGCAACCGACATCCACGTACGAGCTGCAGGCTGACGAAGTACCCCGGCAGTTGAGACATCTCGTTCCTTTCGCTCAGCGATGGGGAATCGGGGACGACGTGGGGCGGGCGGAGTTCATCGAGCGATCGTCAGCGGCAGAGCGGCAGGCCCTTATAAGAGCGATCACGCCTCATCAAAGAGAAATCACGGCGTGGCTCGACTCCTTTGGGACGCGCCCCATGACGGACGAGGCGGCTGCGTTCATGTACATGCAGCTCGCGGTGGAAGAGATGGTGATTCATTGAGGGCTGTCCGTGCGGCGTAAACAAGCGCGGCCGCAGCCGAGCGGCAAGCATCTGGTCCTTAAGCACACAGTAGGGTATGTCGAAGTTACTGTTCTGGACGGCCGCGATCGTCGTTGCGTTGTTTGCGCTCGATCGCTTGCTCCTCTGGCTGGAATCGAAGGGTTGGCTCTATTACCGTCGCAATAAGCCTCGTGGCGGTGCGTCGGTGTACCATCTGATGGAGTTGCACTCCAACTTCGAGCCTGGAATCCAAGAGGTAATCGAGATAAAGGTTCATGAAGAGCAAGATCAGGATGAGTCCGGTGATCCTCCAGCACCGGGACAACATGACGCTCGTGCTACGTAACAGGCCGGTCGCCCTGACACGGATCCCGATGGTGCCAGATCGGATTGACGGTTGAGACCTGTTCGAATACGCCCGGCGGTTCCCGGAGATGCTGTCCATATCTTGCGGACACACCAAGCGTCAATCGCTGAGCTGTGCAGTGGTCATTACACACCGGGCCAGATTGAGGCGTGGATAGGTCCCCGTACGGCGGACGATTATGTCAAGGCGCTCGAGGCGGCGAGGGTCTATGTAGCTGAGGAAGGTTCGCAGCTCGTCGGCTTCGCGATGGTCGATGTGAAGGCGGGGATTGTTCTCGCAACTTACGTCCATCCTGACCACGTGGGGCGCGGGGTAGGGTCCCTTCTCCTGGGTGCTGTAGAGGCGGAGGCGGAGTCGTCCGGGCTGACGAAGCTGTGGCTTAACGCGACGCTGAACTCCGTGCCGTTTTATCAAGCGCGGGGCTATGAATCGCTCGGTCCAGCCACGAACACGCTGCCGGGCGGAGTGAATCTTCCGTGTGTGCGGATGGAGAAGAAGCTGCAGAGGTCGCCGGCCGGCTGACGCCCCATGCCGGCTGGCGCCGCAGCCGGGTCCCTGGCGCCTTGACACCTGTGCGAGCCCGCTGGGGATGTCGTGCAGAGATCGGGCGTCTTATGAAAGCCTCGGCAGGTGTATGATGAAACCTTCGCTTCTGTCTATCGTGGTCATCTTCGTGTGCTCTTCGGAGTTGCTGGCCCAACACGATCATGCCGCTTACGCCCGTCACCAGGCCCGAGAAATCAAGGCATTGTCAGCCGAGCAGGTGGAAGGCTACCTGCGGGGAGAGGGTATGGGGCTGGCGCTCCCGGCCGAGCTGAACGGCTACCCCGGCCCGCGCCACGTTCTGGAGCTGGCCGAAGAGCTGCGGCTGAGCACGGCGCAGGTGGAAGCTACGCGCCGCATCCATGAGTCAATGCAGGCCGAAGCGATGGAGATCGGGGCTGAGATTGTGGAGCTGGAGCGGCAACTCGATGCCGGTTTTGCTCGGCGAACGATGACGGCAGAAGCCCTGGATTCGACGACGTCGGACATCGCCCGGCTGCAGGGAAGATTACGGGCGGTTCATCTGCGGGCCCATCTGGAGGTTGCCGGGGTGCTGAGCGAGGCCCAGCGACAAGACTATGACCGGCTGAGGGGCTATACAGGTCACTGAGGAGGTCTGAAGGATTAGGGCAGCTGGAGAAGCGCGATGAGGGAATACCGGTTCTATCAGGTCGACGCGTTCACCACGGACAAGTTTCAGGGAAACCCCGCCGGGGTTGTGCCGAGTGCCGACGGGCTCACGGACTCCGAGATGCAGGCGCTGGCCCGAGAGCTCGGCAATCCGGAGACGGCCTTCGTTCTATCTCCCGACGCCCCCGACCACGACGTCAGGGTGCGATTCTTCACGCCGACCTGTGAGGTCCCTTCCTGTGGCCATGCGACGATCGCTGCCCATTACGTCCGCGCGATCGAGAACGCCTTGCCCACCTGTACCGTAGTCCAGAAGATCGGTGCCGGGGTTCTGCCTGTGGACGTGATTCGCGACGGCTCCGATTACCGGATCGTGATGACTCAGGGGGCGGTCGAGTTTAGTGAGCCGTTCGCCCCTGCGCAGGTCGAGGAGCTCAGCGCGGCGCTCCGCTTGCCTGCCAACTCTCTGGACGAACGGTGCCCGATCCAGATCGTATCGACGGGCCACTCCAAGGTTCTGATCGGCATCCGTTCGCGAGACACGCTCGACTTGCTTAAACCCGACTTGGCGCGACTCGTGGAGATCAGCCACCGCATCGGCTGCAACGGCTATTTTGTCTTCACGTTGGATTCGGAGATGAGCGATGTGCTCGCTCGTGGCCGCATGTTTGCGCCGGCGATCGGTATCCCGGAGGATCCGGTGACCGGTAACGCCAACGGGCCACTCGGTGCCTACCTGGTAAAGCATCGACTCGCCAGCCCCGTGGATGGAGTACTGCGCTTTTTCGCCCGTCAGGGTGAAGCGCTGGGCCGACCGGGGACCGTGGAGGTCATCGTCGAAGCGGAAGGCTCGACGCCGAGGCGGGTGCAGGTGGCGGGCCGGGCGGTCGTCGCGTTTCGATCGAAGGTCGAGTTGCAAGAGCCATGACCGTGGAGGAATTAAGACGCCGGCTGAAAAGCGATGGGATCGCAGCCCTGACGGTCGGTGAATGGAGCGAAATGGCCGAGGACTTCGAAGAGGTTGAGCGCCATTCGACATTTCTGGCCGGCGACCTCTTGATTGTGCCCGTTGAGCATGGTTTCGCTGCGGTGGAGCAGCCGTCGCCTGAGGAGCGGGTGGTCCGGCGGCTGCATGGGGATCAAGACGTCCGACAGTTCGTGCAGCAGAGGATGGACGAATACGAGCGCATGTGGGACGGCTGCGGTTGCAAGATAGACTATTATTCGTAAGGTGTGTGAGATCGGGTTTGCACCGCACCGCCTAACCAGGTAGCGACTTTCGACGGAGGTGGGGAGATCCTGGAAGTCTTCGAAGACCAAAGAGCGCTACCTCTGAGCGACCGAGTGGTTGCGTGCGGTGTTGATCTGGAGTTCCCCGGGCGGGGAGCGGCTCGCTGCGCGGTTGCGTGGCGCGCCGCTTGTTCCGGCGGCTCTGGAAATGCATAATGGCGCAGCAGCAAGACGAGACAGCAGCCACAAGCGCGAAACCCTAGATCTCGTTAGAGACCGTTGGTCGACGAGCATAACACGGAATCTCCTGACGCAGGCTGCAGGACAGGTCTCTCAGCCGAGGAGAGGCAGACGCTGCTCGACGTGGCACGTCAGGCCCTCAGGGAGTACCTGAGTGGGGGCAGCCGACGGGCGCATGATAGCGACTCTCCAGCGCTGCAGGAGCAGCGGGCCGCGTTCGTGACTCTGCGGCGACGTGGATCCGGCGAGCTTCGTGGCTGCCGTGGCGAGTGCGTGGCGCGTAGGCCGCTGATCGAATCGGTGGCTCAGTCGGCGATCGCCGCGGCCACCGACGACCCGCGCTTCCCGCCCGTGACGTTCGACGAGCTACCGGATCTGCAGATCGAGATCAACGCCTTAACGGCGATGAGCCCGATCCAGCCCGAGGAGGTGGCGGTGGGTCGACATGGGCTGTTGGTGCTCAAAGGGCCGAACACGGGGCTGCTCTTGCCGCAGGTTCCGGTCACGTACGGCTGGGACCGCGAGCAATTCCTGCNNCTACGCCTTCGAGAGCGAGGTGTGGGGTGAGGAAGCCCAGCGTTCCGGTTGAGGCGCGGTTCACCTCCCGTCAGTAGCTGGCCGACGTTTACCGTCTTTAATGCCTCGATGTGCTGTAAAGGCCGAAGCAGGCCGGTGCACGCTGGCATTTGGCTGTCGACCACTAGTGTGCGCCCGGTGAAAGGGCGAGCCGGCAGTTGTCAGGGGTTACGGCGGCGGAGCCGATGTTTGACATGGTTAATAATTGAGCGTGCGAGCCCGTCTCGCGCACGTTAAGCTGGGGTGGTGCGGCGGGCCTTCGACGTGGGCAGCCGAGCGTCGAACCCCACAGACCCGAGCGATAGGCGACGAGGATGGCGATTAGCTACCAGATCGATCCAGGCCAGGGGCTGGTGCTCACGACCGTGAGCGGGGTGCTGACGGACGAAGAGCTTCTCGAGCACAAACGCACCTTAATAGAGGATCCGGGTTTCCAACCGGGCATGCGGGAGCTGTCGGACGTGCGAGAGGTGGAGCGGTTGGAGGTTACCGCAGCGGGCGTTCGCAAGATGGTCGCGTTGGACGAACAAAACGCGTCTCGGTTGGGTGACTACAAGCTGGCGATCGTGGCCGCGGCCGATGCCGCCTTCGGAACGGCGCGAATGTATCAGATGCTCACCGAGGCCAACGTCCAGAACATCGGTGTGTTTAGGGAGATCGAGGAAGCGAAGGCTTGGCTCGGTCTAGAGCCGACGGAGCAGTGACCTGCGGGGTGCGAGCGCCGCGCGGTCGAGCCGAGCCTGTAGGTCGAGGCCCAGCTGCGGGTTAGTCGCCCTGGAACCGGATCCCCGCGCGGCGCGCCTTGTCGACCAGGTTGTCGACCTTCTCGACGTATCTCTCGATATCCGCCTTGCGCTCCAGCCCACTCGCCGACATGTAACGCACCGTGCCGAATATTTCTCGCTCTCCCCAAGGGCGATCGTGGAGGCCGAAGACCCAGGCAACGTTGGCGTAGGAGTTCGGGTCGCGACCGTCCAGGAAGTACTTGTTGTTGAGGTCTAGGGCCACGCGATAGGCGTGGGATGGCGAGCCCGTCCACTCGAGGATCTTCTTGCCCCAGTACATCCGCATGTAGTTGTGCATGTAGCCGGTGTAGCGCATCTCGCGCATCGCCGCGTTCCAGTACGGGTCGTGGGTTCGCGCCGTTTCTAGCTCCCGGCGCGTGTAGCGGTGTTCGCGCTCGTCTTCCTCGTGCTTGGAAAGGGTGCGGCGTGCCCACGCGGGAAGACAGGCATAACGATCGTAGTTCGTCGTAAACTGCACGAAGTTGATGGCAAGCTCGCGACGTACGACGAGCTCCTCGATGAAGCTGTCCTTGACCGCCCGGGTGGCGGCCGACTCCAGGACCTGAAGCGCCACGTAGATCGGCGAGATTTGGCCGAAGTGGAGGTACATCGCGCTATGGGACACGTCGTCGGTCTCGGGCCGTTTGCGATTCTCATCGTATCGGGCAAACCGTTTGGCGAGGAAACGCGACAGCCGCTTTTTTGCCTGAGCCGTTCCTCCTTTGAAGAAGGGTGTGACGGCCGGAACCGAGCGGTCGATATCGAGCTGTCCAATCACCGCGTCAAGGTCTGAGAGATCGACGCCTTCGAACCTCAAGCGCAGGGAGTCCTTCTTCAGAGCCGTCGTACGCAGCTCGACGAGGTGATCGTAGAGATGCTCGTGAACCTTCGGTCGTATAGTACGGGCTGCGTACTCGGCTTTCTGGCTGGTTAGCTCGATCGGGACCACGACGTCGGCTTCCACCTGTATTACCGGGCAGTCCGCCTCCTCGGCGACGTGTTGACGCCAGCGCCGTTGATGGCTGAGGTAGCCGCGGTCGCAAACCACGAGCGCCGCGTCTTCGGCCAGCTCAAGGGCGACCTCGTTCGGGTCGCCCTTGCGAACGATGAAGGGAATCTTCCGGCGCCGAAGCGCGGTGGCCGTCTCTTGGAGCCCCTCGAGCATGAACCGGTAATGGCGTTCGTTGGCGTCGGGATAGTCGTCCGTCAATCCGAAGCCAACGACGAGTCGCAGACCGAGCTCGTTCGCCTGTTGAACCGCGTACTCGAGCGCGTGGTTGAACTCCGCTCGCTGGCTCTGCTGCATCCAGTAGAGGACGTAGCTGCCCTTACGGGGCTCGGCATCGTTGAGCGACTGAATGCGCGATTCGTCTATGATCGATGTCGAAGGCATGGGGTCCGCCTTCTCTGCCGTCTTCTCGGCGGGAGCACTCAAGCTGCCGGCCGCAGAGGCCGCACGATCGTCGCGCACCCACCAGCGCCGCGGCCGGACGGTTGCGGTCAGCCGTACGGGTTGCGCATTAGTGTTTGGCTCGCGCCGGGTTGTACCGGTCGAGCCTCCAGAAACCGGAAAGGCAGCTGAGATCGAATGATGCAAGTCACAAAGCTACAGCGTAAAGCCCTGGAGGAGTACCGGCAGT
>JABAOH010064958.1_pt1 | contig 10447 bp, 10 predicted proteins | sample 7062181 | NCBI WGS metagenome assembly JABAOH01 (sample SAMN14538630, study PRJNA623070) | marine sediment metagenome | biome: marine biome [ENVO:00000428]; feature: marine pelagic biome [ENVO:01000023]; material: deep marine sediment [ENVO:00002113]; isolation source: pool of 5 deep marine... | reverse complement strand
ATCTCCAGCGCTTTACCAGTCTCCCCATCTACCCTGACCAGCACGCCGCAAAACTTGATGTCTTTTTTCGCCGGTGTGAACCGCCGAGGAATCTGCATGAGAAACCTGGCCAGAGCGTCCTCTTTATTTATCCCTATGACTGAATCGTGAGCACCGGTCATTCCTGCATCCGTGATGTAGGCAGTCCCCTCTNNCGTGAGTGTGACTTCCCAAAACAGCAGAAGCCTCGCCGTCCAAAAACCATCCCAGGGCTACCTTTTCCGACGTGGCCTCGGCATGCAAGTCAACCATGACGATTTGCGTTTGCTCTTTTAGTTTTTTGATCTCTTCTTTTGCCACTCTGAAAGGACAATCAATCTCTTTGACGTAAACTCTCCCCTGGATGTTCAGGACGCCGATTTCGTGTCCCCCAGCCGTTTCGAATATCCCCGTTCCCCTCCCTGGAGCGTCTGGCGGATAATTGGCGGGTCTCAAGATGCGTTTGTCCTCTTCCAGGTAAGGATATATGTCCTTTCGATCCCAGATGTGATTTCCACTGGTAAGACAGTCCACCCCGTAGGAGTGAATCTTTTTTGCTATCTCTTTGGTTAAGCCGAATCCGCCGGCCGCGTTCTCCACGTTGGCTATGGTGAAGTCTATCTGGTGTGATTTCTTAAGATCGGGAAGAAGCTGAGAGACCGCCCACCTCCCCGGTCTGGCTACGATATCCGCAATAAACAGTATATTCAAGTCAGATTTCCTGTTTTCTATCCAGATAATTACATAAGGTCAGATCATCTCACCGACTGCAACACTCCTCCCGCGGTATGGGGAGCGGTTCCGCGTCCGTTTTCACACTGAATTACGCTGTATGCGTCGGTAGGCATCCCATCCCCTTCTACTTGGCGTACTCAACGGCTCTTGTTTCCCGAATGACCGTAACTTTTATCTGACCCGGGTATTCCAGCTCGGCCTCGATCTTTTTGGCCATCTCATTTGCCAGCTCTGTGGCTCCCAGATCGTCGATGCGTTCATGCTCCACGATAACCCTGATTTCTCTTCCAGCCTGAATGGCGTAGGACTTGGCCACGCCCTTGAACGAATCAGCCAGCTCCTCCAGCTTCTCCAGTCTTTTGATATATCCTTCCAGAGTTTCACGTCGGGCCCCGGGTCTGGCTCCGGATATGGCATCTGCAGCTTGAACCAAAACGGAATAGGGGGATTCCGAGATCACGTCCTCATGATGAGAGGCGATGGCGTTCAAAACGATAGGATTTTCCCCGTACTTTTGTGCCACGTTGTAGCCTATCTGAGTGTGCGTACCCTCGGTCTCCCGGTCAACTGCTTTTCCTACGTCATGTAGGAGGCCAGCTCTTTTGGCTATATTGGGGTCCATACCCAGTTCGGCGGCCATCAATCCGGCCAGGAACGCCACTTCCTCGCTGTGCTGGAGGACATTCTGACCATAGCTGGTTCGATACTGAAGTTTGCCCAGAAGCTTGACCAGTTCTGGGTGAATTCCGTGAATGCCCACATCGAAACAGGCCTGCTCTCCGGTCTCCCGGATAATCACCTCCATCTCCTTTCCCGCCTTTGCCACCACCTCTTCTATTCGAGCTGGATGAATTCTGCCGTCCATTATCAGTTTCTCCAAAGCCATCCGGGCCACCTCCCTTCTAATGGGATCGTAGCCCGAAAGTATCACCGCTTCCGGGGTATCATCCACGATCACGTCGATTCCGGTGGCGGTTTCAAAGGAACGGATATTTCTGCCCTCTCTTCCGATTATGCGCCCCTTCATCTCCTCGTTGGGAAGATTCACCACCGACACGGTCGATTCCACGGTGTGATCAGCCGCGCATCTTTGAACGGCGGAGATTATTATGTTTTTCGCCTCCTTCTCTGCGGTTTGCTCTGCCTGCTCCCTGATCTCCTTTATCAGCTGAACGGCTTCGTGCCGGGCTTGGCTTTCCAGATTCTCCATCAGGAGCTTCTTGGCTTCCTCCGAGGTCATCTGAGCTATTTTCTCCAGCTGCTTGTTCTGATCTGCTATCAGTCTATCCAGCTGTTCACTCTTGGTGCGAACGGCCTTCTCCCTGGCGAACAAGACCTTATCCCGGTTTTGTATCTCTCTTTCTTTTTTCGACAGAATATCTACCTTTCGGTCCAGGTTGGCTTCCCTTTCTGAAAACCTTTTCTCCAGCCTTCCCAACTCAGACTTCTTGATTTGAAGCTCTTTTTCGAAATTCACCTTGGCCTTATACCACTCGTCCTTGGCCTCTAAGACGGCCTCCTTTTTCTTGATTTCTGCTTCCTTCTCCGCCTCCCTGACGATCTTCTTTGCCAGCTCGTCAGCCTTACCTAACTTCATTTCTGCTATTCTGCGGCTGATAAACCATCCTAGAAGGAACGTCAGAATTGCTGCACCTGCCGTTAAGCCGATAATCATCACATTGCTCATGACGTTTTCTCCTTCCTCAGGGATCATTCAGATCCTATATGAAAAAACCCCACTTGTGTTTTTGACTTTGCCTGCGTCAGGGAGCAAAAGGCTCATCCTAATCCGACGTCGGCAAAATCAACTACCAGAAGTGGGGAAAAGAAAACAAAGAAGAGCTTTAGATATCTTCCCGACTGATCCTGCTGTCTAACTGCTCAAGAAGGGATAACGATCTTTCCTCAACGTTGAGAAGTGTTTTTTCCTTATCTCCTCTTTCTCTGAACAACTCATCGGTTATGCTCATGGCTGCCAAGACTGCCACCCTTAAAGGTAGCTTATTGGATAATCTCTCTGATACTTCTTTCATCTTTTGATCCACGTATCTGGCAACCTCTTGGATATAATCAGCGTCTGCGTCTCCCTTAATAGGATAATCTTCTCCAAAAATATTGACTTTAACCGATTGCTTCTTCTGGTCCATGATGTCAGGTTAACTCGAAAACAGTTCCAAAGCTTGGTTTGTCTTCTTTCCCCACAGGTTAGTCCATCAAAACGCTCAACATCAATATTACGAAAACGCCACTGGCTTTGTCAAGAGAATTTAACGAAAGTCGGAAATTGAAGCCTCATGGAGCACAGGTGACTCTTTTTTGCACACCTGAGTGTGAAGGCCAGGCGACGGATTGGCATAACTTTGCCTCCTTCTACCGGTCTTTCGGTCTCATGCCTCAAGCGGAACCAACTTCTCCAGGAGCTTTTCCAGTCGTCTTTTGATCTCCCCCTTCTTCTCAGCGAAATCCCTTTCCCTCCGGGCAAGTTCATCCCTCAGTTTCTCTGCCTCCAGATTCAGGTTCTCCTTGCCTTTTTCGACGTAGTGTACTTGGTCAGCCAGCCTTCTGTAAGATGAGGAGATCTCTTGGTTTTCCTGTCTGAGACGGTCGATCAGCTCCACCAACTGCATTATCTTCTCTTCCAGCCTTTCGAAATTCTCTAATTGCATGATAAACTTTCTTTTTTGAGATTGCTACGAAAGAATGCGTTAAAACCTCCACATTCCTTTAAGATAGAAAGGGAACGGGTCCCCAACAAGTTTGTTCTTATTTTCTCAAAGTGGCACCGAAGGCCTTTTCCAACTCCGAAATCACCTTTCGGTGAACTGCATCCACCTCCTCGTCTGTTAGTGTTTTCTCCTGCGAGCGGTAGCAAATTGAATATGCCAGACTCTTCTTGCCAGCAGGCACTTGTTTTCCCCTGTACACATCAAATAAAGTGATATTCTCGACCAAGCCGCCCCCCACCTGCTTTATCTTGTCACCGACCGTCTCGGAAAGTAAAGATTCATCCACCACCACTGCCAGGTCGCGATCTACAGGAGGAAACTTGGGCAGTGAAGAAAGCTGCTTTCCTGGTGGCGCTGAGGCGACGATTCTATCAAAATCCAGCTCCGCCCAGAAGACTCTATCTCTGATTCCGAAAACATCCAGGATTTCTCCAGACACCTCGCCCAAGAGACCGACCTTTTCATCTGCTGTCCGAACTTGGAAGGACCTGCCTTGCTTAAAAAGAGCGATTTCTTTGGGCTCTAACTGGAAAGTAAGCCAAAGCTGGTCAAATAGCCCTTCCACCACGCCCTTCAGGTCAAGTAAATCGACTTCCGCCTCTTTGACCTGCCAGTGTCTGGGTTCTCTGTTCCCTGTCATGGCCATGCCCAGATTAACTTTCTCCTCAGGCACTCGGCTTCCTGCAGCGAGAAATACCTTACCCAGCTCGAACATCCTTACGTTTTCCTCCAGCCGACTTTTGTTTCGACTCACCACCGAGAGAAGATTGCAGGCTAAGGTGGTTGAAAGAACCGAGAGCTCCTGGCTCAAGGGATTTTTGATCTCGACCCAGGAGACATTTGGATTCACCTTGACCAGCATCCCCGGGTCCACTAAATTATTGGTGATCGCCTCGAAGAACCCCTTACCCACCATGTACTCTTTGACCCTCCGCGAAAGCTGATCCTCTTTATGCATCTCCGTTACCAGGCTGCCGCCAGCTCGCAGGGAGGTCTTTATGTTGCCATAACCGTAAATGCGAGCCACCTCCTCGATCAGATCCATCTCCCGGGTCAGATCCGGTCTGAAAGTCGGCACCTCCACCTGCAGATCATGATTCTGCTTGACTGAAAGTTCCAGCGAGACGAGTATGCTTTTGATTTTTTGAAGCTCCAAATCAGTGCTCAAAATCTGGTTGACCCTTTGCGGCCTGAGAGCTATCTGAACCGGATGGATGGGGTTGGGGTAGCTATCCACCACCCCGCGCAATATTTTTCCGTCGGCAAGCTTTTCCAGAAGCTCGGCCGCCCGATCTATAGCTTTCACCACCCCGTTTGGATCGGCTCCTCTTTCGAATCTCTGGGACGATTCGGTGGATATGCCCAGGAACATTCGCCCCCGCCGGATAACCCTGGGATCAAAATAGGCACTCTCCAGAAGCACAGTCCGAGTGCTCGGACTAACCTCGCTCTCCAGCCCCCCCATTATTCCCCCGATGGCCACCGGTTTTGCCCCGTCGGTGATGAGCAGAACCTCACGGTTTAAAGTGCGTTCGACTTGATCCAAAGTAACGAACTTCTCACCGTCTTGCGCTCTTCTCACCAGAACCTTTTTCCGCTTGAAGAGCTCATAGTCGAAGGCATGCAGGGGATGCCCCAACTCCAGCATGACCAGGTTGCTGACATCCACCACATTATTTATGGCACGCATGCCGGCCGAGTACAGCTTTCTTTTCAACCAGAAAGGGGATTTCCTTATCTTGATCCCCTCTATCACCCGGGCTGCATATCGAGGACATCCTTGGGGATCTTCAATCTGCACCTGGACTTTGTCTTTCGCCGTGCGGGAGATTTCGTGTAGTTTTGTTTCTGGTCGTCTCAATTGGCTTCCGCACAGGGCTGCCACTTCTCTGGCCACTCCCAGTATGCACAGGCAATCAGGTCGGTTAGGAGTCAGATCCAAATCCAGGATGTAATCTTCCAACTCCAGGGCCGCAGTGAGGGGCTGACCCACTTTAAGATCTGGCTCCAGAATCATAATCCCCTCCTCATCCTCCCCCAGATTCAGTTCCTTCTCCGAGCAGATCATGCCGAAGGAGTCCACACCCCTTAGGGTGCTTTTGGCTATCTCAATGCCTCCCGGTAGTCGGGCACCCATCAGGGCTACCGGGACTTTCTCCTTCTCGGCGACGTTGGAAGCCCCGCATACTATCTGAAGAGTCTCGGACCCGATCGACACCTCACACACAGATAACTTGTCTGCCTGTGGGTGCCTGGACACCTTCTCGATCTCTCCTACCACCACCTTGTCCAAATCCCAGCGCTCCGGTGTGACGGTTGCAACCTCCACACCGGCATCGGTAAGCCGTGTAGCCAACTCCTCGGCGGGCAGGTTGAAATCCACAAATTCCTTGAGCCATCTGACGCTGACTCTCATCTTAAAACTGCCTCAAGAATTTCAGGTCGTTTTCATAGAACAGCCGGATGTCGTCAATCCGATATTTAAGCATAGCGATGCGCTCTATCCCCATCCCGAAGGCGTAGCCTGAGTAGACTTCTGGATCATAACCCACCGCCTTAAATACCTCCGGGTCGATCATGCCCGCCCCCAGAATCTCAAGCCATCCAGTATGCTTACATACGCGGCACCCCTGGCCTCGGCAGATCACGCAGGAAATGTCCACCTCGGCGGAAGGCTCGGTGAAAGGAAAAAAACTGGCTCTGAATCTTAAGGACACGTCCTTGCCAAAAAGCTCCCACACGAAGGCAGAGAGAACCCCCTTAAGGTCAGCAAAGGTGACATCCGTGTCCACATAGAATCCTTCTATCTGATAGAAGGTGCAGAAACTCCGAGCATTGATGGCTTCGTTTCGATAACATCTTCCCGGAGCTATGATTCTCACCGGGGGCTTCCGCCTTTCAAACACTCTTACTTGAACCGGGGAGGTGTGGGTGCGGAGAAGGAGGTCGCCTTCTATATAGAAGGTGTCCTGCATGTCTCTGGCCGGATGGTCGGGAGGGAAATTAAGAGCGGAGAAGTTATAATAGTCGGTCTCCACATCCGGACCTTTGGCCACCTCAAAGCCCATACCGTAAAAAATCCGTATGATTTTTTCGCCCACCAGAGTAACCGGATGCAGCCTCCCCTGCCACTGCCTCCTTCCTGGCAGAGTGTGGTCGAAGAATTCTCTCTTTTCTCTGCGAACAGCCCCCAGCTCCTCTGTTTTCTTGGTGAAAATCTGCTCTATTTCATCCTTGAGTTGATTGGATGTCTTTCCCAGAGCCGGGCGATCCTCTGGGGGCAGATCCTTCAAGCTTCTCAAAAGCGAGGTGATGACACCCTTCCTTCCCAGGTATTTGATCCTGAGCTGGTTTAGAGCCTCCAGTTGGTCTGCTTGCTCTATCTCCCGGCGCGCTTCCTTCTGGGTTTGCTCAAGCGATTGTTGGAATTCGGTTACACTTGACATGGTACAAAAATTCCCGTTTGGCTGGAGCCCGAGGCAACTTTAGCCAAGATGCTCTATACCGATTCAGTCTGCTACAGAAAGGGTTCCAGAGACGAGAGCAGCATGGGCCAGAGTCTATATCGTATAAGAACTCTCGGAGATTTCCAGAACCGGTAAAGCTTTAACCAGTTCTATCCCTCGAAGCCAGTTCCGCCAATCTGGCGAAGCCCTCTTTATCGTGAATCGCCATATCCGCCAGAATTTTCCTATCTAAAAGCACCCCTGCCTTCTTCAAGCCGTCGATGAAAACGCTGTATGATAGCCCGTACAATCTGGACGCGGCATTTATCCGCGTTATCCAGAGTCGTCGGAAATCCCTTTTCCTTCTCCTACGATGCGCATAGGCATAAGACAATCCGCGCCGCACTGATTCCTTGGCAGTGCGGTAGAGCCTGCTTCTCCCCCCATAATATCCTTTGGCGGCCTTCAGGACTTTCTTCCTTCTTGCTCGCGAGGCAACTGCATTTCTTGCTCTGGGCATAAGAGTCCTCCTCAGGTGACCAGCAGTCTTCTTACCTTATTCTTGTCAGTCTTGTCCACCAATGCGGATTTCCTCAGGCTTCTTTTCCTTTTGGCGCTTTTCTTACTCAAAAGGTGCCCCCGGTAAGCTTTGCTTCTTTTGAACTTTCCTCCACCTGTCTTTTTGAATCTTTTGGCAGCCCCTCTGTTGGTCTTAATCTTGGGCAATTAACCATCCCTCCACTCTGCTTATGTTCTTAATAAAATACATCAAGTCGTTGCCTTAATTCGTTGCCGAAAAAATACTTACATGAGAGCACCGGCACCTTTAAGACTGGGCCGGTGTCTTGTCCTTTGTTCTTGGCGTAAAGGTCAAAGTCAGGCTGCGACCTTCCATCCTGGGTGTTGTTCCGGGATCCCCCACGTCGGAAAGATCAGCTTTCAACTTATCAAGAATCTTTTGGCCAAACTCCATATGAGCTCGTTCCCGCCCCTTGAACACCACCAGAATCTTCACCTTGTTGCCTTGATTCAAGAACTCCCGAATATGTCTCATTTTGAACTTGTAGTCGTGTTCCTCGGTCTTGGGTCTGAAGCGCATCTCTTTCAGTTGGAAGAACCGCTGCTTTTTCTTGGCGTCCTTGGCTTTTTTGGTCAGTTCGTACTTGTATTTTCCATAGTCCATTATCCTGCACACCGGTGGTCTGGCTTGCGGAGAAACTTCGACCAGGTCGTAACCTCTCTCCGCCGCCAGCTTGATAGCCTGCTTGGTGGGCATGATGCCTATCTGTTCGCCGTCTTCTCCGATGACTCTCACCTGGGGAAAGCGAATTCTTCGATTTACCCTGATCTCCCTTTCTCTTATTTCAGCTCACCTCCTTCCTTGTGTGACCTGCATCTGAATGGAGTCCGTGCGACCAGCTCCTGAAGGACTTTGAGGTTTCAGAATCCTCGTCTTCCTGCCGCGCTCTGTAGATTCTCAGACTTCTACTTAAAAGCTACGGGTTGGGCGGCTTTGTTTTCTACCTCTTCCTTTAGCCTCTGGATGACCAGGTTTAAGTCAAACCGCCCCAGATCTCCTTCCCTGTGTCTTCGCACCGATACGTTTTTATCCTGGACCTCCTTTTTGCCTACGATGAACATATACGGTATCTTTTCCATCTCCGCTTCTCTGATTTTGTAGTTTATCTTCTCGTTCCTGTCGTCCAACTCCACCCGGAAACCCTCCCTTCTTAGGTTATCCCATATCTCGACAGAATAGGGCCTTTGTCCATCAGTTATGGGCATGACCCGTATCTGTACCGGACAAAGCCACAGGGGAAAGTCTCCTCCATAGTGCTCAATCAGAACTCCAAAGAATCGCTCCAGCGACCCCAGCAAAGCCCGATGGATCATTATGGGCCGATGATAGCTTCCATCCGAATCCACAAAGGTCAGGTCAAATCTCTCCGGTATGTTGAAATCAAACTGGATGGTGGTACATTGATGAGGCCTTCCCATGACGTCTCTGATTTTCAAATCGATCTTGGGACCATAGAAGGCGCCGCCTCCTTTATCTACCTCGAACTCCAGATTCTGCTTCTCCAAAGCATGCTTCAGAGCCTCCTGTGCTTTTTCCCAGTTTTCCTCCTCTCCGATGAACTTATCCGGCCGGGTGGACAGAAAGATCTGGTATTTCTCGAAGCCCAAGATCCTCAGCATGGAAATAGAGAAATCCAGAAGTTTACGAACCTCCTCCTCCAGTTGCTCCCGCTTGCAGAATATGTGCGCGTCGTCCATGGTAAAGCCCCTGACTCGAAACAGGCCCTGAAGCACGCCGGAACGCTCATACCGGTAACAGGCGCCCAGTTCAGCCAGTCGGAGAGGTAGATCTCTGTAGCTTCTGAGCTTGGATCTGTAGATCAGAATGTGAAAAGGGCAATTCATCGGTTTGAGTTGATATTCCTCATCCTCCACCCGCATGGTTGAATACATGTTCTCCTGATAGAATCCGGTATGCCCGCTCTTCTCCCACAGATGCAATCGCGCGATGTGCGGAGTATAGATCAACTGGTACCCGTGCTTTTGATGCTCCTCTACCCAATAGTCCTCAATTATCTTTCGAATCTGTGCTCCCTTGGGATGCCACAGCACCAAGCCGGGACCGATTTCTTCGGAAATTGAAAAAAGCTCCAGCTCCTTCCCCAACACCCGATGATCTCTTCTTTTCAACTCCTCAATTCTTTTCAGGTATTGATCCAGCTCCTCCTTCTCGGGAAACGAGATACCGTAGATGCGCTGAAGCATGGGATTTATCTCCAAGCCCTTCCAGTAAGCCCCGCCCGTGCTCAGAAGCTTAAAGCTTCTGAGCACTCCGGTGGAGGGAACATGAGGTCCTCGGCAAAGATCCACAAAATCGTCGTGCTGATACAGCGTCACCTTATCCTCCTCCATCTCGGAGAGTCTTGCAACCTTGAACTTCTCCCCTTTTTGCCGGAAGAGCTCTTGCGCTTCCTTCCTCGAAACCTCCTTGCGAATAAAAGCATGATCTTGTTTCACTATCTCCTTCATTTTGTCTTCGATTCTCTCCAAGTCCTCAGGCCCGAACGACGTCTCAACGTCAAAATCGTAGTAGAATCCTTCCTTGATTGACGGCCCGATGTCCAACCTCGCCTGCGGAAAGAGATCCTGCACTGCCTGAGCCATTACGTGTGAGGTGCTGTGCCAGAAAACCCGTTTGCCTTCGTCCGAGTCAAATGTGATTACCTTGATTTCCGAATCCTTCTCTACTTTTTCGGACAGATNNAGGGCGTTCGTGGCCAGAGCTGGATTGAAGTCTCGCAGGATCTGAGAAATAGTCATCCCGCGTGAACATTCCTTCTTCGATCCGTCGGGAAGAAACACCTTCACCTTATCAGCCATCAGCTTCCTCCTCCCATACGCCCATAAAAAACCACCCCGGACCCTCTGGGGTGCAATCGCTACTCCGGTCTGGACATAACCGAATAGATTTTTGTCAAGAAGTAAACATCGACCTTATTTGCT
>JABAOH010167920.1_pt1 | contig 10448 bp, 14 predicted proteins | sample 7062181 | NCBI WGS metagenome assembly JABAOH01 (sample SAMN14538630, study PRJNA623070) | marine sediment metagenome | biome: marine biome [ENVO:00000428]; feature: marine pelagic biome [ENVO:01000023]; material: deep marine sediment [ENVO:00002113]; isolation source: pool of 5 deep marine... | reverse complement strand
CTAGGCGACCACCACCGGAGTGACTGTTTCGGCATCGAACCGATAGGCCGCACCGTCAAGCCGAGGCGAGTCGAATCGGACGTGCTGGGTGAACCTTCGCGCCGCGCAGACCACTCACCACGCGGAGCGATATCGCGCACCCGCTCGCGCCCTCGATCCGGCACTCGGNNCGACGGCACCGCCCGCCGAAGTGCCGATCCAGAGCACTCGCCGGGATGAGTGTTCGTGAACCCGATTTGGTGATCGGTGCCGATTGCGGCGCCGGTCGGGTCATAGGTCCCTGACTGTTCGGTCATGCGGCCAGTACGTTTTGGTTAGGTCGTGTCGGCGCGTTGGTGGGATCGGACGCGTATTGGAGTGTGTGATGCGGCGCATGTTTGCTGTCCTCGTCAGTGTGGCGATGCTGGCACCGGCATGCGGTGACGATGCGGCACCGTCTGCGTCGTCTCCGGCTACCACCCAGGCAAGCGCGTCGGCGCCACCTCTGTCGTCAACCACCTCGGAGCCGGCCGAGTTGCCGCCTTTGCCGTTCGGCGACGAACTGGCGCAGATCCTGGTGGCCGGAGTCGATGAGAGCGGAGGTTTTGGAGTCACCGCAGCGGTGATCTCACCAGGATTCAGCCCGTGGGTTGGCGCTGCGGGACATTCGGTCCGTGGTGGCGACGGTGTAGCGGCGATGGAACCGGGAATGCTCTTTGAGATCGGCAGCATCGACAAGCACTTCACCGCCGCCCTTGCCCTGCGACTCCAAGAACTCGAGCTTGTGGATCTCGACGCCCGACCCACGCCGATCATGCTCGCTCACGAACGAGCGTTTCGCCGAGAGTCCGAGATCGGCATCACGTAGGAGTGCGGCAACCAGGGCCGCCGCATCGTCTTGTCTATCCCCCGCCCGTCGGGACATGCTCCTCACGATGCTGGTCGCCGCATGCCGGTCCCCTTGTTCGCACCCCGAGCTGGCGCACAGACGCCCCAGGCAAGCGTCGACGTTTGAGCCCGCGGGATCGCGTCAGAGGGTCTTGGCCCTGCCCAGGTCGTGATACTCGGGATTTGGGAACAGCCCGGTCGCGGTCGCAAGCCGAACGTTGTAGTTGAAGATGGCGGTCACCTCGATGATGTGCAAGATGTCTTGGTCGGCAAATCCGATCTCGCGCAGTAGGACGAGATCGTCCTGCCCACACTCTTGGGGGGCTCTGGTCAGTTTGACGGCAAAGTCGAGGACCGCACGGTCTCGAGGGTCGAGTTCGACGTGGCGGTAGTTCACCGCGAGTCGATCCACGAGTGTGGGGTCCTTGGTTCGCAACCGCAGCGCGGCCGCATGCGCTATCTCGCAGTAGGGGCAGCGAGCCTCCGCGGAGACGACGACCGCGATCATTTCTCGCTGGGTCTTGGTCAGGCCTGATGGTCCCCGCATCAGGTCGTCGAAGTAGTTCCACCAGCCAACAAAGTGGCTCGGGGTGACCGCGAGCAAGCGGGCAATATTGGGCATGAATCCGATCTGCTTGGAGATGCAGCCCATCTCGTCGGCAACAGCGGTGGGCAACTCGTCGGCGGACGGGACGGTGATCCACGCTCCTTGCGTGTTGTGTCTATCCGACATGACAACGCCTCCTTATCATCCGGTTCAGCGGGCAGGCCGCTGGAATGCGTCCAGGAGCCGTGCGTGCTCGTCGACGCCGACTCAACACTGGCGAGACGATTCGCCAGTGCGCGCTCGGGCTCTTCGCACAATTCCAGATGCACGAACCGCGATCAGGCGGCCGTGGCTGTTTCTCGTGTCTCATGCGTCCTGCCGTTGGTGCTCACTCCGAACAGTCTGTAGAGCACACAGAATCCGCTCAGCCCGGTGGCCAGCGGCAAGAAGCCGAAGACCTGGAGGAACGTGCCCCAGCCACCTTCGACGATGCCGCTCCAGCCCAGGTACAGGAGCGCCACGCCAATGGCGACCCTAACGATCCGGTCCCAGACCGCCTCGTTCACAAAGCTCATGAACTCATCTCCTCGTCCGGTTCATCCATCGACCGAGGCAGGCACGTCGTGCAGGGACTCCACACGCGTCCCGTGGGTCGATGCGGCCAGCCTCAGCCATGACCGAACCTGACTGGCTCCTCCATGCCTACTTGCAACACCTCAAGGATCCGGGCCGTCCTCTGGTTGATGGCTTCCAGGTCGGCCAGCATGCGGTTGGGGGGAAACGAAGCAGGCATCGTCGCCATCATGCGCTCGCATCGCTCCGCCACTCGTTGCGCCATTGCAGCGCCACCCGCACCGCTGGATAGCTTGCGTCGCACGACGAGCACTGCAGCGGACAGCACTGCCAGGATCAAAATACGTCTCATGTCATTCACCTACTCGCCGCTCAGGATGGCCTTCTTCTCGCGGTACTCGTCGAACGTGATGGCCCCTTCAGCGAGGCGGCGATCGAGGATCTCCATCGCGTCGTCCCGTCTTGGTGGCCGCCGTTCCCCATTGGCGCGGATGAGCCAGATGACGCCGAAGATGATCGCCCCCCAGAAGAGCACCATCCAGAGCATCATCCCCCCCATCCACCACCCGTCCCACCAGCCATGCATGTCACACCTCCTCGGTTATGTCCGTGACGTCGGCACCTGGCTGTTTCGATGGCAGTCGACCTTCGAGGCGACGGCGCCCAGCGGCGAACTCCTCGTCGGTGACCTCGCCCGCCGCAAAACGGCGACGCAACTCGTCGAGGGCGCCCCCGGCTCCCTTGACGTCCCCGCCCCAGAGGACGGTGCCCAACAGCCCCATCCCGCCCATGGAATGGGGAGGCGTGAGCCCTGCGTCTCCGGTTGTCGCCCCTGCGTCGCCGTCGAGCAGTGCGACGGTCAAGCCGGCGACCCCCATGCAGCTGCTCCGCCCGGGTCGGCGACGATAGGCAGGCAAGGGCATCGCTGCCTTCCGAGCCGTCTCGGGAAGGGGTTTCGGCGGCAGCGGGGTCCCCTCGAGGAGTGCCTCGGTGGCGTCGAGTTGCCAAATCGCCCCATCGAGACGAGCCGCCAGATCGGTCAGTTCAGCGGCTGTGTCGGAAGCGTCGAGCTCCATCGAGACCTCGGTGTAGGTGGTGCTGGCAATGCGGAAGTGCGCCAGCGCCTCCTCGTTACCGGCAGCGCGGACTCTCTCTTCCAGCCTGAGGATGTCGCTGGCAACGGCATGAAGGTGTTCTTCGATGACGATCCTGGCTCGCCTGATGCGGTCACGTTCATCCCGCCTCCGGGCAACGCGCATCCAGAGCGCCGCCACCACCACGACGACCGCGACGACGAAGATCACGGCGATGATCAGCAACGCATCCGCGTTCGCAGCCAGCGACCGCGCACCAAACGCGAACATGACAATCAGAAGGAAAGCGATGCCGAGCGCCGTATGCCGAAACGGAAAGGGGGACATCCTCACAGGCCCTCCCCCGGTGGGGTGCCTTCCCAGCCAGCTATACGCGTTCGCCAGCTCTGCGCTAGGGCCGAAAGACCCGACCCGAGCCCGATGATTCCAACGGCTTCGCCCACGAGGACGGAGTCATCGGCATCCCGCGCATCGCGGCGGAAGTCCCTCCACCTCTGCCCATCCGGCGTACAAGAGAGCGAACTGCCATGCTCAGTCGTTGCGATGACCGAAGGGAGTCAGAGAGACGGGCGTCGTACCGGAACAGGAATGCTGGCCCAGACTCAAGCCCATCGATCTCACCGAAGAAGCCACGGCCCTCGTTCACATGCTGCGCGATCGCCGCGATGGTGAGTTCTCATCTCGATTCGGTGCGCGTCGATACGGCCGGTTCCCGCACGCCAAGCAACGGTGTTCGTGGGCTCAGGGGTTTCTCGGTGTCGGAGAAGCGTCCCGCTGGCGGACTACACAGACGGCGCCGCTGGTGACGTCGTTCTCTGTCAGCTGACCACTCGCGCAGTTCAGCCACTGCGGCCACCAGCGTGCTGTACCTAGTGGTCCGTCGCTGAATTAGGTTGGGTGGTTAGTGTGGCGCTATGCCACTGATGAACGCTCCCCCTTTGCCCATGTCCGACCACCAGCGTGCAGCGCTGGAGGTGATGGCTCGTTCGAGTTCGCTGCCGCACCGCAAGGTGGTTCAGTCGAGGGCGTTGCTGTTGGCGGCTGATGGTGTGGCGACCAACGAGGTCGCCCGCCGGTGTGGGACCTCGGCGGAGTCGGTTCGGGCGTGGCGACGACGTTTCGCAGACCAGGGCGTGGAGGGTGTCGGCCGGATCGGGCCGGGGCGAGGCCGCCCGTCGTCGCTGCCGGAAGGGACGGTGGCTGAGGTGGTGCGGGTGACGCTGGAGGAGACACCTAACGACGGGTCGACGCATTGGACGACTCGTTCGTTGGCGCAGCGATTCGGGATCGGCAAGGACACTGTGGCTCGGATCTGGCGGAGGCACAACCTCAAGCCGTGGAAGGTCGATACCTTCAAGATCTCCAACGATCCCGATTTCGAGGAGAAGCTGGTTGACGTGGTCGGGTTGTACCTGGATCCGCCGGAGCGGGCGGTGGTGTTCAGTTTCGATGAGAAGACCCAGGTCCAGGCGCTCGACCGTACCCAGCCCAGCCTTCCCTTGAAGCCGGGACGGGCGGGGACGATGACCCATGACTACAAGCGGAACGGCACCACCGATCTGTTTGTGGCTCTCAACGTGGCCACCGGGGAGGTGATCTACGACACCAAGCCACGGCACAGCGCCAAGGAGGTCCTCGGGTTCTTCAAGCTGATCGACCTCCACGTCCCCCGTCACCTCGATGTCCATGTTGTGCTGGACAACCTCTCGGCTCACAAGGCCCCGGCGGTGGCCGAGTGGCTGGCTCATCCCCGAAGGGGACGGTGGCATCTCCACTTCACCCCCACCTCTTCGTCCTGGCTCAACCTGGTCGAGGGGTGGTTCAAACACCTCACCGAGCGGCGGCTCCGCCGAGGAACCTTCACCAGTGTCGATGCGCTCATCGAGGCGATCCAGGTGTGGGCCGAGCACTGGAACGACGACCCCAAACCGTTCGTATGGCGCAAAACCGCCCAAGACATCATCACCAAGGTCCGCCGCGGTCGAGCCGCCCTCACCCGCCAAGCCAAATCGGCTCATCGGATTTCAGCGGGGTGTGATGGTGGCGAGGAGGTCCCAGTTGGGTTTGCCGGCGTAGAGCAGCACCCGGATCCGGTAGTGGGTGAATCTGCGGAATCCGAAGCCGATGCGTTTGATGCGTTTGATCAGGTTGTTGATCGCTTCGGTGGGTCCGTTCGACACTCGGGCTCGGTGCCATGCAACGATCTGGTCCCGCCACCTGGCGATGGTGCGCCCCAGCGACCGGGTCTCGGGTGGACATGAGTCGTCTTGGAGGTCAACACTGAGCTGGCTGACATACTCGGCGGCGAGGTCACAGTCGGGGATCTGGTAGATCGACCGCACAACTTCTTTGGCGTCTGTGTCATGGTGCGGGGAGTCCGGCGGGGTTCGCTCTCTCTTTGGCTGCCCAGCTGCGCTGTGGCCGTTTGGCACATGTGCGGCCCCGTCGGACGCGTCGGGACCGTCCGGCGTGACTTGATAGGAGCCTGGTCGATCCCGAACAGACGCATGTCCACCGAACGGTCCCTGCGCCTCACCAACCCACGAGAGCCGGGAGGCACGCTCATGATGATGACGATCGGTGGCGACTCACACAAGCGCACCCACACCTTCGTAGCTGTCGACGACCGCGGCCGTCGCGTCGCCGAGAAGACGGTGCCGGCGACGACCGACGGTCACCTCGATGCGGTTGCCTGGGGGGCGCAGTGGCCGAAGCGACGGTGGGCGCTGGAGGACTGCCGGCAGGTCACCCGCCGCCTCGAGGGTGATCTCCTCCGAGCGGGTGAGACCGTGATCAGGGTTCCCACCAAGTTGATGGCCGACCTGCGCCGAGGCGCACGGGAACCAGGGAAGTCCGACCCGATCGACGCGTTGGCCGTGGCGCGGGCTGCATTACGGGAGCCTGATCTTCCCGTGGCCCGTCTCGATGGTGAGGAGCGCCGACTGAAGCTGTTGGTCGACCACCGAGAAGACCTGATCAGCGAGCGAACCCGCATGCAGTCACGGCTTCGCTGGCATCTCCACGAGTTGATGCCAGAACACATCGTCGAGCTGCGCACCCTGCGACGCTTCCACGTCCTCGATGACCTTGCCCGTCGATTCGGCGCCATCGACGGACTGGTCGCTGCCATCGCCAGTGAGCTGATAGCCCGGATCAGGGAGCTGACGATCCGGATCAACGAACTCGAACGAGAGATCACCGGCATCGTCACCGACCTGGCCCCCACCCTCCTCGGCCTCGAGGGCTGCGGTGCACTGTCTGCGGCCAAGATCGTGGCCGAGACCGCCGGCGTCGACCGGTTCCGCTCCCGCGCTGCGTTCGCCCGATGGAACGGAACCGCCCCGATCCCGGTATGGACCGGCAACGAACGCTTCCGGCTCAACCGAGGCGGCAACCGCCAAGTCAACGCCGCGATTCATCGCATCGCCATCACCCAATGGCGCGGACACGGGCGCGGCCACGACTACGTGCAGGGCAGGATCGAACGTGGCGACACCAAACGATCCGCCATCCGCGCCCTCAAACGCCGCCTCTCCGACGAAGTCTTCCGCCGCCTCCACACCGACGCCGCAACAACCCAGACGAGGCCTCTCGATCAGGTCGCATGAGCCCCCCTTGACATAGGAGCATGTGCCAGGCGGTCTTCACCTCGCCTCGGGGATCACCGGCTCGGAGCAACCCCACGAGCTTGTTGTTGCCGCGGTCGTCGAGGCGTTCGTGGGCCTTGGTCAACAGGCGGCGGGCTCGATACAGCGGGTCGTCCTTGCGGCCCCGGTGCCCGAGCGTCTCGTTCTGGACCCGGCGCCGGCACTCGTCCAGCTTCGAGTTGGCCAACCGCACAAGGTGAAAGGGGTCGGCGATCTGGGTCACATGCGGCAAGATGTCGTCGTAGACCTTGCGGTACGGGCCGGACAGGTCCAACACGCCGTAGCGGATCCGCTCCCGCCACTCGACAGGGCGCGTCTCGAGCCACCCGGTCGGGCCGGCGGCGCTGCGGCCGGCAACGACATCCAACAGCTGGGCACCGTCGGGGGCGAGGTTCACGATCGAGGTGCACCATGCCTGGGTCCGCCACCGACCCCGCCGGTTGAACAGCGTCTCGTCCAACCCCAACGCAGTGACGTCACCGATCCGGTCTTCGTCGTCGACCAACGCAGTGCCGTACGCCATGACGGCGTCGTTGACCGTGTGCCAATCACAGCCGAGTTCCCGAGCCAGCTCAGCAACGGTGCGACCCAGGCGGCCGACCTGGGCGGTGACCCAACGGCCGGCCCGGTCCGTCATCGACAACCGCGGCGCTGCGATACGGGGATCCTCCCCCGTCCACGTCCTCACCCGACACGAACGAATCGGGCATTCCCAGCGGTGCTTGCGCCACACCAACCTCGCTGGTCGGCCGAACACCGGCAGATCCACCAACTCGACCGCAGGACGCTCCTTCACCACCGCCGCAGACGCACACTCGACACAGCCCGGCCGCTCGACCCGGGACTCGACGTGAACCCGCAACGGCTCGTCCACCAGGTCGTCGACCCCCAACACATTCACATCAGGCAATCCAACGAGCAGCTCGCACACACGGATAGGGTTCGTCTCCACAGGGGCTCTCCGATCTGAAGGCGTTGAACACCATCAGATTCGCAGAGCCCCTGTCACCATCCGAGCACCCCCACACCCCGCTCATTTCCGAAGCGCCGCCAAATCCGCGACGCACCACTAGTCTTCGCGACATGCCTTCGATCTATCGAATCACGTATCCCAACGGCAAGATCTACGTGGGCAAGGACTTGACCGACACGGTGGCGTACTTCGGCAGCGTTGACAGCGATCTCATCCAAGCGGACTTCCCGCCCGACCAGACCGATGTGTTCACAGTCACCAAGGAGATCCTGCTGCGTTCAGACAGTGCCGAAGAGGTGAATCGGAGAGAATCCGAGTTCATCCGCAGCTTGCAGTCGAACGACCCGGCGATCGGGTACAACCGATGGCCGCCGCGCCCATCCTGAGTAGATTGCCGCTATGGAACCGCCGCTCCCGTCGTATCGCGATCTGATGCTCCCGGTTGTGAGGGCGGTATCGGAGCTTGGTGGCTCAGGTAACTCACGAGAGATCTCGGAGTCGGTCATCGACAGCGAGGGATTCTCGGAGGACCTGCTCGCAGTGACCTACGAGGGCCGCGAGAAGTCGATACTTGTTGACCGGTTGGACTGGGCCCGCAGCTACTGCAAGCTGGGAGGGGTCCTCGAAAGCCCCAAACGTGGACTGTTCTTGATCACAGACCTCGGTCGCGAAATCGCCGCCCTGCCGGACCCCGAGGCGCACGAGCGACTCAAAGAGATAGATCACGCCGTAAGACGGGCCCGCAGAAAGAAACCGAAGAGCGACGCTCACGTACCACAGGACGACGACGCCGAGAGCCCTCCCGAAGACGACGAGAGATGGAAGGAAGTGCTCCTCGCCCGACTGCACAAACTCTCGCCAGATGCCTTTGAACACTTCGTGCTCTATCTCCTCCGTGCCCAAGGCATGGAGCTCAAACGTGTTGGCGGGTCAGGCGATGAAGGCGTTGACGGAATCGGCAAGGCCCCCCTCAGCGGCGTCCTATCCACAACAATCGCTGTCCAAGCAAAGCGCTACGACCCCTCCAAAACCGTAGGACGAGAAACCGTGGCGCTGTTTCAAAGTGACGCGACGGCCGCAGGCGCGGAACATGGAGTGCTCGTAACAACCGGACNNGTGACCCAGATCGCCGATCCGTTTCACGGCGCTTCGGATCTGAGCGGGGAGTAGGGGTCCTCGGCGCGTGACAGGGGTCCTGCCAGCCTGGCGGTGTTCAACGCCGTCCAGTCGGGAGGACCCCTGTGGAGACGAACCCTATCGCTATGTGTGAGCTGCTCGTCGGACTTGGCGATGTCGATGTTGTCGGGATCGAGGACGTGGACGATGCTCCGCTGGCGGTTCATGTCCGGACCCGCACGGCCCGGCCCTCGTGTCCGGGCTGTGATGGTGGGGTGTGGGCCAAGGACGACGCCGAGGTCGAGCTGGCGGACCTGCCGGTGTTCGGTCGGTCGGTGCGGTTGGTGTGGCACTAGCAGCGCTGGGCGTGCCCGGTGACGTCGTGTCCGCAGAGGTCGTTCACCGAGCAGGCTTCGTGGCTGGCGCCACCTCGTGGGGTGATGACCGACCGGGCCGGTCGGTGGGTCACCTACCAGGTCGGGAAGCTGGGCCGCACGGTGGCCGAAGTCGCCCGGGAGCTCGGGTGCGACTGGCACACGGTGAACAAGGCGGTCATGGCCTACGGGGCGGCGCTGGTTGAGGACCCGGACCGGTTCGGTGACGTCGCCGGGTTGGGTCTCGACGAGACCCTGTTCGCCCGTCACGGTCCGTGGCGACGCCAGCAGTGGTGCACCTCCATCGTTGACGTGGCCGCAGATGGTGGCGCCCAACTCCTCGAGGTCGTCGCGGGCCGCACCGCTGCGGGCCCGATGTCGTGGCTGAAGACCCGATCCGTGCAATGGCGGGAACGCATCAAGTGGGGTGTGCTGGACCTGTCCGGGCCGTACCGCAAGGTCTTCGACGAGGCCCTCCCGCACGTGACCCAGATCGCCGATCCGTTTCACGTCATCCGCCTCGCCAACCACAAGCTTGATGAGTGCCGTCGACGGGTCCAGAACGAAACCCTGGGGCACCGGGGCCGCAAGGACGACCCGCTGTATCGGGCGCGAAGGTTGCTGACCAAGGCACACGAACGTCTCGACCACCGCGGGGACGCCAAGCTGCGCGGACTGCTACGTGCCGGCGACCCCCACGGTGAGGTGCAGATGACCTGGCATGCGAAGGAGACCATCCGCTCCATCTACGAGATCGCCGACTGTGACCTGGCCGCCGAGTTCGTCGACCAGCTCACCAACGACCTCCAGGATGATTCGATGCCCCCCGAGGTTCGTGCCCTCGGCCGGACCACCGCCCGCTGGCGGAACCAGATCGTGGCCTGGCACCAAGCCAGGGTGTCGAACGGACCCACCGAAGCCGTCAACAACCTGATCAAACGCATCAAACGCATCGGCTTCGGATTCCGCAGATTCCTCCACTACCGCATCCGCATACTGCTCTACGCCGGCAAGCCCAACTGGGACCAACTCGCCACCATCACTCCCCGTTGAAATCCGAAGCGCCCGCAAAGCAGACATCCGACGATCGATCTCGTCGACGGCNNGACTGTCCTCTTCTACACCGGAGTTCACGACACCGGCGTCGGCTACATGCTCAATTGGGAGTGGCCCGCCTGGCTGATAACCATCATCGACGCAACGGTGGCGTGGCTGCTGTGGTTCTCCTACCGGCATTGCACCGACAGGACCACGCTT
>JABAOH010161388.1_pt1 | contig 10448 bp, 9 predicted proteins | sample 7062181 | NCBI WGS metagenome assembly JABAOH01 (sample SAMN14538630, study PRJNA623070) | marine sediment metagenome | biome: marine biome [ENVO:00000428]; feature: marine pelagic biome [ENVO:01000023]; material: deep marine sediment [ENVO:00002113]; isolation source: pool of 5 deep marine... | reverse complement strand
TTCCACGTACTTGGGGAGATTGCTTCGTCGCTCCGCTCCTCGCAATGGCGAAGCATTGCAATGATCGCGCGCTGGGCGCGTTTATCCTCCGGAGCAGGGCTCCTGCGACCTATTTCAGCTTCACAGCTAGGCCCCGACGATCTGCCTGGCCCACTGCACGACCAGCCGGACGCGGGGTGAGGCCAGGTCGTAGGCCGTGTCGAAGCTCAGCCAGCGGTATTCATGGTGTTCGGCACGCCCCAGCTCCGGTGAGATGCCCATCTCCACTTCTTCTTTAATGGTCTTCGCGAGATAGTAGCGCGCGACCTTGCCGCGATTGTACGGACCAGTTTCGGTGTGACAATCGCCCCAGTCGAAAGCGAGATCGTCGATGCCGGTCTCCTCGCCGACTTCGCGGACCGCTGCGGCGAATGGCGCTTCGTCGTCTTCGCACAGACCTTTCGGAAAATCCCAGTTCCGGTAGGCGCGAAGCATCAGGGTCAGCCAGCCGTCGTCCGTTTCCCGGACGACGACGGCGCCACAGGAGAGTTTGTCTCCCGTTTCGGTCATGCAGTCCTTAGGACGTCGACGGGCGGCGCATTGATCGCGCCGCGCGCAGCGACATAGCCGCTCACGCAGACCAGCGCGATGCCGCCGGCCAACCCGGCAATCCATAGTGCCCCGTTGAACGTGTAGTCGAGCTCGAACAGCTGAATGGAGACGATTGCCGCAAGGATCGATGCCCCTGCGGAAGCCAGCAGGCCCGCCGCGAAACCGAGCGCCGCGAATTCAGTCAGCACGCCGGACAGGACGGTTCGCCTTCTCACGCCGAGCGCGCGCAGCATGGCGCTTTCGAAACGGCGTTCGTCGATCGTCGACTGCACTGCGGCGAACAGCACGGCAATGCCGGCCGCCAGGGTGAAGACGAATACGGCCTGCACGGCGAGGCTCGCCTTGTCGATGATCCCCTTGACCTGCAGGAGTATCGAGTCAATATCGATGACCGACACCGTGGGATGCGTTCTCACCAGCTGCACGAGCGCGTTGCGCTTGTCGTCGGGTACCCGGGTGCCGGATATGAAGGTAGCCGGATAGCCGTCCAGCGCACCCGGCGAGAACACCATGAAGAAGTTCGGTCGGAAAGAGTCCCAGTTGACTTCGCGCGTATTTGCGACCGTCGCTTCAATGGTCTGGCCTGCGACGTTGTAGGTCAGCACGTCACCCATCGTGACGCCGAGCTCCGTCGCCGCTTCCTGCTCGAGGGAAACGAGCGGCGGTCCTGAATAATCCTCCGGCCACCACTCGCCTTCCATCAGCGTGTTGGTCGGGGCGATGTTCTGTGCCCAGGAGAGGTTCTGCTCGCGCTTCGCCATCCACTCCCCGCCGTCGACCGGGTACTCGCGCTCGTTGACGTCTTCATCGTTGATATAGGTCATGCGCGCGCGAACCATCGGCACGAATTCGGGCGCCTCCAGCCCGTTTTCCATGTAGATCGAGGCGATGGACTCGCGCTCGTCCGGCTGGACGTTGATCATGAACTGATTCGGGGCGCTTTCGTCGAGCGTCTGCTGCCAGACGCCCAGCAGATCGGTCCGCACCAGTGTAAGCAACAGCAACACGGTCAGGCCCAGGCCGAATGCGACGACCTGCACGGCGCTGTCACGGCCGCGACGCGCAACGTTGGCGAGGCCGTATCGCCAGGCGATGCCGACGCCGCCGCGGGAACGGCCCATCAGGATGACCAGGCCGCGACCAGCCACGTAGAGCGCTGTCGACACGACGCCCATGCCGCCGAGCACGATCAGCAGCATCAGTCCGTCGCCGATCGCCTGGTAGAGCATGACCGCGACGGCGATCAACGACGTGCCGGCGACGAACAGTCGCGACGGCGGCGGCGGCATCTCGTCGTGGCGCAGCACGCGCAACGGCGGCGTATCGCGCAACTGGATCAGCGACGGCATCGCGAAGCCGATCAACAGGATCAGCGCGCTGCCGCAAGCGAGGAACACCGGCGTCCAGCCGACCGGCGGCAGGTCGCTCTGGATGATGTCGGCGAGCATCCCGGTGACGCCCTGCTCGACCAAGAAGCCGATCGCGCTGCCGATCATGACGCCCAGCAGACCGAGTATCACGAGCTGCACGGTGGCGGCCGAGATTACGAACTTCTGGCTGGCGCCGAGACTCTTCATTAATGCGACCGTATCCATGCGCCGATGGGCGAAGCGCCTTGCCGACATCGCGATCGCGACGGCGCTCAGCAGCAGGCTGATGACGGCCGTCAATGACAGAAATCGTTGCGCGCGATCCGCGGCGCGATTGGCGCGGTCGCTACCCTCTTCGCGGTTGCGACTGCGGACGTTATCGGGCAGGCGTTCCTCGATATCCTCGTAAAAGGCATCGACATCGTCATCCATGCCCGCGACGAGCAGCGCATAGCGAATACGACTGCCGGCGGAGATGAGACCGGTCGCATCCAGGTCCTCCATATTGAGGAGCAGCGACGGTGCGAGCGACGCAAAACCGATCGACTGGTCGGGGCGGTACATCAATACCGCGGTCACCGTGACGTCGAGTTCACCGACGGATATGCGATCGCCGACATCGACACCGAGTCGCGCCATCAGTGCGCCATCGGCCCAGATCGTGCCGCGGTCGGGCACGCCTTCCGCGACGCGCTGCTCGCCGAACAGGTTGTCGGCGATTCGTACCTGGCCGCGCAGCGGATAACCCTCGCTGACGACCTTGATCGTCGCGAGCGAACTCAGGTCGCTCGCGAACACGACGCTCGGAAAGTTGGCGGTCTCCGCCGAGCGCAGGTTGTATTCCTCCGCCACCTCGTGCCATTCCGCCGGGATCGGCTCCGGCGTCCGCAGGCGCAGATCCGCGGCGAGGATCTCGTTGGCCTGCCTCTCCACCGCGCGGCCGATCCTGTCGGTCAGGAAGCCGACGGCGGTCAGCGCGGACACGGCCAGCGCGACTGCCGCGAGCAGGACGATGACTTCGCCGGAACGCAGTTCCCGTCCGAAGCTCCGCAACGCGTAGAGAACGGCGCTCACGCGGCTGCCCTTTGGTCTGTGACGAGTCGGCCCGCATCCAGCCCCAGGATGCGATCGCAGCGATTGGCGAGCGTCTTGTCATGGGTCACGAGAACCAAAGTGGTCGACGACGTGCGATTGAGCTCGAACATGAGGTCGACGATATTCTCACCCGTGCGGCTGTCGAGGTTGCCGGTCGGTTCGTCGGCAAACAGCACGGCCGGCTCGGTCGCGAACGCGCGCGCAATCGCGACGCGCTGCTTCTCGCCGCCGGAGAGCTGCGAAGGGTAGTGGCTCCAGCGTTCGTCGAGCCCGACTTTTTTCATGATCCCGTCGGCCGTCTTTCTAGGCTCGGGCTTGCCGGCCAGCTCGAGCGGCAGCATCACGTTCTCGAGCGCGGTCAGGGTCGGGAGGAGCTGGAAGGACTGGAAGACGAAGCCCACGCTCGCAGCGCGGACGGCGGCCCGGCCGTCTTCGTCAAGATTTGTCAAGTTGTTGCCATCGAGCCAGATTTCACCCTTCGTCGGCAGGTCCAATCCTGCAAGCAACGCGAGCAGCGTCGACTTCCCGGCGCCCGAGGCGCCGACGACAGCCACCGAATCGCCCTTATCGATGGCAAAACTGACGTCCGAAAGGATGGTCAGGGTACCTTCAGGGCTGCTAACCTGCTTCGTGACGTTTTTTGCGGCGAGGACCGCATCTTTACTGGGTAAATTGTCCGACATGCGAAAGATTCCGGCCCTGTTCATGTGTCTCGTTGCTGTCGCCGCTCACGCGGCCAGCGTGCCAACCGTCCTGGTTTTCGGCGACAGCCTGAGCGCCGGCTACGGAATAGATGTTGACCAGTCGTGGACCGCTTTGTTGCAGTCCCGGTTGCAGGCCCAAGGTTACGAACATCGGGTAATTAACGCCAGTATCAGCGGCGAAACCACCGAGGGCGGCAAGACCAGGATCGTCGCCGCGCTGGACAACTTCGAGCCCGACCTGGTCATCCTGGAACTCGGCGGCAACGACGGCCTGCGCGGCTTCCCGCCGCAGGTGATGAAGGAGAACCTGCGCACGATCATCCAGACAGCCGAGAACAGCGGCACGTCAGTGGTGTTGCTCGGCATCCGCATACCGCCGAACTACGGGCAGCGTTACACGCAGGCCTTCGAAGGCGTCTACCGTGAACTTGCTGACGAGCTCGACGTCCCCTGGATCGAGTTCTTCATGGATGGCGTCGCCCTCAACGAGGAGCTGATGCAGGATGACGGCATCCATCCGAATGCCGAGGCGCAGCCCGTCCTGCTCGACAATGCCTGGCCGATCATCCGCGAGGCGCTGACGGACCGCGCCGCTGCCAGGGATAAGACAGGAAGCTGATCGACTTGGAAAAACCCTGGCTCAAATCCTACCCGCCGGGCGTGCCGGCGGAGATTCCGACGCCTGAATTTCGCTCCATTCGCGAACTCATGGAGCATGCGTTCGTCGAGTATGCAGACCGGCCCGCGTTCAGCAACATGGGCAAGACGCTCACTTACCGCGACCTCGACCGCCTGTCGATGCAGTTTGCGTGCTACCTGCAGTCCGAGCTGGGACTCGTGCGCGGCGAACGTGTCGCGATCATGCTGCCGAACCTGCTGCAATACCCGATCGCGATGGCCGGCATCTTTCGCGCCGGCCTCGTCGTCGTCAACGTCAATCCCCTGTACACGGCGCGCGAACTCGAACACCAGCTGAAAGACTCCGGCGCACGCTGCATCATCATCCTCGAGAACTTTGTAACGACACTCGAGGAAGTCATCGGCAACACCAATGTCGAGCACGTCGTCACGACCGGCATCGGCGACATGCTGGCGTGGCCGAAAAGCTGGATCACCAACTTTGTGTTGCGCAAGGTGAAGAAGGCCGTGCCTACGTGGTCGCTGGTGGGCAGCGTTTCTTTCAGGCGTGCGCTCAAAATGGGCAAAGGCGGGAAACTCGGCCCGGTGGAACTGGGATTCGCTGACATCGCATTCCTGCAGTACACCGGCGGCACCACCGGCCTTTCGAAGGGCGCGATGCTCAGTCATCGCAACATGGTGCACAACGTCTTCCAGACCTGCGCGTGGACGGGCGGCATCTTCGACGACATCGAACGCATCGTCGCGATTACCGCGCTGCCGCTCTATCACATCTTTTCTTTGAAGAGTAATTGCCTGCTGATGATGTGGCTGGGCGGCGAGAATGTTCTGATCACCAACCCGCGCGACACCGACGCCTTCGTCAAGGAGCTCGGCAGGCATCGGTTTTCTTATTTCACCGGCGTCAACACGATGTTCGCCTCGTTGCTCAACACGCCTGGCTTCGACAAGCTGGATTTCAGTGCGCTCAGGCTCACGGTCGGCGGCGGCATGGCGGTGCAGGAGGCAGTTGCGCGCCAGTGGCAGGCAGTCACCGGCAACCCGATCGTGCAGGCCTACGGACTCACGGAGACGTCGCCCGCCGCGACCATCAATCCCCTGAACAGCGCCGGCTTCACGGGCTCGATCGGCCTGCCGATCCCGTCGACCGAGGTCCGCATCTGCGACGATGACGGCAATGACGCCGAGCTGGGCGAAATCTGCGTCCGCGGCCCGCAGGTCATGGAAGGCTACTGGCAGAACGAGGAAGAGACCGCGAAGGTCATGTTGCCCGGCGGCTGGCTCCGGACCGGCGACATCGGCCGCATGGACGAGAACGGCTACGTCTACATCGAGGACCGCAAGAAGGACATGATCCTCGTCTCCGGCTTCAACGTTTACCCGAACGAGATCGAGGACGTCGTCGTCGAGATGGACGGCGTGCTCGAGGCGGCCGCCGTCGGCGTGCCCGACGAGAAGTCGGGTGAGGCGGTAAAACTGTTCGTCGTGCGCAGCGACCCGTCCGTCACCGCCGAGGACGTCGAATCCTGGTGCCGCGAAAAGCTGACCGCTTACAAGATCCCGAAGGAGATCGAATTCCGCGACGAGCTGCCGAAGACCAACGTCGGCAAAATCCTGCGCAGAGCATTAAGGGAAGAGTGATCGCGCGCTGGGCGCACTCCTACGGCCAATATCGATGGTCGGCGCAGTTTATTAGCACGCACAGGAGCCTGCGGTGCGGCCGACACTATTGATGGTATCGGGGGCTCAGCTCGTGGACCGCATCGATGCAGGCGCCGAGGTGATCGGGGTCGATGTCGGGCGTGATACCGTGGCCGAGATTGAAGACATGGCCCGGGCCTTTACCGTAACTCTCGAGCACCGCGGCGACGCCCTCGCGAATCGTCTGCGGCGATTCGCGCAGGGTTGCCGGATCCAGATTGCCCTGTAGCGCGACCTTGTCGTTCGTCAGCTCGCGGGCATCTGCCAGCGAGGTGGTCCAGTCGACACCGAGCGCGTCGCAACCCGTTTCGGCCATGTCGCTCAGCAGTTCGCCAGCGCCCTTCGTGAACAGGATGACCGGGATGCGCTGACCGTACTTTTCCGTGCTCAGGTTGTCGACGATCGACTGCATGTAGGCGAGCGAGAATCGCCGGTAATCGTCCGCCTCGAGCGCGGCGCCCCAGGTGTCGAAGATCATGATCGCCTGCGCACCCGACTCGATCTGTGCATTGAGATAGTCTGTCGTGGTCGTCGCCACCGTCTGCAGGAGCTTTTCCAGCGTCGCCGGATCGTCGGCTGCCAGGCCCTTGATCGTCGGGAACTCGCGGCTGGACCCGCCTTCGACCATGTAGGTGCCGACCGTCCACGGGCTGCCGGCAAAGCCGATCAGCGGGACTTTGCCGTCCAGCTCACGACGGATCAGCGCCACGGCATCGAATACGTAGCCGAGTTCTGCCGAGACATCCGGCGCCGCGAGCCTGTCGATGTCGCGCGCCGTCCGCACGGGACGCTCGAACCTGGGTCCCTCCCCGGTTTCGAAATACAGTCCCAGGCCCAGCGCATCCGGAATCGTCAGGATGTCGGAGAAAAGGATGGCTGCGTCGAGCTTGAAGCGGCGCAGCGGCTGCAGGGTCACCTCGCAGGCGAGTTCGGGGTTGCCGCAGAGACTCATGAAGTCGCCGGCCTGCTCGCGGATCGCCCGGTACTCGGGCAGGTAACGCCCGGCCTGGCGCATGATCCAGACCGGCGTGCGCGGCACCGGCTGGCGCAGGAGCGCCCGCAGGAAGAGATCGTTCTCGAGCTCGGCGGTCATTCGAACTGCGCGGCAATCGTCGCCTGGATAGCCTCGGCCGCCGCGCGCGGGCTTTCGGCGTCGCGGATCGGCCGGCCGACGACGATGTGGTCGGCGCCGTTAATGAACGCCTGCTCGACGCTGACGACGCGCTTCTGGTCACCGCTGGGCTTGTTGTCGACCGGCCGGATGCCCGGGGTAATCACCAGCAGCTTCTCGTCGATGAATTGGCGCAGCTTCGGCGCTTCGAGACCTGACGAAATCACGCCGTCGCAGCCGGCCTCCAGCGCCCGCCTGGCGCGTGACAGTACCAGCGCCTCGACGTCGCAGTCGAAGCCGAGATCGTCGAGGTCGCCGCGGTCGAGGCTGGTCAGCACCGTCACCGCGAGCACCTTGAGATGCTCGCCCTTGTTTGCGGCGGCGGCCTCCATGATCGACTGGTTGCCGTGCACCGTGACGCAGGCTGCGCCGCGGTCCTTGAGCTGGCGCACCGCCGAGCCGACGGTCGCCGGTATGTCGAAGAACTTGAGGTCCGCGAAGACTTTCTTGTCGCGCGCCAGCATCCAGTCGAGCAGCTCGAAGTAGCCGCCGCTCATCATCAGCTCGAGGCCGATCTTGTAGAAGGTGACCGCGTCGCCGAGCTCGTCGGCGAGTTCGCGGGCGCGATCGCAGTCGGGCACGTCCATGGCGAAAATCAGTCGGTCCTTGACGGCGATGTCTTTCGGGTTCACGGCGGTTCCGTTGTCAGGCAGAGAGCGCGGCGCATTGTAGCAACTGGACAGGGGTCTGACCCCTTTTTGTAAATAAGGGTCTGACCCCTGTTTGTAAATAAGGGTCGAACCATTTTTACGAAACAACGGTTCGACCCCGGTTTTCAGGCGAGGCGCTCGTGCTCGGCGATGGCGAAGCGGTCGGTCATGCCGGCGATGTAATCCGCAACCGCCCGCGCCCGCTCGGCATCGCCGGCGCTCGCCTTGTCGCGGAACCAGTCCGGCATCTCGGCGGGATCGGACATGTAACGCTCGAACAGCACCTCGATCATTGCCCGGGTCTTTTCGTTCATCGAGCGGACCTGCTCATGCCGGTACAGGTTCTCGCGCAGGAACTTCTTGAGGCCTGTGTGCATCTCGAAGACGGACTCGCTGAAGCCGACGACCAGCTGATTGTGATGGCGGACGTCCTCGATGTCTTCCGGCGCCAGCGACTCGATGCCGGCCGCCGTATGCTCGATCAGGTCGGTCACGACGTGCCCGATCATGCGACGGATCACCTCGTAGATGAGGCGCCGGTCCTCGAGGTCCGGCCAGCTGCGATGGACCTCGTCATAGTGCTCGCGAAACAGGGACTGCTCGCACAGTTGCTCGAGGCTGATAAGACCCGCCCTGAAGCCGTCGTCGACGTCATGATTGTTGTAGGCGATGGCGTCGGCCAGGTTGACGAGCTGCGCCTCGAGTCCGGGCTGATGGCGCTTCAGGAAGCGTTCGCCCAGGTCGCCGAGTTCGCGCGCGTTGCGCCTGGAGCAGTGCTTGAGTATGCCCTCTCGTGTCTCCCAGGTGAGATTGAGTCCCGGGAAGTCCGCGTACTTGGCCTCCAGCTCGTCGACGACCCGCAGCGATTGCAGGTTGTGCTCGAAGCCGCCGTGGCTCTGCATGCACTCGTTCAGCGCATCCTGGCCGGCATGGCCGAAAGGCGTGTGCCCGAGATCGTGCGCCAGGCTGATCGCTTCGACCAGCGGCTCGTTGAGGTGCAGCGCACGGGCGACCGTCCTCGCAATCTGCGCGACCTCGAGCGAATGGGTCAGGCGGGTACGGTAAAGATCGCCCTCGTGGTTGACGAATACCTGGGTCTTGTAGACCAGGCGGCGAAACGCGGTGGAGTGAATGATGCGATCGCGATCGCGCTGGTACTCACCGCGATAATCCGCGGGAGGCTCCGCGTAGCGGCGACCCCTGCCGCGTTCCTCGTGCGCCGCCCAGGGCGCCAGTGCGTCCGGGATCGGCTTCACTCAGGCGTCCGCAGGCGCCAGTGCGCTGTCGAGCGCCGCATCATCGTAGTCTGATGTCACGTAGGCATCGCCGAGCGAATGCAAGAGGATGAAGCGCATTCGGTTGGCCTGGACTTTCTTGTCCATCAGCATTGCGGCGCGCAGCGCTTCTCCACCGACAGGCGGCGGCGCCTCTGGCAGTCCAGCGCTCGCCACCAGGGCCCGCAAGCGATCCTGTTCCTGCGATTCGATGCCGCTCATCGTCGCCGCCATCAGCATGCCGGCGGCGACCGCCTCGCCATGCAGCCATTCGCCGTAGCCGAGTGAATGCTCGATCGCATGGCCGAACGTGTGTCCGAAGTTGAGCAGGGCGCGCTTGCCGGCTTCGCGCTCGTCCTCGGCGACGATTTGCGCCTTGATCTCGCAGGAACGTCTGATCGCGTATGCCAGTGCGGTCGGTTCGCGAGCCATCAGGCTAGCCATGTTGCCTTCGAGCCAGCCCATGAACTCGATGTCGACGATGGCGCCGTACTTGATGACTTCCGCTGCCCCCGCACTCAGCTCACGATCGTCGAGCGTCATCAGCGTGTCGGTATCGATCAGCACGACACGCGGCTGATGGAATGCACCAACCAGGTTTTTGCCACCCGGGTGGTTGACGCCCGTCTTGCCGCCGACCGACGAGTCGACCTGCGCCAGCAGCGTCGTCGGCACCTGGATGAAGCCGACGCCGCGCATGTAGCAGGCCGCTGCGAAGCCGGCGATGTCGCCGACGACGCCGCCACCGAGCGCGACGACCGTCACGTCGCGGGCAGCCTTGATGTCGACGAGCTTGTCGAGAATCGCCTCGACGGTCGCCACCGTCTTGTGTTCCTCGCCGTCAGGGAGTTCGATGACGTGGGCTCGTGCCTCGCCGAGGCAGGCACGCAGTTTGTCGAGGTACAGGGACGCCACGGTCGTGTTGGTCACGACCAGGCAGTCGTTGCCCGCGAGATGCGCCGACAGATCGTAGCCGCCGCCAAGCAGGCCCGAGCCGATCACGATCGGGTAGCTGCGATCGCCGAGGTCAACGGTGAGCGTTTGCGCGGTCATCAGGCGGGCAAAGGTAGCACGACATCGTCGCGGCAGCACCCGGGTAAAACCACGCTGATTGGCTGGCCCTGTTCGCAGGAGCGCGTCCAGCGCGCGATGGATAACCCCCATTGTTGATCGCGGCCCTGCGACATCTTGGCGGAGCAAGCGACCACAAACGTTCTTCAGGGCGGAAACCCGGGTGCAACAATCCGGGGAAT
>JABAOH010006729.1_pt1 | contig 10450 bp, 9 predicted proteins | sample 7062181 | NCBI WGS metagenome assembly JABAOH01 (sample SAMN14538630, study PRJNA623070) | marine sediment metagenome | biome: marine biome [ENVO:00000428]; feature: marine pelagic biome [ENVO:01000023]; material: deep marine sediment [ENVO:00002113]; isolation source: pool of 5 deep marine... | reverse complement strand
TTTCTGTCCGAATAAAACTTCTGATGTGCCCTATTCCTTAATTCTTGTATTTTTTCAGCTGTTAAATGTTTTGTATTACAAGCTGCTTTGTCAACTGCAGCCATCCATTCTAACATATTGCCTGTTGGCAGAAGATTTTCTTTTTTATAAACATTATATAGGTCTGTTCCAGGATATGGTGTTGCAATCCAAAAAGTGACCATATCCAAATCCGTACTAATAGCGTAATTAATAGTTTCTCTTATCTGTTCTAATGTTTCGTAAGGAAATCCTATTATGAAGGCAGAATGTGTCCATAGTCCTTTCTTGTTGCAGTATTTTATTATGTTCTTTGCCTTTTTAAGATTTATCTGACTCTTCCTAACGAACTTTTGAGTTTCAAGGCAACCTGTTTCAATTCCGAATGTCAACTTGTAACAACCACTCTTCCTCATTTTATCAATAAGTTTTTTATTTAATGTCCATATGGCTATTCCGTTTGGCGTGCACCATCTTATATTCAACTTTCTTTCTATTATCAGGTCACATATGCTTTCCATTCTGTTCCTGTTCAAAGAAACATTATCATCTTGGAACGCAATCTCTTTGGCACCGTATTTATTAACTAAGATTTCTATCTCATCAACAACATTTTCAGGAGATCTTCCTCTCCATGAATGTTGCCAGACTGAATGTATTGAACAGAAAACACAGTTGAAAAGGCAACCTCTACTAGTTATCATATTTGCTCTTGGTGGTTTCATGGCCATTCTTTGTCTATACCAATCATTCAAGTACAAGTTCATTGGAAGCAAATGTCTGGCTGGAAGAGGTATTGAATCTATATCTTTGATAAATGGTCTCGGTTTATTAATTTTAACTTTTCCGTTTTTTCTTATGGCAGTTCCTGGTATTTTTGATATACTCCTTCCTTTTTCCAAATGTTTGACAATATCCAAAAAAGTTTCTTCCCCTTCTCCTATCACTACCAAATCAATATTTTTATCAGAAAGGATCCAACTAGGTAATATTGAAGCATGAGAGCCACCAACTACTACAAGAATGTTTTTCACTTCTTTAACAATTTTGGCAATATCATGCACAGCTTTTGAGTGAAGAGTGTACATTGAAGTTATGCCGACAATGTCAGGGTTATATGCTTTTATCGCGCGTTTTATATCCTTTTTTTTCATTCCATAATTGAAATAATCCCCATCCTGCTCTACATTTACATTTTCTATTGCTAATGTATCTAATATTCTTACTTCATAACCATTACTTATAAGATATGATGCCAAATAACCTAAACCCAAAGGTTCATCAAACATCGGTTGCCCTCCTAAATTAACTTTATAGTAAGTCTGATATGGATTAATCAACAAAATTCTCATTTAGCTCTCCTTTTTAGGTTCTTCTTAATTATTTTATACATCAAATTTAAAAAATATTGGGTGTCTTTTCTTTTGTCTAAATCGAAACAACCCTTCTTCTTGCTATTATTAAAAATTTTTTCAGCAATAGTTTTACCCTTTAAATTGCCAAGAATGATTACTTTATCTATTTTAGCTTTTTCTGCTGTTTCAAATCCCAACTCTTTTGTATTCAGAGATATGTGAGGCTTCTTGTTAGTGAAAAATCTCACAATTTTATAGAAATAATGTAAAGGTAGTTTTTTTAATGGTATTCTTATGCCATCAGTATTCTTTATGTGTATAGGTCCTAGAAATGTCTTGTAGATGTATCCCTCTTTCAGTAGTATGTAATCATCTCCCAGAATCTTCCAACCCCTTTTTGCATACTTTATCGCATTTCTAGTCTTACCAGAATAGGTATCTCCGCAGAATATTATAGATTTCCCATTTTTGGTGACTGCAGAGGCAAAAATCAATACTGAATTGTTCTTTAAATATTTTCTTTGAAGCTTTACAAACTCAGTGTTGATTTCTTCTTTATTAACCATTTTATCTCCTAATTAATTTGATTATAATGTATATAATTTAAATTTAAGTGTTATTTTTATGTTTAAATTTTTTATTTCCTGTATAAGAATATCAGAAAAATTTTCGATTTCTATAAATATTTTGAATACGATGAATATTTTGAATACGATGAATATTTTGGAAACGTATTATATTGGTTGAGAAAAATGAAAAAAGCTGATAAAATTAGAAGAAAGAAAAGTGGTAATAAGCGGAAATGGCCAAAAATATCATTACTCGTTCCAGCTTATAATGAAGAAGCTGTAATAGATAATGCGTTAAAACATCTTGTGAAAGATGTTAAATATCCAAACAAGGAGATTGTAGTTGGTGTAGATAAAAGTGATGATAGAACACTTGAGATAGCAAAAAAATATGCCAAGAAATATTCTTTTGTTAAAGTTGATTATTCTCCTAAACGTAGAGGCGTAATTGGTGCATTTAATAGCATGCTTAAAATTTGTAAAGGAGAAATTGTTGTAAAATTTGATGCTGATAGAAAATTTGGTAATCCGAAAACATCTATGTATAATATTGTTAAATATTTTAAAAATCCACGAGTTGGAGGAATATATTATACAGGAGAAATAGATTGGAAAAAGAATAGTCATCCTTATGTTGAATCAAAATATTGGTCAGAAATAATTGCAGAACGTGAACGTACTATAATTACTAGAGCAGAAAATTTCTTGACTGTATTACAAGTTCAGTATAGGCGAAAATTCTTTCCAGTAAAGGATAAAATGCCTGTACCAATTGATATAAGTTGTTTCCGAAAAAAACTTGTGGATAAAATAGACACTTCTATGGTTCATGATGATGTTGAATTTGCTCACCAAGTTTTAAAAAAAGGTTATATAATTGAATTCGCACCTGACGTATTCAATTTTTGTTACTTTGGTGCTCCTACAAAAATAAAACCTCTTTTACAACAGAAGATTAAAGGTAATGTAGGTTGGATTTTGGTTTATAAAAAATATGATTTGAACTTTGCTAAATATGCTATTGGTATCTCAGCTACATTTCTTAAAAATTTTTATAAGTGTAGATTTAAGGATATAGTTGCATTGTCATACTGGTTGATTTTTTATGGTTTCTCATGGTTAATCTCAATACCCAAAAGACATCAACACCCAACAAAAGTGTGGAAACGATGGAAAAGAAAATAAAAAAATTGAAATATAATTTTGATGAAATAAAGTTAAATTTACTTATTTTAATTTTTTATTTACTTTTAACACTTTTAATGACATATCCTTTAATTTTTAACATTAGTTCTTCTCTTCCTGCTGGTCGTGAGGCTTATGTTTTTGTTTGGAACCTTTGGCATACTAAACAAACATTATTTCAAGGAACTAGTCCACTTTACAGTAATTATATATTTTATCCAAAGGGTGTAAGTTTAGCATTTCATTCAATTTCTATGTTTAATGCACTTTTATCGATTCCGCTTCAATTAATTTTTAATTTAATAATTACTTATAATCTGCTATTTTTACTTTCATTTATTTTAACTGGTTTTGGAATGTATTTATTAGTTTTTCATATAACGAAAAACAGAAAGGCAAGTTTTATTGCTGGTTTGCTTCTGGCATTTTTTCCATATCATTTTGCCCATATAACCCATTTAAATCTTCTTAGTATGCAATGGATACCTTTTTTCATTTTGTATTTTATTAAAACATTTAAAGAAAGAAACATAAAGAATATTATATTTTCATCAATTTTTTTGACTTTAACTGCTCTGTCTTCTTGGTATTATTTAGTTTTTTTAGTACTTTTTGTTATTACATTTTTTGTTTATAATATTTTTTCTAGGAGCAATTATGCTTTGAATAAGCGATTTATCAGATGTTTTATTTTAATATTTTTATTGTTCGGACTTTTTATTTCTCCTTTCGTTTTTCCAATGTTAACTTCTAATGAATTTTACTCAGAAAAAACGTTTGATAGTTCAGTTGCTCATTCAGCAGATATAGCTGCTTTTTTTATACCGTCCAAAACACACTTCATTTTTGGAAATTATGTTGAGCCATTTTATAATTCTATTAATTTATATAATGGAAAAATTTATGGAAATATAGAGGAATCAACTGTATTTCTAGGTTATTTAACATTAATTTTTGTATTTTTTACTATAATAAAAAAATATAAAAAAATTAGATCTTGGTTGTTATTTGCTTTTGTTTTTTTCATTTTTTCTCTTGGCCCCACATTACATTTCAATGGTTTAGTTACGTTTCCTGTTGAAGGATGGGATCTTGATAAAATCGTTCAAAGAATTGATCCAAATATCAATGAGGATGCATTAGAAATATTAAAACATAACATAGTCATTCCGCTTCCTTACATAATCTTCAATTTCATACCATTTTTTAATATTTTGAGAAATCCAAGTCGTTTTGTTGTAATGATAATGTTATTTTTATCTATAGTGGTTGGTGTCGCATGTACAAATATTTTCAATAAAATGAAACGTAAAAAGATTTTTAATAAATATAATGCAGAAAATGTTTTGTTTTCGATTTTTTGTTTAATAATTATTTTTGAATTTCTTTCAATACCAATTGAACTTTCTTCTGCTACTGCTCCAGATTTTTATTACAGTATATCTAAGGGTAATGCACAATTTTCAATATTAGATCTTCCTATCTGTAATGATACTTTAAGTTGCTATAATCCAAAACTGAAAAGTTATCAGTTTTATCAAACTATACATAATAAACCTATATTTGTAGGCGTTGTTTCTAGATACTCTAAGGATACATTTGATTATATAAGAAATACTAATTTGAATAAATTTGTTTCTAGTGAATCTATATTGAATATTAATGAGATAGATAGAAAATTGTTAGAAGAAAATAATGTAGGGTTTATTGTTTTGCATAAGAATAACCTAAGCAATCAAGCATTAAATCATTTAAAGAATTTATTATCAGAATATGATCTTGTATATGAAGATAAATCTATAATTTCTTATTATACTTTCAAATAATTTATGACTTTTAATAGTCCTTCTTCTATTGTAAAAGTGGGTCTATAACCTAATAGAATTCTTGCTTTACTTATATCTGCTTCTGAATGCTTGATGTCTCCTTTTTTTGGTTCAACATAGAGATTTTCAACATCATTACCAACCAAAGAAACAATTTTTTCAGCTAGTTCTTTGATACTAATTCTTTTACCGCTGGCAATATTTATGACTTCACCATTTGTTTTTTCTGATTCAGCAGCCATTATTGTTCCATCTACTACATCTTTCACATATGTAAAATCTCTTGTTTGAATGCCGTCACCATGTATTATAGGTGATTTGTTTTGTAAAACTCTACTGATGAATTTAGGTATTACAGCAGAATACTCGTCATCTGGACTTTGTTTTGGTCCGTAGACATTGAAATATCTAACACATACAGTCGGAATATTGTGTAAATCATAGAAAACCTTGCAGTAATGTTCCCCTAATAGTTTTGTTATTGCGTAAGGTGATAATGGATTTGGAGTTACGGATTCTGTTGTAGGTATTATAGTGGTGTCACCATATACTGATGCTGAACTTGAAAAAACCAATTTTTTAATGTTACTATTTTTTGCTGCTATTAATACATTTAATGTTCCAGTAACATTAGTCTCATGTACAAGTTTTGGATTTTCAATACTTCTTTGCACCCCAGGTAATGCTGCTAGATGAAATACATAATCAATCTTTTTACATATTTCACGAAGTAGATTCAAATCGGTAATACTACCCTTTATAAACTTTACATTTAATCTTTCAATATTTCTTTTTTTTCCAGTTGAAAGATTATCCATTATTATTACAGTATTATTATTACAGAGCTCTTCTGCAAGATTAGAACCTATGAATCCTGCACCACCAGTTATCAATATTTTTTTACCCTTTATAATTATCACCTTTTTTCAGTCCTATAGATTCTTTACATAGTTATTTTTTTAAACCTAACTATTACATTATTATAATTTTTAAATGAATAGATTAATATCCTTTAAAGAATAAAACTTTTTATAAGTAAATTGATTTTTATGGTCAAACTAAAATATTCAGTTATAATACCGGCTTATAATGAAGAAAAGGTCATTGAAAACACTATAGATACTATATACAACATGTTTAAAAAACGTATCAAAGGGTCATTTGAACTCATAATAGCAAATGATGGTTCTACAGACTCAACTGTTAAAATAGTTGAAAAAAAATCGAGAAAATATCCTCAGTTAAAAATAGTTAGTAATGATATCAACTGTGGTCGTGGTTCAATTCTTAAAAGATCCTTTGCAGCAGCTAAAGGAGAAATTCAAATTTATTTAGATGCTGATTTACAAATTAGTACGGATATTATATTTGAGGTGATTAATTCATTGAATAATGATTATGATGTAGCAATAGGATCTAAACACATAAAAGGTTCTGATGTTGAATATCCAAAAAAAAGAAGAATTTTCAGTAAAATTTACTCACTTTTAGCTAAAATATTTTTGGGAGGTAATATTAAGGATTTTCAATGTGGGTTAAAAGGATTTAGAAAATATGTCATAAAAACAGTTTTGCCATATGTTAAAAGTGATGGATGGTCTTGGGATACTGAAATAATAATAAAATCAATTTGGGAAGGTTATAGGATAAAGGAAATACCAGCTAAAGTTAGAAATGTGTATAAAAGAGAAAGTAAAGTACATCTTTTAAAAGATGTAATCAATATGGGTTTATTTCTCATCTACTTATTTTTTCAAAGATTTAGTTATAAAAGGTAGGCGGTTTTATTGAAACATATAATGATAACATTTGACGTTGAACCATTTGTATATGCATTTGAAAATAAATGGAATGTTAATGAAAAGGATATGTATAATGCTGGTTCTGATGGATTAAAAATTATTATAGAATTTTTAGAAAAACTAAAAGTAAAATCTACTTTTTTTGTTGTTTCTGAATTTGCTAAAAGATATCCTAAACTTATAAGAAAACTTGTCAACGACGGACACGAAGTAGCATCTCATGGATTTCATCATTCTCATAAATATACAGATATGAAAAAAGAGAATAGTTTGAAATTTTTAAAAAACGGAAAAAAAATTCTCGAGAAAATAACTAGAAAAAAAATAATAGGATTTAGAGCACCACAAATGAAATGTCCAGATTATAGTATTTTGAAAGATTGTGATTTTGTGTATGATAGTTCTTTACACCCAACATATGTTCCAGGTCATTATAATAATTTTTTCAGTAATAGAAAAATATTTAAGAAAAACGGTATTTTTATAGTACCTATTTCAGTATTGCCTATCATAAGAGCACCTTTTTCTTGGGTGTGGTTTAGAAATATGCCCATAATTTATTCTAGATTTTGTACTTTTTCATGTTTAATTGATCCAGGTTTTGTAAACATATATTTTCATCCTTGGGAGTTTATAGATATATTAAATTATAATTTAACTAAAACGCCACCCAAGTACTATATTAAAGATTTCGAAAAAAAAATATTGAAAAAATTAACTCTTTATATAAATCATTATAAACAAAAAGCAGATTTCATAACTATAAGAAATCATTTGGAGATTTAATATGAAAAAGAAATACAGTAGAAAATATTTTAAATTGGAAAAGACATGGTGGTGGTTTTCTGCCAGAAGAGAATTATTAGACCAGATTTTAAAGAAAATTAACAAAAGAGAAATGAAAATACTTGATTTTGGTTGCTCCTCTGGAATAAATATGAATATTTTAGGGAAATATGGTAATGTTTTTGGTATCGATAAAGACAAAGAAGCAATAAAAATAGCAAAAATGAGAGGATTTAATGTTTTAAGAGGGGATATAAAAACCAAATTCAAAGATAAAACATTTGATCTAATAACATGCTTAGATGTTATTGAACATATTGATAAAGATAGAGACTTATTAAAGGAGTTTTATAGAGTCCTTAAGAAAGAAGGTAAATTAATAATAACTACATCAGCTTTTATGTTTTTATGGAGCACCCATGATATTATTAATCAGCATAAAAGAAGATATGAAAAAAATGAACTTGAGGAAAAAATTAGATATGCGGGATTTAAAATATTAAAAAGCTCGTATTGGAACATGACATCATTTTTACCAGTTCTTTTGTTCAAGAGCATATGGAAAGGAATAAAATCAAGTGAGTCGTACTTAATTGAAGCTCCGAAAATTTTGAATTATTTAATGTTAAATATCCTGAGAATAGAAAATAATATAATCAGTAAAGCCAACCTTCCAATAGGAGTTTCTTTATTACTTGTTTGCGGAAAGTAATGTTTTTATTATACAATTCCTAATAAAATACAATGGAAGATATTATTGATTTTATTAAATCTAATATGTACATAATTTTAGCAATAATATTAGGTTTAGCATTTGCTGTTAGCGATGCTATAGGTAAAAGAGGTAGTATGGATTTAGAAGTTAAATTGACTGCTTTTTCAAATATTGAATTTATTAAGCAATTTTTATTTAATCCCTGGATAATTTTTTGGCTAGTTACAGCTTTGATATTAAAACTTACCTATAGTGCAGTTTTAAGTGAGGTACCACTAGGAACTGCGCAAATGTTTTTACTCTCTTCAATGGTGATAGGAAGTTTTTTGATAGGTCTATTCTTTTTTAAAGAAACTGCATCTTTATTTAAGATAATAGGATTTGTTATGATAGTTTTTGGTATGATTCTACTTTTAAAATGATTTAGAGAAATATCTATAAAGTCTTTGTAGTTTTTATATTTATTTGTAGTATTAATAAAAGATATTTTAGATAAGTTATATATAAATAATCATTTGTTAAAAAGAATTTGTGCATGATATGAGTGATTAAAATGAAAAAGAAAACGAAATCAGGTAAATTTCTTGATATGCAAAATAAAATTTATAGAGGAAACCAAAAATTATTTCTAGATTTCTTAATTCGAGAAAACGTTAATCCAAAAATTCTGGATCTTGGGTGTTCAGATGGAGAGTTTACAATAAAAATAGCAAGAGTCCTTAAGTCTAATAAATGTTTTGGGATTGAAGCAATTAGAGAAGTTGCTAACATTTCCCGTAAAAGAGGTATAAAAGTTAAAAAGAGTAACTTAAATTACAAGTTCCCTTATCCAGATGGATTCTTCGATGTTGTTTGTGCTAATCAAATATTAGAACATCTTTGGAATACTCACAATTTCTTTAAAGAGTTGAATAGGGTACTGAAAATTGGTGGATATGCAGTTATATCAGTACCCAATTTATCATCATTTCATAGTATTTATTTTATCTTAACTGGTCAACAAACAGTAACTCTCCATCTAATAGATAGGCATGTCGGAAACTTTTTAAGAGGGGAAAAAGTTGTTAGACTTGTTAATTTGAAACAAGGAGTGCAAGGACATGTTAAAGGCTTCAATATACCAGCTCTAAAAGATATTGCACATATATATGGTTTTAAAGTTGAAAGGTTGGGTGGGTTCGGAATTTATTTTCTACCATTGACCTTACAAAAAATTCTGTCTAAATTACTAACCAGATATTGTGTATACCTGACAATAAGAATTAGAAAAATTAAAGAGTATAAGAATGAGTAATAAAATATATAAAATTAAAAATACTTAAATAGACTAATTATGAGATTTGAAAAACATACACAAACTATATTTTTTATATTCCTGCTACTTTTAGGTATATTTTATCTATATTTAGCATTCAATACTGAAATGTTAGGTGAAGACGAGGAAGCATATTTTAGATTAGGAAAGGAAATATCACAAGGAAAATTACCACTTTTTAATCCAGGACCAATAAAAAGACCACAAGCTTTTCCAATGTTTGTACCAGCTGTATATTCTTTACCATTTATTTTATTTGGTTCATCACTAGGTTTAGCTAAAGCAATAATTGTAATTTTCGCGTTGTTAACTTTGTTAGTAGTTTATTTAATCGGATTAAAAATAAATAACTGGTTTGGTATATTCTCTGCGTCGATATTACTATCATTGCCTTACTTTTCCCACTTTTCTCTTATATCTTATGTTGAAATCCCCATAGCATTTTTTTCTGTATTGATAGTTTATACTTTTTTGAATATGGACAATTATAAAAAAGCAATTTTATCTGGCATTATACTTTCTTTATCTTTCTATACCAAGGCCAGTGGATTGTTTCTAATATTTTCAATGTTTCTCTTCATTATAATTTTTTATTTTATTAAAAAAGATAAAAAATATTTAAAATTTGGAATAGTATCAATCATTATAGCAGCATTATTTTCTTCAGTTTTTATAATAAGAAGTTTAATTGCTTTTAATTATCCTTATGGATTATATGCAGCAGATATACTTTTTGAAATTCCCACCGAATATAAATCAGCATCATGGATATCAGAAATTTCGACTGCAATATCTCAAAAATTTTCTTTCTCAAGTTACATATCTTTGTTTGGTTTTGTCTCATTTATATTGATTATTTTTGGTTTTAGTTATTTTTTT
>JABAOH010108556.1_pt2 | contig 10451 bp, 5 predicted proteins | sample 7062181 | NCBI WGS metagenome assembly JABAOH01 (sample SAMN14538630, study PRJNA623070) | marine sediment metagenome | biome: marine biome [ENVO:00000428]; feature: marine pelagic biome [ENVO:01000023]; material: deep marine sediment [ENVO:00002113]; isolation source: pool of 5 deep marine... | reverse complement strand
TACTGCTATTGTGACTGTCTTTATTTAAATTTATAGGTCTTACATAGAGATTTTTTCGTTGTACACAGATTTTTTCCTGGTGCACAGAGATTTTTTGCTCGTGCACAGAGAACATTGTCATTTGTCCCCGCTGCAATGTCATTTTTCCCCACTACAATATCATTTGTCCCCGCTGCAATGTCATTTGTCCCCGCTGCAACATCACTTGTCCCCACTGCAATGTCATTTGTTCCCGTTACAATATGACTGGGGGCGCCCGCATCCCCATTTTTTCCTGGTGCACAGAGATTTTTTTTCTTGTGCTTCTAATGGGTGCAAGGAACCCCTTGTATTATTTACAACCTGACCAGTTGTTACAATTCATTATTCATTCCAGGCCATGGGCGATAGCCAGGGATTTGTCGGTTTTGCATTTTTCTTTCACCCTATCGGGCCAGTGGTCCATGGCCTGATAGGCCCAATCGTATTCGCCTTTTTCCAATGAATCCCAGGCATTTTTAGGTTCCTTTTGCCATGAAGGAATTAACTCCCACAGTGGAGCCATATTCAGGAGTACGCCGTCGTCGGTATGGGGGATATAGCCCCTTTCTTCGATGATGGAGCCGAGCAGCCCGGAGAATTCCCGGATATCGTCAAATGTATCATCCAGGGTTTCAATGCGTTTATCAAGTTCTCTTTTTTCGCGGCCTTCGGCTTCGACTCTTTTCTTTTTTAACTCGAATACCTGGTTTTCCACTAGATTTTTCTTCGGTTCCACGTACTCGGTCCTGATCCTGAACAGGGTATCTTTGTTCAGCCGTTCATGGAACAGCCATACCCCGTATTTTTGTTTGGGTGACTGTAAAAGCCAGTATACCGGCCGTTTTCTATACTGTTGAATATGGCGTTTAAAAAATGTATTTCCCAGGAACTGGCGTAGGAGTTCAATGGCCGTGCCCTCTTTCCCCGCAGCTTTTATAACCACCTGGGCAGCGTCATCGTCCCCAAGCATTATTTCAAGTGCCTCCATTACTTTGGCGGGCAAATCATCGCTGTGTCCTTCATCCATCACCATGATTGCATCCGCATCTACGAGGAACCTCAATTTCAAGGCAACATCTTCATTGAATTCACCACGCCCCAACGCATTTTCAATGCCGGGTTGAAACCGTCCCATAATGATGCCTACGGCATAGGAAATCCACTGGTACGCCAGTTCTGCCCGTTCTTCTTCTCGTTCTAAGTTATTATGAACAATGAAGTTATAAACGGTTTCCGGGTGTAATTTATAAGCAAGGCAAATCTCTTCAAAAGTCAGGAACCGTTTCTGTCCTCTTTTTTTTGTTTTAGATTCACTCTCAGCAGTCGCCTCTCCTTCCTCGTCGATTAAATCTTCTTGAATTGTTAAAACCTCAGCAGGAACATGTTTTTCCATATACAACCTTTTCAACGTTTCACCTTCTTCTGATGACAATTTATCCTTTTTCGGCATATCCCCCGGTAGTTTGCCGAATTCGGACTCGATCTGATCGATATCGGATTGGTCAATTTCATATAGTTGATAAACCAATCTTGATATTTCTGTCTCCAAAATAGTCATTTCTTTGTCAACTTTTAAAAATCTAAAGAATCCTGTTTTCCAATTAATTGGAGAACAGAACTCCCAGCTTGCTTCAATAAATTTCTCTTTATTTTTTTCTTTAGAAACACACGCTTTACATTTAGATTGTAAGGGTTCAACTAAGATTGAGGCGCTATCTATATCAAAAAATGGTAATTTATTTATATCACCAGTTTGAGTATGAATTGTAGGATTTAAAATTTTCAATAGAAAGATTATCAATTTTGAATTTAACAATCCTAACAAAAAAAAGATATTTAATTTATCATCCGTTCTAAAAATAGATGAACCCTGGACATCAAAAATAAACCCAATGGATAAATATCTAGCAGAAAAAACTGAAACAGTTAGATCACTATAAGTTATTCCTTCTTTAAAATACAAATTTACATTTTTAATAATTCTTGACCATGTTCTATAAAGAGAAGAAGCCCATTCTTTAAGCTCCTTTCCATTTATTTTCCAATTTATTAAGTATTCTTGATTTCCATACCATCTCTGAACAGAGCCTCCTTTCATGAATGGATACCATTTTTTTTTACTATTTAAAGAATCTTGTTGTGAAATACAATTAAAAAAAATACCTTTGAAATCTATTTCCCACCATAATCTTAAAAATCTAAAGTTATCAGATGTTGCCAGGCCCTGTTTTGCTAGAGCAACATTTCCCAATAAAACTCCCTCAAATAATTTCCTTAAACCGTCACTAATCCAATAAACGAACGGCCAGGAAGGGATGACTTTCAGCTTTTCCTGTGGGAGGATGTGATAATTTTTCAAATCATTAAAATTGTTTTTGAGATAATTATCTAATCCTTTTCTAAATGAGTCATGCTTTTTACCTTCATTTTCTTTTACAACCCTAAAATAGATACCAACAAAATCAGATTTTTCAATTACTTTTTTCTGAAGAGTATACATAACAAAACCCTGTGCTGTTTTGTTTGCAACATCAAACTCTGTCCTCGTTCCTAAATGAACTACTGTTTCAATTGCAGTATCTTGGATAATTTTTCTTCTTATTGTTTCATATGAACTTGTGAACATGAATGTATGAATAGTGACCAATCCTATAAATCCATCATTTTGAACTAAATCAATACAGCGATCAATGAAACATGAGTAAATATCCCCAGAGTTTTTACCATATTGTTTTAGGGCTAAACTTAGAGTATTTGTCCAATTCCTTTTCCCACTGTAAGGCGGGTTGCTTACAACCACATCATGCTTTCTAATAAGGGCATCGATTAATCCCAATCCCTTTACCGATTCACCAGCCAGGAACGCCCCGGACGTATGGGGGTGACTTTTACTGAACCGATCAAGCGCCGATANNTTGAACTCTTCGAATAAAACCGGCTGCGGCTGATTATCAAACGCCACCTTCTCCTTCTCCACAAAATTCTCCACCACCTCTTCCACCTTGAGCAGGGAACCTAAATAATGGGCTTTATTAAAAAGAGGCAATATTTCCATCAGCAGCTTTTTGGTGACGCGGTGGTCGCAGTCCAGTTGACCGACAAATTCTTTGATCACCCTATCGGTAAGGATGGGGATATCGGTGCAAGTCAGACGATACCGGGAAACCCCGGCATTTCTTTCTTTTGATTTGGCTTTTATGTATAATGATAGTGCCGATAACTGGATGGAACGCAAATCGATATCGATACCATATATATTATTCTCAACAATATTTTGAGGAATATCATCCCATCTTTCTATGGAGGGGTTTTCAGGCCATCCGGTTTTGCCTTTATTTACAATCTCCTCCAGGTACATGTCATAAAAAAGGTCAAAGGCTCTCATACCGAAATGCATGGTCCCGCAGGCCGGGTCCAACATCGTGATATCCTTGACTCTTTTCAAGGGAATCGAATGGCTGTCCTGGTCATTGGGAACATAGTAATCCATTTTCTCTCGCAATTTTGAATCCGGGTGCATTCGCAGCCATAAACGTCCCAGGGTATTCTCTACCAGGTAACTGACAATCCACCTGGGAGTAAATATCTGGGTAGCAGCCGACAGGTCCCTGGGTTCAAGTTTCTTTTTCTGTTTGTAAATCTTATTAAAAACCGCCTCTTTTTCATCCTGTATAAAGTACTGGTAAATCCAGCCGATGGTTTCATCATTACCGGTTTTCCAGGCTTCACTAATAGACTCATGGTTTATCATTTCAATGAGTTGGTTTAAAATCCGGGGGCGGGGGAAAAACCGGCCCGGGAAGATTTTGGGGTCAAAAAGAATATTGACTTCAACGGCCAGTCTTTGGCACTCAGAGAAAATGTAATTCCGGTAGGCCTGTTGGCGTGGGCCTTCACCCAGTGCATCTTGAGGAAAATCTCCTTTTTCATAGCGTTGGTAATCTTCTTCATTCCCGGTTTCAGTAAGCCAGCGCAAGAAACCGTTGGATTTTTGCCCCCTGGATATTGTCTGACGCATCAATCCACGGGTTTCCATCATTTTGAAAGCGATCAAACGGTTCAACCAGGTAAACGCTACTTCCTTAATGAGTTTTTGCCTGGTTTGTCCGGCGTTTAGACCGGCAACCTGTTCATTTTCTATATATTGTTCAAGCTGGTTCCTGGTCTCCCCGGCAGTAGAAACTTGATTAATTGCCGGGTACTTATCGGCCGGTTCCAGCCTGCCATCAGGAAGAAATCCGTAGATACCCTCGAGCATTTCATTGGTTTCTTTTTGGAGAAGTTTTTTGGCTTTCTGGGAAAATTCACGCATTGCTGATATTGTTGTCTCATTCATGGCTGGCTGTCTCCAATTTTCTATTTTTTCTTTTATCCGGCATTTACTCCAATGTGACTTTCATTCCGCTTGAAATAATTTCAATTAAATGGCTGCGGAGATTTTCCAGGGCCTTTTCCACATCTTCTGTTTTTTCCAACCGGGGTGGGAAAAAATCCGAGACTTTTACTCTTTTAACCTTTTCCGGCGGGAATACAATCTCATGGATCCGTTTAAGCACCTTTTCCTTTAAATTGTCAGCAATGGAAATTTCGGTTTCCATTTGCGAAACAGTGGCATTGCAGGCTGTACAGACGGTTTCATACTCGGGGAGTTCGAGAGTTTCACCCACTCGGAGCGACAGGGGTTTAAGTATTTCTTGTTTTTGAGAATCGCTAATTGATGTGTCCTCATCGATGGCCAGCCATTCCGGTGTACCTTTTACCTCATCCAGGAGTTTTTGAAAGATATCGCAGCGGTTTTTATGAATCGCTTCATATAATTCCCTGTACTTGAGTGATATTGCATGGGAAGCCTGGTTTATTGCCCCGAGTGACTGGAAGAATGTTTCAGATACCAGTAAGGAAGCCAGTTCTTTTGATTGTTCGATTAATTTTTCATCGGGGTCGTAGTTTATCAAAACCGGCCATATAGAATCGATCACTTTTTTTGCATTTTGAAAGATTTGAATGTTTTTATCGGCAGCCGCCTCCTTCATGGAATCGGTACGGTTTCTAGCTTCCAGGTAACTTTTTCCTTCTCCGGCCAATGTCCTTACACAATCATCTGTCGGCATAATCAAAATACCTTCAATGTATTGCAGATGGTTTTCAAAGAATTCAACCCCTGGGAGGTTATAAGCATTTATTCGAGCAACTAGAGGAAGCAGAATCTCTCTATCATCAGCCGCAAGTTTTTTAAATGCATTGGCAATGGCGCTTTCTTCGATATCCACTTCTTTGCCGGTAATTTCCTCGTAATGTTTGGCGGCACCGGCCAGGGTGCGCAGCTCGATGGGTTCCCTGGGTGCGAAAGAGGCGGCCCTGAAAGCAGGGATATTGATAAACGGCACCCGGCATGCGGGTTCGTTGTGATTCCGGTATTTCCTGCCCTGGTGGGTAATCTCAATGGCCCCGCCGCGCAGTTGAACCGCCAGGACCAACTTAACGACCTCTCTATCCCAACCATAACCCGGGCCCTGGAAATAATTCTCAATCATCTTTCCCGTCACCTTAATTCCATATTTATGCTCCCTTTCTATATATTCAAGTATTTCCACGCATATTTCAGCAGAAAGATTGGGGACAAATTTTCCTTCTTGTTTGGTTACCAGTGATAGGCCATTCTCACCGTCGTAAAAAACAGCGGGTAAACCATTCAAATTTGCGGCTGTCAGGATTTTTTCCGCTTCATTACCCTTTAATGGCCGGATACCCATTTCCAGTTTGGGGTAAATATGGGGAATCACTATATCCATAAGTTTATGTAGAACGTCGGTCAGGCTTTGACCCAGAGCAGAACTGTCATACTGCACCCCCCTGAAAAAACCCCTGCCGGTTTGAATCGATTCGGAAATTTTGGTGCGCAGCAGGCGCTGATTCTTATCGAGCCTGATTTTTTCATCAGCAAGGCATGAGGCTTCATCAGCGGTTAATTTTTCATTTGCCCCCATGCGATCATGGGTATTAATCATTACCAGGGACCTGAAAACTTCGATAAATAGCTGGCGAATGTCCTGGTTAAAACAACAAACCCATAATATATCATTGGTTGAAGCCGTACTGCTTTCCCTGGCTTCCCCGGAACGAGAATTCCATTCATCCTGTTCTTCTGCGACCAGGACATTCAATTTTACCTGGCCATCGGGATCGATAATTTCACCTTCAAGCAAAAGAGATATTTTGAAAGCCCTGAGATTTCTAAACCGGTAATTTTTAATTTTCGGATTGGAAAAAATATCACGAAAAATATCACGACTGATGCGGTTGCGTTCGGCTGGTTTGGGCTCAATTGATTTCCTTTCGGTATCCCAGGCTTTTTCCTGTACAGTTAAGAGTTTGTATCCCTCTTCGGAATCGCGAATGATCTGGGCACGTTCCAGTTTTTTTAAAGCCTCCTCAACCTGGTGCTTGAGAGAACCCGCTTCGATTGAAGGATGAAGAACAACTGCTAAGTTATGAGCTGTCCTGGGTATGTCTTTTACGGATTCCAGTAGGGCAATGGCTTTGACTACTTTTTTAGCTATTTCATCACCGGGGAAAATTTTAGCGACATCAGTCACCTCCTTTGTGGTTTCAGTAGGCAGAAGATTCCCTAAATCAAGAAGCTCATAGACTTTATCAAGAGTCACCAGGGTGCCCACTGGTGCCTCAGCCACCATGGTACGTGGATTAATCAACATTTCCTGTGCTTGTTTTATTATGGTACGATTACTGCCGCCAATATGACGATGTGCTCCCCGTTTCAGCCGAAGCCCGGAAACAATGTCGATACTGAGATCGATCTGGTAAGGCAGGTATGGATACAATTCAATAAATTTATCCTTATTAATTGAGACATCCCTGCTGGTCCGTTCCAATGTGCAGAAGGTTTTTAAACGACCTTCATTGGAGTTATATAGTGATTCAAGCAGGGTTTGAGCTTCTTTATTCTTTTCAAGAATCCGTTTTCCCGTGATTTCGGAGATATCTGTTTGTTTTAAATCGATTGTAACCCGGAAACGGTCCATCAACCTGGCCAATTCTATTTTTCTTGAGTCCAATGCGTCTACCACTTCATTGAGTTTTTCCTGTGATGTGACAACAATCCAGAAAGGAGCAACTGCTTTTTTCTGCTGGACCCTATTTTTGCCTTCCCTGCCAAAAGCATGAACGACACCCATTAAATCCAGCATTTTATCGACACTCCTGGAAACGAATTGTCCGACCTCATCGATAATAAATATCAGTGCCTTTCCCGGCATTCGTTTATTTGTCAACTCAAAGGCCCGTTCAGCAAGCTTATTTGCCGTGATATCGGCCCTTCCCTTCCCAATAGCATTTACATATGAATCTTTTTGTGGAAATGTTTTAGGATTAATATGATGCAAAACAACACTGGCTTCATTTATCGCTGTATTCAATTTTTTCCTGACCCGCCATTTTTTCCCTCTATGAATATCTTCAAAGTCTTTTATAAATTGTTCCAGTAAGCCATCGTTTTCAAGAGTTATCTCTAATTCCGCCAGATCGAAATCTTCAGGATAATTCAATTCTTTTAATAAAGCCTTGTACATAATCTCAGTAATTTTTTCATTCCCCCGTGTTCCTTTCTCTCCGGATACATCAAAAATGACCCCATGAGTGGGAATGGTTCTGTTTATGATATCCAGCCTTGAACTGATGTTTAGGTCCTTGACATTATCTTTAAAAATATCACTGGAAGACCTACCTAAAACAGGTTTAGCAGTCACGGTATAGCCCAATATTTTTGCAAAGGATGATTTCCCTGAGCCGAAAAAACCGGAGACCCAAACCGCAATGCCTTCCCGTGGATTTTTTGCAACTTGAATTATCTCATCATAGACCAGTCGATAATGCTCTTTGATAGAATCGGTTACAATGTATTCTTCCAATTCTGTAAAAACAGCTTCTTCATTGTGTTGATCGACCTTGATGACCTCTTCGATGTTGCGGTCAATTTTCCTGGAGAATAGTGATTTTATTTTTTCCATTTAAATGTCTCCATAAATTTTTACGCGATAATTATATGCGCCTGACATTTCCCTGTCCTGTATGTCCATGAATTTTAAATCTGTTAGACCTTCAGACGTTCCCGGGTAAAACAGGATAATGGGAACCATTGTTCTACCATGCATTTGATTCAACAAAACCGAAGCCCGGAAAATAGCGGGGGCCAGAGCGCCCACCCTCACCAGGAAAACGATATCCTTAGACGGATCAAGATGGTTTACCTGTTCTTCCAGCAAGTCTGCCAGAGGCATGAAGTCCCTATCTGTCATCAATTGATTGATTGTCTGCTGTATCCTGTCAAAACCAAATTGTTTTTCCCCGGAAACAAGAGCATCGATGCCCTCTGTTTCTTTGATGATCTTCCAGAGCATTTTTCCGATAGAGATAAAAGTTACTTTCTTTTTATAATTTTGTTCCAATGATATACCCAGCAGCCGGATGTGTTTTCTGCACAGGTATTCATTTCCGGGATGATAAAGGAATATGGCAAAGGGGAGATCATGATACGCAGATATTCGCATCGGTTGATTAATTAAATCTTTTTCTAATGTTTTAATTTGCTCTTCCAGAGATGACATCAGCCATTCCCTCCCAATTGTTTACAGGAAATTCAATCCTGTAAATTTTTCCTGCTGATTGGTAATGCAGCATTTTGTTTTGATGGGCTTCCAGGAATAATCGTTCCACAACCATTGTATCAATTAAAAAAAGCTTCCAATCAGGATGATTAACCAATCTTTCCCCTGAACTTCCAAGTTTGTACAATGTAAAAGCAAGATAAACAAAGGCTTCCAAAGGTAGATATACAGGTGCGACTTTTTTCTTTTTTGTGCCTTCAAGAATCCCAAAATCGCGAAGCGCTGCTAAAATCCCCCAGGCAACTCTTTCGGTAACAGATTCCGACCATTCCTGGTTATTCGCCTCCAGCTTTTTTTTTACCCATGAAATGGTTTCTTCCATTCGAACAGACAAATCCAAACTTTTACATTTGGGGAACATTTCTTCTAAAACATATTCATATAAGACCAAATCACTCCGGCACGAGACCCAATAATAAACAGGTTTTAATACCTCGATGGATAAATTGTTATCCTCAAGGGGTCTAATCAATTTCCACGCGTCTAGTGGATTACCTTTTAAAAATCTCGGATAAAAAATTGAGTTTAAAATATGGATTATTCTTTTTTTTGTTTTTTTCCCTAAGGTATTTTCTAAGATTATTTTTTTTCTTTGTTCATTCCAGGATGCATCCTCGGCCCAATTTTGTACCAATAGTCTCATATCATCCAATAAAGCACCGCCTTTTTGTAAACGCGACGTGTATTTTCTTTTAGTCAATCCTTTTTCTCCATTTCAAACAGTTGTGAATGGTATTTTAAAAATCCAATATTGCAATATATATAAAAATTGAGTAAAAAGCAAGTGATTTTTTCTGTTTTGTTGTAATGAGGCCGCAGGCGAGAAAAATCCAAATTCCAATGACCAAAACAAACTTTATGGAATAATTTAGGTTGAGGTTAAGGTTGAGATTAAGATGGCTTCGCCTAAGGCGTTTTAAAATCGTCCGAAGGACACCTCTATTTATCTCTCCTACCGCTCAAGATGCAAGCGAGTCCGGTTTAGCCCTTTCTTTTAGCTTAAGACATAATTTTCCAACCGAATGGCACCGGTTTATTAACTCTGAAGACGAATCGTTAAGAATAATCGTTAAGAAAGATCATTTCCCTTACCTCACCCAAAGCTTTGAAATTAATATCGATACCATTCAACTATTTTCAATTGCCGGTGGGGCCGTAAATCCAAAGACTATAGACAATGCTATTGATTTGGCGGGTTTTAGTACTGAAATTAATACAGGAGTTAGCAGTAATCCTGAAGACCATAAGCCAGGCGAGATATCGATTGAATTCGAAAAAGATGAAGATGAACAGGTATTCCTGGTATTAAGCTACCACCTGGGAAGCGGAAGCAATTAAACGTTTACGCCCCTTAAACTTCCTTGAAAATTCAAACCAACCGCTTGAAATTTCAAGGAAAAAAAGTATAATATCATAATGAAAATGGTGGCAAAATCTCTCTTTTAAAACTCTTGTACCGCACGGGCACTCTGAAAAAACTAATGCCCTCCGTGCGGATCTACTAACCGCCATTTTTTATCTACAGGATGGACATAAAAACTAAAAAACTTTTAAGATGTCCATCCTGAACTTCTATGCCTTCGGCGACCAGGGGGCTCTTTTGAAAAACCGCCCCCTGGACCCCTGCAAAACTTTTTGTTAGAAAAGGGCGCCAACCCCCTGACTTGAATCATAGAAAATGAAGCGGTATAATGTTCAATCATGAATATGCTGGATTACATCTTTAGCCCGAAATTTAAACGCTTA
>JABAOH010143238.1_pt4 | contig 10452 bp, 9 predicted proteins | sample 7062181 | NCBI WGS metagenome assembly JABAOH01 (sample SAMN14538630, study PRJNA623070) | marine sediment metagenome | biome: marine biome [ENVO:00000428]; feature: marine pelagic biome [ENVO:01000023]; material: deep marine sediment [ENVO:00002113]; isolation source: pool of 5 deep marine... | reverse complement strand
TATCTGGAACGTCTGGGGAAGGAAGAAGGGAGGTTGACCCTACGCCATCAGTAGCGGAGCACTGGAGAGCCCTGAAGACTGGAGCCTGGCTGGGCTGGCAGTACAGCTCCAACTGGACCGACCCCTGGCTCTTCGCCACATACTCCATCATCAAGCCCATCGCCGGCACCCTCATCATCGTCTTCATCTACAAGGTGGCCTTCTGGGCCACTAGCGGCGGCGTCGCCCTGGAGATGCTCGCCTTCATCTACGTGGGCAGCGCCTTCTACATGTTCGTCTTCCAGGCTTTCTGGGGCCTCTTCGAGGTAATCCAGGGAGACCGAGAATGGTTCTCGACCATCAAGTACATCTACATCTCGCCTGTGAGTTACTATACGTACGTGGCCGGCAGGGGGGCCACCCAGATGGCGGTGGCCGCCTTTGGCGTGACCATCGTCCTCCTCTTTGGCAGGTTCGTCCTCGGCATCCCCATCGCTCTCGCCCTCGGACAGGTTCCTTTCTTCTTGGGAATTCTCGTCCTGGGGGCCCTCTGCACCGTGGCTATCGGCGTGGCTCTCGCCGGTGTGACCTTTCTCACGGCCAGGCACGGGGGTGGCATGAGCGAAGGGGTGGCCGGCATATTCTACATCTTCAGCGGAGTTATCTTCCCCTTGACGGTGCTGCCGTCGTGGGCTCAGACCGTCGGTCGGTACATACCGTTGACCTACTGGTTCGAGGGGCTCAGGAGGTCCCTACTGCCCGTCCACTCCTTCGACACAGGCTTTCTTACCACGATTCCAGACTTCCTCCTCTTTGCCTACCTGGCTGCAGCTACGGCCGCTTTCTTCCTGCTCTCGCTAGCTGTCTTTCACTTCGCAGAGTACCTTGCCCGGAAGAAGGGAAAGATTGACATGACTACCGCTTACTAGCCGTCCGCCGTTCCTCAAGCTCCCGCCTGTATGGAAACCGATAGATGTGTCCGCAGGCTCGGCACGTGACAATGACCCGAGATCGCCGAAGCCGGACCGAAGCCTTCGGACCGGGATGCAGATACTCCCCGCACTTTCGGCAGTAGAGGCGCCTGTAGGTAGCTGATAGGGGCAAGTTGTAACGCATGCCGATGCGGCGGGCCAGCTGGGCGTACCGTGTCGCTCTCGCCAGGTTCCCCCTGGCGGCCTCTTCCTCCGCCATGCCGAAGAGAATCTCCATCCGCTCCCTGGCTATCCTCCTCTCGAGCCCCCTTCTTCTTCTGGGCATGGACCTCTGCCCCGCTGGCCTATGACCTCAGAACCTTTATCCTTAGCCCTCTCCTAAGCCTCGTCATGAGGGATCGGGTACTCAGGATATTCCGTCACCTGGCAGAGCCTGTGGACGCTATAGCCATCGTCAACGGAGTGGATCCCCACATCGACCGCACCTTCTTCTACGCCACCGGCATCTCCGGGGGGCTCTTTGAAGGGTGCGTCGCCCTGCTACGTCCGGAAGGCACCTGCCAAGTCCTATCATCCCAGCTCGAGGCCGACATCGCCAAATCCTTCGAGAGCCCCGTGGGGGTGTTCTCCACCAAGGAGGAGAGGCAAGACGCCCTAAGGGAGCTGCTGACGGACTTCAGGTCGATAGGCATCAACGGCCGGGAAATCACCTATTCCGGATACCAAGAGCTTCAGGCCGCGTGCCCGGAGGCCGACCTGAAGGACGTTTCGGAAGCCGTTGTCAAGGCTAGACAGGTGAAGGACGAGGCCGAGGTGAGCAGCCTCAGGCGGTCTTGCAGAATCGCCGTTGAGGCCTTCGAGGAACTTCTCCCCTACCTTCAGGTGAGCAGATCGGAGTCGGAGGTTGCCGCGGAACTCGTCTACCTCATGCAGGGCAAGGGCGCGTCGGGCCCCTCCTTCGCCCCCATCGTCGCCTCGGGCCCAAACTCTGCCCTTCCCCACTACGCCACCGGAGAGAGGCGCCTGCGGGAGGGGGATTTCCTTCTCATGGACTTTGGAGCCCTCTACGAGGGATACGCCTCCGACGTAACCCGGACTGTGGCGCTGGGTTCCGCCGATAGGAAGCAGAGGAGGATTCACGAGGTGGTCTTGGACGCTCAGCAGGCGGCTCTGGATGCCATGGTCCCCGGGGTCAAAGGTCAGGACGTCTACGAGGTAGCGCGGAACATCATTGACTCCTCCGAATTCAAGGACAGGTTCACCCACGGCCTGGGACACACCATAGGCCTGGCCGTCCACGATGGGGCGGCCATGAGAGCCTCCGACAGCCTCATCCTCGAAGAGGGAATGGTCATTACGGTAGAACCGGGCATCTACCTGCCGGGGTATGGGGGCGTCAGGATCGAGGACGACGTTCTCTTGACGGCCGAGGGGGCCGAGGTGCTCACGCCCGCCACAAGGGAGCTATTGGAGGTCTAGTCAGCGTGCACGTGGTCCTGCCTGCACACTCGGCATAGGGAGTCGCCGCAGGTGGGGCAGTAGTAGAAATCCGCCGGTTCTCGGATATTTGTCGTGCAGTTGTGACACCTGGGCATCGCCCTCGTCAGTTGTCAGGAGCTTGATGGTCATAAAGCCTGCGAGCTTCCTTAGCCTAGCTGATAACACGTATCGATAAAGGTAATCATCAGCGAAAATGGACTCATTAGCAATTTAAGCGGGGGCCTCAATGCGATGGATGGCCGATGAAGTGGCTCTTTGCCATACTGCTATCCGCGGGCCTGCTCTCCCTTGTCAGCGCGGCCGCCGTCAGCGCGAGCCCGGAGGGTTTCATCCAGGGCGGGGCACTCCAAGTGGGAGAGGAAGCAAACCTCGCGACTGACTCCCCCGAAAGGGCCGCGACCATGTTCCTGCTTCTCTTCATCACAACACTAGTCGGCCTCTACCTGGCGGCGCGGCACCTAAAACGGAGCAGAAGCAGGTTCTGGGGGAGCTCTCTGAAGCCAGAAGGCCCCAAGGTGGACAGGCCCCCGGAACTGGAGACCGGCGAGGCCTATCTGGTTACCCAGGGGCAGAACAAGGCCATGAAGGTGTTCACCCAGGAGCTCAAGAAGGGACACCAGGGGCTCTGCATCACGCGGACCTATCCCGACAAGCTGAAGGAGAGCTGGGATATGGAGGGGACCACGGTCTACTGGCTGGCAAACGGCGAGTCACAGGACGAGGACGCCATCAGCTCCCTCGAAGCTCTGTCCCAGGCCATACAGGGCTTCATAGAGAAGGAGGAGAAGGGAATCATCCTGCTGGATGGCGTGGAATACCTCTTCGTGCAGAACAGCTTCACCGAGGTGATGAAGTTACTGCAGAATCTCAAGGATACCATACCCTCCAGGGGAGCGAAGATGGTCATCCCCATCGATCTCCTGAGCCTTGTGGAGCGGCAGCGGGCCCTCCTGACGAGGGAGTTCCGTCAGATCTAATGCGGATCAGAGGCACCTAGCATACGCCCTTCTCCCTGCCTCGACCCGGTCCAAGGTGTCTCCCCCGGCTGTGGGAACGATGCTGACCTCGAAGTACGCTCCAGATTCAGCTGTCCGTGGCCCAGGACCCGCGACCCCCGATGAGTTCTCGACATCGCGGCGCCCAACGCTATTGTCGACGACGCTTCTTGAGGTCCACCTTATGCTCCTTCTCTTTCTTGATTCGCCTCTCAATCTGGTTCATGACCTTCTGCATGGCCATGAACGGGTCCCAGTCGAAGTCCCGGGCGATGTAGAGGCCGTTCTCAGTGGAGAGCCTGGCGCCTATGGAGTACTTGTTCCTATCCCCGTGGCTCCTGTGAGTTACGATGTGAACGTTCAGGATGGTGGGTCGGACTATGCTGGAGACCCTCCTGAGTCCCCTGCCTATCGCCGTGTATAGAACCTCGTAGGTCCACCAGTCGTCCTCGTTAAGGCCACTAATCTGGACGAAGGCCTCTTCCCTGGATCTCAGGGAAGCCACCTGTTCGAGCAGGTCGACCTGGGTGACGATGCCTATGGGCCTGCCCTCATCGACCACAATAACGCTGGAGATGTTGGACTCGCTCATCAGCCTCGCCGCTTCGGCAGCGCTCTCCTCTGGGTCGATGGTGATGGGCGGCGCGCTCATGATGCCCTTGACCTCCACATCCACCGTGGTCCTCTCCCCCACCAAGTCGCCCTTCGTTACCCTGCTGCGAGGCCTGGCGAAGGCCTTCACGAGATCTTTCAGCCCGACGACGCCTTTCACCCTCCCCGCCTTATCCACGACGGGCAGGGCCCTCTCGTCAAGGGCCCTCATCATCTCCCTGGCCTTCAGGACCGTATCCTCCTCCTCCACAACGTGGGGCTCCGGTGTCATGATCCTTCTCACCGGGACCTGAGCGAAGTCTTCTGTCCCGGCCATAGTCTTTACGAGGTCTGTCCTCGAGATGAGGCCCAAGAGGCGACCGTCGCTCATGACTGGAACTGCCCTGTAGCCGGAGGACATGAGGACTTCGGCCACTGGAGGGAGTAGGTCGTCCTCCTCTATCCTGGGTGGCCTCACCAATAGGCTCTCAATCTTGGTGGTCATAGGAAGATTTCGCCGTTTGAGGACGGTGCTATAGGAGACCAAGCCCAGGAGCTCCTCGTCCTTGACCACGGGAACCTCGTGGACGTCGTGTTTCTGCATCATGCCGAGAACCTTTGAGACGTCTTCGTCTGGTCCGACGGTCATTGGCTTCCTAGACATCAGGTCCTTGACCTGGTAGTCCAGGATGCTCGCTCTCTGCATCTGATCACTGTCCGGCGGTGCCTTCCATCGTCTCCTCCATATATGAGCCTGCTGGAGGCGACAGCGTGATAAGAAGGTTCATCCATGGTCCTCTGGTGAACGCCCGCGCCCACGTCCTTTTCTTTGGCAGGGTTCAGGGAGTCTTCTTCAGGGATAACACCCGCCGCAAGGCGAAGGGGCTGGGTCTAGGTGGCTGGGTTAGGAACCTGAGGGACGGCTCCGTTGAGGCCGTCGTTGAGGGACCGAAGGAGACCGTGGAGGAGCTCATCAGCTGGTGCAGGACCAGGCAGCCCTATGCCAGCGTCTCAGAGGTCAAACTCTCTTGGGAGGAGTTTCTGGGGGAGTTCGAAGACTTCGTGGTTCGAACTTGAGCTACACCCCGTAGGCCCGCCGGAAGTTCTCCTCGTGAATCACGTGGAGGTCGTCCCTGGAGAGGACGCCCTCCCTCAGCAGCGCGGCACACCGCCGGGGAACCGTATTCAGTCCCAGTACGGCTCCCGGCCTTCGGCGGTCATCTAGGTAGTCAGTCTCCATGAGGAATCTTCGGCCCTTGCGGGCAGCTCGGAGCAGGTAGTCCTTTTTGGCGACGACCGATGGCAGGATGTCGTGGTTCTCTCGGGGAAGTACCAGGGGACCTGAGTGATGCTTCACGACTCTGTCCCTACGCATGCCGACCCTGTCCGCCATCGCCGCCATCTCTCGAAGTACCGCCGGAGTCGCCTCCTCAGTGTGGAGGACCACGGCACAATCGACTTCCTTCGCGAGCTGCATGCCGTAGGCCATCAGCTCGTTGGAGCTGTTCCAAATGGACTCAGGGACAGCAAAGTGGGGTCGGCCAATCTCCCCAATGGCAGTGGCCTGGCCTTCGTACGCGTACCTGGAAGCCATTTCGAGTCCCGACCTCATGATTTCCACGGCCGGCTCCAATCCCTTGGACTTCTCTAAGGCTAGGAGTTCCACCGGATGCGGTCCCAATGCCACGTGAACCTCCACCCCGTGATCTCTCGCTCGCTGCGCCAGGTCTAGGGTCCTTCGGTAGCCGGGTTCGAACCCGTCCACCTTTGAGGCCAATAGGTCATCGTAGGGTGTGTGAACCAGGAGGAGGCGGACGCCCCCGTGGCGACGGAAGCCATTGATGGCGTCCTCCATATTTCCATCTGGGCGGAAGTGAACGTGATTGTCCGTTATCGGTATCCCCTTAAGGACCTGGAGGGCTTCTGACAAGACCTGTCCCTGGTCTCTTGCACTTACCTGAGGAGACCTGCCGCTTGAAGCTCCTCGGTGATCCTGTCCACAGCTCTTTCGACGTCTTGGGGCTTTCGGGCGCCGGTGCAGACGAGCTTGCCACTACCGAACAGGAGGACGACAACCTTTGGATCATCCAGTCTGTATACCAAACCAGGGAACTGTTCCGGCTCATACTCCACTCTCTCCAACCCGAGGCTGATGGCGATGGCATTGAGGTTTATCTCCTGCCCCAGGTCAGAGGAAGCCACTATGTTTTGAACCTCGATGTCAGGATCCCGATCGATTTCGATTCCGGCAGATTCGATCTGCCCGGCGACGGTGCGGATGGCGGTTCGAACGTCCTCGAGGCTCTTGGCACCCGTGCACACAACCTTCCCGCTTCTGAAAAGGAGGGTCGCCGTCTTGGGCTCCTTTAACCTGTATATGAGCCCGGGGAATTGCTCGGGCTCGTACTCAGCCCCTCCTAGAGCGAGAGCAATAGCTTGAAGGTCAAGCTCTCCCCCCAGGGAGGTCGATGCCACTACATTCTCTATTTTTATCTTAGCCAAAGCTCTTCCTCCCACGCGGAAAAAAGCGTTCCCGCTGTGCCACCTGTATTTAAAGGTTCCTTATATAACCTTTGTCAGTTTCGCGTCACTCGAGAGATGACCGGGGATATGTCGTTGCGGGGGTCAACCCCTCAGAGGGGTGCCCTGGTCCTTGGAGTTGGACCGTTACCCCACGGGGTGCGGATCATTTAGCGGGGGAAGCCTCCTCGATGGCTTTCACGAGGAGCGTGAGAAGTGAGTTGACCCTGCACTCCACTCCCTTCTCCCTTCCCAGCTCGACTATGGCCCCGTTGATGGAATCGATTTCTGTCTTTCTTCCCCTCTCTAGGTCCTGAAGCATGCTTGACCTATTCTCCGCGGTCGCCTCTGCAACTGTCCGCACCCGCTGCAGAACCTCCTGGTGGTTGAGTTGGAGGCCGTACGCCGAGGCAACCCGGACCCCCTCTTCCGCGATATCCCTCATCAGCTCCGATAGAACCTCGCTGCCAAGGAGATGGCCGTTTCTCACCCTCAGAGTCCCCGTCAAGGGGTTTATGCAAGCATTGACAAGGGCCTTCATCCACAGATCCCTTCTAATGTCATCCGAGAGCGAGCAGGGGATGTCGCAGCTCCTAAAGGCCTCTATCACCTGGGCGGTCTCTGTCGGGGCAACCCCCTGGTAAGGCCCTATGTAGGTGTCTCCNNACGCCGCCCAGCACTCGGTCCGCTCGTCTCGCCAATAACTCCTCATTTCCCAGCCCGTTCTGGAGCGAGAGGAAGAGGGCGCTCCTCCAGAAGGGCTTCAGAGCGATGACAGCCTTCTCGGTATCGTAAGCCTTGACCGTGATCAATATCACATCTATAGACTCCAAGCTGGATAGGTCCTCTCGGGCAGTTGGATGGGCGACCATCTGGGTCCTGCCACTGATGCTGAGGCCGTGCTGTCGGATGGCCGCCATGTGGGCCTTTCTGCCTACGAGGACCACCTCATGCCGTTGGGAGAGGAGTCCGCCGAAGAGGCTCCCCAAGGCCCCAGCCCCGTAGACCAGGAACATCACGGTCTGTCCATCGGCCCGTGCGTTAAATAACCGCTAGCTCGCCTCCCTTCTCATCCGACTGCAAGCTATGTGTGCGAGACGCAGTGGCTCTGGAATCCTGTTCCGACAGAGCCTCCGCACCATGTCGAGGGCCGTGGACGGGCTAACGAGATGCCCCGGGGATATGAAGATCGACTTGCCCCTGACAGGCCTGAGCGCATATCCCATAAGCCTCCCCTGGTGCGTAATTGGAGATGTCTCCCCCGGATTCAACTCCCCGTCCACCTTTCCCAAGAGCAGGCTCTTCGCGACTCCTATGGTTGGCGTAGCCAGTTTCAGGCCCACCATGCACGCAATGCCGCATCCGGCCGGGTGGAGGATGCCGTTGCCGTCAACCAGGAGAAGGGAGGGGGTGCGCTTCAGGCGCTCGTAGCATTGGAAAATGGACTCGAACTCCCTATATGCCAAGTAAGTCGAAATGTAGGGGAAAGTGGTCCTCGTGGTGAGGCCCACCCTCTCCACAATCTGCATGCTTCCCCATTCCACGGTAGCGGCGGCAACATAGGCCTTCGTACCTTGATAGGAGAGGTCGAAACCGGCAACGGTTTCCGGTGTCTCGAGGACGTCCTCTAGGACCAGCCGGCTTGCCAGGGACACCTGTTCCCTCCTGAGGGCTTCCAGGGGCTTTCGGGAGCGGTAGTCGGTGAACCTCAGCTCATCGAACCCGTCCACTGCCAGCTGAGAGAGAGGTATGCCCTCCCGCGCCAAGGGCTCAGCGGCCTCTTGGAAGGGAAGACCGCCGTTGGACCTCACCACTCTGTGCCAACCTCGTGGCCTGCTTTTCCTGAGGACATCGTAGAGGGCCTTGGCCGCCCTACCATCTCCTAAGGCCTCCGCGAGGGCCTTGAAGCTCGTCACTCGACCCCTCGGCACTTGGTCCAGGAGCGCTTGCAGTTCCTGCAGGAAGTCCACGACTCACGATTCGCCGATGGAGGGATAAACCTTCATGTGACCGGCTCCACAAGATGGCCAGCCACAAGGGAATCAGGATTCGCCCGCTAAAGGGGAACTCCTTGCCACGGCTTAAATACGGTCCGAGGGATGGCTCTGGAAGTGTCGATTCTGATAGAGGACGGCCTTCTGGTCACCCAGGACCAATCCCGCCGTGTAATCAGGGGAAACCTCTATGTGGAAGGTGGACGCATCGCGGAGGTGGCGGGGCCGGATAGGCCTGCTGATGTGGTACTCCATGCTGAAGGATGCTTGGTCTTGCCTGGCTTGATAAACTGCTACACCCGGGTGGCTGACGCCCTCTTGGGGCCACCTCGGGACGCCCCCTCTGAGGTAACCCAGTCTAGAATGGATATGATGTTGGAGAACGTAACGAGGAGGGATGTGCAGATAGCGGCTGCTCTAACATCGGGAGAGATGCTCCTGAGAGGGACAACCTGCCTTCTCGATGTTTTCCAGTGGGAAGAGGAGGTGGCCCGGGCTATCACTCAGGTCGGGAACAGGGGGTACCTCAGTCGTCTGGTGAAGAGTTCCCAAGACCTGAAGGGCTGTGCCGACCACCTATCCCGTCTTGCGTCGTGGGAGAGGGTTATCCCGCTTCTCGGCTGCTCTGATATGACCCGGTTGGATATCGTCCAAGAGCTGGGATCGATGGCTAAAGAGCGGGGGTGCCGATGGAGCCTGCCCATCTCCGAGAGGAGGAGCGACGTCTATCGGTTCCAGAAGGCCGCTGGCATGAGGCCCGTGGAATGGCTAGAAGAGAAGGGGTTACTCTCACCGGACCTGATAGCTCTCCAGTGCGCCTGGCTCACTTTGAATGAGATCAGACTCCTGTCGAGGGCCAGCGCAAAGGTGGTTCACTGCCCCGTCTCAAACCAGGCGACGGGATCGGGAGGCTCTCTGCCACTTCCAGAGATGCTGGCTGAGGGCGTTACAGTGGGCCTCGGTACGGACTCCCCCGCCATTGTGGGCCCCTTGGACATGTTCTATCACATGCGGGTCTGCGCTCTGTTCCACCGGGGTCAACGGTGGGACGAAAGGGCGGTTCCAGCACAACAACTCCTTGACCTGTGCACTGTAACGGCTGCTGAGGTCCTCGGGCTGGACGCAGGTCGCCTGCAGGAGGGGAAGATGGCAGACCTAGTCGTCCTGGATCCTGAGGGTGGGGTGTCGAAGAACACTACCCCGGAGGAGGTCTTCTCCTACCTAGCATATCTAGCTCGAGGAGATCAGGTCAGAGATGTGGTCGTGGACGGTAAGTCGGTGGTGGAGCAGGGCGTGCTGAAGACGATAGACATCCGTTCCATGAGAGAGAACGTTCAGGCGCTACGAAAGGAGCTGAATCATGAGATGCCTGGGAATTGACGAGGCTGGCCGAGGACCCGTCCTGGGACCTCTGGTGGTCGCCGGAGTCCTGTGCAACGGCCAGGAGGATCTGAGGGCCCTGGGGGTGAAGGACTCCAAGAGGCTGAGTCCCCAGCGCAGGATGGGCCTGGCCCAGGAAATCCAGGAGGTGGCGGAGTGCAAGGTCCTGATCATAAGCGCCGCCGACCTTGACAGAGCCATGGACGCCGCCTCTCTGAACGCTCTGGAGGCCGAGTACTTTGCGGAGATCATCCATGACCTCGCTCCGGATGAGGTGTGGGTGGATTGCTGCGACACCTCCGAGGCGAGGTTCAGGAACCGCATTCTGCGGCACCTAGGTCATGAGATACCTTTGCATGTGGAACACGGTGCTGATGAGCGGTATCCCGTCGTCTCCGCGGCCTCCATAGTAGCCAAAGTCACGAGGGACGAGGAGATGCGGCGTATAGGGAGGGAGATTGGCCAGCCCGTGGGGAGCGGTTACGCCCACGACCCCCGGACGATTGCTTTCATGAAGGGATGGCTCAGGGGTCATGGGAAGGTGCCGCCCCATGCGCGAAG
>JABAOH010026794.1_pt1 | contig 10453 bp, 6 predicted proteins | sample 7062181 | NCBI WGS metagenome assembly JABAOH01 (sample SAMN14538630, study PRJNA623070) | marine sediment metagenome | biome: marine biome [ENVO:00000428]; feature: marine pelagic biome [ENVO:01000023]; material: deep marine sediment [ENVO:00002113]; isolation source: pool of 5 deep marine... | reverse complement strand
TCTGACTGGAGTATCCGCATCTTCGGCCGCTCCAGAGTAATCAGAATCGTAAGCCGTTACTGAAAAATAGTATGTACCGGCAGATAGACTATTGACAGTGTGCGTCTGAGTGTCACCCGCATCGACTGTCGTGCCGTAGCTCAAGGTACTGCTTGTGTCGTAGTGAACATAATAGCCAGAAACGTCCGATTCAGGGGACGAGTCCCAGGTGATAGTAACCGATGAACCGTCAGCTGAGGCTGACACGTTGAGGGGAGGAGTGATGGGCGCGTCAAGGTTTGGAGACGAAAGCGAAGAAGAGGCATCTACAACTCCGCCAAATCCGTCGGCATTAATTTGGTTGTCGATGTCTGTCTGATTGGTGTAGCCCCAGTAATTGCCTGTTGCAGTTAGGTCTGTCGTGTCGCTGTCAAGCATTAGTGCGAAATCCCGCGAACCCGGCCAGACGTTATTTCCTGACAAGCTGGGCAGCACATCATTGGAGTCCATGACGAAAATGGAGCTATATGTTTGAGGGTCTCCTCCCGTTCCGCTGTTCTCAAGGAATGAATTGTTATTGAAAGTCAGGTTTGTTGTCGAGCTAAGCCAATACAATGCTGCGCCATTATGTCCGTTGTCGTCTCCGGCATTACTTACAGGTGAGACTGTATTTTTGAAAAATAGATTGTTACTGGCGCTAACGTTTCCTCGATACACTCCTAAACCACCACCTCCATAGAACTTGCTGCAATTACTGCATGCCGCGGAATTTCTCGAGAAAATATTGTTTGTGATGGTGGTGTTTGAATCTTTTGTTCCAACTCCACCCCCCCAATTGCCACTTCCAACGGAATTATTTAAAATGTAATTCTTTTGAATGAGGACATTGGATGAGGATTGTGTAACTCCAACACCACCTCCCATTGATTCGTAGCCGTTGAATGAATTGCCATAAATTAAGTTTGTTTCAACTGTTGCGCCGTCGACTGAAGTAAGTAAAATTCCACCGCCACCTTCGTATCCTTGAGCCAGATTCGAATATATCGAGTTGTTCTTGATGGTCGCTGATGTGCAGTTGTCAATCAAAATGCCTGCGCCGCCAAAATTGGATTGGTTGGCTTCATTGTTGTAAATTTCACTGCTTTGAATTACTGCCGAGTTGCAGTTTCGTATGTCGATACCCCCGCCTCTGCTGCCGCTGTTGTCATGTACTTCTGTGTTTGAGATAACGACATTATTGATTTCGTCGAGAAGAATTCCGCCGCCCCAGCCTTGGTTGTCATAGTTGTCACGTATAATAGAATCATCAATTCTTAGAGTCCCTGTAAAATTCCTTCCGAATATACCCCCGTCTGAACAGTTTGAAATTTCCGCGTTGTTTAAGTACGGGGCTGAATCGTCTAGATATAGCGCCCCGTTTTTATAGTAAGGACTACTTTCAACTCCGCCACCATACTCTATTGTAACGTGTTGCAAGATTGAGCCGGATTGATAGACATTACTCCCGTCAAAAGACGCATCAACCGCGGTGGAAGTAAAGCGGAGCCAACCCCAATCACCTGCAGCTGGATTGCGTTCGCTGGAAGTAAACGTTATCTTTTCGGAGTTTGTGCCTATGGCAATCAACTCACCAGCTACTACTAGGGATTTGTCACTATCAATTTTGATTGTTGTTCCTGCCTCTATTGTCAGCTTATTCCCATCAAGAACGTTGACATTAGCGGTTACCAGAAATGGGGAGTTAATTTTCGACCAGGTTGTGTCCGACGTTATGTTGCCAGAAACGAAAGTCCTTTTTAGCGCTATTGAATCCTGACTTGAAGACGATTCATTGCCAAGACTGTCTTTGAATTTCACAGAAAGGGATATTGTCGCTGTTTCGGTGTTGGAAAGGCTGTCGACAGTTATCTCTTTGCTACTGTTAAAATTTTCCCAAGCTCCATCTGTAAATGACCCGTCTAGTGAGACATACATCGAATCGACGCCACTAACATCGGTAGCCGACAAGTTTACAATGACGGCATGACTTGAGGTCTCGGAAGCGCCATTTTCGATGGAAATGCTACCTGTTGGTCCTTCATCATCGAAGAGAATTGTATCTGATTTACAGTCTGACTCGTTCCCGTTGGGGCCCTTGAATACAGCAGAAACAGTTTTGGTCCCATTTTGTTCTGATAAACTCCAGCTCTTTGTTGAAGAGTAATCCTCCCAGTCACCAGACGAACAGTCAGTAGTATTCGAGAGCTTCATTTGACTGGCTTCGGTTGCCGAAATGCTGAGATTTATTGCTCTGGCTGTTGTTGCCGATGCCCCTGACGAAATTGAAACAGATTGACTGGTAGAGTGGTCTATTGTGACGGTGTCGCTATAACTGTCACTTTCGAAATCATCTGCATCTTTAAATTTGATATACAGCGTTTTGCTGCCGTCGCTGTTGAAAGTGAATGTTCCCGAATCAACCCTAGATTCCCATGAGCAACCTGAGAAGTCAGATGCCTCGCAAACCATTTGATGCGTTGAGTTCGATGGAGCTGTCAGGTTGTAGGGAACGGCTCTGCCGTAGGTTATGGTCGAGCCAGAGGCTAAGCTAAACACAGGGTTATCTGGGAAAAGGATTATGTCAAAATTGGTTGAGATGGCGGAATCAACAATAGAGTCAGATTCGGTGCCAAAAGAAAAGCCGTCAGTGTCTTTGAATGCGATAAAGAATGTAACGTTGCCGTCACATGGGATTGTGGTGGAAATTTCCGTGTTGACGGGTACCCACCCATCTGACTCAACAAAGCATGAACGAGCTTGAGCGCCCACTCCCCATTTCATCGTTGCTGCATTCTTGGGAGGAGTGACACTGATTGTTACGGTCCTTGAATTGGATTCGGTTTGTGAATTCCCTGACAGTGAGACAGTCGCCCCATCTGTGAATATATTGACAGTTATTGAAGCGCTGAATGCGGAGCTTTCGAGACCGTTGGCATCCGCGAACTTAACGTAAACATTTTTCGAGCCTGGTGTGTCGAAGGTCCAGTCCATTGTTGAAACAATTGGAACCCACGAGAGATTTGAGAATAGTTCGTCTTCTGCAACTTTCATAAGAACAGCGTCATCGGTAGCTCCAATGCTCAGGGTGACAACCCGCGAGTCCGATTCAACGGCGCCACTATTGATTGAGACAAATCCCTCTGCCCCTGTTGACAGCTCTAACGTGATTTCGGGAACCGCTGTAGTGGTGTCAGAAACAACATCAATGGCCTCTATTTGTCCTCGGTGATAGCCATCTTTTTCGAAATATAAGTTGTTCTCGCCAACCGGGACAAATGGACTAATGGTGTAGGTGCCATTGGTATCTGTCGTAGCACTGAATGATGTGCCAGGAATATATACATTTATTCCGGCATGGTCTGACTGACCAGCTAGCCTTGCTACTCCTGAGATAGCGCCTGCAGGTGGAAGGTCAATTTTGTCTTTCTTCGTAGACACTCCAGCTAAGAATTTAATTTTCTTTAGGCGCCGAGCCCGTTTCTTGCCTTCATTGCTAACGAGTCCAGCCGTAATGGTTCCTGCGGTGACGATTACGTCATGTTCACCAGCTGGTATGTTGTCGATGAAATATTGACCATCTTGTGTTTGTTCAACTTGAAGTAAGTCCTGGTATCCGACCACGTACCCCTCAACGCTCTCGGGGTCTACGCCAACATCGACAGAAAAGACTAACTGCCCGGAGACAGCTGGGGGTTCGGGCACCGTAGCAGGACGGTTTTGAGAGTCTGGTTGCGGTACTTCAGCGCCAGGTTGCGCTGCAGGTTCGTCTGAACCATTGCTATCTCCGCCTTTGTCACATGCAAATGCCAATAGGATTGTTAGAACTAATAACCGCATTTTGTGTAATCCTTCTGCCAAACTAAATTGGAGTCCGCCCTAGTTTCTTTCGGTGAAGTAAGCGTTGGCTTTAAGGAAACAAGGAGTCTTAACTGCACAGGCAATGCGTTGAGACATTAGTGAGTAATGGCTAGTTTTGCTGATTGACCAATTCAGTCCCTCGATTCGGCACCGGTTATTCGAGGCTGAGGGGGCCGCTTTCTGATGAAAGCTCCTCTGACGGCCGACGAAGATAGAGCTGAGTAGTCTTGAAGTCTTTATGGCGAGCGTGCTTTTGAATGTCCAACGGATATGACTGCATCTTCGTGTAGTGAGCTAGGTAATAAAGTGAGGCTCGGCGAAGGTCTTTGATTGATGTGCTCGCACCAGATGACTTCCAGAGTTTGTAGTAGGCGTTGTTGGATTTTGGGAACAGCGTACTGTTCTTATGTTTGGTGAGAGCTTCGACGAGGTGCTTTGCTGCTGTCTCATCAAAGCATGCCACCCATCCGCTACTTGAAGCTTTAGGTGTCTTCATCTGACCATAGTCATCCCGCTGTATAGAGACACGCACTGTTAAGCGGCTGAACCTTCCGGCCCTCCGCATCGCTTTCGAGCACTCTAGTTGTTCCACCTGTCTACCAGCTCGAAAGTCTTCCCTCATTAGTGCAAAGACTTCGTTCGGCCGTAGTGAGAAGAAGTAACCGAGAAGACATATCAGCCGAAGTTCACGGGGCAGGGTGCTTGCTAGCTTTAGGGCATCATCGGCAACTAATACTTTGGGTAGAGGAGTACCGCCTGTCCTTCTTCTAGGGTTCCTCAGTCGAATGCTGGCAGGATTGAGGATATGGTTCTCATCACATAACCAGGTCCAAAATCCCCTCGCCGAATTGTTCACTGCAAGTATTGTTGAGCGTGATAGCTCTAGTTCTTCAAGGTGAGCCAATAGTTTTGGTGTTCGTCTCTGCCAGCTATTGGGATTCGTCCCTTCCTTCACCAAGAAAGGAAGGGCGTAATCCCTCAGACACTGGCGGTGTTGGTTGATAGTTCGTCGAGCTCTTCCCCTGCCATCCAGGTAGTTGCAGTACTGTTCCAATAACTCCGAAACATCTTCGTTAAGTTGTCCGTTGGGTTTTCGCCTCAGCCCTAATCTGTCTTCTAGCTCTTCGACAAAGAACTGAATGTTATGCTCAGGCTCACCATCCAGATGTTCAACTTCGGCCCTAGGCACTGCCACCTGCCGCCGACCATCCCAGTAGAATACGCGCACCTTGCCATCCGGTTCACGGCGCCAAAAGGCCATGACTCGCTCCCACGAAAGTTAGCTATGGGTCGGGAAAAGCTAAGTGACTAGAAACACTCTCTACGGATTCTACAGAAATTACTCTACAGATTGTCGGGGTGAAATCGCCTGAAGGCCTTGATGGAAGTGGCTCCCGAGGACGGACTCGAACCGCCGACAAGGTGGTTAACAGCCACCTGCTCTACCGACTGAGCTACTTGTAGTACAGCCGTTTGAGGGTGTCAACGGACATGGATTGGTGGCACTGAGGGGCTGCCTCACGAGGGGGCAGCCGCCCCCATTGAGAGATGGTGGATGATAGTTAGAAGCCTCTACCAACTTTCGGCTCCATTGTTACTCCAAGGACCTTCTGGTGCTCTTCTTTCATCACCTGCTCCAGCCACTCAGCCCGGCTTCTCACGGTGATGAATCCGTCATGGATGGGAATGATGGGAGTGTTGGTAGAGATGCAGCGTTCCATGATTCCGGCCGCGATTTGACTATCTAGATGTTGGAACTCCAGTCCCTTGCCGTGCAGAAGGTAGGCAGCAACAGGCTCGTGTTTTGCCATTAACAGTTGCGCTACTCGCTTCAATTCATGGTATGGGTCTATCCCGTTGTGACTGATTTCAAGGGCCCACAGCTGGGCAAGTTTCTTTCCCCAAAGTTCCACCTCGGCCGTATCGCCACGCATATAGTGGTAGCTGAGGTACTCCTGGAATCTTCGCTCTCTCTTCCCATGTACTTTGTCGATGAATCGATTCCCCTTTCTATATCCAAAGATGGCATTGGCAATCAACTGCCAGTTAGGTTTCCGACCCTCAGTATCAAAGTTGACCAGTGTCAGAGCTACGGCTTTGACCAGGGGCCGAGGGAGGGTTGTGCCCTCGACAGAGTAGGTCGCTTCAGGCAGCTCAAGGCCACTCAGGTGATAGGCAAATGTCAGGTGCTGGCTGCTGAAGTCAAGGTGTTCAACTTCCTGCCCATCAATCCTAATCAGGTGTCTGTGGCAGGGGCGGATGTCTTGGATGAGGGAGTGATAGAACCGGCCCCCTCGGTCCCACCGGCCGTCGCCGAATACTCGGCCGAGTTCAAGGTGGCGGCGGTCTATCTGAACTTTACCTTGTGAGATTTCTCTTCCAAGGTCGTTATAGCTGCAGTACTCGGCTGTGATTGTATCGAACTCGATTGAATATTCAAACTTCCCTATGTGCTCATTGAAGTTGTCCAATTGCTCTTGATATAAAGCGCCTTGTCCTCCGACCCAATCAATCCTAGGACCTCTCTTCTTGCCCTGTTTTGGGCCATACAGAGCAACTTCACCAGAGGAGAATGGTAAGTCTTCCTCATCATCAACCTGCCGTAGGGATGGAGATTTGACCTGTTCTGAGGGCGCTGAGCGAAAGGAATCAACGGCTGCCAGAAACTCCTCAGTCGGCCGGTACAGCGCTGCGCGCCCAAAGCTGCTGGCTGCCCTCTTCCATTGAAATATCAGACCATGCCTGAGCAGTATCTTCTTGGCCTCGCGCATCTGCTTAACCGAAAATACCTCCTCGGCCGGTATGCCCCAAGCCTTCTTATTGAATGATTCATATGGCCCTTCCTTTCCATGGACCAGGAGGCCATTGCCAACTCTGTACCTGACTCCCCTTCGCCACTTGATTGTCCAGTGGTAGAGGTTGTTGATGAGGCAATGAAGGGCCCTCCTAACGATGTCAGTCATCTCAGCGTCGGATAGATGGGTGGAGAGGATGTAGCGGGAGAAGTCAGAACTTCTGACCATGAGGTCGAGGGGCTTATCTGGGATATCTTCCTCCTCACACCTATAACTCCTCACCTCCTCATATCCATCATCCCTCTCTATAGGGCGGAAATCCTGCTGAGGGAGCTCGGCTGTCTCTGTAGCTGCTTGATGCTGGTGGGCTTCCTCCCTATAGAGAGATGAGGTGGTAATGAGTTGGAAGAATGGGAAGTGGAGGTTGGTTTGGATTCTGGTTGTCTTGAGTCTGTTTAACTTATCCATCTTGCACTCCTATGGTTCTAAAAAGGGTGACCCGCCCACCACGGGCAGGCCTCATTCGATTATTGGTGACAAGCTCCAGCGTCGAACCCAGATGAAACCTCTGCCTCTGCAGAACTTAGAGCCGCGAGAGCACTGGCGCACCGCTTCAATGCTAGCTCCTGTTCCGAGCCTGGCTTGCCAAACTCCACCTCACTTGTTTCCATAACCTCGAAAATCTCGGCTATCACCTCAGAGTTTTTACGGGCGGAATAGCGACCCTGCAAAACGCCGAGTATGTACTCGTTGTTCGTAACAAGCTTTAACTTCAACCCCCTTTCCTTTGCTACTTGGGCCGCTCTCAGAATTGCGTGTAGCTCAGCGGCATGACTGGTTTGTTCCAAGAATGGGTGGGACCATCTTTCGATGATTGGTGCGTTACCAGAAACCAATACGAAGACTCCGTGAGCAGAGTCAATCTCATCTGTACTTGCAGCTGATGCCGCTAATAAATCTTTGCTGAACATTTTAAAGCCTCTTCAAAAAGTGTGTTAGGTTGCTACTCCTTCCTCAGTTTGATTTACCGTCCATCCGCTCACTGCCGCGGCCCGGGGTGACGATGTGCCACACCCCAACAATAGGGCCTTCAAGGAAACTCCGAAATTGCGTAAGAACATGAAAAACAAGGAGAGAATTCGCCCCTCGATTCGAGTGAAAATTCGCCCCTTGATGACAGGTTGGGGTGCCGTGTTAGCAGGCGGTTAGTCGAAAGTGTGATGAAAGCTGACGGCATCCTTCGCGAATAGAATCAAGATATTTCTCTCCACTCCGAGATATGACTGGGGGTGGGTATGAATCCGACTCAAAAGTATCGTGAGTTAATTGATGTGTTAAGAGCTGAGGTGGACCGGTTCCGGCAGAACACTGTTAAGCCTTCTCAGCACACTAAGAACGAGAGCTGGGAAGGTACAAAGTTTGGTCTAGCTATCCGTTACATTGGCGAATACAAAAAGAATCCCTACGGCCAACCGCGCGATTTAATCAAATATCTCTCGAAAAGTTCTCCATTTGAGTTGAAGAACAAGGACGGAAGAGATTGGCTAATCAATGCAATAGCTCGCTCATTTCTGTTTGCATCTCCTACGCAGAGAGTTTTGAAGTTAGTCAACGAACTGGTGGCGCTCACTGGTCGAGAATTTGCTCATGGCAAGCTTGTGTTCGAGGGCATGGATGAGAAAACGGTAGGTATCGAAGGATTTGAACGTAAAGATTCGGATATATCAGAGCCCTTTTCTTTGCCAATGATAGATGTACTGAAGAAATCTGAGAGCTGGATTTTAACCCACTACGCTTTTTCTGGCTGTTTGACCCCTGCAATTGCAGAATATCTGTACAGTGAGCGACCCTCAGCTTATCTGGTTGGCTTTTCGGTAGGTGCTGACCAGCCTCAATGGGATGGGAAAGAACAGGTAAACAACTATCTAAAGGATTTCGACTACGATGTAAGGCTAGGCACCGACGAGCTCACAATCAGTGAGTCCAAAGCCGCGTTCAAAATGGCATCTGTCATCTGCAGGCAGTACTACAAAAACCTCCCAAGGCAGTATATTGGAAGAGAAGAGTTCGGACCTCTCGACTCCGATTACCCGGTACGGAGCCTCAACGTGTCGTTTGGTATAGGTAATCCAATTTATACCAACGGCTCATTCTGGGAGTATCACGCTACTGCAGACGATGAGCTGTCGGATAAAAATGCCCTGATTCGAGACCCACTCTGTTGGCTTTACGATACCTGCAACTTCGTCGGTAAATCCTCAAGGTCCGCTTAAAGAACTGTCAAAAGTGTGTAGACTCTATTTCCATCTCGCTAGCCTTCACAACCCCACTTACGGTCCGGCGATTTAATCGGCAGCTGAATAGATGAAACATTTTCGTTAGATATTATCATTACTGGCTAACGGTGCAATAATTATGCTAAAATTGCTTGGTAATAATTAAAGTAACCTTAATAAATTCACAGGTGCTGCCGATAAGATGGAAAAGCCTATCGCACTTATTTTTGTTCTAGGAGTACGTAAAGTGACTATCGCAGCTTATCTACGTGTTTCAACTTCGGATAAACAATCGGTCAGCCACCAGCGTCGCTCCGTCAAGCGTTGGATTTCAAAGCAAGGTTACGATACGGCCGATTATCTTGAGTTCATCGATGAAGGATACTCAGGCTCTCTGGGAGAACTTGAGAGGCCGGGATTCTCAGCACTCATGAATGCCATCAGAAAGAAGTCTCTCACGCGTGTGGTGATGTGTGAACCCTCAAGGGCCTCACGGAACTACGTTGCGTTCCTGCAGTTCCTTGAGGAATGCTCACGAAGTGCCTGCAAAGTAGAGATAGTTGGGCAGGGAGAACAGGCCTTTGAAACCACCTCCGATATGCTAGTTGCCTCCATCCAGGCGTTCCTTTCTGCTGCTGAGCGAGAGAAGATTAGTCAAAGAGTTAAATCTGGTATGGCGGAAGCAAAAGCTAGTGGAAAGAAATTTGGGCCGAGAAAAGGGGAAAAAAGGAGGCTCGGTAAATTGAAGACGTATCCCGAAGAATTTATTAATCAGATTAAGTTGTTACATGCCAAAGGACTGTCAAGTCGTGAAATTGCTGAGTTGGTCGGCGACCGGTGGCGCCCCGGCAAGCCCTACTGCGCTTCATCGATTCGTAAGATTCTGTCGAAGGTAGTGGACTAGTTTGACGCTAGGTTCAGGCCGCCTCGTCTAGATTGTTATTTTTCATTTCAACAATGCAGTTGTTCTGTCGACCATAGTCTTCAATCTCCACCTTGAGCCGAGCATAGCCAAGTTGAGGCTTATATCTTTCAATATCCTTCATAAAGCGCTTTCTAGCCTCAAACGGTATTCTTGCAAGCAGAATCATCGAGGAGAATGGAAAATTGAAGCGCCACAAATCTCTTGCGTCGGCGACTCTTATATAGTCGAAGACTTCATTTTTTGTGTAGCCGTACATTTCCTTGCAATGTTCCAGAAACATGTCCTGACTATATCCCTGTTTCTTCATTTTTGAGTACAGGCTTTTTAGCTTTTTACAGACGTTTATTCTATTAGGTGTGATTTGAGACTCAAGCTCAGTAATTTCGCCGCTTTTATTCAATGTGTCATTGCTGTTGTTGCTCATCTCCGCTCCCTGATTGAATTGTTACGTGAGTTATTCAATTGTCACTTGGACTTCGGTGCTAAATCCACTCTCATTGCCAGTCATTTGATTCTCTCTGACTGGAGTATCCGCATCTTCGGCCGCTCCAGAGTAATCAGAATCGTAAGCCGTTACTGAA
>JABAOH010139596.1_pt3 | contig 10455 bp, 10 predicted proteins | sample 7062181 | NCBI WGS metagenome assembly JABAOH01 (sample SAMN14538630, study PRJNA623070) | marine sediment metagenome | biome: marine biome [ENVO:00000428]; feature: marine pelagic biome [ENVO:01000023]; material: deep marine sediment [ENVO:00002113]; isolation source: pool of 5 deep marine... | reverse complement strand
GAGGCGGCGGAGTAGGGGCGACCAGGATCGGTATACTCGTTGAGGCTAACCCTGACGGAGTATTTTGCGCCGCAAAAAAACACCCGGGGAATGGTTGGAACCATTCCCCGGTTAGTTTTGGCGGGTAAGAGAGGGTTAGAGGAGTTCTTTTTACGCTTTGATTCGTGTAGGAACATTGATCCAGATCAATTCCCGTAATGCATTTATGGTTTTTTGCCGGATCCGCTGCGGCGGGGTGTCGCAGAGCTTGCTTGCGGCGCCGCGCCGGGGGTCGCGCCGGGCCGAGAAATGGTAACGGAGGACCGGTTTATGGACGAACGGTTTCTCGGATCATGGCGAATCGTCTCATGGGAGAACCGGGACGACGGCGACCACGTCAGCCACCCCGTCGGCCGCGCGCCGAAGGGTCTGCTGCATTATGCGGCGGACGGCCACATGTTCGTCCACATCATGCGGGCCGACCGCGCCGCGCTCTTCACCGCCGCGTTGTTCGGCGGCGGCATCGCGGAGCAGGGCGCCGCCTTTGCCAGCCATGTCGCCTATGCCGGCCGCTGGGAGGTGCATGGCGGCGACGTGATCCATCGGCTCGAAATCGCCTCCGTACCCAACTGGGTCGGCGGCGAGCAGGTGCGGCGCTTCGAGTTCCTCGACGGCGACCGCCTGCGACTCAGCGCTCCGATGGAATTCGGCGGCAAGACCGTGATGGCCAGCGTGATCTGGCGGCGGGCATGACGGACGAACACAGCCTGCGCAGCAGCGGGATTCAGAAAGCGATGACCTGACGCGGGGTATGAGCGATCCGATTGGCGGCGAACATTGTAGCAGACCCGTGTCGGATGGCGCAGACTGTTGCGAATAACGGTAACTGTCACATAACGGAATGACACGCATGGGCGAGGGATGGCTGAAATCGGTACCGGTGCTGGACCACTTTGCACAGGTCGCCGATCCGTCCCGCTTTGCGCCGTTACCAGACGACTGGGTGATCGGTATATCCGATGTCGTGGACTCGACAAGCGCGATCGCCACCGGCCGCTACAAGGCGGTAAATCTCGCCGGCGCCGGGACGATCAGCGCCGTTGCCAACGCGCTCGACGGCAAGCTCTGCCTGTTCGTCTTCGGTGGCGACGGTGCTCGCGTTGCCGTGCCACCCGAACAGGCGCCGGTCGCCGCCGATGCACTGTGCCGCGTCGCCAAGTGGGCCGACCGTGAATTGAACCTCCAGTTGCGTGTCGGCATCACGACTGTGGCCGAGATTCGAGTTGCCGGCTTTGACGCACGGGCGGCCTTCTGGCAAGCCTCCGAACATGTGCGCTACGCCATGTTCACCGGCGGCGGCCTGGAATGGGCCGAAGCGCAACTGAAACGCGGTGACATCGGTCTTGCGCCGTCGGCGGCGGCCGACGAACCGGATCTCACCGGCTTGTCATGCCAGTGGGGACCGATCCGGCCACGGCACGGCATGATTCTGTCTTTGATCGTCAAGCAGGCGCCCAACGCGTCTGCGGAGCGCTTTTCCGAGATCGCTGCCCGCGTCATAGCGGTTATCGAGGAGGCTGCAGACATGAACCCTGTGTCGATGGCCGGACCGGACGTGCGTTGGCCAGCCGCCGCCATGGACCTGCAGACGCGCGTAGCCCGCAAAGGACTGCCGCGTTGGCGCCGAGCGTTGCACGTTTTGGCAACCGCAACGTTGGCTTGGCTGTTGTTCCGGTTCGGCATCCGAATCGGCCGTTTCAATCTCCCGACCGCTACCGTCGCGAGATAGCCGTCAACACGGATTTCCGCAAATTCGACGATGGCCTGATGATGACGGTGGATTGCTCGCCACGAACGGCCGCGTGTTTGCGGGCAGTTCTCGACGCGGCGGCCGCCGAAGGCATCGTCCGTTATGGACTACACATTCAGGACGCAGCGCTGATGACCTGCATTGTGCCCTCTGTCGTGGCTCCGGATCATATGCACTTCGTCGATGGCGCTGGCGGCGGGTACGCAGAAGCCGCCCGCCAGCTTCGCCAGTGAGCGTAGCGCAAGGATATCCTCAGGGCCGGTCGAGCGGACGCCGCTGACCAATTTTGACGTCGTCGCGATGTGTTTGGGGTTTGCCGACGGGGCCGGCTTGGCTATACCATCCGCGACGCAGCGCGTGGGACATCCGGGCGACGGCGGCCGGGTGGCCTGATCGCTCCGCCCCCGCTGCGCGGGCATTTAATGGAACGGGACGCCATGCTTCATCTTGACATCGACACGGGGAACGCAAGGACCGGCAATGCCAAGCTGCTGACCTGGATCGACGAGATGGCGGCCCTGTGCAGGCCGGACTCCATTCATTGGTGCAACGGATCACAGGCGGAGTACGACCGGTTGTGTGACGAGATGGTCCGAAGCGGGACGCTGATTCGGCTCAACCCGGAGAAGCGTCCGGGCAGTTTCCTTGCCCGCTCGGACCCGGACGACGTCGCGCGGGTGGAGGACCGCACCTTCATCTGCTCGCGCGACCGGGACGAAGCGGGCCCCACCAACAACTGGGCCGATCCGGACGAGATGCGGCGGACCCTTGCGGGCCTGTTCGATGGCTGCATGCGCGGCCGGACCATGTATGTCTGCCCGTTCAGCATGGGACCCCTGGGCTCGCCGATCGCCCATATCGGCGTGCAGATCACCGACTCGCCCTACGTCGCCGTCAACATGCGCATCATGACCCGGATGGGCGAGCAGGTGCTCGACGTGCTCGGCGACGACGGCGAATTCGTGCCGTGCCTGCATTCAGTCGGGGCGCCGCTGGCGGCGGGGCAGCCGGATGTGCCATGGCCGTGCAATCAGGCCAAGTACATCGTCCATTTCCCCGAGGAGCGCGCCATCTGGTCCTTCGGCTCCGGCTACGGCGGCAACGCGCTGCTCGGCAAGAAGTGCTTCGCGCTGCGCATCGCCTCGGCCATGGCGCGCGACGAGGGCTGGCTGGCCGAGCACATGCTGATCGTCGGTATCGAGAGTCCCGAGGGGGAGAAGACCTACATCGCCGGCGCCTTCCCCAGCGCCTGCGGCAAGACCAACCTCGCGATGCTGGTCCCGCCCGACGCCTTCGACGGCTGGAAGATCTCGACCGTCGGCGACGACATCGCCTGGATCAAGCCGGGACCCGACGGCCGCCTGCGCGCCATCAACCCGGAGGCCGGCTTCTTCGGCGTCGCCCCGGGCACGTCCATGGCCTCCAACCCCAACGCGATGCGGATGCTGCAAAGGAACTGCATCTTCACGAATGTCGCGTTGACCGACGATGGCGATGTCTGGTGGGAGGGGATGGACGGCGACCCGCCGGCCCACGCGATCGACTGGCAGGGCAACGACTGGACGCCCGATTGCGGCCGCCTTGCCGCGCATCCGAACGCCCGCTTCACCGCGCCGGCGAGCGAGTGTCCGAGCCTGGATCCCCAATGGGAAGATCCGGCGGGCGTGCCGATCGGCGCCTTCGTGTTCGGCAGCCGGCTGAGCGAGACGTTCCCCCTGGTCTACCAGGCCTTCGACTGGTCGCACGGGGTCTACCTTGCCGCCACGATGGGCTCGGAGGCCACGGCCGCCGCCGTCGACCAGGCGGCGATCCGCCGCGACCCGATGGCGATGCTGCCGTTCTGCGGCTACAACATGGCCGACTACTGGCAGCACTGGCTGGACATGGAAGGCCAGGTGTCGGACCCGCCGCCGATCTTCCGGGTCAACTGGTTCCGCAAGGATGAGAACGGACAGTTCATCTGGCCCGGCTTCGGCGAGAACATGCGCGTGCTCAAATGGATCGTCGACCGTGTGCATGGCCGTGCCGACGCGGCAACGAGCCCCTTCGGCCTCATGCCCCGTCACGAGGACATCAACTGGAGCGGGCTCCTCTTTCCACGCGAGACATTCTTTGACCTTATTTCGGTGGACCGCGCCGCCGGCCTCGCCGAGGCGGAGGACCAGCGCGAACTGTTCGGCCAGTTCGACGGACACCTGCCGGCGGCGATGGAACACCAGCGCGCGCGCCTGATCGAGCGCCTGAGCGATGCGCCCGACATCTGGCGAATTGAGCAGTAGACCGGCGGCCCGTGTGCGAGGTCGTTCCGGTTGCACGATGGCATGCCGGATTCGCCTCAGTTGAGCCGGTTTTCATGCGCCGGGGGGCGCCGGCTGGCCCCCCGCTCCTCGCTCAGCTCGAATAATCGTCGATCGCGATTGGTCGTGCTGATCTTACTCGCTGGGCCGCGGACCCTCGGGCTTGAAGTTGCCCTTGCCGCGGATACCGTTGACCGCAATGGTGTTCATGGAGAACTGCAACGTCGCGGCCGCGACCGCATCGGAATTGATGTCGAGCGCGTGCAGGCTGATGTTGTCAAAGGTATCGCATGCCAAATGGTAGCAAGGATCGTATTGGTCGCCCACTGTACCGCCCCAGACGAACGCTTCCTCGGGTGTCTTAACGCCCTCGGCTCCGGTGAACAGGCCGCCGGCCGGGATACCGACCGCGATGAACGGTCCGTAGTCCGACCGTCCGGAGAAGTCCGTGCCCTTGTAAAACTCGCCAATCCCCTCGTAGAAACTCTCGAAGAAAGCTTCTATTTCGGCCGACCCTTGGGGACCGGGACCGGCACCGACGCCGTCTGAATCATCGCCATCGTAGATGAAGAAGACGTAGTTGGGCGAACCGATCATGTCGAAGTTCAGATAAAGCGCGATATTATCCTGCTCCTCCTGCGTCAAGCCATTCACGTATGCCGTCGAGCCGACAAGACCCGATTCCTCGCCGCCCCACCAGGCGAACCGTACCGTGTTCCACGGCTGGACCTTGGCCATCTGAACGGCGACTTCGAGAATCGCGGCGCTGCCCGAGCCATTATCCTGAACACCGGGACCAGCCTGCACGGAGTCCAGATGCGCACCGACCATAACCACGTTGCTGTCGTTGCGGCCAGGCAGTTCGGCGATCACGTTGTACTGGATCATTTGCACCGGAGGGTCGACCTTGATGAAGGCTTCAGAACCGGCTCCGGACAACGCAACCCCTTGGTCAAAACTCGCGCCCACCAGCGGGACGGTCAGATTGCTGGGGCTGCCGTCGGGAAAGCTGGTGGCGTTTCCGACAATAAGACCCAAGCGTGTCGGGCTGTTACCCTGATTGAAGATTATGACCGCCTCGGCACCCGCCGCTTCGGCATTGGCGGCCTTGACCGAGAAGAAGCAAGCCCCGCGCTGTATCAGGGCGATGTCGGCGGGACCGGAGAAATCGAGCCCGTCGAAGTCGGAGAGCTCGCAACCGCTGGTCGACGCGTTCCGGTCCAGTGGTCACGGTGATGCCCCCAGAGCGAGGTCGACGGGGATAACGGGCCCGCTCACCTCACCGAATCCCGAACCACTGAATGCGCCGGTCTCGTACTCCTCAACGAAGGGCGCGGTCTGTATGAGTGTCGCCGGCGGGACAAATGTGAAGTCGAACGGATCAAGTTCGACATGGTATCCCGCCGATTCGAGCGTCGCGGCGACGTAATCGACGCTCGCATCATAGCCCGGTGTTCCCGCCGCGCGGTTGCCGTCGTTGGCGTCGGCAACCGCCTGGAGGGCCGCCTGATGCGCGCGCACCGCCTCTAACGTTACGCACTCTTGCAGTTTGTTCTGGGTGTTGTTGACTCGGGTATCGCAGCTCAGCGGTCCGGCCCGGGCCTCCGAAGAGATCGAAAAACCAGCGAGGACCGCCAGAATTGCCATACTCGCGCTCGTTGTTACCTTGGATACGTGTTTCATCGTCGCCTCCCCTGCGGAAAGATTAGCCTTGGACATTACCTGTTCGAATTTCATGANNCGGGATTCTTCACCCTCGTCACGTCAAGCATCCTAGGGCGCTTGAATTTGCCGTACAACGGGAACAAACCGGGATATTGGGTGTAATTCGCGCCGTATCGGGTCACCGACCATTTGCGCGAAGGAAACACTTGTGCGGTTCGATTTGTTGGCCGCCAGACTCTCGTAGGGGTTGCAAACAGGCAGGCGCGTGGACATCCGCCGACGGCTGCGGCTTGGCGGGACGTTTGAGAGAGACCGCCTGGAACGGGCCGCTACTTCGCCGCCACCGGCTCCGCGATCGTCTCCAGCTTGCCGCCGCGCACGGCCCGGTAGAAGCAGCTGCGCCGGTTGGTGTGGCAGGCCGGGCCGGTCTGGTCGACCAGCAGCAGCAGCGTGTCGCCGTCGCAGTCGAGGCGCATCTCGACCAGCGACTGGACGTGGCCCGAGGTCTCCCCCTTGCGCCACAGCGTGGCGCGCGAGCGCGACCAGTAGCAGACGCGGCCGGTCGCCAGCGTCTCGTCGATCGAATCCCGGTTCATCCAGGCCATCATCAGCACCTCGCCGGTGTCGTGCTGCTGGGCGATCGCCGGCACCAGCCCGTCGGCGTTGAACTTCACCTCCGCAAGAAGTCCCGCTGCGGCCATCGTCTTAACCCCCTTTGCGCAACCGCTCGAAACCGGCTTCGAGATCGGCGATCAGGTCGTCCGGATCCTCAAGCCCGACATGGATGCGCATCGCCTGGCCCTTTTCCTGCCAACGCGTGGCGCTGCGCGACTTGTTGGGCCAGGTCGGGATCAGCAGGCTTTCGAAGCCGCCCCAGCTCGCACCCATGCCGTGCAGCTGCAGGCCGTCCATCATCGCGGCCAGCGCCGCCATGTCGTTGCAGTCCAGCACGAAGCCGAACAGGCTGCAGGCCCCGGTGAAATCCCGCTTCCAGAGTTCGTGTCCGGGGTCGCCTTCGAGTGCCGGGTGCATGACCCGCGTGACCTCCGGCCGGCTGGACAGCCAGTGCGCGACGGCCAACCCGCTTTCGTACTGCCGCTTCAGGCGGACACCCATGGTCCGCAGGCCGCGCAGGGCGAGATAGAGATCGTCCGGCCCGGCGCAGACGCCCAGCGCCTGGACGTCGGATCGGACATGTCCGTAACGCTCCTGGTCCTTCCAGACGACGACGCCGATGCTGGTGTCGGCATGCCCGACGATATATTTCGTGCCCGCCTGCAGCACGATATCGGCGCCCAGCGCCAGCGGCCGGTAATAATAGCCGGCGCCCCAGGTATTGTCCGCGATGACCGTAGCGCCCGCCCGGTGTGCGGCCTCGGCGATCGCCGGCAGGTCCTGCACCTCGAAAGTCAGCGACCCGGGAGATTCGACAAAGACGACCGAGGTCTGCGGGCGGATCAACCCAGCGATATCGCCGGCGACGAGCGGATCGTAATACTCGACCTCGACACCGAACTTCGTCAGGGCCGTATCGCAGAAACGCCGCGTCGGCTGGTACGCGCTGTCGGTCATCAATACGTGATCACCGACCTTGGCGCAGGCGAGCAGGGCCGTCGTGATCGCCGCCAGTCCCGAAGGCGTGCTGACCGCGCCCGTCCCGCCTTCCAGCTCGGTCACCGCGTCCTCCAGCGCGAAGCTGGTGGGCGTGCCGCTGCGCCCGTAGCGGACCTTCGCGCTGCCGCGCGCCAGGTAATCCTCGAGCGTCCGGGAGAGCACCGTCGACGCATGGTAGACCGGAGGATTGACGATGCCGTGGTTGGCGTGCGGGTCGAGGCCGGCATGGGTCAGGAGGGTGTCGTCTTTCATCGGGAATCCAATTATCTTTGCGCCGCGCCGCGGCCGGACATGCTTCGGGGCGCGCATTCAAGCATCGCGGCCGCCGGGATGCCAGCGGCATTTGCACGAAAGGGCAGGGCGTTGGACAGCGAATCCGTCGACAGCGTCGTCATCGGGGCCGGTGTGATCGGCCTCGCGGCCGCGCGCGCACTCGCCCTGTCGGGGCGCGACGTCGTGGTCCTGGAGGCCGAGGACGCCATCGGCACCCACACCAGCTCGCGCAACAGCGAGGTGATCCATGCCGGGATCTACTATGCGCGGGACAGCTTGAAGGCGCGGACCTGCGTCGCCGGCCGCGACCTGCTGTACCGGTACTGTGTCGAGCACGGTGTCGCACACCGGCGCTGTGGCAAGCTGATCGTCGCCGCGACCGAAGCAGAGGAGCCGGAGCTTGCGCGCATCGCCGATGCCGCGGCGGTCAATGGGGTCGACGACCTGCGCCGCGTTGCGGGCACGGAACTGAAGGAGATGGAGCCCGCGCTGCGCGGCACCGCGGCTCTGCTGTCGCCATCGACCGGCATCATCGACAGCCACGGGCTGATGCTCGCCTACCAGGGCGATGCCGAGGCGTGCGGTGCGATGGTGGCCTTCAACAGCCCGGTCGAAGGGGGCCGGGTCGACGAGGACGGCATCGAGCTTGCGGTCGGCGGCGCATCGCCGATGCGGCTCGCGTGCCGTACGGTCGTCAATGCCGGCGGGCTGCAGGCGCCGGCGCTCGCGGCGTCGCTCGAGGGGTTCCCGGCGGGCCGCGTGCCGCGGCAGTGGCTGGCGCGGGGCAACTATTTCACGCTGGCGACGACGCCACCGTTCCGGCGCCTGATCTATCCGGTGCCGGAGCCGGGCGGGCTCGGCGTCCACATGACGCTGGACCTGGCCGGGCGTGCCCGGTTCGGCCCCGACGTCGAGTGGATCGAGTCGATCGACTACCGCGTCGATCCGGCACGCGGCGACCGGTTCTACCAGGCCATCCGGCGCTACTGGGCGGATCTGCCCGACGGCGCCCTCGAGCCCGGTTACGCGGGAATCAGGCCGAAGCTGGGGCCACCGGGATCGCCGCCCCAGGACTTCGTCGTGCAGGGGCCGGCCGATCACGGCGTGCCGGGGCTCGTCAACCTCTTCGGTATCGAATCGCCGGGCCTGACCTCCTCGCTGGCGATCGCCGACATTGTGACGGAACTGCTTCAGGACGGTTCGTAGCCGAACGCATCCACGAACGGCTCGAGGATCGGCAGAATCGGTCTCAGCTCAGCTTCATAATTCCGCCACCGGCCCACGGCACGGCTGTGAATGGGCCGTGTCACAGCTTCGTAGCTCGGGGTGCGAATGCGAGTTTCAGCAGCCTGTTCGGCATACCGCTCAACTGCATCGTCCCAGCTCTCACCAACGAATTTGAGTATTTCGGTCACGGTGGCTTGGGGACTGGATACCAGGTCCTCGTAACGGTATTCCAACCACGGCATCGTCAATATGTTCCGGTAATGGCGCCACAGGCCCATGACAGCGGCATAAAGCCGTGCTGCGCCCTCGAGACTCGAAAACTGCTGCATTGCACGGTTCATTTGGAAATTCTGCATATAACAGCTGAGTAATGCGTCACGCGGATCACGCAGTGCCACGATGACTTTGCCGCACGGGAACAACCAGTTGGCGACCCCGAGTTCAACGATGTTGAGGGGCATCTTGTCGATCAGCGTTCGAGTCCCCAGCGCGGCGCCGATGATGTCGTCAGCAATTTGGAAGTATTCACGTCTATAACCGTCGAGATCTTCAGCAGTCAGAGCAGCGAGGCTGTCGGGTAGATCCATTCCGCTGCCACCTTCGGCATTGCGTGCAAGTGACAGCCTGTCGAGCGGGGTTCGCTCACCCGTCGTCGCAAATCGCGGGTGCGTACCAAGCATCTGCTCGATCAGTGTTGTGCCCGATCTGGGAAATCCTACAAGGAATACCGGGCTGGCGGTGCCGTGTCCCGGGGAACCCGGAATCGACGCGATGCGCTGGGCGGTGAACCAGGCACGATACCGTGCGAGGTGCCGCGGATATTCTGCCAGGTCCCAACGTGCGGCGTCGGGTAGGTGTCGCCGCACTTCCTTGGCCCGGGTGCACGTTGCAAATGCAGCCTGGTACTCGCCCAGTTCGTCCAGCACACGTGCCTGCTCGTAAAGCAGGGGACACAGCTCGGCCGGTGCCGGCTCAGAGGCGATCGCCGGTTCGAGGTGTGCGCGCGCCGACTCTAGGCGGCCGGCACGGCGGTCAAGGCGCGCACGCATCAGGCGCGCAATGGGAAAGTCGGGCGCGACACGAAGCAGTTCCCCGGCTTCGCGTTCGGCCTCTTCGGTTCGGTTGAGGGCCTCAAGCGCCGCGACGAGGTTTGAACGGAATTCCGGCGACTGAGGGGCATCACGCGCGGCTCTCCGGTACCGTTCCACCGCCGCTGCCATTTCGTCCAGGGCTTGCAGTACCGATCCCAGGTTGTTACTGGCGGCGGCGTGCGCCGGACTGATTCGCAGTGCCTCGCTGTACGCTCGCTTGGCGTCCTCGAGCCGATCGGAAGCACGGAAGGCGTTGCCGAGATTGTAGGGGGCGTCCGCAAGCGCAGGGTCGAGTTGGCATGCCTTGCGGAAGCGGGCTATTGCTTCAGCCAGCCGGCCCACTGCCAAGAGCGCGATACCGAGGTTGTTTTGGATTTTTGCCTGGTCTGGCGCCAGCGCAACCGCCCGTTTGAGGAGGCTCAGCGCATCTGTCGGACAGCCAGTCTGGAGTTTCGCGATCCCTAGCAGACTCAGGGCCTCTGGATGGTCAGGTTTGGTG
>JABAOH010098161.1_pt1 | contig 10457 bp, 10 predicted proteins | sample 7062181 | NCBI WGS metagenome assembly JABAOH01 (sample SAMN14538630, study PRJNA623070) | marine sediment metagenome | biome: marine biome [ENVO:00000428]; feature: marine pelagic biome [ENVO:01000023]; material: deep marine sediment [ENVO:00002113]; isolation source: pool of 5 deep marine... | reverse complement strand
GGAATACACTACGAAAAGGAGAAATGCTTCGCCGGGCTAAAGCTCGTGTGGTAGGACATCTTAAACTACTACGCCATAACTGATAACGGAAAAATGTGTGGCATATATCTGTATCATGCTACACGAATCCTATTCAAATGGATAAACAGGAAGAGCCAGAGAAAATCCTACACATGGAAAGGGTTCAATCAGGTACTAAAATGGGTCGGATGGCCCGAAGTACGAATTAAGGTGAAGATGAGCCCTTTCGACAGGGGTGCCTTACCTCAGAATGTCTGATCGAAGAGCCGTATAAGGAAAAGCCTTTCGTACGTTAGTTATAATAGACTTTATCACGATCAATAAAGGTTTTGCACTGTCTGTCATGTCCATTGGATTAACTCTCCATTTAAACATACCAAAATTATAAGTCATTGTCAAGATCAAGTTACGCAAGTTACGGCCTTGACTGATATAATCTGTTACAGGGTACATGTAAATGGATATAGGGGATATGAATGTTGCCAATGGCGGCGTTGTTGATTCGGTATATTTAGTTTCAAAGATTTCAGTAAATTTGTTTAATACCTTTAATGCTTCATCTTTTGTCGGAGACAGATAAATTTCATGGATAATGATAATTTTTTTTGTTAGGGGTAGTGTTAGCGTTTGAACCGATTGGGGCATACTATCCAATACATTGGCATTGACCGCGCTGTGCAACCAGCATGTCTGATGCCTGGTTTGAGGAGATTCTTTTGCTAAATTATACCGGAAACCTAAATCACAGTCTCCAATGACCCCAATGACCCGAAATGGTTCATTGCTTAATCCTGATTTTTTTAAGATCATCAAGAGGTTTCTGTAGGATATCGATATCTCACTTTCTCGCGGATCATCTTCAATTTCAATGGAAAACGAAGACAGTTCCATCAATACACCAGGAAAATCTCCGGTTGATAACCCTTTTAAATATAAATAAAAATAAAGGAAAGCAATGAACTCATCAAGCTCTTTGGCCCTTCTTAAATTTAAATAGGCAGGTAAAATGCTGATGTAGAAGAGGTAGAAATTTAGTCCTTTCATCACCTTCATCCCTGATCCTGATCCTGATCGCCGTCGATCTCCTACACCTACACAGGGACAGGGGGCTGGGACTTTGATTTTCATTATATCCCACTGTTCTGGCAAAGAAAGAGATGAACTTTCGTGGGCTTCATGGGCTTTCTTTCCCCGGTTATGGTGGTTATGGGTATTATGGGTATGGGGATCTCCTGGGCCGTGATCTCTCTTAATCAATCTAAATATAAATGGCATGAATTCAATTATGAGTGCGTATAATACGTATAATTTTGCATATACATATGTATACGTATAATACGCATATGTGTGTGCAGGCCATGGAAGTTGTTTAAGCAACCGGAGAAGCAATAACGAGATCCTAATTGATTTTTTTCTTTTTATTCTCATCATTCAATCCTCATCCTTCATCCTTCACACAGCAATCCCTATTTGATTTAAATAATTTTTAATCGAATCTCTATCAGGGAAATATTTGATCAAAATATTAATATGTTCTTTGACGACCTTGACTCCCTTTTCAGTTACCATTGAGATGAGTGAAGGAGGGAGATTGTAGTACCACAGCACCAGGATGGAATTAAATACTTTTAAGTAAGAATCAACAGACCTGGGGTCGTGGTAGGTCTTCCTTGCTATTTCTTTTGTATAATATCCCTGCATCGAAAGATCAATGATCAACTCTTTGTGAGTGAACATGGTCCCGGCATCAAGTATACTTCCGGGAGTAGGTAAAATCACTTTATTCACTTTCATATACTTTCTGAGTAATTTGCTTATCACCGTAGCAGAGCGCAAATAAAATAGTTGTAATTCGTCATCTGAGAGGAGAGTTTCCTGCAGATAGGCTTCGGTGGTTATCCTGGCCAGTTGGTTCATCATTTGTTCATTGAGTTCGATAAGATTTTTAGGTCTTGTGTTGATGCTGATCTCTTCGGGGGAATATAGAGTAAGGACAATTGGAATTTGCTTCCGTTGGATTTGGACACATCCCACCTTTTTCGATTTTTTATAACTGGTCCCAAGCCAAATAAATTGGCCTGGTTGAATGGCGCTTTTGAGAGGAAGAAAATAAGACCTTCTTTCCAAAAAGTAATCTAAAATGTTTTGAGCCACGAAAGGTTTTAGCCCCAGTTGATCAACACAGTAATTGATTAGATTATTTTTAATATCGATTGGAGGGGTGTGACTATGGCTATGGCTATCAACAGATTTTAGTTCAGGACGCTTAAGTTGTATGTCATCGGGATTAATCAAAGGAAAAGAGGGGTCTATTTCCAGATCATACAAATGGGTTCCCGGTTGTGATCTGGGAATCGTATCTCTTAAAGAGATAAGTGAGTGAACATCCTCTAAGCTAGCCTGGGTATCAATGCTTTTTAATAAATCGAACACTTTATCGATCATTCGTTTCTTGTACGGCTGGAATAGCTTCGTCTCAACAAGAATATCAATTGCCCCTTTATCAAAAAGGGGAACAACGATAAGTTCTCCTTTGTAAGGTAATAGAAGGTCGCCTGGTTTTAATCGTTCGATATAGTTTTCTTTTTCCCAATTTTCCAGTGTCTGATTGAATTTATCCACAATAGCCTGGCACATCCATGAATTCTGCGTGAAATCAAACCGCAGTGCTAAGTCTGAAATGATAGCCTTTAGATAATCTTTTTCCAAAAGGCTTTTGTATCTTCTTTCTCTGTCTCTTTTTTTCATAATCAGGTTCTCCTTTTTATTTTTAGAATCTTTTTTTTTCCATTTCCATTTCCGTCTTCGTTTTTGTTTGCCTTTACCGTTTGACTAAAATTGTTTCTAATCTTAGCCATTATCCAGCCGTATTCTTCAGTGTTGTATCTTTCATAAATTTCACGAAATTTAGCCGCAAGGTTATATGTCATTTTGGCAGACATCCTGATCTGGTTTAAATTCAGTCCCATATCGGTCAATCCTACCACTTTTGTGAATTTTCTCAGGTAGTTTTCGATGCTTTCGTAAGAATGAGCGGTTTTAAATTTAATTTCGGTTTCGGTATGGCCTGTAAGGTATAATTTGATTATCTTTTCCGCATGGGATATTCCAGGCCCAATATCGTGCATATTTCCCCTGGTGGGTATCGGTATCACATTGTTATTGTTATTTTCATTTTCACTGTCACTGTGTTTTTTAATGAGATTTTTTACCACACTTACCGATACCCCTAACAAGAATGCCAGGTCATATTGAGACAGGGTGGCCTTTTGGCTTTGAGCCTGTATGGTATATCTTTGGGTTTTGTTCCACTTCCTGGTATTGGTATGATAAGGCGAATCCGGGCTTGTATCATCGGAGGAGAAGATGGTCAATTTGATGGGAACCATTTCAGAATTACTCAACGGCGTACCCGAAATTGTATCCTGACTCACGGCGTAATAGATAATTTCTCCATCTTTTCGACTCTTATTAGTCTGTGAAGCCTCTTTGTGAAGAAAGCTTAAATAATCGCATATCAGCGCATTGGAAAAAGAGAAGTAATGTTTTAGTATGTTGTAAAAAGCTTCTTTTCTCTCTGATCCGTCTGTCTCAGTATCAAAATCGGAAGCCGTACCCGTACCTTTTTGAGTATTCATACTGGGGTATAATCTTGAATATTCTGTATATCTTGAGGTGGCGATGATGTCTTTTGTCAGCATTGATATTTCGGCTGACAGTGGACCAGGTAAATGTGCGAATGCGAATGATTTTTGACCATAAGGCTCGTAAGAGAATTGAAAAAAATTAAACAAAAGGCCGCACCATTCCAATTTAGAAATGAGCAGTTTTTCCATTATCTCTTTTTCGTTTTTATTTTCTATAAAGAAATCTTTCAACGCCTTTGAGTAGCGAAATACAGGCGTTTTTGTAAAAGTAAACCATTTATCCGATAGATAAGTTAACGAAGGGAATCTAACGCCCATTTTGAAGAAAGGGATGAGCCTTTCTCGAATTGATTTTGGGGTAATATTAACAATCTTTGCCAGTAAATTGATATCGATTTTAGAATTTTGAAAAGCAATACTTTCGAGGATATTGACGATTCGATGGTTTTGTAATGCCTTAAGACCGTATTGGAGATAGATGTCCAGTTCGTAGTGAGAGAAAGCAGGTATGGTCACAGTTTTTCGTGGAAGTAACTGGAGGTTTTGTTTTTTATTTGAATGGAAATTTTGATAAAGAGAAATGGTGAAACAATTTTCAGGAATCTCCAGGAGGACATTTTGATAATAATCATTGGCAATTTCAGCTAACAACTCGGCTTCGGCCATACACAGCCCATATCGAGAGATGTTAATATCTTTGAGATAGAAATACTTGCTTTTGTATTGAAGTGAATGGATTTGGTCTTTAATATTGGTTCTAAAATATTTTGGTCGTCCCATGGTGCCTTCCTTTACCTTTAGAATTAAAATCCGCTTTAAAGAAGATATTTCAACTTTTAGATACAATTTTACACAAATCGGATAGAAAATGGAAGTGATTTTTCCACAATTATTAACAGGGGGGTAGTTGGAATTGTGGGAAATCCAGTGTATTAGAAATGCATTGATATCAGGCAATCTGGTGTTTTTTCCACATTTCCACAGGGTATATTTATTATTATATATGTTAATGAATTTAGCGATGAGAAAAAGTCTATTCAGATTATGGACGGATCTGGGCGGGGGGTGTCGGGTAACTTGCATTCCTACCGCTACATTTTATTACTTTATCGAGCTGCGGTTGAGTAAAATCCAGATTGGAGGAAACTGCTCTTTTCTGTAAACAGTTGAAAAGGAACTGTATCACCAAAAAATGTTAACGGCAGACAGGAGAATAGTTGAGCTTCGCTATCGGCTAAGTATTTTTACCTATTTTTTAATAAGTATTTTTACCTTTTTTTCAGAAATATCTTGACATTTCTTTTCAGGCGTGATAATCATTAACTTTAGGAACGGAAGAGTTGAATAAAAGTAAGTAGATACTGAAAACTTCAGTTGAAACGGGAGTCGGAGGATAGGCAGTGGTCAATTTTTTTGAAGAGTTAGGCAAGGTTCGAAATAACGATAAAGTTTGGCCACTCAGGAACTCAACTTACAGGAGGGCTATTATGAGAAACCAGACGCTTACTGCCATAATGGAAGTTACAACCCGCTGCAATTATAGCTGCACGTACTGTTACGTTGGAGCAGAAGTTTCCGGTGAAGAGATGACACTGGAAACACTTCGAGCCACAATCCAAAAGTTGCTCTCCATTGTGGATCACAGTACGATTAGATTCATTTGGCATGGTGGGGAACCTCTCCTCCGCGGCTTGGAGTTCTTTGAGCACGTGATTGCACTTCAGGAGGAATTAAATGTCCATGACAAAACGTGCATAAACGCTATCCAAACCAATGGTTCCTTATTAAACGGTGAGATTGTCGATTTCTTCAAAAGGAACGCTTTTCAAGTTGGTTTGAGTCTTGATGGCCCACGAGAATTCAACGATGCAACTCGTAAGTGTGCACAGGATTGCGGCACCTACGAGACAACCCTCGAGAAAATCAGGCTGCTCAAAGAGAATGGATGTAATACAGGAGCGATTGCCACCATTACGAAGCAAAACAACCACTATCCTGCGGAATTATATAGACTCTTCAAAGATATAGGCATCCACATGAAATTGGGCCAGCTAAGAAACTCCGGCAGAGCAAAGTCCAGGGGCGAAGAGCTTCGTCTGCTCCCAAAAGAATATGGTGAATTTGCCACGCAGCTTTTTGACATCTGGCTTAAAGACAGAGAAACCACTATTGAAATAAGTCCCTTCGAATCCATCATGCGGAGTATGTTCAAACCCGACGAAAGACCTGTGGTATGCTTCCATGCTGGAAGGTGTCATAACAATTTCGTCGGCATTTCCCCTAATGGTGATGTATATCCATGTGGTCTTTATCAAGGCTATGAAGACTTCCGCTACGGCAACATACACGATCTGAGATTGGATGAAATTGAGAAAACGCGTGCATATGAAACTCTGGAGCTCCGGCAGGAAGTTGTCAATCATCTGTGTGGGGAATGTATCTTCTTCGAATACTGCCATGGTGGATGTCCTTTTAGCGCTCTTTGCAATAATGGAGATATATTGTCCAAGGACTACTACTGTGAAGCTTTTAAGATGATTTTCCAACACGTAGCTGAAAGCAGTGCGGCGATCGAGACTTCCCAGGACCTCAAAAACAAGTTAAAGATAATATGCGGAGGTGGAGGGGGTAAAGGTACATATACTGTCCACTCCGATGGCCCATACACTGTCTACATCGACTACACTGATTATCAAGTTGTCGTGTGACTTCCCATCAGTGGGCTCACAATCCAGAAAATCTGAGGAGGAGAAGAATGGACAGACGAAAAGGGACAGAGAGGATTAGAGCAGAGCTTGATGGAATAAGAACTTTTCGTCAATTGAAAGAAAGATATCCAGCACTAGCTCAGGCAATGATAGAGAGGGAGAGGGAAAAAGGCCAGTACGCCGTCAACTACTCTGTTCAACACAGTGTTGGATTTCAGAAACCGATCGAAGGCCAAAGCTGGCCCTGCCCTGGCAGTGATCTTTGCTCAACTTGCTCTCTATCTAGGGAGATGGGAGGGCATTGTGGGGGGTGCGATGTCGAGTATTTTCATCGGTGTCAAAAACATCACTGCTATTCAAGTTGTGATACGTGTGGTGGTGGAAGACATTCCCCGGTCGCAGCCTGTTGTGGTCGGTCTCCTCGCCGTGAAAAATGGGATGAAGTGTTCGACATCGACGTACAACCATATGCTCCGCCACCAATATTAATAAACTGTCATCTTATTCCTGTGATTATTCCTCGAATTGTGAAGTATGGCATCCCCGATTCTTTCCCCGAAATTGATGCTTGGGCTGTGCCTGTTCATAAAGTTATGAACCTCAAGGGAGAATTTCGATCATCAGACATTAAGGATTTCCTCGGTTTACCAAAAGATCGAAAGCTGATACTCTCAACAAGTGCTCCCGATAACTATATGGAGATGCTGTGGAAGAAAGGTGAGTTTCTTGACTATCAAGGACATGGTATTGATTACTGGTTCCCGGCACATTTCTCAATTTATGATAACGACAGCAAGTATTATCAATTTGCTAATGCAAAGCGCCAACAGATTAACGCATTTCGTGCAAGAAGCCAGTTCGTATGGTTCCGTTTGGGGGAGCATATTCCTATTGAATTCTTAAACCCAATTCGAAATGCGCCTTCCGTGTTGATTTCTTGTCAACAGTTATATTCTCCATTCAACCGCAGAATACTGGAACAAGAAGCCCGAATCGCAGATGAATGGTTTCCCACATCTACATCGTTCTTTCTGATCAGGCACAAGAGCCTCCCTTCTTTCCAGGAAAATCGCGTCATTTATGAAATCAATACGCGTTGGCTAATGACTGGAGTGGTGGGGCGAGATATTGACAACAAACCAGTCAAGAGCATGTCGATTGGTGACATACTGGTTAGCAATCTCAGGGAAGTTATGAAAATATTGAGCACTCGATGTTAATCCGCACCCAACCTTCGTTCCACCTAACAACTGGTCTTTTATCTTGCTTGGCTCCTTTTTAAAGGCTTTTCAGGTCACCTCCAGAGCTTTTTTGGGCAGAAATAATGGAATAATGGGGATTAATGGGATCAGGTGAAATTGCCGATTAAAACCGGCAGGAGGTAGAAGGTGGAAGTCCTTTATTGTGAAGATTTAGCAGATCACACAAACCCCGAGGAAGTATTACATAAGAAATTATTTACCTGGTACGTTATTTGTTATACAAATATTATTCACAAAAGGTTTACTTTCTTCCCGGAACGGAGAATGTGTTTCTTCGGGAGGATACTGTATTCCTGTGGGAGGACAATGCGTTCCTGAGTAAGGATACTGTATTCCTGCGGGAGGATATTGTGTTCCTGCGGAAGAATGTTGCGTTCCTGGACAAGGATATTGTGTTCCTGCGGAAGGACGCCGCGTTCCTTGGCAAGGATATTGTATTCCTGGAGGAGGATATTGCATTTCTCAGTAAGGATATTGTATTCCTGCGGAAGGATACCGCATTCCTGTAGAAGGATACTTTGTTTCTTCAGAAGGATATACGTTTCTCACTGAGGATATTAAATTATTTACCTGGTACTTTATTTGCAGTCACCTGTTTTCCGATAGTATTTTAACTGGATTAAAATGTTGACAAAATACTAAAAAAACATTATGATATCAAGCGGAGGTCACTGATGAACCAGGTAGAAGTAAAACTGGAGGTACCGGACTTTTTAGTTAGTACAATCGATATAAGTAAAGATAAATTGGAAGGCTACATCCGTCAAACGCTGGCTGTCGAGCTTTATCGAGAAGGCAAGCTATCTCTTGGCAAGGCCAAAGAACTTGCAGGACTCGCAAACAAATGGGAAATGATTCAACTCCTTAATTCCAGGGGAGTTTCTTTGGACTATTCGGCTGAAGATGCGGCAGCCGACCTGGAAACATTGGATAAAATATTATCGTGAATCTTAAGAAGGAGATTAAAGCGGATTTGCTCCTTATCGATGACAAAGATGGACGTAAAGCTGCTAAATCCGTGGGGGTACCTATTACAGGAACTGTTGGTTTACTACTTCGCTATTACAGGGGCAGAAAAGATGATTTTAAATTGGCGTTAGATGAATTGATTGCAAAAGGATTCAGGCTAAGCAAAAAAGAATACAAAAAATTCTTGAATATGGCTGTATAAAAAAAGCAAACATATGCTGTTACCAGAACAGCCATGCCCCCAGCTCTACCAAAATTAAGTGACTTTTAATTTTAGTTGGGTTAAAATTAATTCATGATTAATAATAGTAGATATATCCAAAGGGAAATTGAACCCAAAATTTGCAAATACCTGTCATAAACTCGCCCGAAGGGCGCCTCTTTAACTCTCTTACCGCACGGGCAATCTGAAAAAACTTATGCCCTCCGTGCGGATCTACTAACCAATATTCAGGATGGACAGATAATAAGAAAGAACTAAAAAAGCGTTTAGGCTGTCCATCCTGAGCTTCTATAAGAACTCTTTTACCTCTGCCTCCGGCGGCCAAAAACCTTTTTGAAAAAAGGTTTCTGGACTTCCAAAAACTTTTCATACACGGTCAGCCTGTGTTACGCGGTTTATTTCATCGTGCCCCACAGGTTTGTCTACTGGATATAAAACATCCGCAAATCCATCACATTAGTGCGAGTAGGACCGGTTTTAATGTGCTGATCTATCTTTTGAAAGAAATGATAAGAATCATGACACTCCAAGTAATCATCCATATCCAGACCTAATTGCCGGACCTTTGACTTGGTTTCCCGGTCAATCCAGGCACCGGCCGCATCCGTGGGACCATCAAGCCCATCAGTTCCCAAACTGGCAAGGCAAAAGGGGTGAGTGATTTCTTTTAACTCTTTTAACATGTGCAGCACAAAAGCCTGGTTCCTTCCTCCCTTTCCTGTTTTTTTCCCCGGCGGCACTGCCAGTGTAACGGTTAATTCACCGCCGCTCAACAACAATACCGGCGGTTTAAACGGCGTTTTAGTGTAAATGATCTCTTTAACAATTGCCGCATAAATTTTGGCTGCCTCCGAAGCTTCTCCCTTGTCCCGGGAAGTGATAATATGCGCGTGGATTCCCATGCCTTGGGCACAAGACCGGGCCGCTTCCAACGCCACCCGGTTGTCCCCCAAAAGGAAATGAACGTTTTTACTCAAATCGATATCAACAGGAGAAGATGCCCGTTGAAAAAAATCCCTTACCGCAGGTGGTAATTTTTCAATAAGTTTGTACTTTTGAAGAACAGCAAAGGCTTGCGAAACCGGGGTAGAATCATAGATGGAAGGCCCTGAGCCAATGGCTCCCAGCGGTGAACCCACAATGTCCGAAAGAATCAAGGATACCAGACGGGCAGGGTACACAAGCCGCGCCAGTTTCCCTCCCTTTAACGCTGACATGTGCTTCCTGACACAATTGATCTCATTGATTTCAGCACCGCAAGCCAAAAGCAGCTTGTTGATCTCTATTTTATCTTCTAATTCAATCCCCGGGGCCGGCTGCACCATCAATGCAGACGCGCCGCCGGTAATCAAGAAAAAAACCAGGTCACGGTTTCTTACATTATTTTCAATGTAACGGGTGACCGCTTTTCCGGCATCAAGGCTTCTCTGATCCGGCAGGGGATGAGACCCGGCGTAAAATTTGACCCGGTCATGGCTAAAGGCATGATCTTCTAGGGAAACAATAACCCCACCATCAATCCTGCTGCCCAGCACATTGTCCAACCCCTCAAAAAGAAAAGGTGTCCCTTTACCAACCCCCACTACATGAACCTTATCAAATCGATCCAAATCAAACCTTCGGTCTT
>JABAOH010001146.1_pt1 | contig 10457 bp, 10 predicted proteins | sample 7062181 | NCBI WGS metagenome assembly JABAOH01 (sample SAMN14538630, study PRJNA623070) | marine sediment metagenome | biome: marine biome [ENVO:00000428]; feature: marine pelagic biome [ENVO:01000023]; material: deep marine sediment [ENVO:00002113]; isolation source: pool of 5 deep marine... | reverse complement strand
GTATGTTTGCAGTGTCCCCCTTCTTTCAGGCGACGCGAATCGTGGAACAACTATTTCACGTCTTCTAGTTAGTCTCGCAGACATTCTTCCAGCTTCCCCAAGTGCAGTTGCCCAATCATACATGGACGCGTTGACGACATCCATCTCCAGCAGCTCGGCCATGAGGCTCTGATACTCAAACAAGGCCATAAGCATCCCTTGACTGGCTTCAGGTTGATATTGCGTGTACGATGTCACGAATTCGCTTCTGGAAATCACTTCTGAAACAGCTGCCGGTATGTAATGAAGCCAGGCGCCGGCGCCTACAAAAACCGACATTTCCCGATAGGATCTGTTGTTGGCTAAGATTCTTGACACGAGATTGAAAGTCTCCAATTCTGAGAGAGGATCTCCCAAGTGCAGCTTCCCTTTAAGTCGGAATTTGGCAGGTACGTCCGAGTATAGATCTTGGATACTTTTGATTTTTAATTCATACAGCATGCTTTCCCAGTCAGCAGTCGCGGAATTGGCAATGAAGGGATGTGGAAAAACTGCGTGTTTCAAAGTCTAGCCCTCCGTAGATACACCTAAACGTTGTATTAGATAAAAAGCATTACACACTCACGACTATGGTAGTAGGTGCGCTCATGACCCGTGTTGCAAGAATTGGCCTTGCTGGTCAATGTCTCTACGCGCGGGCGGTGAAGGATTTGATCAAAAGGCCAGCAAATGCACGCGCGCATGGGGAAAACTATTTTCATGTGCAGCAACATTCTCTCGGTTGTGCAACAATTGTATGACCATATAGGTAGAGTCAATCAGAGCCGGCTCATCACGTTAGGAACAGTTGATGACATTGTAGCTCAAACTGGAACGAAGACTTTGGAGGAGGCGTTTATCGCGATGAGTGACGGTGTTGAGGAGAAGAGGCTTTTGGCGTGGAGAGGGCAGAGAAGTGCCGGTGCCTAAGTGGCTTGTGGTTGCCAAGAACGAGTATCGTATCCACACCAGCAGAATTCGAAAGATACGGCGATACTTTCCCTACTTGGTCACTGGAATATTAGCTGTTTATGTGGCTTTTATTGCGCCGAGCTTCGCCAGCCTATTCATTGACGATTTCCTCGCATTGATTCTTTCCTATGCGGCCGTAGCCACGGTTCAGATCATACTGTTCCTCATTTTCATTTATTTCATGATAATCCCAATCACCCAAACGTTGAGGGAAGTGCAGGCTGAACAACTCGAGATATTTCTCGCAGCCCCCATAAAACCGAGCGACGTTCTCCTGGGGGAATTCGTGGGCCAGATGCCGTTTTACGCCATTTTCGTAACGGTGATCGCGGGTTTCTTCACCGCTGCTCTAAATCCCTTAGGGCTCGATCTGGCGCAGATAGCAATAATAATCGCAATATTTGTCATCACGTTTCTATCTGCCTTCTGGATTGGCACTGTGATTGCGGCCCTACTGAGAACAAAATTTGGAAAAACAGCCCGCGGCCGAGATATTGGAAAGGCCCTCGCATTAATAATTGCTTTACCACTTGTTGCGTTAGTATACGGGTTTCAGTTCGGAGGCATCTTTGAGACTCTCCTTGACCCCGGGGCGGGTGGGACGGTGAGAGTCCTTCTAGGCCTGCTGCCGAGCTCTTGGGGAGCCGAGGTTATTGTCGACTTCGCTACGAACCCTGGAAACATCGGAGCCATCGGGTTCGAGACGTTAACCCGATTTGGAGGTCTTGCAGCCTTTTTCATTGCTGTGTTGTGGCTTGGCGCGAGGGCAGCCAACCGCGCTTACAGCCTAGAACCCACCACCTTCACAACTTCTATGGCGAAACCTGACGGTGCCTTCTATAAGACCGTGAAATATCTTGGAGGCGGCGAATCGTTCGGCACTCTTCTAGTATCGATATTCAAGGATTATGGGCGGAGGCTTGAAAACCTGTCGAAGATCGCCTACATTGTGGGTCTCATCGTTATGATGAACGTATTCATCGTTGTTCCGCAGCTTTCGGAAGAATCTGAATTAGGAGTGATCATGCCTCTGATGATGACTCAATTTATGTTTCCGATCCTTGCGGTGTTTGTGGCGGGCGAAGTGACACTTCGGGGGAAGGAAACCCTCTTTATTTACCGGAAAACACCGTTCGGTGTTGGAAGGTTTGTCCGGGCGAGGTTGCTCCAAGGCTGGCTCATTGTAGTGCCAGTCGCGGCGGTGGTCACCGCCTTGTCGGTGATCCTGAGCTCGAAAGCCACTTTCATTTCTTTGTTGGCCAATACGGGATTGGGAGTGCTGATCGCTGCAGCGGACTCGGCGTTTGTTCTTGGTCTTTTTCTCTTAATGCCAGCTTTCTCGGAAAAGTCGGTAAGGTTCATGTTGAACGTTTTGATAGTCATCTCAGTTTCAATTGGACTGTTCGTGGGCTCCTTGTTCGTTTTGATGAGGATATTCCCAGATTTGGAGCCGAATGTGGGCCTTTTGTACGTGCTGCTGGTGCAAACCACGCTAAGTTGGCTGGTGGGAATTGTGTTCCTATCCCTTGGTTCGAAAAATCTTGGCAGAATCGAATAGCAAACGGACAAAGAAATTTGGAAGGACTTTGAAGAAGGCTTTGATGTTTTTCATGCGCGTCCAACAGTCTCTATGCCCTTTCTTTTTCTGTCAGAAAGATGCACATGGCCATTTTGCTGTTAGGTGCTCGGAGATGCCAGAGTGTTGATTGCTCTTTTCAATATTTGTTCGATTTTTTTGATCACGTCTCTATCCAGTGACTGGGGGTGGTGTTCCGCCAAAATTGTCTTTGCTTGCTCTCGTGCAACTTCCGCTATGTTTTTGGCTCCTATTTCTTTCCATCGCGAACGAGCAGCTCTGTCTGAAAGTTTGGGATGATAGTGTTCCAGCCGGAAATGCTTCAGGGTGTGCCTCTGTTGCAGGAAATTGGATGCTTCACGAGCTACTTTCGCAATCACGTCTGTTGCCAGTTTTTCTTCGTCCACTTCGATGCCTTTAACCGCTCTGAAAATCATTCCAAAAATCTCATCGTCAATAACGAGTTGTTCATAACTCACTGTGATGCCGCCTTCAATAGACCCGGCTCCTGACAGAATGTTCGCTCCAGCTAGAGCTGGTATGATCCCGTTTATCCCCTTCTCAAATGCCGCCTGTTCATCCAGTGTTTTGGAGCTTGTATCAAGTCCATATACGTCGGATGGAAAACCATAATACTTGGCGAGTTGAACGCACCCTGCTGATAACAAGCCAACTTCGACGCCGGAGCTGGTCATTCCAGAGAGCATGTCGATGGGAAAGACGCGGGGACAATACATGAACGGCGTTCCCGCATTCACCAGCTGAATCATTACCAACCCCGCTATTGTCTCCGCATTCTGCTGAACTAAGCTTCCTGCTAATGTTACTGGACTGGTCGCACCTGCCATAGGGCAAGGTAACACAGCTATTGGTAAACCCAACTTGGCCCCTTGAACCACAATTCTTACGACATCGCCAGAAAATTTCAGGGGGCTCGTCGGGGAGAAGCTACACGTAATGACGGGGCGCTTTCTCAACTCCTCTTCCCCGCCGACTACTGCCTCAGCCAGCTCCATCATATAAGGGAAACCTTTGTCCGTAAGCGGGGTTGCATCCAAATTTTTGCTTGTATTCTTGAGTTGCTCCGCCATGCAGTACACGTCACGAACTTGTTCTGGAACATCACAGGGCAAAGCGATCATGGTACAGGTATGAATGTTAGGCAGCGCATCTATCATCCGAGTTAGATCAACAACGTCCTTTCGATTGGAGGGCCGCACCTCTCCAGAGTCCAGGTCAACTACAGTCGCGGCTCCGCCAACTGCATGACCATATATCTTCCTGTCACCAAGCTCTACGTCATATCTGGGATCAAGGGCATAGAGCGTCACCCGTTTGGGTACCTTTTTGACGCATTCCATTACTAGGCTCGGGGAAAATTTCACGATTTTCCGGTCAAAATCAACATCTACGCCAGAGCCGGCCAAGAACTTCAAAAAACTATCTTCATAAACCAGAATGCCTACGTCCTCTAGAATATTCAAAGTTGCAGAGTGAATCTGCTCGATTTGGTCGCGAGTTAGAAATTCCAACATCATTTTCACCTCATACTTGAGCGGGACTCGCTGCCAACTTACATGCATGCATGCAAGAGCTTGGTTTGGCTTTATTCGACAACCAGTCTAAACCCCACTTTTTTTGTGCCCGCGAGTCCTGATCTTTAGGCTCTCTTGAACTTTGTTATCTTCATGTCTTTTGCGAAGGCTTCTCCCCAGATATGGTTGAGAGGCTTCGCTTTAGCTACGTCTACGACCTCGTCGAAAGCTTCATCCTTCACCTCGGCTTCCAGTACTTCGCCTATTATCCAGACATTCCTCTCGGAGAGTGATACGTAACTGGTCATTTTGCATTCCAGCCAACCGTAGGCTTCTTGGATTCGGGGCGGCTTAATATGATTGGCCTTGACCTCTGTTAATCCGCATTCTTCAATCTCACTAACCTCATAGGGGAAGTCTTTTTCCATTATCTCCATTAGGGGGCCGAAGTCCTCTCCGACCATGTTNNATGTTTCGCCATGTGTCATGGTTCACGTTTGAGCAGAAACCGAAGAGCGGCTTAGGTTTGGTAGCCATCGGTGAGTTCCAGCTGAAAGGTGCAGCATTGGAGACTCCACGCGGTGAGATTGTAGATATAACAACCGTCGGTCGAACCAGCAGCTTGTAGAAGTCCTTAGATTCAAGCTTCATCAATACCACCATTTGCATTTCATATGTTTTCTGAAGCTTTAGAGTTTTTTCTAAAAAGTTGTTTCACGTGCATACAATATACTGCATCCCCGACTGGACTTGAACCTCATTCGCAATGCGCACGCGTTTCAACATTGTTTCTTGTAGCTTGAAAGGAGCGTGAAAACAGTTTAGACTCGCGAAACGTCATAATACTTGTGTTTTTGTGAAAAATTATTTTATAACACTTCACTATGGGTGTTGGCGTTTTGCGAAAAATAGAAATGCAAAAAGCAGAGTACATGCTAGTGGAGGGTGATAGATGTCCATATATGTTCTTCTTTCAACTCTGACTGATGAGGGAAGAAAAACTGTGAAGGAAAGGCCGGAGAGAATTAAAGAAGTTAACAGGGAAATTGAGGCTTTAGGAGTGAAAGTTTTGTCGCAGTATGTTGTGCTTGGGCCTTACGATTTCGTTAACATCGTCGAAGCAGCCGATAACAAGACCATTGCCCACATGTCGCTTGAGCTAGGTTCTAGAGGAACCGTTCAAATCATGAGCTTAGCAGCGATTCCAATCGATGAATTCATTGAAAGCTTGAAAAGGAGATAGAGTGACAGATTGACCTCTTCCAAGCATGGAGCTCTTTCCCTCACATGAGTCTTCAAACTACGAGGAAAGACAGCTTCAAATAGGAAGGGTAAGACCGACCAGTTCTCCGAACAAAAGATAGCTTGATATTACGTAGCCTAATATGGCACCGCTGCAAAGATATGGCAGTCCGGCTTGTGGTTTTCCTTTCATGACGCGTGTCAATAGCACGGAAAAACCGAAGAGGGTGCCAAGCATCACTGACAGGGCTATCAGGAGCCCATTACTAGCAATATTGTGAAAGGTGGATGTGACTAGGAATCCTGGAATTACAACGTCTCCCAATCCTAAAAACAACGCGTGTCGCTCCTCGTCCTCTTTCAATCGTTCTTTCAAACTTCTTGTTTCTTTGATTAGAGAGTACTTTCTGATTTTCGGTATAACTAATATGATGGGCAATTTAAGATCTAAAACAGTGTCTGCGAGATCGATCATGTGTTTGGTTCGGTACACCGATATGGCATCGTATATTGCCAAACCAACGAGCAATATGACCACTAGAAAGATGCTTAATGAAATGCCCAACATTCCAATAGCGCCCACTCCCACTACGATGCCGCATATATCTATTACGTACCATTCCGGATACTTGACAACCGCTATGACCAGGACCGCTGCAGCTGCTATTGAGATAACCAATGACCACACTGCTGAGACTATAAAGGACAGTAAGGGATAGAAAACAAAATAGGCAGTGTATGCGGTTGCTCCTAAGACTATGCCTTGGATTAGTTGTTTTTTCCAGAATTTTGCAATTAACAATATTATCGCTGTAAAAACGAACAAGGTCACAAAGAAATATATTAGGTTCACGGGATCATTTGGGTTTTCAAACACAATCATGTCAGCGGCTTCAAACGGTCTTATTACCAACAGCGCCAGACTATAGATGAAGACAAATATACCGCCCATTGGAAAAAAAGGAAGAAAATCTCTCTTTTGTCGTTTCTTTTCGTCGTTCATTGTTTTTCACGGGTAAAGTTTGCACATTTATATGGTTCGATAGGCGCGCATGTGAGATTATGCTCGAAGAAAACCTTTGAGGGCGTTCTTCACTGACTTGAGAAATGTGTGCTTGATTTTCTCAGGTTCCTCGAGGCCTTCAAGCTGAGCAATTCTGAAGTAAGCAGGGGGATGTGGATCAAACTGAAGCCATTCAGATCTGCGGTAACCTCCGAATCTGGGTTCCCGTTTATAGAGGGGAAAAAGTCTTTTGAACGCGATCTTTCTCAAGGCTTCTGCCATCACCTTTGGTTGACCGATCATTTTGGCGGAGTCCAAGTCAGCTCTACTTTCTAAGAACTTTCCGAAGAAGTAGATAAGCCCTATTGCCACTATGAAATACAGCCAGAAGAATATGAAGCCAAATCGCAACAGAAATGGCAAGAACACGTAGAAGCGCAACATAAACTCTGCGCTAGCTAGGGAGGACATAACCAACGGATCATGTGCATTTAAATGACTCATTTCATGACCGATCACGCTGAGCAACTCGTCTTCCTCAAGTTGCGTCATGATCCCCGTTGTCACCATTACGGTTCCCAGCCTGGGGCTTGGCCCCGCGGCTGCAGCGTTTGGAATGATCGTGTTGGATACCACAACCTTAGGCATAGAAAGACCAAAATTGTTGGCTGCTTTCTTTACAATCTGGAAGAGATTTACTTTCTTGACGGTGAAATCTTCCGGTTGGCAATCTATGCCGTAGTTTGCGAAGACATTGCCAGCTGTTTCGCATTTGATGGGTTTGTCAACGGCGATGGTAGCCTCATATATTTCTTTTCGTATTTCGGGGATTTTTTTGGCGTGTTTTTCCCGAAACTCTTCGAACTTGTCAGGTGAAAAATTGTATTGTAGGAGATGTATCTCAGGTTTGTCCTCAGTGATTTTCCAGTTGCTAAATCTGGCTATCAGCTTCCCAGAAAAGAGTGCCAACACAAACGAGACACCGACAAAGATGAGGGGTGCGTACACGCCGAATATCGAGAAAAATAGAAAGGTGAGGGCTATCAAAGCGATGTAAAGGGGTAGCATGGATTCGGTGAAGATTCTTCCAAGCATCCCTCTCCTTTCTTTTCTGGGAACTATTTTTTCCCCTGGCATAAAAGCAAAGTATAAGGTAGTTTTGCGAATTTCTTCTTCAAACAGTTGGACCGTGAGAAACAGGTCCTCGTAGAGTTGGTCCAAGAGAGATTTGGAAATACCTGCGTCGCTGAGTTTCATGTTTACTGTTATCGGAATAGTGGCATCCACCGTGACGTCCACATACTGATCTGTGTTAGGAACCAACACTCTGTATGAAAGATAGTTTCTCCCGCCTTCAGTAACGACGCTGATGTTCCGGAAGGTTCTATATTTTTCATGTCGAAGCAAGTAGTGGCGCCTTAAATATTCTGGTAGAAACCTCAAGTTTCCAGAGGAAAGTTCTGTGTCAATCACGTACCTAGACTCGGTTTCTCCAGAGCTTGTTTCCTGCAAATCAACCACTCTTAGAATAATGTATTATGTGAAGAATTTTAAGTTTTGACTTTTATGTCAAATTAAATCGAGACCTTTTCGGTGGATAAATGCATGCAGCACCCGAAAAACAAGAATTCCTAGAAAACATGCGCGCGCAAGCTGAGATTCTATCAGCCAAACCGTGTCCTCAAGCTTTGTTCATACAGAAACGATTTCTTGCATTGCGCGCGCCATAGACTTATATCTCGGGTTTTAAGAGTAATAGACACAAACGTTGGAGAGATTGTGAGATGTGTGAATCCAGCAAGACATCATACGAGTGTTGTGGTAAAACGTTTGCGACAAAGGCAGAACTAGAAGCCCATAAAGAAAAGATGCACAAGACAGGCTGTTGCTCCTAGCCTAACCAAAGGATCTCAAAGACAAATAATCTCCTCTCTTTTTGTACCTGCCTCTCAGAACCTTTTGACGCGCGCGCATGAGGTTGCATAAATGAGTGTAAGTACGAAAGTTGTTGAGGGAATCTATTATCTGAACCTTCCACTGTGGGGAACATATACGGGTTCAACAATAATAGCGTCTAGCAAGTTGGCATTAATTGACACAGGCATGCCAGATCACCCAGAGAAGTATATATTTCCATTTCTAAGGAGTATAGATAGAGATCCTGAAGAAATTTCTCTCATAATTAACACACACACCCATGGCGATCATGTGGGTGGAAACCTTGAGATTAAGAAGGTTTCAGGTGCAGAGATAGCTGCTCATGAACTTGCCGTGGGAAAGATACCGGGAGCGGTCGATAAGCCCCTAAAAGATGGTGAAATATTGGAAGTTGGCGAGTTCAAATTCGAGGTTGTCCACGCACCAGGGCATTCTCCCGACTCCACATGCTTCTTAGAATTAGATCACAAGATATTGATAAGCGGTGACGCTATACAGGGAAACGGAGACATAGAACAGGGACTAGCTCTTATTACGGACATCGACGCCTACAGAAACTCCATTAAAAAGCTCATTGGATTGAATTTCCAATGTTTAGTCCTCGGTCACGCATACAACGCAAAAAATGAGATTCTATTCGGGAAGGACGCAAGGGATTTCGTTGTTGAAAGCCTAGAATACAGTGAACGATATGAAGAAGAGATAATTAGGATGCTTAGGGCCACAGAAAAACCTCTTTCCCGGACTGAGATGCACAGAAGACTTCTTAAAACCTTAGCACTTCCAAGCACTAATGAACTAGTAGAATTCTATCTAAGATTCTTAAGCGTTTTCTCGCGCCCTACTATAGACGCCTACGTGGAAAGGCTACCAGCGGAACTAAAGAGTAAAGTCAAAGACTCAAAATGGGAAGATGTAGGTACGCTTTCCGCTCCATGGATTGAAATTGAGTGAATAATCGGCCCAAATTATGCATGCATGCGCTCGCGGCGAGAATCTTTATCGTTTCTCGCGTGCAGCAGTATTGTCAAAGTAGACAAGGAAGAAGATTAGCGCGTGTGCCCACCATGCAAAGGTGACCGCTGCTTCTTTAACAATCAAAGTCAGCATGACGCCTATAGTCAGGAAGGTCAAGACCAAAGCGAGGTCACTTCCAGTTGTCGTCTCCATTTAGAAGGCCGCCACAACATTTTGTAGTAGTTCTAGCTTAAAGCTCTTAACTACCTAGGCGCGCGCATGCATGCATTGAAGCATCCTTAATTTACACCGAGTTACTCTTTTGCCACCAAAACGGAGCAATTAGCATGCCTGATTACTCCGTTGCTGACACTTCCCAGGAGTAGTTTTTTTATTGCACTTTGGCCTCTGGCACCCATGATAACCAAATCAAAGCCACCTTGTATGATAGTTTCTAATATCGTGTTAACAATGTGACCTTCCTTGAGTAATATCTCCACAGGAACTCCCTCAGAGGCCACTTTCCTTTTGCTGTTCGCCAGCAGGTCAGTACAGACTTTTGGGATTTCCTCACTGATTTTAGCAGCACCATGCGCACCCTTTCGTGCTCGCATTTTCCCTGTAATTCCAGCTCTACGATATTCATCATGCGCAGGAAAAACATGAAGTAAAAACAGCTGGCTACTGAACTTCTTCGCGACTTCAATTGCAACATTCAACGAATTTTCTGCAAACTTGGAACAATCTAACGGCACAAGTATCTTGTCAAACATAGGAATCCATCTTCCAAGCGAATCTCATAAATGAACTACTAAAAATTGAAAAAAATAAGTTTTACCTCAAGCATGCCTATAAAACGTTTTCAGAAAACAAACATTTGCATGCATGCATGCAAAGAAAGAAGGAAATGGCTAAGAAAAAGATACAGTGACCTTCGGGCTCGTCAGCTCGAACGTGGAAAAAAGTTGAGCGCAAAAATCGAAGAAATTCTCAAAGAGAAATGGTGGAGTTCTTAAGAGCACGTGCGCGCTTAATGAATGCATAGATGGTTGTTGCAACTGCTATAACTAGGGTTGCTACGGCCAAACCAATGCCTAGAGCCAACAGACCCAACTCATCACCATGGGTTGGGCGGCCAGCAACCTTAACCAACCAAAAATCCCCGCCACCCACTCCGAAAGGAGATCTGTCGCCAGCTATCGCGTATCCTCCGTCA
>JABAOH010002370.1_pt5 | contig 10458 bp, 10 predicted proteins | sample 7062181 | NCBI WGS metagenome assembly JABAOH01 (sample SAMN14538630, study PRJNA623070) | marine sediment metagenome | biome: marine biome [ENVO:00000428]; feature: marine pelagic biome [ENVO:01000023]; material: deep marine sediment [ENVO:00002113]; isolation source: pool of 5 deep marine... | reverse complement strand
TAAACTGTCTTCGTCAGAGTTCCGGGCCCTTCTCTTTCTTCTCTTCTACGCTACTGATTTCTTCTCGCTCTATCTCAAGAGGGCTCTCGAGGGGGATTGGTGGCGGCGTCGTCGCCATGGTATACCCTATCCAGAGTATTATCAAGAGCATGGCGTAAACAGCCAAGATCACAGGAAGCCTGTAGGCCCATTCACTGATCTGGGGCGTGATCCAAGAAGCGATCGGCCCGAGGAACGGGGCGAAAGCCCAGACGAAGTAGCCCACCATGAAAATGATACTGAATATGACAATCAGAGATCCGAGGGTCTTGTCTTCCATATGTGGCGCCTCACCAGTATTAAATTATGAAATGTTATTAGAATTTTCCCTATTTTAACGAAGAGTCACAACTCTCTGCTTAGTTGTTGTGAAAAACTCCTAGACCCATATCTGCTCCCGACGGATGAGTATCCCCCGCTTCAAGGACTCAAATTCTGAGAGGGTTATCTCTCCGACTTTGTACTGGGCCTCCAGGGTATCGAGTTCCTCCATCAACTCCTTTTCCCTCTCCTTCTTGTCGCCCAGGACGCTTTCGAGCATGGCGACGAAGGACCGGAGGTCTTCCCTGATTTTCCCCCCAATTTCAGCACTGATCTCCTTTTTTTGAACGAGGTCGTCCAGCGATTCTATGCAACTTCTGGCCATCTTGTCAAGTTCGAAGGCCTGCCTCGGGAGCACGCTCCCCATGAAGTTATCGAGAAGCAAGAGTTTGGTCTCGAGCTCGTAAGTCTCCGAGCTTAAACTGTTTATCCCCTCCGCCATCTCCGGCGTCTTCATTACAAGCTCGCTCTCGGGGATCTGGCCAACGGCGACCCTAACCCTCAGCTCCTCGTGCTCCCTCTTAATGCTATCCAGCTCCGATTTCTTCTCATCGTACTTTTCCCTGTATTCGGACGCCTTCTCTTGTCTTAAACTGTCCAACTTCCCAAACTCTTCGGCGTACTCCTCGTAGACCTTGGTAAAGACCTCTCCTGAGACCCTGTCTTCTGCAAGAAGGCCGCACAGCCTCACCTTCCAAGTTTGGTGCTTCCTCAGCTCTTCCAAGAGTTGGACAGTCTCAGGGTCTAACTCCTCATCCCTCGAGGGAGTCTGGGCCTGCGATTCCGATATATATCCCGGGATTTTAAAGTATGAATCATCGCGAGCCTCTTCACCATGCATGGGCGGAGTTAATTCGATCTTAGAGTCGAGGGGTTTTCCTATGGGGGTTTCGATTTTTTTGGTCTTCTCATCGGAGAGGGCTGTGCCACAGTAGATGCAGTACATCGTCTTTGGAACTTCTCTTCCACATCTCCTGCACACAACATACTCTTCCTGCATCATTTAACCCTCCCGACTAATCTGTTTGAAAAGAGGACTTCTGTAACATAACAATTTCGGGAACGGTAGGGGCTCAACTATCTTAAGGCGTAACAGAAAAAAAATTCTTTTAGGAATATTTTATGTAAATATTGCCGTTTTCACCCTCTCATAGGGTAAGGAATGTTTTTAAATAGAGTTCTTAATCTTCATCTAGATTCCCTAGGGGAATAATGGACAGTGTATAGTTGAGTAACATGGAAAACATCATCGTGAGGGCCCTAAGACAGGTGGCCCTAGATGAACAGACCATGGAAATATGTGAGAGGAAGGGTCTGGGCCACCCAGACTCCATCTGCGACGCTGTCATGAATCAGGCTTCCATCGAGCTCTCGAAGGAGTACCTTAACAGGTTCGGCACAATACTCCACCATAACTTGGACAAGGGGCTCATCTCAGCCGGTAGATCCGAGGTCTCCTTTGGAGGGGGCAAGATCACAAGCCCCATTCTGATCGTGTATGGAGACAGAGCGACCTACGACGTCGGGGATGAGCATGTGGCAGTCGACAAGGTCGTCGTCCGCAGCACCAAGGAATGGCTGAGGCGAAACCTACGTTTCCTTGACCCAGAGGAACACATGAAGTACCAGGTCGAGATAAAGCCAGGCGCTGCATCGCTTCAGGACATCTTCGAGAGGAAGGGGAAGTACCTGGGCGCCAACGACACGTCAGCCGCCGTTGGCTACGCGCCCCTGAGCCGGACCGAGCGGCTAATCCTGGACCTAGAGAGACACCTGAACTCTCCTGGCTTCAAGAAGGAGTACCCGGAGGCAGGGGAGGATGTTAAGATAATGGGCTTCAGGAACGGGAACAAGGCGAGGCTCACGATAGCTATGGCCTTCGTCGACCGTTTTATTTCTGACGAGGCCGACTACTTCAAAAAAAAATCCGAGATCGGGGACGATATCGAAAGGTTCGTCACGTCTAACTATAACTTCGACGAGGTGAAGTTTGGCCTAAACGTCCTCGATGCGAAGGGGAGGGGGATCGACGGCCTGTACCTTACGGTCCTCGGTACATCCGCAGACGCTGGCGATTCAGGGCAGGTGGGGAGGGGGAACAACGTCGTCGGTGTAATCCCCCTCAACAGGCCCATGTCGTCAGAGGCGGCGGCGGGGAAGAACCCGGTGAGCCATGTGGGGAAGATCTACAATCTCCTGAGCTATAGGATCGCCGACCAGGTACACACAAAGGTGAACGGAATCAAGGAGACTTACATCTGGCTTGTAAGCAACATAGGGCAACCCATCAACAAACCCTCCGTCTGCTCGGCTCAGGTTATCCTAGAGGACGGAGTAGGCATAAAGGAGGTCACTCCCGGGATCAAGGAAGCCATCGCCCACGAGTTCGCCCACCTCAACGAGTTCTGCATGGACCTGGCCCTCGGGAAGATAAACATCTGCTAAAGGGTGATGGATGCTAAGGACCTACGATGTCGGAAGCCTCCCACTGAGGGTTGAGGAGGCCACCATCCGCGAGGGGGCGAGGAAGTCTCAGACGGTTCTTTCGTTAGTAGGAATCTCGGATGAGGCCTCAAGGCTCTTCGAGTCCGAGGTAGTTGAAGCTTTCATAGACAAGCTGAGGGCCGGGATGGACGTCCCGAACTACCCCCAGTTCCGGGACATGAACGAGATGTTCTTCGAACTCATACGGGGGATCGAGAAAGGAGAAGGCGGATACGTGGCCCTCAGAACCCCGTCGGCGAAGCCGGATTCAACGATACCCGAAGTCGATGCTCTTAGGAAGAACGCCTCCAGAATCAGAGACGAGGTCGGGGTCGAAAGGGTCAGAGTAAAGGCTTGCGTTACTGGCCCCTACACACTAGCGTCCTTCTTCCAGGCTAAGACACCGAAGCTTTTCGAGGACCTTGGGAGCGCCCTCTCCGACATCGTCTCCGGCACGTTGTTCAACACAAGTCATAGCGAGGTTACCCTTCTGTGCATCGACGAGCCAGTCATAGGCTTCTTAAACGACCCCCTCCTTGACTACGGCTCTGAAGGAAGGGAAGCGCTCCGAAAGGCTTGGGACAACATCTTTCGCGTCGCAGCCACCAAGGGCGTGGAGACGAGTATGCATCTGCACGACACTTCAGACGACCTCTTCTGGGACGTTGAGCACCTAGACATAGTCGAGTCCCACGTTGAGGACCCCCTCTATTCCCAGGAGACAACAAAGAGGCGCCTCGAGGAGACAGACAAGCGCCTCAAGGCCAGCATTGCGATAACCTTGTTTGATAGGCTGATAGAGGTCCACCTGAGGAAACTTGGTCGGAAGGAGGACATACAACAAGATATCGGTGAAGTCTGGGAAGACATTAGGCGCGGGAGGGTTGAACCCCTCATATTCTTGGACAGGCCTGGGCTACTTAAGAAGAGGCTGGGGAGCGTTGTCGAGCGATTCGGGTCGGAGCGGGTGCCATACGCTGGCCCTGAGTGTGGCCTCGGCAGCTGGCCGACCTACGACGCCGCCATGGAATGCCTCAGCAGAGTCTCTGAGGTGGTCAAGGCTTATAACAAGGAGAACTGATAGAGCACTCAGAAAAGCCTAGATGCGGCCTCGTAGAAACCATTTCTGTTGGGATTCTCGACCAACAATCGCTGCCCCATTGAGTTCCTCGCTCGCGTTTATGACCGTCACGCCGAACCTAGTGTACATAGCCCTTCCGCGAGCCGTACTCACAGATCAGGTTCAGGATGCACCTTTGACACCTTGGGTTTCTAGATCTACAGCACTCTTTTCCGAGTCTCACGAACGAGGAGTCTACGAACCGATAACTCTCGAAAGGGACGAGTCCTTCTAAGACCTCCTTCACCTCCTCAGGGCTCGCCTTCTCATCAGTCATGCCCAGCCTCTTAGTCACTCTCTCGACGTGTACATCTACTGCGATGGTCGGTCGGTCGAACGCGTGGCTGAGGACTACGTCTGCTGTCTTGGGCCCGACTCCCGGGAGGCTCATGAGTATAGCCCTGTCTTTAGGGACAGTTCCCCCGTAATCCTCTTCCAAGGCTTGGCAGATGGACATGATTTTTTCGGCTTTCTGGTTGTAGAACCCTGAACAACGGATCATTCTCTTCAACTTTTCAGGGTGGAGCATCAACACTTCCTTAGGGGTGCTCGCGGTCTCGAAGAGGTTTCTAGCCGCCCGACCTGCGTTCTCGTCCCTCGTCCTATGGGATAACACGCACCCTATTAGGGTCCGGAACGGATCCCTTTTGCTATAGAGCGCCCTCGCGCCTCGCCCATAGTGTTCCTCGAGCAGTTCGATGATCCTCCGCATCCTCCGCCGCTTCGAGCTCAACTCTCTTGCAGACCCCTCAACCTATTCTTCTTCACCATGCTGAATCTCTCAGCGAGGTAAGCTCGAAGGGTCTTCCCTCCTTTCTTGGCCAGCCTCCTCAAGGCCTTAAGCACGCCTGTAGAGTATTGAACGGCCCTCTTTCGCCTGGACGCGATCTCAAAGGGTAATCCGAGCCTCTCCGCCAGGGCCCTGAGGACCAGTTTTCTCGGGTCTCCCGGATCTGAGGGCAGTTTCAGCTCCGGTGGAATGGAGAGGCCAAGCTCCACGACCTCTATGTCGGCGAAGGGCAGCCTCAGCTCCATGCCAGCGTCCGAGCAGATCTTGTGATCCCTGCCATAATTCACCTCGTAGGAGGCAACAACATCATTAAACATGGTTCCCATCACTGATCTCCCTGACTCAACATACTCCCTCACGTGCCTGTAGTAGCCACCGAAGAGCTCGTCGCTCCCGCTACCGGAGAAGAAAACCCTGTTACCCAACTCGACGGAGCTCCTGACGGCCCAATGGAGCGGCAGGGCTACGCCTACCTTCATCGGGTCAGGCTCCTCTACGCTCCAAAGGACATTGTCCAAACCCTCTTCTACGTCCTCAACCGTGAATGACTTGAGCCTGATCGAGAGGCCTAGGTCTTCTGCGGACTGCTCCGCCTCGTCGAAATCTCTTGAATTCTCCATGCCAACGCATATGAGGTCGATCCCCACCCCCGCTTCATCGAGGTAGTACGCCAAGAGACTGCTATCTATACCCCCAGAGAAGCCGAGGGATGCTTTAGACAACCCCCTGCATCTTGCAATCACGGCCTTGGAGAGTGTCCGATTTAATTCTGTTACAGCTTCCGCCATCGTCATTTTTATGACTTCAGGTTGGCGGATGATCCGAACCGGGGTTGTGGAAACCCCTCCAGTTGTGATCTTGGTAAAGTGTCCGGGAGGAATGGGCGTGGCTTCAAGACCGGTGGCCCAGAGCATCTTCCTGTTCGATGCTACCCCGACCAACTTCGGGCTATCTGCAAAGTATAAAGGGAAGACGCCAACTGGATCCCTCCCACAAAGGATGCTGTCTCCAAAAATCGATGCGACGGCATAGCTACCGTCCACCTGCTCAATGAGCCTCTGAATGCCCTGACTTGGATTGACTCCCATCAGATCCGTTGCGGTCAAAACATCTGACGGACCAGGTCTGTCCCAGATTCTCCCTTCGAATGCCATCGCGTACCCATGTTGTTCTAAGGGTTGGGGTAGGTCATCGGGCTGTATCTTAGTGAGCTTATATCCCAACATGGGGTTTCCCTCTCCCTCCAAGGTGCTAGTCGAATATGCGATCGCGACGCCGTCGCTTGACGCCAGGCCGTAGGCGTCTCCTTTTATCAGGGAGGAGGCCTCTAGCATCCTCAGAATTATCTTAGATACATCTTCGTCGGTCTTGCTGAGGAGAGCAGCTATGTGCCCCATCCCTAAGTAATTACGGCTGGTTCTAATTAGGGATTATCGGAGGAATGTCAGGACTTTTGTTTCGCTTAGTACTTCTTGGCCGCGTCTAGGATGGAGTCGACCACGTCCTCGTCCAAGCGCGCTCCGTGAAGGTAACTACCCTTCCTGGGATCATCTGCGAGATCCGACTCTTTTATGGGGTATGGGTTCGGGAACCTGTCCAATGTCTTGAAGGTGAGTGCGCACCTCCAGTTGTTCTCTCTGCAGTAGGCCTCCTCCTCGGGCGGGAGCTCCCATAGCATTTCGACCTTGCCCACGACGCCGTAACCGATGAAGGAGTCGCCGGCCTCTGTCTTCTTCGCCAGGAGAATTGGGGTCCCCCTCCTCCAACCTCTCATCACGCCTGAGTAGTACTTCTTCAGCTCGAAGACCTGGTCCAGCCATTCATCCGTGCTTATCCTCAGGATGTACCCATAATTCTGCTCCTCAGACATTTCGATACTGTTTATGTTTGAACAATATATAAAACTAAAGGGTCCCTCAATCGGTCTGGGCCTTCCGCTCTTCTTCTAGCTCCTCCTCTATGAACTCCGTCAATGCCCTCTGCTCGGTGGTCACGGCCTCAAGCCGCCTCCACTCATCCTCGTCCACGACCCCGCCAACCTGCTCCTTGATGGCCTTGGCTAATCTCGGACCGATCAAGGGGATCTCCACCAGCTTGTTTAGTGGCGCCCTCTTCAGGCTGGCCACCGTCGGGAAGCCGGAGTTGTAGAGCACGCGGGCCCTGACCCTGCCGATGCCCCGGAGCCTGACTAGGGGCAGGAGCTTCTCGGTGACCCCGTACCTCACCCTGTCCCTTATCCGCCTCAGGTGGCTCCGGTGTTCGGCGACGCCGAGGACCTCCGCGAGCTCGTATGTGGAGTACAGGAGCCAGTCGGCGTTTGTGACGGCGCTGTACCTGTCGCCCGGGGCGACGGAGTACCTTTCGAGGAGGTCGCCCTCCGATACCTCATTTATCCAGGCCTCAAGCACCATCGCCGTCTTCACCTCGCCGAGGAGCTGCTCGTAGTCTATGTAGTCTACATCGTCGGAGACCCTGCAGGCGAGCTCGTCCCTGTGCTCCTCGAAGTGGGACTCTATGAGCCCGGCGTCCCCTCTCCTGGGCCTCAGGATGGGCCGCATGTCCGGAGTGTGGCAGATGAGGTGGAGCCACGTGAAGTCCGTTATCTCAGGGGCGCCCCGCCTGAGGCCATCCCTTATGACTACTGCTGTGAAGGGGTCGACGTAGAGCTCAGACACCCTCCGTCCAAAGTCGGTGGCGTAGACATAGTCCCCCTTGTACTGGATCATGTCCTCCCGACGGAGGTAGCTTAGGACACCGCCTAGAATGAGCTTGATGTTCCCTATTGGGTAGTGGTACGCATAGAAAGTCTGACCGAAAAAGTCGGCTATCCCCTGCTCTGTGTGTGCATAGTCGGAGGCGATCGCTGCTAGCGTGTGACCCCTTAGAGCGGCCTCCTGGGCGAGCCTGCTGTAGAGGCGCTCGGGCTGGGCGGCGACATAGTTCTCCATGAGTGCATCCTGCTCGTCCGAGGAAGATGCGATGAGCACCGCCTCGCCGTACTCGTCGTACTGGGGCCTCCCGGCCCTTCCGCTCATCTGTTTGTACTCCAGGACGGAGATTGGGTACATCCCATACCCTGGGGTGAACCTCCTATAGCTGCCGATGACCGCCGTCCTAGCCGGTAGGTTGACTCCGGCAGCTAACGTGGGCGTTGCCGAGAGGACCTTGATCTTCCCCATCCTGAAGGCGGCCTCAACGATGCGCCTATGATCCGTACTGAGCCCCGCGTGGTGGAATGCGGCTCCCCTGGCCAAGGCGGATGCGAGCTCGTCCGTCAGGCGAGTTTTCTCGCCCCGGAGGATGACATCGGCTGAGGCCTTCTCAAGCTCGGCTTGCTCCCTTTTACCAAGGGTACCCGCTAGGGCGTTTGCCGCCTCCCTAGCGACGCTCTGAGATCGCCTCCTGCTCTCCACGAAGATGAGGGACTGGCCGCCGTCGAGGGCCGAGTTCAGGGCGATGTTGATGGCGTCCATGTTGTGCAGTGGCTTCAGGCGCTTCATAGTACCGTCGTTGAATATTATCCTGTCCTTGAAGGCGACTCCTTCCCTTAGCGGGACCGGCCTCCAGTCGGTCTTCACCCAGTCGGCCTTCAGCCACTCGGCCACCTCGTCCGCGTTCCTGATGGTGGCACTCAACGCTAGAATCTGCAGGTCTGGCCTGAGCTGCCTGAGCCGGGCTATTGCGACCTCGAGTGTGGGCCCCCTGTCACCTCCTATCAGGTGGATCTCGTCGGCCACGACGAGGGTGACGTTCTCCATCCATGGGGACCTGTGGCGGAGCAGCGAGTCGCACTTCTCGTTAGTGGTGATCACGATGTCGTAGTCGGCCAGCCAGGTAGTCCGGCTGTCGAGATCGCCGGTGCTCACGCCGACCCTGACCCTACCCCCATCCCTCTTCTCGATCCTCGAGTAGACCTGGAACTCCTCGTACTTCTCCCATGCCAGGGCCCTAAGGGGCGTCATGTACAGGACCTTGCCGCCCCTCTCGACCATGTGCTTCACGGCGCAGAGCTCGGCGATGAGGGTCTTGCCACTGGCTGTGGGGCTCGCCATGACAAGGTTCCTCCCATCTAGGACGCCAGCCTCAATGGCGTCCACCTGGGGAGGATAAAGCTCGTCGTAACCCCTCTTATGGAGAAGATCCTTGACTTGAACGGGGATTTCGAGCTCTGAGACCCTCAAACGTCCAGCCCTTCGGCTAAGTATTGAGGCACTCGTAATATTAATTTAGGTCTCTCCTAAAGTCCCTGTGATCTCATATGTCGATAGAGAAGCCCATCCTCTATTTCGATGAGGCAGGGGAGAAGAACACCGATGAGACCCTCAAGGCGGCGAAGAGGCGCTCCGAGGAACTCGGGATAAGGGACATTGTGGTGGCCTCTACTCGAGGAGGAACCGCTGTTAAGGCTGTCGAGGCCTTCAAGGGGTACAATGTTGTGGTAGTCACCCACTCGACGGGCCTAAGGGAGCCCGGGAAGCAGGAGCTCCTGGAGGAGAACAGGGAGAGGATCGTGGCTGCGGGCGGAAAGATCCTGACGGCGAGCCACGCCTTCTCAGGGGTCAACCGAGCAGTTAGAAGGAAGTTCGATACCGTTGGCGCAGCCGACATCGTCGCCCAGACACTGAGAATTTTCAGTCAGGGAATGAAGGTCGTCGTAGAGTGCGCAGCAATGGCTGCGGACGCAGGGCTAATCCACATGGAAAAGGACGTCATATCGATAGCGGGCTCTGGGAGGGGAGCAGACACAGCAGTAGTTCTCAAACCCGCCCACCTACACAGCCTCTTCGACCTTTACGTCAGGGAGATAATAGCTAAACCGAACACGGCCTAGCCAACCATCCTCTTTTTTCAAGGACTGAATATCACTATTCTACAACGACATACATCGGCTTCTTCAGGGAAGCCCCTTTGATATCGTATCAACTAAAACCGCGCGCGCGACGGAGTGTGCAACCTTTATTATCAAGTGTTCCGAAACGTAAATTGAGTGAATCAAAATATGCCAAAAATGAGCTACATTAAGATCTACGGTCCACCCGTTTTGAAGGCTATCAGGGAATTGGAGAAGATCGCAGTTGATATGCCCGAAGTATGCATTATGGATTCGATACTCTATTCAAACTATGAAGACATGATTTACGACCCCGAATATACTTCGGGATATTTCTCCGGTATTCCTGTCAAAATAAGTTATAAGCGGTGCAGCACCATTATCAGTAAGTCAGGAGAAAAACTGGGCGAGTACGACTTCTTCTACGAGTGGTTCACAGAGCCAACAATGGACCAGTTAAATGGTTTAATTGAAAAGATAGATGAAGTCCTGACCCCTCTTGGGTGCAGATACACTATAACGACGAAGTAAAAAAATTCCGTCGCGCGCGCCATCCGAATGCGGCAGGAGACGATGGAATAGTGTGGGTTAGTACCTTTTATCACATGTTTAAGTAAATCGTTAAATAATCAATGGATTCTAATATGTTCAAGGTTTCATTGTCACCTTAACCATAAGGTTCTAATGGAACCCCAGCTCCGAGATGGGGAGCTATACAAGTACCAAGAAAAAAGGAGAGTGAAGAATGACGGCACTCGTGATCAGAGAATGGGATGTCCCGAAGGATGAAAATCGTTTAAAAAAATATTATATTCCTTCTGAACCCACTTATGCGGAATTTATCAAGAAATACAAGGTTAGATGGGGCATGTG
>JABAOH010036426.1_pt1 | contig 10461 bp, 6 predicted proteins | sample 7062181 | NCBI WGS metagenome assembly JABAOH01 (sample SAMN14538630, study PRJNA623070) | marine sediment metagenome | biome: marine biome [ENVO:00000428]; feature: marine pelagic biome [ENVO:01000023]; material: deep marine sediment [ENVO:00002113]; isolation source: pool of 5 deep marine... | reverse complement strand
GGCGAAAAAGACTCCCGACCCCGTCAGGTATCCCTTAGGTATCCGACCCCTTTGGCATGCCCCGGCCCTTCGCTGGATGTTCCCCCCCTGCCACACCGCTCGCTGAGAGCGGTTTGCCGTTTTTGCAGATTAATAAAGTGAGTTTTTGTGAGAGATCGGCGTTAGGCGCGCGGAAAAGCGGGGGGGTACGGGCCTCGCTGGCCGCTTGACCCTGGGCTGCCGCCCCCCTATTCTAGCATGTCCATATCAAATCTTTTGGGCGAGTTTCATTCGAATATCTGATTCAAGGGCCCCTGGGATGCATTTGAAGCCGCTGAAAATTTTCTGTGATGTGGTCAGTCGCCGCAGTTTTTCCCGAGCGGCGGACGACAACCAGATATCGCAATCGGGGGCCAGCCAGGTGGTTCACCAGTTGGAACAGGGGTTGCAGGTCAAGCTGATCGACCGTTCGCGGCGTCCTTTGCGGCTGACGGCCGAGGGGGAGGTGTTTTACGAGGGCTGCCGCAAGCTGGTCCAGCGGTACCTGGCTTTGGAGGAAGAGGTCCGCACGATGAAGGCGGAGGTTGCCGGCCGGGTCCGCGTGGCGTCTATTTATTCGGCCGGGCTGCATCAGATGGACCGGTACTTAAAACGGTTCCTCAGCCTTTACCCCAAGGCGAACGTGCGGCTGGAGTATCTGCATCCCCATCGGGTCTACGAGGCGGTCCAGACCGACCAGGCCGACCTGGGGCTGGTCAGTTATCCCAAGTCGACGCGTGACATTGAGGCGACGCCGTGGTTGGAGGAGCCGATGGTCTTGGTCTGTCACCCTTTGCATCGGCTGGCGGGTCTGGGCCGGATCCCGATCGAGGCCCTGGACGGAACGAAGATGGTTGGCTTTGATCGCGATCTGACGATTCGCCGCGAGATCGACCGGGTCCTGCAGGCGCACCACGTGGAAGTCGAAATGGTGATGGAGTTTGACAACATCGAAACCATCAAGCGGGCGGTGGAAATTGACGCGGGAGTGGCCCTTTTGCCCCAGCCGACGGTTTCGGGTCCCATCGATCAGACGGCCCTGGCGATCCTGCCCCTGGAGAAGAACCAGCTGGTCAGGCCCTTGGGGATCATCCAGCGGCGGGGCAAGGAGCTGGGTGTGACGGCGCGGCGGTTTGTCGAATTGCTGCACGGCCGGGCGGATACGCGCGAGTGCGAGCCGGCGGGTGGGCTGTCACCGGGAGGACCTGGCCAGCGGAGGCAGAGCGAACAGTTGATTGGCTCGTAGTCGGGCCGAAGCATTTTTTTGGGGGCTGGTCGGGTGGGCCCGTTGGTGGAAACAGGCCCTTCCTCATGGAAACAGGTTCGGATGATGGAAACAGGAGTGAACCACGCGATGAACGCGAATTGGACGGCCCGGCGCCCTGTTCGACAGGGACTGTACGATCCGGCGAACGAGCACGATGCGTGCGGCGTCGGTTTCGTGGCGCACATCAAGGGGCAGCGGAGCCATCAGATCATTCTGGATGCGGACGAGGTCTTGCGGAACATGGACCACCGGGGGGCGTGTGGTTGCGAGGCCAACACGGGCGACGGGGCGGGGATATTGACCGCCTTGCCGCACGAGTTCCTGCGAAAAGTGGCTCGGCAGGACCTGGCCGCCGACTTGCCCGCTCCCGGCCAGTTTGCCGCGGGGCTCATCTTCTTGCCCACGATCGAAGAGGAGCGGTTGAGGTGCAAGGAGGTGGTCGAGCAGATGATTGCCGAGGAGGGTCAGCGGCTGGTCGGTTGGCGGAAGGTGCCCACCGATGCCCGGGCGGCCGACGTCGGCCCCACGGCTCTGCAATCCGAGCCGGCAATTGAACAGTTGTTCGTGGCCGCCGCCGACGGCCTGGACCCGGACGCTTTTGAACGTCAGCTGTACATCATTCGCAAGCGGGCCAGCCATCGGCTGCGGGGGGACACGTCCCTGCAGCAGGCTCAGGTCTTTTACATCAACAGCCTCTCGACCAAGGTCATCATTTACAAGGGCATGCTGATGTCGTGGCAGCTCCTGCCCTATTATCCCGACCTGACCGACCCCGATTTCACCACGCACCTGGCCATGGTCCACTCGCGATTCTCCACCAATACCTTCCCCAGCTGGGACCGGGCTCAACCGAACCGCTTCATGAGCCACAACGGGGAAATCAACACCCTGCGGGGCAACTCGAACTGGATGCATGCTCGTGAAGGGGTCGTGCGCAGCGACCTCTACGGGGACCAGATCGGCAAGTTGTTTCCGATTGTGGAACCTGATTGCAGCGATTCGGGAAATTTCGACAACGTGCTGGAATTCTTGCTGATGACCGGCCGCACGCTGCAGGAAGCCGTGATGATGATGATTCCGGAGGCGTGGCAGAATCATGAGTCGATGTCCGAAGACAAGCGGGCTTTCTACGAGTACCACTCCTGCCTGATGGAGCCCTGGGACGGGCCGGCGTCGATCGCCTTCACCGACGGCCACTACATCGGCGCGGTGCTGGACCGCAACGGCCTGCGGCCGTCGCGATATTACCTGACTCACGACGACCGTGTGATCATGGCCAGCGAAGTGGGCGTGCTGAAGGTCGAGCCGAGCAACGTGAAGGAGAAGGGCCGCCTCCAGCCGGGCCGCATCTTTTTGATCGATTTCGAACAAGGGCGGTTGATCCCCGACGAAGAGGTCAAGCACGATTTTGCCGCTCGGCGACCGTACGGGCAGTGGCTGCGCGATCAGCGGATCGATCTGAACGACCTGCATCCCGACGACGAACCGCACGGCTACTACCCCCACACGCTGCTGGAAAGAATGCAGGCCTTCGGCTACACGATCGAAACGATGCAGTTCATGCTGCTGCCCATGGTCCAGCAGCTGCGGGACCCGGTCGGTTCGATGGGCAACGACGCCGCGCTGGCCTGCCTCTCGGACCAGCCGCGGATGCTGTACGACTACTTCAAGCAGCTGTTCGCCCAGGTGACCAATCCGGCCATCGACTCGATCCGCGAAGAGATCGTGATGTCGCTGGAATGCTACATTGGCCCGGAGCGGAACCTGTTGGAGACCACGCCCGCGCACGCTCATCGATTGCGGATTCCCCATCCGATCCTCTCCAACGAGCAACTGGCGGCTTTGCAGCATATCGACCGGCACCCGGCCGGCCGCGGCTGGCGGACCCAAACGATCGACATCACCTGGCCGCGGGCCGAGGGCAAAGCGGGCATGTCCGCCGCGCTGCAGCGCGTCTGCCAGCAGGCCGAACAGGCCATCGACGACGGCTATTCGCTGCTGATCCTCTCGGACCGCCAAATCGATCGCGACCGCGTGCCGCTCAGCTCCCTGCTGGCCTGCGGGGCCGTCCACCACCACCTGGTCCGCCAGACCAAACGGACGCGGATCGGCCTGGTGCTGGAAACGGGCGAGGCCCGGGAGGTCCACCACCACTGCCTGCTGATCGGCTACGGGGCCGATGCGATCAATCCTTATCTGGCGTTCGAGGCGTTGTGGAAGAGCCGCCGCGAGGGGTTGGTTCAGCAGTCCGAAGATGTGGGCAGCCAGGACGAAGGGGGCGAAGGGCACCTCCATCCGGCCGTCGACTCGGGCAGCAACGGCGAAGAATACGACCCGGTGACCCGCGAGGACCACGACCTGGTGGCCGCCTACCGCAAGGCGGTCGCCAAGGGGATGCTGAAGGTGATGGCCAAGATGGGCATCTCCACGCTGCACTCGTACAAGGGGGCCCAGATTTTCGAGGCGGTAGGGCTCCGCGACGAAGTCATCCATCGCTGCTTTGCCGGCACCGCCAGCCGGATTCAGGGTGTCGACTTCGACGTGCTGGCCGAGGAGGCCCTGCGGCGTCACGCCCTGGGTTACCCCCAGCAGCCAGCCGAACGTCAGTCCCTGTTGCCCAACCCGGGCGAATTCCATTGGCGGGCCGAAGGGGAACGGCACATGTGGGACCCGCCCGCCATTGCCGACCTGCAAGTGGCCGCGCGGACCGAAAGCCGCGAGGCCTACGCACGCTTTGCTGAACACTGCAACCACGACGCGCAAACCCGCTGCACTTTGCGGGGCTTGCTGGCATTTCGAGACGAGGCCCACGGCGGGCCCATCCCCCTGGAGGAGGTCCAGCCGGCTCAGGAGATTGTCAAGCGGTTTTGTACGGGGGCGATGAGCTTCGGGTCCATTTCCGCCGAATCGCATGAAACGCTGGCCATCGCCATGAACCGCCTGGGGGGGAAGAGCAACACGGGGGAGGGGGGTGAGGACCCGGCACGTTTCCAGATGCTGGCAAACCGCGACAGCAAACGTTCCGCCATCAAACAGGTCGCCTCCGGACGGTTTGGCGTCACGATCTGGTACCTGACCAACGCCGACGAACTGCAAATCAAGATCTCTCAAGGAGCCAAGCCGGGTGAAGGGGGCGAACTGCCGGGCCGCAAAGTGGACGAAAACATCGCGCGGATTCGCTATTCCACCCCCGGCGTGGGCCTGATCAGCCCGCCTCCGCACCACGACATCTATTCCATCGAAGATCTCAAACAACTGATCCACGATCTGAAGAATGCCAATCCGGAGGCGCGGGTCAGCGTCAAGCTGGTTTCGGAAATCGGCGTCGGCACGATTGCCGCGGGCGTCGCCAAGGGCTTTGCGGACCATATCCTGATCTCGGGTGACGGGGGGGGGACCGGGGCGTCGCCGCTGACCAGTATCAAGCACGCGGGGCTGCCGTGGGAACTGGGCATCGCCGAAACGCATCAGACCCTGGTGCTGAACGATCTGCGCAGTCGCGTCGTGCTGCAAACGGACGGCGGGCTGAAGACCGGCCGGGACGTGGTGATCGCCGCCATGCTGGGGGCCGAAGAGTTCGGCTTTAGCACCGCGCCGCTGATCGCCATGGGCTGCATCATGATGCGGAAGTGCCATCTGAATACCTGCCCCGTCGGGATCGCCACGCAGGACCCCGATTTGCGGAAGAAGTTTACCGGCAAGCCCGAGCACGTGGTGAATTACCTGTTCCTGGTCGCCGAGGAAGCTCGACAAATCATGGCCCAGCTGGGCTTTCGGACCATCGACGAAATGGTCGGCCGCGTCGATTGCCTGGATACCAACCGGGCCATCGACCACTGGAAGGCGGACGGGCTGGACCTGTCGGGGCTGCTCAGCCCAGCGGCCCGGCCGCACGAGGGTGTCGAGGTCTACTGCACGCGGAAACAGGACCACGGCCTCGAAAAATCGCTCGACATGACCCGCCTGCTCGAATTGGCTCGGCCCGCCCTGGAGCAAGGCCAGCCGGTGCGGGCGGAACTGGAGATCGTCAACACGAACCGGACCGTGGGCACGATCCTCAGCCATCAGCTGGTCAAGCGTCACGGCGAATCGGGGCTGCCCGACGATACGATCCATTTCAAAATGCACGGGTCGGCCGGCCAAAGCTTCGGCGCGTTCCTGGCCCGCGGGATCACCATGGAACTGGAAGGAGACGCCAACGATTACGTCGGCAAGGGACTTTCTGGGGGACGGATGATCATTTATCCGCCGGTCGGCAGCAGCTTCATCGCCGAAGAGAACATCATCGTGGGAAACGTCGTCTTGTACGGCGCCACGGGCGGAGAAGCTTTCTTCCGGGGCCGGGCCGCCGAACGGTTTTGTGTCCGCAACAGCGGCGCGCAGACCGTGATCGAAGGCGTGGGCGACCACGGCTGTGAATACATGACCGGTGGCCGCGTGGTCATCCTGGGACCGACCGGGCGGAACTTCGCGGCGGGGATGAGCGGCGGGGTGGCGTATATCTGGGACCCGCAAGACCAGTTCCTGGCCAACTGCAACCTGGGCATGGTGGAACTGGAAAAAGTGGAAACCGACGAGGATATCTGCGAGCTGCAGGATTTGATCAAGCAGCACATGCAGCGGACCGATTCGCCAGTCGCCGCGGACGTCCTGGAACGCTGGGAGGAAACGCTGCCCCAGTTCGTGAAAGTCATGCCGACCGATTACAAGCGGGTGCTGCTGCAGCGCCGAGCGGCAGAGGAGGGATCGGGTGCCGCCAGCCCCGCGGGTGTAGCGGCCAACAGTGGAGTCAACGTCTGATGGGCAAACCAACCGGCTTTAAAGAATACCAGCGGCAGCCGGTCCCCTACCGGCCGGAACTGGAGCGGATTGACGATTTTCGCGAAATCTTCACCCAGCCTGAGGATCAGCATTTGCGGTCCCAGGGAGCCCGCTGCATGGACTGCGGGGTGCCCTTCTGCCAGTCGGCCAGCGGCTGCCCCATCGACAATCTGATCCCCGAATGGAACGACCTGGTCTACAGCGGCCGCTGGCGCGACGCCCTGGACCGGCTGCACAAGACCAACAATTTTCCCGAGTTCACCGGCCGCACCTGCCCGGCCCCCTGCGAAGGCGCTTGCGTCCTGGGGATCACCGACCCGCCGGTGACGATCAAAAATATCGAAAATGCGATCATCGATCGCGGATTTGCCGAAGGCTGGGTCGTCGCCGAACAACCGCCGGCCCGCACCGGCAAGCGGGTGGCCGTGGTCGGGTCCGGACCCGCCGGCCTGGCCGCCGCCGCTCAACTCAATCGGGCCGGCCACCAGGTGACGGTTTACGAGCGGGCGGATCGCATCGGCGGGCTGCTGATGTACGGCATTCCCAACATGAAACTCGACAAGGGCGTCGTGGAACGTCGAGTCCGTTTGTTGGAGGAAGAGGGAATCCACTTTGTGACCGGCGTCCACGTGGGCCGGCAGGAAGAGTTCCCCGAAGGCCACATGACACAGATCATGCAGGAGCAGAACGGCCCGCTGCAGTACATCGACCCCCAGCAGTTGCGGGAAGATTTCGATGCCCTCCTCCTGGCCACCGGGGCCACGCGACCGTTCGATCCCACCGCTGGCTGTCCAGGTCGCGACCTGCGGGGTATTCACTTTGCGATGGACTTTCTGACCCGTAATACGAAAAGCCTGCTCGATTCCAAGCTGGAAAATGGCCGCTACCTGTCGGCGCAAGACAAGCATGTGATTGTGATCGGGGGCGGGGATACGGGCGCCGACTGCATCGGCACGTCGCTGCGGCACGGCTGCCGCAGCATGGTGAACTTCGAATTGCTGGATCGGCCCCCCGCCGACCGAGCGGCAAACAATCCCTGGCCCGACTGGCCGCGGATTTACCGCGTCGACTACTCGCACGCCGAAACGGCCGCCAAATTTGGCCAAGATCCGCGCCAGTTTCATATCCTGACCCAAAAATTTGTCGACAATGGCCAGGGAGAGGTCCGCGCGGTCAAGACGGTCGAGATCGACTGGAGCCAGCCGGGCGAAGCAGCCCCGTTCCGCGAGGTGCCGGGATCGGAAAAAGAATGGCCCGCGGACCTGGTCCTGCTGGCCACCGGCTTTCTGGGACCCGAAAAAACCGTGGCAGATATGCTGGGCCTGGAAATGCACAAGCCCCGCGGGAACTGGGAGACCTTCCAGGCCCAACACGGGGCCTTTGCCACCAACGTCCCCGGGGTCTTCGCCGCCGGGGACTGCCGCCGCGGACAGAGCCTGGTCGTGTGGGCCATCAACGAAGGGCGGGGTGCCGCACGATCGATCGACCAGTACCTGATGGGCAGCAGCACACTGCCCGCCCCCGGACTGCTGTCGGCGGCCGCCAGCGGCTAAGTCAATCCGCGAAAACAGGAGAGCGGGCGGAAGGTCCGCCTTTTTTGCGGGTCGATCGAACAGCTCCCGCGAAGGGCCCGCTTCCCCGAAGCCGGCTACAGACTCCCTAAAAATGGTAAGCCACGGCCCGNNCCCGCGAAGGGCCCGAAGCCCGGAAGCCGGCTACAGACTCCCTAAAATTGGCAAGCCACGGCCCGGCTGGTCGGCCCCTCCTCCTCCCGCGCTCCCCCGCCAGACAAGCCTCAAATTTTTGCCTATTTTTCCTGGTATGACCACTTGACTGCCGGTCGGCTTGCATTAGATTCAGAACTTGCCCGTCCGCTAAATTTTTAGGTTTGGGCAAGCCGCAAGCTTCGGGATTAGTGTGGAGTTAAGGCAAGACAGTCAATGTACACGACCCGGCTCGTCCAGCGTAAGCCACTGCGGGTGGCTTGTGGGACCGAGCGGTATCTTGGGGGGAGCCGGTCCTGGCTTCGATTTTTGGGAGAGGAAAGGAGAGTGCGATGATGTTGCGACATGTGATCTTGGCGGTGGTCCTGCTGGTGGGGGCGGTTGCCGCGGTGGATGCCGGCTGTCACCGCGGTTGCTGTGACGCCTGTGTCGAGCCGGTGATGGTGGAACGGACGGTGATGGTTCCCAGCTACACCACTGAGAAGCGTATGGTGACGCAAACGGTCTACAAGAACGAGACCCGGCAGCGAAAGATTACCGTCCACAAGTGCGTTCCTCAGCACGAAGAGCGTACCCGGACGTGCACCGTGATGGTTCCTGAGCAGCGGACGCGGACTGAGCATTACACGGTTTGCAAACCGGTCTGGGAAACCGTCTCGCAGACCTACGACGTGCGGGTGCCGTCGTGGAAGACGGTCGAGCAGAAGTACACGGTCCAGGTGCCGGTGACGAGGACCGAAGAGCGCAAGTACACGGTCCAGGTGCCGGTCTGGAAAACGGTCGAACAGACCTACACGGTTCAGGTCGCTCATCAAGAAGAGCGCCAGGGCACACGGACCGTGGTCAAGTGCGTTCCGGTCCAGAAGACGCGGAAGGTGACCTGCGACCGCGGTCACTGGGAGACCCAGATGGTGGAAGTGCTGTGCGCCCGGCCCGGCGGGCGTGCCTGCTGTGATCCGTGCAGCGGTTGCCACGCGTGCGCCCCGGTAAAGCGGACTGTCTGCCGGCGAGTGTGGGTCCCCAACCTGGTCACTGAAGAAGTAGCTTATACGGCTTACGAGCGGGTGACCGAGCAGGTTCCCTGTAAGTACAGCGTGACCGTCTGGAAACCGGAACAGCGGACATGCCAGGTGCAGGTTTGCCATTACAAGCCCGAGGAAAGGACTTGCCAGGTTGTCGTCACCGACTGCAAGACGGAGGAACGCACTCGTCAGGTGAAAGTCTGCGANNAAAGTCTGCGAGTGGGTAACGGAACAACGCACTTGCCAAACCAAGGTTTGCAAGTACGTGGAGGAGAAGAAGTCGCGCGACGTGACCTACACCGTCTGCGTGCCGCAGGAAAAAACGGAAACCTATCAGGTCACCACCTACAAAATGGTCCCGGAGGAGCGGACGGTAGACTACACGGTCTGTGTTCCTCACCAGGTCCAGAAGGAAGTGGAGGTCACGGTTTGCAAGATGGTGCCCCAAAAGGTCACCGTGCCTGCCTGTTCCTCCGGCTGCGGTTGCTGAGCTGCAGGTTGATTCGCTTTTCGCGGCGGCTCGAGCTCGACGATCGAGTTCGAGCCGCCTTTTTTTCCGACCGGCCACCAGGGTGCCGGAATCGGGGTAGGGTGGGGGGGTGTCATGGGCCTTCGCTGCTGGCTGCTGGTCGTCGTGGGGCTCTTTGGTGTGGTTGCCGCTCAGGCGGCAGAGACCAGCTCGGCGGGCGGCGGGTTGAACTGGCTGACCGATTACGCCACCGCCTACCGGCGGGCCCAGGAACAGCGGCGCTGGCTGCTGATCTATTTCCGCAACGGCACCCCCACCGCGGCGGAACGTGAATTCGAAAACACCACGTTGCAAGATCCGCAAGTGATCCAGCAGCTGGCCGCCTACGAACGGGTGCAACTGTCGGTCGAGGGGCCGGTCCAGCTGGATGGGCAGCCGGTCGACCTGCTGGACCATCCGGCCTTCGTCCACATGAACGGCCGGGAGGGCCTGGCGATCGTCGATTTGCGGCACCCAGGCCGGTCGTATTACCAGCGACCGGTCAGTTGCCTCCCCTTCCAGCAGCCCGTCTACTACGCGGCCCCTTACGCCAGTCCGCAATCGGTCCGCGTGCTGCTCGACCTGCCCCCCGGTACGATCACGCAGCGAACCATGGTCTACGCGGTCCGCATGCATCCTGAGCGGCCGGCCAGTACCGCTGGCGCGGCCGATGCGGTGTTGCTGGACGAGTGCCGGCAACATTGCAGCCACCAGGCCCGACTCCGCCGCCAGGGCCATCACCGTTGGGAACGACGCTTTCCCAGGATCTGGCGGACGTTAGGAGGCAAGCCGCCGGTGGAGGTCTGTGCGGAAAGCTGGCCGGGCAAGGGACTGTTGGCAGCCTGCATCGACTGTGTCCACAGCTGGCGGCAGTCATCGGGGCACTGGAACGCCGTCCGCTCTGGCCACCCCGCCTACGGCTACGATATTCAGCGGGGCAGCAACGGGATCTGGTACGCCACCGGCATCTTCGGCGGGTAACGGCTGCGGTTGTGACAGGATGCAGAGGATGATTGGACGCCCAACAGGTGCGGGAGTCTTTTGCGCCACGGGTTGCCCAACGGGGTCGTGCCCAACGGGGTCGGGAGTCTTTTTCGCCAT
>JABAOH010035411.1_pt2 | contig 10461 bp, 13 predicted proteins | sample 7062181 | NCBI WGS metagenome assembly JABAOH01 (sample SAMN14538630, study PRJNA623070) | marine sediment metagenome | biome: marine biome [ENVO:00000428]; feature: marine pelagic biome [ENVO:01000023]; material: deep marine sediment [ENVO:00002113]; isolation source: pool of 5 deep marine... | reverse complement strand
TTGGCCAAAGTTTATGGTCAATAATCGCTATTTCATTACCTTTTCAGTTCCCGCACGGCTTCTTTGAGGCACTTGAGAAGCTCTTTTTCAATCTCCCTTTCACTTCCACACTTGGCAACGTCCGGCTCTATGCACGTTACGGTTTTCATCAGCACCCTGATAATCTTAGAACGCGACATTTTCCTGTGGCCTTCTCTTTCTATCCTTCTTGCCAAATTCCTCAAAAAGTCGATTTGTGCTTTCTGCAATAAAACGGAACTTTGTTTCGTCTTGCGCAGGGTCATAGTTTAATTTCCTCGTGGTAATATTGAAATCAATCTTTCAAGCGAGAAAAAAAATAGCGGGCACTTCACGCCAGCTCTTAATATTTCTTTATAGCCCGCAATATCCTTTCTTCCAGGTCTTCCTCTGTTCTGACGCCCTCAACATTAATGTTCAATTTCATAATGACATTGATCAAGGACCTTATTATATAAGACCGCGGCAATTTATAGCCCTTTTTCTTTTTCATCAACTTCGATAGTTCGTAGAACCAGTCAAGAGCCTCGTCGGGAATGGTTATGGTAACCTTATGTAAACCTTTCCTTACCTCTGACCGGAAACGCTTGTAATCCTTAGCCATTCTGTGGCCTCTTTCTCTCTCGGTTGTTTGAATCAAATAATGCCACAATAGGATAAATTTGTCAAGTACATTATTGATACGATGCCTTTCACCGCCTGTCAAGTAACGCATCAATGGCTGCAATATCTTCCGGAGAAAGCACCCAGTCTCCGGCGAGAGCGGTCTCCGCAATCTGAGACGGGCGCCTTGCACCCACGATGGCTGCAGTTACCTCAGGCCGGCGCAACACCCAGGCTATCGCTAATTGCGCTACGGTTCTGCCGTTCTTTTCGGCAATGGAACTGAGATCCTTAACCAATTTAAGATTGGCACTCAATTCGCGTCCCTGAAAACGCGGGTCTCTGCGTCGGTGATCATCCTCGGGCAGATTCTCTACGCGCTCCCTGGTAAATTTCCCCGTCAAGAGACCTTTTTGCATGGGACTATATACGACTACTCCGATATTGTTCGCTGCACAGTAGGGGAGAATTTTTTTCTCCACGGTGCGCTCCAGCATACTGTAAGGTGGCTGGAGAGAAGCCACAGGATGTATCGATTGGACGCGCTTGAGTTGTTGCAGATTAAAATTGGATACCCCGCCATAACGAATCTTACCCTCTTTCATCAATTCCCCTAAGGTAGCCCAGGCTTCCTCAATGTCTTCATCAGGCTCCGGCCAGTGAATCTGGTAAAGGTCGATAACCTCCAACTTGAGTCTCTTCAGGCTCGCTGCAATTTCCGAACGGATGCTTTTTCTCTTCAGGCGCCCGGATATATTTCCTTTCTTATCCCAGACCCGTTCGCATTTGGTAGCAACGATAGGTTTTTCCCGTAATCCTTTGATCGCTTTACCTACGATTTCTTCGGAATGGCCAAGTCCGTACACTGCTGCTGTGTCTATCCAGTNNAAGTCCGTACACTGCTGCTGTGTCTATCCAGTTAATTCCCAATTCCAGAGCTCGCCGAATGGCAGAAATCGACTCCCTGTCATCCTGGGGGCCCCAGCTGAATTTCCATTTTCCTCCCCCCATTGCCCAGGTGCCCAGTCCAATAGTCGACAGGTTAAGGTCTGTCCAGCCTAATCTTCTTGTTCTCATAATTTTCCTCCTTATCGAAGGATCCACTCATAAATCATTATTTTTTACTTTTTGTTTCCGTTTTATACCATTCTTGTAGCGGCAAAGCGTAAGCTTTGCTTCCTTTTATCATAAACTAATCAGTTCTTTCCACACCGCTTTCGCCTGTTTTCGCAAACCGGCAGAATCCAGGTCACCATTGATTACGTAGTCCGCGTACTTCTTCTTCTTATAAAGAGGAATCTGCGCACTTATTCTGCTTTTAGCCTGTTTAAGGGTAAGATTATCGTCTCTTTGCAATCTTTCTATCTGTATTTTCTGTGGTACGTAAACCAGAATTATTTTATTTACCAGGTACTCCAGCTTCGCCTCAAAAAGAAGGGGTATATCCACAAGAAGGACCTCTCTCTTTCTTTTTCTCGCTGTCAACCCAGAGCGTCGTTTCATTTTCTGAAATTCTCTTATTTCTCTTTTAATTTCAGCAATAATCTCGGGATGCATAATTGCGTTCAGACGTTTTCTTTTCCGTCTATCTCTAAATATTGTCTCCGCCAGTCTTTTTCGGTTCAATCTTCCTTTATCGTCTAGTATCTCCCGGCCGAATTTCCTGGCTATCTCTCGCAAAACTTTCCTGCCGGGTCTGGTTAACTGATAAGCAATCTCGTCGGCATCGACGGTCTTACAACCAAAATTCCGGAATATTTTGAGGACCGTGCTTTTTCCCGAAGATATTCCCCCTGTCAAACCCACAATTAACATATGTGACTCTCTCCTTTTTCGACGCTCTATTTACTTCTCTTCTTCAAAGACTTGGGCGGAAAAAGTATATATTTCCGTATCCTTATCCTTCCACGCGTCCTGTGACAAATGCGCCTTGTCATAACAGAGGCGATTCAGGAACTCCTCTTTTGACCAGCCGGTTTCAGTGGCTACCTGCGGCAGAAATACCCCTTGATTGGAGCCTCTCTTTACGATCACACCGTGTTTTCCCATTTGTATCTCATCCACGCTTCTTATTCTCATCGGCACCGTCAATACGGAAATCTCAATATCTACCTCAGCCAGCTCATCCACCCCCACCGGCGGAAAGCGAGGGTCACCGGTCGATGACTGAATCGCCATCTGGGAAACAGCCTTGTACAGTTCCTCCAGAGGCATAATATACCCGATGCAGCCGCGCAGTATTCCCTTCTTGCGCAGAGTTACGAAGACGCCTCTTTTCTCTTTCAACAGGGGATCGTCCACATCAAACTCCTGTATCTTACGGGAGCGAATATACTCTTCGATTGTCTGACGGGCGATACCCAGGAGGACTTTCTGTTGCTTTTCATCCAGCATTTTCTCACCTCCTTTGCCTTCTTTCAATTCCGGAGTTGTTTTTTCTTCATCCACACGCATTACGGCAAAGGCGCCGTACCCCACCACTCTACTCTTATCACCAGTAACATCTCCGGAATTTGCGTATTTCAACAGTCTTATCCTGTCTGCCCCGCATGCTTCTGCTGCCAGAACTGCGGTAAATACGGCTGCCCCACCGCAAAGCTCCGTCTTTCTACCGGTCAAGTGTTTCCTCAGACCGTCCATGTCAAAATTCTCCAGGTCACTTATGGCTACGCCATCTATGAGACACGCCCTCCCATAGGGGTGGTAGTGAGACATATCCGTAGAAGCAACTATGAGTATTCTCTTCTTGCCTTTTGCATCCACAATAGCATCAGCCAGAAGCTGACAAAATTCTTCAGAGATATCATTGACAACAATGGGAACTATCAGGAAATCTTTCAAGGTTGCCTGGAGAAAAGGAAGCTGCACCTCCAGGGAATGTTCATCCTTGTGGGCTTCTTCATCAAAGTGGAGCAACCGATGTTTATTGATAATTTTAGTAGCATATTCAGAATCTACTTTAACTTTTCCCAGAGGGGTTTTCCACCAGCCTTCGGCATAAACCGAAGCTCCCATGACGGGCGCGCGGTGGCTCGCTCCCAGAAGAATTACGGTGTCAAAATGCTCCCCTGCAAGCTGACGATAAGCATAGGCTGCCACCTGACCTGAATATACATAACCCGCGTGGGGTGAAATCAGCGCTACCAGTTTTCCGGGAAGTTTCTCCTGGTCGACTTTTTCCAGAAAAACCCTGACAATGTCTCTTAATGCCTTGGGTGACGCGGGATAGAACTGGTCGCTCCAGCGAGCCCGTCGAACTTTAGACTCGTAAGCCTCTGCTACCCATTGCGAAGAAATACAGAAAAAGAAAAAGACAAAAGAGAGAAGAATTCTTCTAAAATTCATTTTGGACTCCTTTCTTATTCGCTCTGATAAACGTCACTCAGAAGGTGGATGTTACCTATTTTAACTCTTGTTAAACCCGCCTTCTTTGCCTCTTCCAGGGATTCCTCGGCGTCCACTCTGGAAGTCGTGGGAAGATCCGCCATGTAGAAATGGGGATGGAAAGCCAGAAGAGAGTAGGGAATCTCCCGATCCAGGGAGGCTATGAATNNGGGAGGCTATGAATTTGGCAATCCCGGAAACTTCAATTCTGTCAATGTAACCGGGCACAAGAAGCGTGGAAGCTACAAGAAACGGCGGTTCCCTTCTTTCTTTAGCATATTCGGCCAGAAAAGAGAAGTTCTCCAGTGTCCTCCTGTTGGAAACCCCGCATAAAGCTATGTTTACCTTTTCATTGAAAGCTTTCAGGTCAAATTTTATGCAACCACCGGAATGGAGAGATAGTTCTGCCATATCTTTCAAGAATTCAGGATTCATACAACCATTAGTCTCCCAGCAGATGCGCACTCTCTTCTTCTTCAGAGCCAGCCGGGAAGTCTCCAGAGCATGGTATATATGAGGAGTGGGGTCGCCGCCAAAATAACAGATGCAATTTGTATTCTTATCCACACAATCGGACAATTCCTCTGAACTTACGAAATTTCCTCCCTTCAGGCTTTCCGGCTTGCCCAGAACGGCGGGAGTTGCCTGTTCCATTATTCGTTCAACCTCCTCCCGGTAGTGCCAGTTCTGGCAGAAAAGGCAATCAAAAGAGCAGCCGTGGTAGAAAACTGCCAGATTCTTGTATCCATAGCTATCCTTTTCTCCGCAAACCCATTCGGCAACACAGTTGGTCGGCAACGGGTCGTGGTACCAGGACAGGCTTCCTCTTTCTCTATTTACCAGGTGGACTAACCTTCCTAGATAGTTGGCTCTCAACCCACAGTAGCCAAAACCTTCCCGGGGAATCTGGCATTCGTTGGCGCAAATATTACATTTTGCTCCCGCTTTATCTCTGGGAATTTTCCGGGAAAGGCAAAATTTGCTTCTTGAGACTCTATGGGCTTTCTCTACCAAAGGCTGAATTTTCTTGAAGTCTCTCCTTATGCATTCCACACAGACGCCCAGAATTTTAGTAATCAACGGGGATTCCCGTTTGCAATTAAGACACTCCATACTTCCCCCGCTATCTCCCCACCATCTTCTGGAATCTTGAGGCATCTTCAAACATATATATGTTATTGAACATACAGTATATTTCCTTATTTTCTTTACATTTTACTTTAAGTTTCTTGAGGTCTTTGTAAGTGTAACGATACCTGTACCCGCTAACTCCATGGAGACGGAAATAGACAAACTCTCCCGCCAGAGCCTCGGCCTTAAAAGGATCAACGCAGTGGACCAGTCCCAGTTGAGAACAGAGATTCCTTATCTCCTTCCTATCCCATTTTCCCCTTGGCTCCCAGACCAAGCGGAGACCCTGCCTCTTGATTTTCTGGAAGAATTTCTTCATATTTCTCTTGTTTTCCAGTGTGGGATGGAAGCTGGGTGGCATCTGAAAAACAACTATTCTCGCGTCCAGAATTTGGGCTATTTTCTGAGTCATATTCCACGCTTCAAAGACTCTATCGGTCGGCTTGAAGAACCCGTAGTATGTTTTCTGCTTATCGGGAATTGGATAGCCCAGTTTCCTGTAAGTCGGGCTGGAGGGTAGGTGAGTTATCAGCTGGGAAGCTTTTAGCGTAAATTCGAATCCTTTAGGGGCCTCTTCCCTCCACTTAAGCACAGTTCCCGGTTTGGGGAATTGATAGAATGTTTTCTGGATTTCCAGAACTTCAAAATTCTTATAATATTTTTCCCTGGCCACGGCAAACCCGCAACAACCAACCTTAACCATAAATATTCCTCTTTTTTCTCTTTTCCCTCTCCCCCCGGGGAGAGGGTTAGGGTGAGGGGGGACTCTACTCTTACTCACATCCTTACGGGGATGGGCCTTTTACAATACAGGCACTTCCCATCTACAATTTTCATCTCTGCCACAGAAAATCCATCTCTTCTGATAATTAGTTTTCCGCAGTGGTGGCAATAGGTATTCTCCCCCGTATGTCCGGGAATATTGCCAATATACACATAGTGGAGTCCTTTCTCAACTCCTGTTTTCCTGGCCTCTTCCAGGGTCTCTACGGAAGTGAAGGGCAGATGGGACAATTTCAGATGAGGAACGAATTGAGTCACGTGCCAGGGCGTATCCTCTCCCAGCTCCTCAACTATCCAGGAGGCAATCCCCTCCCACTCTTTTCTATCTTCATTATATCCCGGGATAATATTGGTGACAATCTCAACCCACATGCCCCATCTTTTCTTTGCCCTTGCTGTGACCCGGAGGATTCCCCTGAAATCAGGAATGTTTCCGATCTTTCGATAACTCTCTTTTCCAAACCCTTTAATATCTACTCTGAAAGAATCGAGATATGGGCCAATATCATCCAGCGCCTCAGGCGTGATGTAGCCATTGGTGACATAGTTTGTAAGTAATCCTTCCTTCTTTGCCAGTTTAGCAGAATCCAGGGTATACTCGAACCAGATTGTCGGTTCATTGTAGGTCCAGGAGATTCCCCGGGAGTGGCTCTTCTTGGCCAGTTTTACAGTGTCTTCGGGAGAAAAATATTGTGCCTCGCCTTGGTAGTCAACATGGGAGATGTCATAGTTCTGACAACCGGGGCAGCGAAAATTACAGCCGAGAGTGCCTAAAGAGAGCCATCTTGAACCTGGATAGAAGTGAAACAGAGGTTTTTTCTCTATGGGAGATATGGCCCAGGTGGATACCCTGCCGTAGATGAGAGTATAAAGTTTCCCTCGTGCGTTCTTCCTTGTCCTGCACCACCCGCTCTCTCCTTCTGCAACCAGGCACCTTCTCTGACAGATGCCACATCTCACCCTGCCATCTTTCAAAGCCTGATAAAGAATTGCTTGTTTCAACGCATCCCTCCCTTGCGGGAGGACTCCAATAATACTAAAATATGGAAAAGCCGGCCTTTTTTAACCTTATGACAGAAGTGTCATAGGGATCGCAAACTTCTTCCTCCAGATAGTCATTATAGCCAACTTTTTTCAATTTTTTTATCATCTCTTTTCTTTCGTCTTTAGGCATCAACCGGGAATCACTCATCGGCGCAACCCGAAAGTATAGGCCTTCCTTCTTCAGGCTCTCCACAGCCAGATAAGGCAGTTCATAAAACTGGCCCTTCCCTCCTGTCCTTCTCTCAAACCCTGCGGGAGTGCCAGCCTTTATGGAGACTCTGACATAGAGATTCCTGTATTTCCTTAGGGCTTTCACATATTCTAAGTCTTTACCCAAAAGAATTCCGTTTGTCTCCAGAACAAAAAAGTAATTGGTTTCGTCAACCAGATCCAGAAGTCTAAGTAAATGCGTTTTCCCCAGAGTCGGCTCTCCGCCGGATACGCGCAATTTCTTGACTCTCGCTCTTCTGGCATTGGAAACGAGCTTTTCAAAGACCTCTTCGGGAGTAAAGAATTTTCCATATTTGTACGGAAAATCGCGGGAAAAGGAAACCCAGCAAAAGACGCACCTCATACAGCAACCCACAAGATAGCCCGTGGAAATTCCGCCGTAAACCCCTGTGCAGTAAAAATTTGTATATTTGCGGGCAGGGCCTTTCATACACAACTTTTCGGTCTCCCTCGCTAACTCCAGGGGATCAAAAGGAACAGAATCTCTGGTAATGAAACCCTGATACTCCACTTTGTAAATTCACCTCTTCTGTCTCTCCACCTCATCCCCGGTCATAGGAACAAACCTGACAGGAATTACATTCCGGACGGTTATTTCTCCTTTTCTCTTTTCCAATAGCTTAAGAACCTGGGGAAAATGGGCTTCCCCCACAGGTATCACCATCCTGCCACCCTCGGCGAGTTGGTCAATCAGAGGCTGAGGAATGTGGTCAGGGGCGCAGGTCACTATGATTCCATCAAAAGGCGCATACTCCTCCCAGCCCAGATATCCGTCACCGCACTTCACCTTCACATTCATATAACCCAATTTTCGCAGAAGTTCTTCCGACCTTTCAGCCAGTCTTTCCAGAATTTCAATCGTATAGACTTCTTTAGCCAGTTCACAAAGTATGGCTGCCTGGTAACCCGAGCCCGTGCCCACTTCCAGTACTTTCTCTTCCCCATCCAGATGCAAACATTCTGTCATTAAGGCGACAATATATGGCTGGGAAATTGTCTGCCCTTCCCCTATGGGAAGAGGAGAATCGTCATAGGCAAAATCCCGGTATCCTTCTGGGACAAACTCGTGTCGGGGAACCTTCTCCATTACCTCCAGAACCCCCCTATCGCTTACTCCTCTCTCTTTAATCTGCTCAACGACCATTGCCTTTCTTCTCTTCTCCAGGTCTTCATAATTGACTCTGACCCCTTTTTTTCGGCAAGAATTGAGCGTCATCAGACAGGATATTACCAAAAAGAAAAGAATATTCTTTTTCATTTTAGCTCTATTTCCAGTCCTTTCGCGCATCGTTCACAAAAATCCGGCCCTTTTATGTCCGTGTCCCGAAGGCTATTGGAAAAATACATCACGCATCGACGGTTGATACAGTGTCTTAAACCGAGAGTATGCCCCAATTCGTGAACCGCTTCCTTAAGCGCTCTCTCCAGGAAGAGTTTCTCGTTCTTGTCATTGCCATAAAACTCTTCCCGCAAGCGAGTTAAGGAAATCAAAGCCACGTCTCTTCCCAGGTCCGCCTGACCAAAGATGAAGTTCAGCACAGGGACGAAGATGTCTACGTCGAGAACACCCAGAACCTTGTCTGCATCTTGCGGGATATTTTGTTTCAGTTCGTCCAGTATACGGCTGGCAAAATATTGCTTTCTCTTAGCCCGGTACGCATCTTCGGGGATAGGCAACGATTTGCCCACTTGAAAGACTGCTGCAAACTTATTTCGCAAGGCCCAGGACAATTTCAAAAGGGTCTCTTTTTCAACATCTCCCAATGGTATAATATAAATCTTCATTTCCGCTCCCTTTATTCTCTCTTTTTTCTCCTTTGAGGAACAACCCGTAACAAAAACCGGTAATAAAAATATCAAAATTATTCTTAATAACCATTTACCCATATTCTATTCCGTCATTGCGAACGTTGTGGTGGGAAACAGAAGTGGCTCTTCGATGAGACTCAAATACTTGAATGCATAACCGGGGAATTCGCCAGTTTTCCATTCTGTCCGGGAAGCTACCATATGTCGGAATCCCCGCTCGTAATCGAACTCGCCTATCTTCAACTTAAACTCCACTATCTTAGTCTCGTCGGGAGCAAGCGATTCTATCTCTCTATGATCCCGGGAAACAATTTTGATCCCTTCTTGCGGCAGCAGAGAAACTCTTATCTTCTCTACCTTAAGTGGGCCACGATTCTTCACCACCACTTTTGCCGAAAACCTTGTATTAAACAGAACCTTATCGGGAATCTCAATCTCGGTGTGAAGAGGAATTATCTTCCATTCTTCCCGTAGCCGGGAAAAACAGGAGGCACCGGCCAGTAACCACTCTTGTGGCGGATAGGGACCTCTCCTTCCCCACAGGGCCCGCGCCAGGTCATGAGTGAAGATTCCCGAGACCGGCCCATCTCCGTAGATGTTCTCCATTGCTTTCAACGTCCGCCCATAAAAATCCTCCGGACCGGCAGGATTCAGAGTATACTGATGGAGTGGCCAATCGTAATCATCGCCGACAATTAGATTAGCGTCTCCCTTATCTAAATATTCGTTCCACTCTTCAATCAGGCAATCTAACTGCTCCATGTCCGATTCGTAGAGCATTACTGCTACGATGTCCACGCCAGCGTCATTCTTCATCACCACGTCCTGGCCGTGCTGCCAGCCCTTCTCCCAACTCAGATTGAATACCCAGAGAGGCCTGGTAAGATCTGCTTCTTCTTTTATTCTCCTCAGAACCCTTGCTGCCTGCCTTGCCCTCCACCAATTCCACTGGTCTATTACCGGGATATCTCTTTCCCGCGTACGCTCCGCTATTCTGCCCAGCCAGTCCATTCGTTCTCTTTTGGAAAACTGATTCCACTTCCGGGGAACTTCCACTTCCATTTCTTTTACAAACTCATCCACCAACTCCAGCCCGCCTTTTGCCGTGCGAATATAATCCAACCCGATATAATCGATTTCTTTAATACTTTCTAATCTTTTGATAAATTTGACTATGTCTTTTATCCGCTTTTTATCCCCGATAGATATGCCGCGGGTAGGAATGGGCCTCCCCAATTCATATTTATAATCCCAACCATACTCGTAATCGGGTCTGTATCTTCTGGGGCCAAACGTGAGGTAACACTGAACCCAGTAGCCAAAATCGATACCCCTCTTCTCAGCCTCTTTGGCCAGGTCGTCGATAAAATCGAGATTTTCGCTATTCCAGGGAAAATCATCAGGCAATCTTTCGGCATAAGCCGAAGTCTGACCAGCCATATACCAGAAAGTATTAGC
>JABAOH010000711.1_pt1 | contig 10466 bp, 12 predicted proteins | sample 7062181 | NCBI WGS metagenome assembly JABAOH01 (sample SAMN14538630, study PRJNA623070) | marine sediment metagenome | biome: marine biome [ENVO:00000428]; feature: marine pelagic biome [ENVO:01000023]; material: deep marine sediment [ENVO:00002113]; isolation source: pool of 5 deep marine... | reverse complement strand
GGGGTTGGGGTAGAAGTCGGAGTGGGAGTGGGCGTATAGGTGGACGTGGGAGTGGGAGTGTACAGGATCGTCGCCAAGGGTTGCGGCAGGGGAGCGAGAAACAGGGATAGTCCAAGACCGACACCGGCCAGCGCCAGAAGCAACAGGATGACGATGGCCAGGTACTTATCCCTCATCGGCGAGTTCCGGCTCCTCCAACTTCGGCAACTCCGCCAGATTTGCCAGACCGAAGTATTGCAGGAATTCGAATGTGGTCCCGTACACAATGGGACGGCCGACTGTGTCCAGGCGATCTACCGCCTCGATCAGTCCTCGCGCCATGAGGTTCTTCAGGACGCCCTGACAGTTCACTCCCCGAATGTCCTCTATCTCGGGCCTCGTGATGGGCTGTTGATAGGCGACTATGGCCAGGGTCTCCAGCGCCGCAGCGGATAGTGCGCCCGAATGCTGAAGACCCAAGAAGCGCTCGACGAAGGGGGCCGTGTCCGGCGCAGTCACCATCTGCACCTTCTCCCCCTCGAACTGCACCCGCAGGCCCCGGGCAAGATAGTCATCAGCCAGCGAACGCGCCGCCTTCTTCACCAGGGATCGCTTGACCTGCAGAGTGTCTGCCAGTTGCGAGATACTCACAGGCTCATCGGCCACGAAGAGTATGCTTTCCAAGACAACCTTGGCTTCCTCAAGATCCATCTAGTCCGCCTTTGACACTGCTGGGTGGCCCAGCTATAATCGCTCAGGACTCACGTGGGACCGGTGAGCAATCACATGCACCTGCACAAGCTACATCCGGGCTTGACCATCTTAGTGGCGCTGGCCCTCCTAGCCCTCGCCTGTCTACCCTGCCAAGGCTCCTCCCAACTGATACCGACGCCTGTCAGAACTGTGCCTGTCTCCACCGAGGAAGCGGAGAAGCTGATCTCGATCCTGGGCCGCCAGCTGCCCCTGGACGATGAAGGCTGCTTCGTTCTGACCATCACTGAGGAAGAGCTAACCTCGTTCGTGGCGCTGAGTATGCAAGAGAGCATCGTTGATCCTCAGATCCTCCTCACCGGCGGCAAGATGCATCTCCACGGAACCCTGGTCGACCCCATCGACGCCCCCATCACAGCCGCCGTCTCTGTCCAGCCAGAGAGCGGCCGCGTGCAGCTAACCGTTGAGACAGTAGCCCTGGACGGCTTCCCTGTTCCCGAAACCTTCATCGATGCCTTCGTGCAGCAGATAGAGGATTCCATCACTCTTGCACAAAGACACGAAAACATGGAGGTCAATGAGGTCGATATCACAGAAGGCGAACTCATCGTGAGGGGCTGCGCGACTTCCTGAATGGCGCCTCAGGCGAGCTCAGGATAGGGGGCGTGCTCGATGTTCACCTTGATCTTGCGCAGGCTCAACCCAATCCGCCCCTCGACGACCTCCCTCACCACCTCGCACACTTCTTCCGTTTTCAAAGGGACATCAACGTCGGGAATCGTTTCCACATTGAGCTCCACGTCGATCGACTTTCGACGAGGCTTCACCTTCGGAGAGACGCTGACCACATCGGGTAGTTGATCGACACGATACTCCAAACGCTGTTCGATAGACTCCACAGCCAGCTCAACATCCCCCCCGGTGATCCTCTCCAACTTCACCCTCCTGCGAGCCGGCCTCCTGAACTCCAAATACAGTACCAAGCCGCACACGATGAAGAAGATAATGCCCGCCAGCACCATGACCACGCGGACGAGGACATTTAGACCTGACCACAGCAGCGACAGAGATTGCTGTAGGAAGGCGATCATCGCATCCGGAAAGATCAGAATGGCAGGGACGACTATCATCAGCACCACAAAGAGCAGAATTGTCATAGCCCGGTTGAAAACGTTCATCATCTCTCCTCCATCAGCTTGACACCGGTCAATGTTACTCCCCTCGACTCATAGCGGGTCAGTGCTCACTCCCCCAGTAGCGACCCGACGAACTCCCTTTGTCCACGTGTGAAGTCATGGATAGTCATAGCTCGCCTGCCCGCCAACTGTACCTCGTCGAGGAAGAGCGCACCCTGGCCGGTGGCCACCGCCGTACCGGTGGGCAGCTCCAGGACTCGACCAGGTTCCTCGGAACCCCTCCACTGGACGTCCGGGTGGGCGCGCAGCACCTTGAGCAAGCTCCCCTCCCACGATGTACGTGCACCGGGCCGGGGGTTGTAAGCGCGCACTCGATGCCACAGCTCAAGGGCAGGCAGGCTCCAATCTATCACCGCTTCGTCCTTGGAGATGAGTCTGGTGTACGTGGCCTCAGAATCGTCCTGAGGGAGGGCGTCGATTAGCCCATCCAACCAGCGAGATAGAGTGTCCACGAGCAGCTCAGCCCCCAGATTGGCCAGTCTGTCTTCTAGAGAGCCCGTAGTGTCCTCCGAGCGGATCTCTGTGGCCTTCTGTGCCAGGATGGGACCGGTATCCATGCCCTCATCCATCAACATGATGGTCACCCCAGTCTCCTCCTCGCCGGCCAGCAACGCCCCGGCGATAGGCGACGCCCCACGATACTTCGGCAGCAACGAAGGATGCACGTTGATTATGCCAGCGGGGGGGATGGCGAGGACTTCAGGGCGCAGTATCTGACCGTAGGCGGCCACCACTATCACCCTTGGTGCTAGCTCTCCCAGTTTGCCTACCACTTCCTCGTCACGGAGGGTCTCCGGCTGTAGGACTGGCAGCCCCAGTGCGACGGCCGCCTTCTTCACCGGCGGAGCAGTGGGCTTCCGCCCCCGGCTGGCAGGTCTATCGGGCTGGGTGACCACGGCCACGATGTCGTACTGCTCTGCCACTGCTTTCAGTGAGGGCACCGCGAACTGAGGCGTGCCCATGAACATCACCCTCTCTACCATCGCCCACCTCGCGATAGTGGGATTCTAGCATGCCTGGCTACTCAGTTCAAGACTTGACTTCCAGCGAGCACGTGCTAGAATAGTGCTGGCCTGTTCGATATTGGCTTTTGTGGGGCGTGCACCTGCCCAGGATATCTCGAAGACAAGGGAGGAGCGAGGCACTCAACTTCCTCGCTCCTTTCATCAGCGCCTCAGCGACTCGGGAGGCTTGTCCTTGAAGATGAGCAAGGCAAAGTGGCAACTGCATCCCTCAGCGCCCGACTCCCATCTGGCGAAATTCCCTCATCTGCCCCAACTGCTAGTGCAATGCCTCTACAATCGCGGCGTGGTCACTCCGGATGAAGTGCAACGCTTCCTCGCTGGCGAGTACGAAGAGGGAAGCCCCTTTCAGATCAGTGGGGTAGCTGAGGCCGTGACCAGGATCCGGCGCGCGATCCGCGGGGATGAGCTGATCGCCGTGTACGGGGATTTCGACGCGGATGGCGTCACCGCCACTGTTCTCCTCACCACCACGCTGTCGGGGCTGGGCGCGAGGATCGTGCCCTACATCCCCCATCGCGTGGATGAAGGATACGGGCTGAACCAGGACGCCGTCCGCATTCTGGCCAAGCAAGGCGTCAGTCTCATCGTGACGGTGGACTGCGGCACCAGGGCTGTCGCCGAGATAGAGGCCGCCAACAGACTGGGAGTGGACGTCATCGTCACCGATCACCATTCAATGGGCGGGCAGCTTCCCGCGGCGGTCGCTGTAGTTAACACCAAGCGTATGGACTGCCAGTATCCATTCAAGGGCCTCTCAGGCGTGGGCATAGCCTACAAGGTCGCCCGGGCCCTGCTGTTGGTCGATGAGCAGACGCCGCTGGGAGGGCAAGAGCCTCGTCTGCAAGTTGAATCTCTCCTGGATCTTGTGGCTCTGGGCACAGTCGCTGACCTCTCCCCTCTCTCCGGAGAGAACCGCAGCCTGGTCAAGCGAGGTCTGGCCCAGCTGAATCAGCCTCGGCGCCCGGGGCTCGTGGCCCTGATGGAAGAGGCCGGTGTCGAACCGGGTGCCGTCACCGGGGCCACCATCGGGTATGTCCTGGGACCCCGCCTCAACGCCGCTGGACGCGTGGATGACGCCATGTTGAGCTATCGACTGCTCACCGCTGCCAGCCCTGCGCAAGCTCGCGAACTGGCGAAGTTGCTGGAGCGGAAGAACCAGGATCGGCGGGGGATGATGCTCGCAGCTGTGGAAGACGCTCGTGTGCAGGTCATCCATCAAGTGGATGAATTCCTGCTGTTCGTCACGGGAGACCATTACCACGAAGGAGTAATTGGCTTGGCCGCCCAACGGTTGTGTGACGAATTCTACCGTCCCGTGGTAGTGGTCAAGACCGGCGAAGAAGAAAGCGTGGCTTCCGCTCGGAGCATCGACCAGCTTGATATTTCGACAACGTTAGATGAGTGTGCGCCACTACTGTCGAGGTACGGAGGCCATAGCAGAGCAGCTGGGTTCACAGTTGGCAACGAGAATCTCCAGGCCCTCAGGGAGAAGCTTCAGCGCCTGGCGGCCGAATACCTCGCAGGAGTCGAGCTGCTCCCCACCCTGCACATAGACGCAGAGATACCTCTGGCGAGCTTGAAAACTGAGGACTTCTCCGTCCCCGAGCAGCTGGAACCCCTCGGCAGAGGAAACCCTGAGCCCCTCTTGCTCAGCACGGGCGTCGAGGTCCGCGACAGCCGAACAGTAGGTGAGAACCATCTGAAGCTCACCTTGACCGACGGGCGCGTGGTCTGGGACGGCATCGCCTTCGGGATGAGTGATCGGACTGCGGACCTGGCACCACGCATCGATGTCGTCTATTCGCCCCAGGTGCGTGAGTGGCGTGACGAGGAGCAGCTACAGCTAAGGATCGAGGATTTCAGGCCCACATTCTGACCTGACGACGTTGAGTTGCCCGGGCGTAGAGTTCAGAATCCGAAGCAAGAGGCATAGCAGATGCACCGCGAGTATCCAACAACGCCTATCCCGTCCGTAGGCGTGATAGTGTTCAAGGGGGACGAGGTTCTTCTGGTCTTGCGCGGACAGGAACCCAGCAAGGGGAAATGGAGCATCCCCGGTGGCGTCGTGGAGCTCGGTGAGACGATCCACGAGGCGGCCTGCCGGGAGGTACTCGAAGAGTGCGGGGTAGAGATTCAGGTCGGAGATGTGGTAGATGTGCTGGACTCCATACTCCTCGATGACGAGGGACGAGTCCAGTATCATTACGTGCTCGTAGACTTGGTGGCCACTTATGTCAAAGGACAGCTCCGAGTGGGCTCCGACATTGAGGACGCCCGCTGGGTCACGCAGGATCGCGTGGCGAGCTTCGACATGACCGCACGCACACCCCTGGTCATAGGCAAGGCCTTTCGCAAGCGGAACCTTGATTTTGGCCAGCAAAGAAGCTAACATTTGAGCCAGGTGCTCAACCCGCAACTCTCGACGCCGGGCGCCCTTCTGCAATCGACGTTCCGATCCGATCCCTGGAGGACCCGATCATGCTGATAACCAACGGGAAGCTGGCAACCTTCGGAGAAGCAAATCAGCTCATCGAGGACGGAGCCATCCTCATCGATGGAGACGAGATAGCCGCCGTTGGACCTACGACCGACCTGGTCGCGCGGTATCCCGAGGAGGAGATACTCGACGCGCAGGGCAGACTGATTTTGCCTGGCTTCATATGCGCCCATACCCACTTCTATGGCGCCTTCGCGCGTGGCATGGCCCTCAAGACCGAGGCGCCCGCCAGTTTCCCCCAGATCCTCGAGTACCTGTGGTGGCGACTGGACAAGGCCTTGAAGTTGGACGACGTCCGGTACAGCGCACTCGTCTGCCTGGTGGACGCCATACGAAACGGCACCACCACTCTCATCGACCATCATGCCAGCCCAAACGCAGTCACTGGGTCCCTCGACGTCATTGCCGAGGCGGTAACGCAGGCCGGGCTTCGAGCGTGCCTTTGCTATGAAGTCTCCGACCGGGACGGCGAGGAGACGATGCTCCAAGGCATAGGGGAGAACGAGAGGTTCATCAAACAGGCGAGCGGGCCCTATCTGGCAGCCACGTTCGGCCTACACGCCTCCCTGACCCTCTCCGACGAGACGCTGAAGCGGGCGGTGGAGGTCGCCGACGAGCTGGACGTAGGTTTCCACCTCCACGTGGCCGAGGACAAGGCTGACGTAGCCGACAGCTTGAAGAAATCGGGCCTGCGGGTGGTAGAAAGGCTGGAGCAGGCGGGCATCCTGGGGGCCAAGACGATCGCCGCCCACGCGGTCCACATCGACGCCTTCGAAATGGACACCCTGCGCGAGACGGGCACCAAGGTCGCTCACAATCCGCGCTCCAATATGAATAATGCTGTCGGTGTGGCTGACGTGCTGGGGATGTTGCGGCGGCGCATCGATGTAGGTCTCGGTAATGACGGTTTCTCCAACAACATGTTCAGTGAGATGAAGACCACCTATCTGTTGCACAAGCTGGCCCAGGAAGACCCGAGGGTCATGGGGGCGGATCAGGTCCTTGACATGGCGGTGAAGAACAACGCACGCATCGCCGGACTCTTCTTCTCCAAGTCTCTGGGCGAGCTATCGGTCGGCGCTCACGCTGACATCATCCTCCTCGACTATGTGCCGACCACGCCCCTGAACGCTGGCAATCTGCCCTGGCACCTCATCTTCGGCATGGACGGTGGTCAGGTGAGCACAACGATCGTGGGGGGCAAAGTGCTGATGAAAGACCGGGAGTTGCTGACCTTGGACGAAGATGCCATTACCGCTCGCTCCCGAGACTTCGCCGGGAAACTGTGGGCACGAATGTGATCCAAAATGAGGAGATACGACATGGAGAATGAGAGCTCCAGACCGACGTTGAGGAACCGCCTTCGCGCCCTTTGGAAGCGTCTCGACACACCCATCAAGATCGGGTTACTGTTCGCTCTCATCGCAGGCCTTATGGCGCTCGTGGGATGGGTTGCACGCCCTACCTACACCTCGCGCTCGCTCCTATCCCTGTTCCTGGCGATCGTCATCTCAGCAGGAACCTGGGGACTGGTGAGTTGGGCCATTGCTGCGGCGGCCGTCGAGGTCAGCAGAGGGGAGGACTGAAGGACATGGCAGATCTGCGAGTCGAGGTATGCGGTATTGAGTTTGCGAATCCAGTCTTACCCGCTGCAGGCCCCCCTACCTGGAACGGCGACGCCATGGTGGCCTGCGCTGAGGGAGGGGCAGGAGGGATCGTAGCCAAGACCATCTCCACTACCGCCGCCGTGGTGCCAGAGCCTTGTATGGCGGAGATTGGCAAAGGATCCATGCTGAACACCGAACTCTGGTCGGAGTTGCCGCCGGAGCAGTTCTTGGAACAGGAGTACGCAAAGGCCAGGGAGACCGGGCTTCCCCTCATCATCAGCATAGGCTACACCGCCGACGAGATAGCCGAGTTGGCTCCCAAGGTCAAGCCCTTCGCCGACGCCGTGGAACTCTCCACCCATTACATCGGGGAGGACCCGCGCCCGATGATCGAGGCCATCAACGCAGCGAAGGACGCGCTTGACGTGCCCGTCATTGTGAAGCTCAGCCCGCTGGGGAGAGAGATGAAGGCCGCGGCCCAGGCAGCTGAAGATGCCGGTGCTGACGGCATAGCAGCCATCAACTCCTACGGACCCTGCCTGGGTATAGACATTGAAACGGGACTACCTCTCATGGGCAGCGAGGAGGGCTATGGCTGGCTCTCCGGCCAGGCCCTCAGGCCTCTGGCTCTGCGGTCTGTCTTCGACATCGCCCGCACCGTGGATCTGCCCATCTTTGGCGTGGGCGGCGTCTCAAGGGGGACGGACGCTATCGAGATGTTCATGGTGGGCGCCTCAGCCGTACAGGTCTGCACGGCGGCCATCCTGCGCGGTCCCACCGTCTTCGGCAAGATCGTCCGCGAGATGGATGAGTGGCTGGACGATCACGGCTACGAGTCAATCAACGACGTGAAAGGGCTGACCATCCGCAAGCTGGAGGAGCGCGCGTACCGCACCACGCATCTGCCGCCCACGTTGTACGTGGACCTCTGCACGGGCTGCCAATTGTGCGAGACCAGCTGCGTCTACCACGCCATCGTCGTTGAGGACAAGAAGGCACAGCTAGACGAAGCTCTGTGCCAGGGCTGCGGGCTGTGCGTCACCCGCTGTCCCGTGCGGGCCCTGGAGATGCCGTGAGGTGGTAACCGTAGGACAGGTTGGCAACCTGTCCCACCACGAGTCAGTCGGGCCCCGCTAGGCATGGCCGACAATTCGTCACTCCTGTCGTACACTCCGTCGCTGCTGCTAGACAGCACCTATCTGAACTAACGACAATGCGTTTGAGCAAGGCCCTGAAAGTTTATCGAGGCGACGTGGTCTCCCTGGTGGGCGCAGGTGGAAAGACCGCCGCCATGTTTCGCCTGGCCGGCGAACTGACGTCGAATGGATGGAAGGTAATTACTACCACCACTACGATGATCTGGCGACACCAGGCGAGCGAGCACACCATTCTGGAGCCCGACGGGGCAATCCTGCTGGAGAAGGCCGAGGCTGCGCTGAAGAAACACAGCCACATCACTGTGGTCTCGGGATTGAGTGAAGTTGAAGGCAAGCTGGTGGGCGTGGAACCGTCTCTCGTTGACGGCTTGGCGGCTCTCCTGGAGGTCGATGCGGTGATCGTCGAGGCCGATGGCGCCAAGGGACGATCCTTGAAGGCCCCAGCTGCCCACGAACCCGTGATCCCCTCCTGCACTACCATCCTCATACCCATGGCCGCTATCGACGCTTTGGGGCAACCGCTGGATGAGAGGGCCGTACATCGCCCAGAGTTGGTGGCCAGGCTGGCCAATCTGGGACAGAGAGAGCTCATCACACCGGAGGCCCTAGGCAGCGTATTGCTCCACCCCGAAGGCGGCATGAAGGACGCCCCCGCCCAAGCTAGGATCGCCCCGCTCATCAACAAGGTGACGGCAGCCAGTTTGCAGCCTGCTCGCGACATCGCTCGTCTCCTCCTGGAGGAAGTACGAGTGAGCCGCGTCCTGCTGGGCTCTGTGATGGAGGAGGATCCCATCACCGAAGCCTGGGGGCGAGTGGCCGCCGTCGTCCTGGCCGCTGGCGAGTCGCGGCGTTTTGGCTACCCCAAGCAGCTCCTCCCGTGGGGAGAGACCACGCTGCTGGAGCACGTCGTGGACGCGGCCCTCGGGTCATCCGTGGACAAGACCATCGTGGTCCTGGGCCATCGGGCGGAGGAAATCGGCGGTCCGCTTCACGGCAGACCAGTCGAATTGGTGATCAACGAGGGGTGGGAAGGCGGCCTCAGTACTTCTGTCAGGGCAGGGCTGAGGGCCCTACCGGCCGACTACGAGGCTTGCCTGTTCTTGCTGGCCGACCAGCCCAACGTCACACGGACCCTGATCGACAACCTACTGAGCAGTTATCGCTCCACCCTGGCCCCCATCGTGGCCCCCGTCCATAAAGCGCGGCGCGGCAACCCCGTGCTCTTCGCCCGCAGCTTGTTCCCGGAGCTTCTGGAGATGGAGGGAGACCAAGGGGGACGCGGTGTGATCCTCCAGCATCGAGAAAAGGTGGAACTGGTGGAAGTGGCGGAAGGGGACATCTTCCTCGATATCGACACCGTTGACGATTACCAGGGGGCGATCTAGGCCATGACCCGCGTTTTGCTAGTACGCCACGGCGAGACGGAATGGAACCGGGTGGAGAGGTTTCGGGGGCGCACGGATATCGAACTGAACGCGACAGGTCGCAGCCAGGCCCAAGCCATTGCCCAGAGACTATCCAGCTGGCAAATGGAGGCCATCTACTCCAGCCCCCTCAAGCGAGCACTACAGACCGCCCAACCCATCGCCCAGGCCTGCGGCCGCGAGGTACAGGCGTTAGATCCAATAATCGACATCGACTACGGTGACTGCGCTGGGCTATCTCCAGAGGAGTTCTCCACCAGACACCCTGATCTCTTCGAGAAGTGGCGCGATGCCCCCCAGGGGGCGCGGTTTCCCCGTGGCGAAAGCCTGGACGACCTGCGACGAAGGGCGTGGCCAGCTGTGGAGGAAGTCTGCTCGGCGCACGAAGGCGGCACAGTGATCTTGGTCTCGCACGTGGTGGTCAATCGAGTGCTGATCTGCGCAGCGCTCGGCGTGGGCCACTCCTCTTTCTGGAAGATCGGCCAGGACAACGCCGCCATCAACGTCATCGAGGCTGAGCAAACAGGGTATCGCCTCCTTCTACTGAACGATACCTGCCACCTGGAATCGTTGTCGGGGTGACACGTTTGAGCCCAGTGTACGTTACGAGGACCTTATGCAAGATTCGGATCTGGAGAGGCTGAGTTCCATCAACGCCTTCATCATCGACATGGACGGTGTGCTCTACACCGGGCAGCAGCGCCTGCCTGGGGCACGGATGTTCCTCACCTGCTTGCAGGACGAGGGCATCCCCTTCATCCTGGCCACGAACAACTCCACCCTCACCCCCCAACAGTACGTGGCCAAACTGGCGGGCATGGGCATCGAGGTCACTGAAGATCGCATCCTCACGTCAGGTCAGGCCACGGC
>JABAOH010002223.1_pt1 | contig 10467 bp, 7 predicted proteins | sample 7062181 | NCBI WGS metagenome assembly JABAOH01 (sample SAMN14538630, study PRJNA623070) | marine sediment metagenome | biome: marine biome [ENVO:00000428]; feature: marine pelagic biome [ENVO:01000023]; material: deep marine sediment [ENVO:00002113]; isolation source: pool of 5 deep marine... | reverse complement strand
GGCTCAGTAATCGATGCCCTGCGTTGCAAGGTGCCCTTCGACGGTTTCCACGGTGTTTTCTATCGCGTCGGCAAAATCGTCCGAGCAAAGCGCCATGGACTGGTCCAGCGCAAACGCGATGAGCGGCGTTATATCGATCCCTTCGGGGAGGGGATTTTCGCTCGCCGCGAGGTAGACCCCGGCCACTTCGGCTATCTGCTCGGAAATCAGGCCCGCCGCAACGGAAAGGTCCTGCGTGAGCGCGTACCCGTAGTACACCTGGCTCTCCCTGAACTCCTTTTCGGCCTGCTTGATGAACCTGGACACAGCGTGGTATCCGGTGCCGGTACTCTCTGAAAACCCCTTCGCATAGGCCCGGACGAGAAGGGTGGGAAGCTGCGGGTTGCGCCGGATAGCCGATTCCATTATCTTTTGCCCGATCTGCGGGTCTAACTGCTGCACCACGAGAAGGTCGATCCCGTACTCGACCAGGAAGTGGGCAACGTCCAGGACCGCACCTTCATCGATCCCGAGGGCGGTAAATTGCGGGACGGCCTGAAGGATTTGCGCCAGCACGGCGGCTTTCTGGATAACGTACCCCCCGTTGTGGGCCGTGGAATCGCCCCCTGCAAACTCGTTGTGCCCGTAAAAACCCCGGGCGAGGGCTTTCGCCGGCTTCGACTTTGCCTCGTTCCAGACCTTTCCCGGTTCGTAGTGCGTTTCATCCCCGAAATAGGAGACGTAATCCGGGTTCATGAACAGGTTGTTGAAGATGTCGGGCGCGTTGCTCCCGTAGATCTCGTTGGCCCGGAAAATGCCATTTTTTTCGCTCACCCTGTCTGCCACGTAGGCGTGGGTTGCTGCCCCCCAGGCAAATACGTTCTGCGCCTGGCAGGCAATAAAAGCGACGATCGTAATTCCCAGAAACATTCCTTTCCATCTCACCCTGAACCGTTTCATGTTTCCCTCCTTTTTTCTGATTTCACCTGTTTAACGGCGGCTTTTCCGTGCCCCGTTGCGTCTTGCAATGTCCTCTTTTTTTTTCCGGGTGTCCATCGTTACCGGTAGATAGTTCAAGAGGCGTGCCACGGAGAGAAAAGCAGCGTCTTTGGGGGGAAACCTGTTGAAAATATTAATGTTTCAGGGAAGGATGCTGTTTGGCCGTGAAGGCGGGTGGGAAGAGGCGTGCGCATCCTCCCGGGGGAGGGTGGGAAAGGGGCTGCGCGCCCCCGATCCTTACAGCCCGTACTCTTTTATCTTTTTCTGGAGGGTGCGCCGGCTGATGCCGAGGAGCTCCGCCGCTTTTGTCCGGTTCTGTCCGGTAGCCGCCAGTGCCTCGAGGATCATCTGCCGTTCCGCCGCGCGGGAGATGCCCTCGACCCTTCCCTTGAAAGAGCTTTCCGCCGGCGGTTCCATGAGCCCGGCGATCTCCTCGGGTATCTCCTCGGGGCCGATAACCTCGCTCTCGCTCATGAGGACCATCCGCTCTATCGCGTTTTCGAGCTCCCGCGTGTTTCCGGGCCAGTCATAGTTGCTGAACGCGTCGGTCACCTCGGGCGAGAGGGTAAGGGACTCCCTGCGGTACCGGGTGGAGTATTTCTTGAGAAAGTACTCTGTCTGGGGGAAAATGTCCTCCCTTCTCTCTTTCAGCGGCGGGATGTGAATCGGCACCACGTTCAGGCGGTAGAACAGGTCTGAGCGGAAGGTGCCGGCGTCGATCGATTCTTTGAGGTCCCGGTTCGTCGCCGCGATGACGCGGATGTCGACCCTCATGGTTTTCACTCCGCCCACCCGCTCGAATGTCCAGTCCTGCAGGACCGAGAGGAGCTTCACCTGCAGCTGCAGCGGCATCTCGCCGATCTCATCGAGAAACAGCGTCCCCCCGTCGGCGATTTCGAAGCGGCCCGGTTTCGTCGAGACGGCGCCCGTGAAGGCCCCTTTCTCGTAGCCGAAGAGCTCGCTCTCGATGAGGTTCTCCGGGATGGCGGCGCAGTTTACCTTGACGAAGGGGTGGTTTCGCCGGTCGCTTGCCAGGTGGACCGTGCGGGCGACGATCTCCTTGCCCACCCCCGTTTCGCCCGTGATGAGCACCGTTGAGTCGGTCTTGGCGATTTTCTTGATGGTGCGGAACACCTGCTGTATCTTCCCCGTGGACCCGATGATCTCCGGGGAGAAATACCGCTCGTCGTCGAAGTAGGCCGAGATGAGCTCACGGTTCTTTCTCAGCTCGGAGAGGGCTTTGTGGAGCACGTTTACCAGCTCGTCGTGGTCGAAGGGCTTGGTGATGAAGTCGTGGGCGCCGTTTTTTATCGACGTCACGGCGGCCTCGATGTTTCCGTAGGCCGTCAGCATGACGACGGGAACCTCGGGCCACTTCTCTTTGCAGAGGGCCAGGAGGTCGATGCCGCTTTTGCCGGGCATCATGAGGTCCGTCAGGATCAGGTCGAAATCCGTCTTTCCCAGAGTCTTCAGGGCGCTGTCCACATCGCCGGCGGTTTCCACCTGGAAGCCCTCATTTACGAGCAGGTCCCTGAGGATCTTCAAGAGGTTGCTGTCGTCATCCACTACCAGGACGTGTGCCATTGCAAGTCCCCCCTTTTTCCTTCGGTTTCAGGATAATTCCTTACAATTTCCATGCCACCCCGTTTCTATGAAGACCCCCGGCGGGCTACCCGCCCCTAGAGGGGGAGCTTAACGGAAAACGTAATACCCCCTTCCGGCCTGTTCTTCGCTTCCAGCGTACCGCCGTGCCCCTGCACGATCCTCTGGCATATGGCAAGGCCCAGGCCCATCCCCCGCTTCTTCGTCGTGAAGAAGGGCTCGAAAATCCGGTCGTGAAGCTCCGCAGGGATTCCCGGGCCGTTGTCGGAAAAACATATCTCCAGCCTCTGGGGCGTGGAATCTGCGTGAATTATCAGCTCGCCGTGCGGGCCCGCTGACTCCCGGGCATTTTTTATCATGTTGAAAAAAAGCTGCTGCAGCAGGGAGGGGTCGGCCTCGATCCGCGGCGGTTCGGGGGATAGGTCGAGGGATATCTGAAAATCGGGGGAGTCCATCTGGGCAAGGCGGACCGTCTTTCCGAGCGCCTCCCCTAACGACAGGGGTTGTTTCTCCACTTTGAGCGGCCGGGTAAAATCCTGAAAGTGGACGAGAACGCCCTGAAGGCGCTCGATCTCCTCGCTGATGATGCTGCTGTACTCGCCGAGCTTCGCTGCCCCGGCGCCTTTCAGTTCCTCTACCTGCAGCATCGACGCTCCCTTTATCGAGCTGAGCGGGTTCCTGATCTCGTGGGCGATGCCTGCTGCGAGCTCGTTTAGCACCGCCAGCTTCTCCTCCGTCTCGGCCAGGATGTCGTATGCCCTGCGGTGCTTGAATATGCCGAGGGCGAGGAATATGAAGGCGACGGAGGCGCCGAAGGGGCCGAGGGGGTAGACGGGGACGTTCAGGGTCTGCACGTGGTCCGTGGTGACCGTTGCTGCCCCTATCGTGAATGCGATCAGAACGAACCAGTGCCGGCTCCTCTCTTCCGGGTTCTGGGTCTTTCCGAGGGAGTTTATGAGCATCAGGAAGCTGGCGAACAGCATGGGGGAGACGAAGACGAAGTAGGAGATATCCCAGTACCCCCTGTCCACGAACTGCTTGAGCTGGGGATGGAATATGGCGGTGAGGCTGATCATCGCCAGGAGGCACGAAAAGACGTATGCCGGGACTATCCAGATGGTGGTCTCCTTGAGGGGGTTTACGAAGGTCAAAACAAAGTGGAACATGAGGGTGGGCAGGAATGCCGACCCCATCAGGCCGATGTAGGACAGGAACCATTTCCCCGTCGATATCCTCATGAACTCGCAGAGGTTCCAGACCATGGAGCACAGGCAGACGAGGACGAAGGTGATGTACAGGGCGGTCCTGGCCGTGCGCGTCAGCACCAGGATGGCAAGCACGATGTTGATGAGAACGGAGACGATGGCGAAGAAGGTGTAGAGATCGTGAAAGGTAAGCGTCATCGGCCAAGTCACCCCCTTGTGTTCGACCCCGGGGGGGGTAAGCGGTTACACCGCTGTTGATAGGGTCCGCTGCCGTGCAACTTTTCTCCGTGGAGCCGGGACGGGATCGGGTGATTTTCGGCTGCGGGCAATTGAATGTCTCCTGATCATCCGGTTTTTGCCTTCCCACAGCCGGTTTCCACGGGCCATCTCGGGGCGGGTCGTTCACCGTTGCCTGATATCGCTATAAAAATAGTAACAAACTGTGCAGTTCCGTCAACCGTGAATGGCCGGGAGTGGGGCATTCCCCCTGCTGCTTTGGTCTGTGTCTGAAATGCTGCGGGATACGCAATATGGCGGGAATTTCGGGACCCCCCGGTGCCGGGTTTTGCGGCTTCCCCCGGGCTTATCCCTTGACATAAGGAAAAAGCCTGTGGTACTTCCATAAAAGGGGAGAATCGGGTTTGTCCGCATATAAAATGGCATCCGCCCCTTTTCGCCTTTGGCGGAAAACTTTACGGTTTTCCTGACGGAGCGCCTGAGCGTGGGGCTATTGCATCTCTATCAGAATGGGGCTGTTCCTGAGGGCTTTTCATTTATCCTGCGGGAAGTCGTGTGCGGCTACGTCATTTTTCGGATACGCAGCGGTCAGGTGCGCAGCGGCCCCCCCGGGGGACGCCGGGGCACGAAAAAACGCTTGATTTCAAATGTAAATGTGGAGTGTCTCGATGGCTGAAGGCGGCAGAAGGTCTGATTCCCCCGTCCTGGATGACGGCGCGAAGGTCGCCGTAATCGGGGGCGGACCGACGGGATCATTCTTCAGCATCTTTGCCCTCAAGATGGCGAAGATGATCGACATGGACCTGGAGATAACCATATTCGAGCAGAAGGATTTCTCGCAAAAGGGCCCCGGGGGCTGTAACCGGTGCGGGGGCGTGATCTCGGAGCTCCTCGTCCAGACTCTTGCCGTGGAGGGCATAAACCTCCCCGATTCGGTAATCAGGAAGGGGATCAATTCCTACAACCTGCATACGGACCAGGGGGACGTGTACATCGCGACCCCGTCGCTCGACAAGAGCATAGCGACGGTGCACCGGGGCGGCGGGCCACGGGGCGTTTCCGGGACGGAGAAGGATAGCTTCGACAACTTTCTCCTGGGTCGGGCGGTTGAAGAGGGAGCCGTTCTCAGCCCGGCGAAAATCGACGGGGTCGAAAGGAAAAACGGCAGGCCCCGCCTCTTTTCAAAGGGGCAGGAAATGGGGGAGTTCGACCTCGTGGTGGGGGCATTCGGTCTCAGCAGCAAGACGGCAAAGCTCTTCGAGGGGGCCGGGTTCGGCTACCGGCGGCCGGAGATGATCACGGCGGCGATGGGAGAGGTGGCCCTGGAGGGGAGTGTCGTTTCCGAATGCTTCGGCAACTCCATACACCTCTTTTTGCTCCCCACGAAGGATATAAAGTTTGCCGCCATTATCCCCAAGGACAATTACGTGACGGTGTGCATACTGGGCAAGAACGTGACGGGAAAGGTCGTGGACGATTTCATCGCCCACCCGAAGGTGAGGGCGGTCTTTCCCGAGTCGGCCCCCGTGCAGCTCAGCTGCCGCTGCTTCCCGAGGATGAACGTGGGGGCGCCGAAGAAGCCGTTTGCCGACAGGATGGTGATGTGCGGCGACGCGGGCTCGACGAGGCTTTTCAAGGACGGCATAGGCGCCGCGTACATCATGGGGAAGGCAGCAGCGAAAACCGTCGTCTTCGAGGGGGTCGGCGCCGAGCACTTTCAGAAGCATTACTATCCCGTCTACCGGGAAATCGTGATCGACAACCTCTACGGCCGGTTCCTCTTCGCCGTCACCGATCTCTACCGGAAGAACTCCGTGTTCTGCAGGGGGATGCTCTCCGTGGTGAATTCGGAGCAGAAAAGGGCGGACAGCTCGAAGGTTTTGAGCTCCATCCTCTGGGACATGTTTACCGGGAACGAGCGCTACAAGAGCGTATTTCAGCGGACGCTCGACGTGAAGATGAACATGGAGCAGGTAAAGAACATGATGAAGATTTTAGCGGGGAGGGGACATGGTTGAGGGAGAACTCGGAAGGGTCTACACTGACGGCGAGGTCATATTCAAGGAGGGCGACCGGGGCGAGGAGATGTTCGTCATACAATCGGGCCGGGTGAAGATAACGAAAACCACCCCCTCCGGCGACATGGAGATCGCGATCCTGGAGAGCGGCGAGATATTCGGGGAGATGGCCCTCTTTGACAAGCTCTCGCGCTCGGCAACGGCCAAGGCGGATGGCGAGGCGAGAATTTTGAGCGTCGATAAGAGAAAGCTCTTCACCTCCATCAGCAGGGACCCGATGCTGGTGTTCAACATCCTCCAGGCGATGAGCAGGAGGATCCGGTCCCTGAACGACGACCTGAAGCAGCTCCGCCAGGAAAAGCTCGATGCCGCGAAGGTCTGCCTCTCCGAGGACGAGGTGTGCGCCCTCGTGCTGGGAAAGGCGAAGAACATGGTCCCCGCCGACAACGGCTCCATCATGCTCATCGACGAGGAGGCACACGGCCTCAGCATCAAGGCCGCCTTCGGCACCGAATCGGACAGGAAGGTGAAGCTCACCATCGGGGAAGGCATAGCCGGCAACGTACTGAAGACGGGGAGGGCGGAGATGATAAACAACGTGTCGACGGACGGGCGCTTCCTCGATGGGGAGCTCAAGATCCAGTCGATCATCTGCGTTCCCCTCGTCTGGAGGAGCTACAACCTGGGCGTCATGAACGTGAGCAGCAGCGCGGAGAAGGTCTTTACCATCGACGACCTGAAGCTTCTGGACGGCCTGGCCATGTACGCTGCCATAGCGATACAGAACGCGCGGGTGTTTGCCAACCTGAGCATCATAACCGAGCGCTTCATCGACGACGCCTCATCCCTCGATATTTCCTGATCTCCCCCGTTTCGGCCGGGATTTTTCCTCCTATCAGGGGTTCCTGCGTGATATTTCCTCAAAAGAAGGAAAGGGCCGCTTTCCCTGGGGAAATTTATTCCTCTTTTATTGAATAATTTTCTATAAAATGCGGGAGAGCATGAATAATAGCTATGGAAATCAGCAGGTTATCGTCCGGGTACCGATCTTGCTTTGTTTTCTTCGAATAGGTGGCATGTATCTTTAAAATAATGGAATAATATGCTGTTAATGATAACCATTTGCTGACAAGTGCACGTGCAGGTCTAAATAATGATTGTTATTCAGTAAGTTGTATGTTTTAAAAACGGTAAAAAAAGCTTGACTGCTATGCTGAAATTTTATAGTTTTATTATAACATTCTTTAAAACGATATTTTATATAGTTGGGTCCACTGCCTTTCACGGGGGGGGAAAGGTTATTTACATATCTCTTCGAAAATCAAGGCAAAAATATGCATCCCCGGTGAATTCCTCATCCCGTTGTTTTGTTCGTCCCTTTCCCCGTTCTGGCCGGACCTTTCGCTTTGAACGTCCGGAACCATGCAGGGTAGGTTAAATGGCCCTCTGTCAGAAATTATTTTCCGGGAAAAAGTCAGAGGAGAAACTGCGCGGATACGTGTCAGGGAAGATAAAGGGGGGATCTTCCCGTGACATTGGCTGTATATATATTTTTTTGAAAAAGGGGGTGATAGCGGCTTTACGGAAGAACGGATCGCGATTTCGGGATTTGGACTGAAACCCGTCAAATAAGGCAATGGAGGTCACGATATTCGTGATGGAAAAAAAAGAATAATAAGGAGGTCTTTTAAAAAAATCTTAAAAAACAAGAAACAAAGGAGGAGGATCATGCTAAAAAGATCGTCCATAGTTTTATTGCTCACAATGATGATGGTTATCTTTTTACTTTCTGTTAGCACCGAGCTTATGGCTCTAGAATGCAATGCTAGCAATATTGAAAAAAACAAATGTTTTGTAACTGCTAATGGATACACGATGAAGATTGTTGATACTGGATTTTGTGAGGATAATCAGGGTGTCGTACATGAAATAACTAGTTTTCCTCATAAGTTAGGTGGTGACAGACTTTTATGGTGTTATGAAGCTATATCGACCGAAACTAAAGGGGGAGGTAATCTCAGTCAAGTCGACTTGCAGGTTCCCGTTGACCTCATTGATCCACCTCCTGGAAGAATTGATATAGATTCTTCAGGACAGATTTTTTCTTACAGCTCTGCCAATGGTTGCTCAGGGGACTCCACAACCGGTTATATGATTGGGGCCAAATTGGAATGCGCGATAAAGTGGGTCTTCAAACTCAATCCCGGAGGAAATGTGAACAGATTCTCTTTTGAAACAACGGGCCCGGTAAAAACCGGTGTGCAAGAGATGGCACCGAAGATTGGGAGTGACCTTTGGCCGGGTTTTATACTTGCTGCGGGGGGAGACGCTGCTTTTTCAATTCAGAGCATAACGGATTTCATGATAATAGAAGGCTTATTGATTAGATTTGGGAGAGACACAAACCAATGTATTACTAGTGCATCCCAATGTACAAACCCAGCTTCAGCAACTGATCCTGCAGATTGCACTCAATGGACCGAACTTACGCCGGTGGATGTTGATTTTGATGTAACGGATGGAGAAGGCGAGCCGATACCGGGTGGCTCTGGACTCTTGCGAAGAATTTCATTTCTCGGCGGGAATCAAGTATGTGATGAAGCCTACCTAACTATTGGAGACAACACATGCGTGTGGATACCAAACGGCGCAGGGGGTTGGTATCCGATTGGTGATACATGTCCGTAGAATTAGGAATCCTGATAATGCAAATTTTGATAACCACAGAATCATTGAATAAAGGAGGAGGATCATGCTAAGAAGATCGTCCATAGTTTTGTTGTTTACATTAATGGTGTTCTCCATCATTGTGTTGTTCGCCTACACCGATGTTGTGGCGCAAGCATTACCAGAACTATGCACAGGCACTAGTTTTGAAATATCATATACGCCAGGTTCGACAAACCCGATTGAAACTACATGCAAGATCGAAGATGGGAGCGGCGTAATTATTGAAACAGTACCTTGCACCATTAATAAGTACCAACTGAAACGTATTGCGAACTCAGGTCCAAAAATATTCTTTACTATTCCTTTCTGCCTTCATGATAAATATCTACTAAAGAAAACAGCGGATACATATGTGAGGGCTGAAGTTTCTTCAAAATTCGTTTATAACGCCTGTGAAGATCCATCAGGGGGTAGTCAAGATTTTTTTGATGAAGGGAAACATTTTTGCGGTGATTGGTTAGTACTCTCCACCGAAGTTTCCGGCAACGCAGCAGATTTGTTTTTAACTTTTGAAGGCCATAATTTGACAACAGATATGACTTCTGTGATTTATTTATCGAATCCAAGTACTAATACATTTGAGGGATGTCAATCAGCTGATAAGTTTGGAGGGATTGCAGGGCCGTCCTGCCCAGCAACAACACCCCAGTCTCCTTTTACACCCCTGAGCACGGTGGATCTAAAGATATTTGAAGGTGTAGCTTATAAATTTATTTATTTAGAAGGATGCATTGTAAGCGCTTTTAGATGTCAAGATGATCCACAACCATCTGAACCTGAAGATTGCACTCAATGGATCGCAATCAATCCTGTGCCCCTTAACGTAACAGCGACAGTTAATAGCTCCCAAAGTCCTAATGAACCTGTTCAAGAAGCCGGATCTTTGAAAGGAAGTGGAGCAAACAAATGTGATGCATACTTTACTGTCGGAGACAACACATGCGTGTATATACCAAACGGCGCAGGGGGTTGGTATCCGATTGGTGATACATGTAATTAGACATAGGAATCTTAACAGTGCCATATTTTTCAATGATGGATGCATTTAAAGCCAACTTGCTATTTGGTTTTCTTGACCAACAAAAAAATTATTTCAGTTGATCTAAGAGATAAAAGGCGGGGCCAGAAATGGCCCTGCCACTCTCATATTAACTTTCTTCATTATTTGTATTTAGCTCTTTCAGGTTGTCATTAAGGAGGATGGGGTGGATGGCAAAGAGCGAAACGGGAGGCTCGTTACCCCTCATGTCCTGAAAGCGCTAATTCTGGGGCTTCTCGTGGGGGTTGTAGGTATCGCCGTTAGTCCCCTCCGCATCACCATCGGGATCGAGGAGAACGCCGGCCTCGGCCTGTTATTTAAGCTGACGGGGGCGATCGAGCCTCCTCCCGACACCGTCGTCGTCAGCATAGACAAGGAATCATCCGAAGTGCTCGGCCTTCCGGACAACCCCGACAAGTGGCCCCGGTCGCTCCACGCCCGCCTGACGGAAATCATGGCGAGGGAAGGCGCAAGCGTCGTCGCTTTCGACGTCCACTTCATCGAGCCCCGTATTCCCGGGGATGACACCTATTTTGCCAGTGCGATGCAAAATGCCGGCAACGTGGTGCTCGTCGAGCCCATGAAGACGAAGGAGGTCACCCTCCCCGGCGGTGGGTCGAATGCAGGGGCTCACAGCATCGTGCGGGTGGTGCCGCCC
>JABAOH010116952.1_pt1 | contig 10470 bp, 10 predicted proteins | sample 7062181 | NCBI WGS metagenome assembly JABAOH01 (sample SAMN14538630, study PRJNA623070) | marine sediment metagenome | biome: marine biome [ENVO:00000428]; feature: marine pelagic biome [ENVO:01000023]; material: deep marine sediment [ENVO:00002113]; isolation source: pool of 5 deep marine... | reverse complement strand
AAGACCTGGAGGTAATTTTATGGCCAAGGCGAAGTTTGTACGTACCAAGCCGCACGTGAATGTGGGCACCATAGGACATGTTGATCATGGTAAGACCACGTTGGTGGCGGCGATATCGTATGTTTTGAATCGTCAGGGATTGGCGAAGGCTCAGAAGTACGAGGAGATAGACAATGCGCCGGAGGAGAAGATGCGGGGGTTGACCATCAACGTTCATCATGCGGAGTATGAGACGGATAAGCGGCATTATGCGCATGTGGATTGTCCTGGTCATGCGGATTACATAAAGAACATGATAACTGGTGCGGCTCAGATGGACGGAGCGGTATTGGTGGTCTCGGCAGCGGATGGCCCCATGCCCCAGACCCGGGAGCACATACTTTTGGCTCGTCAGGTGGGGGTTCCTTGTATTATAGTATTCATGAACAAGACGGACATGGTTGATGATGCGGAGCTTTTGGATTTGGTTGAGTTGGAGGTACGTGATTTGCTGAAGCAGTATCAGTTTCCTGGGGATGAGGTACCTGTGGTTCGGGGTAGTGCTTTGGTTGCCATGCAGGAGGGTGAGAAGACGGATGTTAAGGATCATCCGTCCTTTCAGCCGGTTAAGGATTTGCTTAAGGCCATGGATGATTACATACCGGAGCCGAAGCGGGATGTGGACAAGCCGTTTTTGATGCCGGTTGAGGATGTATTTAGCATAACCGGTCGAGGTACGGTAGGTACGGGGAGGGTAGAGCGGGGTAAGGTTAAGGTGGGGGATGAGGTTGAGCGTGTGGGGATAAAGGAGACTCGCAAGACGGTGGTGACGGGTGTGGAGATGTTTCGGAAGATATTGGATTTTGCTCAGGCTGGGGACAATGTGGGATTATTGTTGCGGGGCATAGAGAAGGATGAGTTGGAGCGGGGGATGGTGATAGCGCAGCTTGGGAGCGTTACTCCTCACACCAAGTTTAAGGGGGAGGTATATGTATTGACCAAGGAGGAGGGAGGTCGTCACACACCGTTTTTCTCAGGCTACCGGCCTCAGTTTTATTTTAGGACCACGGATGTAACCGGGGTGATCAAGTTGCCGGAGGGGGTGGAGATGGTAATGCCCGGGGACAACACCACCATGGAGGTGGAGCTGATCACTCCCATAGCCATGGAGAAGGAGCTGCGGTTTGCCATTCGGGAGGGTGGACGCACGGTGGGGGCCGGGGTGGTCACCCAGATAATAGAATAGCTACACGGGCCAAACGCGCTTATTCAAAGTTCGACTATTCATCGTATTAAACGACTGGAAGCCAATGCCCAGAGAGATCATCACCTTGGCATGTGAGGTTTGCAAGCAAAGGAACTACAACACCACCAAGAATAAAAGAAAACATTCAGAGCGGGTAAGTTATAAAAAATACTGTCCGTTCTGCAACAAGCATACCATGCACAAGGAGACCAGATAGCTAAAAGGGGAGACTTTCCTCAAGCTCGACGGATATAAGGTGCGTATTTGTTTGGGTGACGGCTCCCTTCGCAATAGGCAACCAGAGATCCAATAGATGTGGCTGCAAACAAAGAAAAAGAACTCTTATCGAAAATAACTCTTTTTTAAATTCTGAAGGGGTGAAGACCTTCGGATCACTCGGATTTCGATTCTTGTTCAACGATAACATCTGAAAACTAACTGAACAGGTCTGTAGCTCTAATTGGTAGAGCGCCGGTCTCCAAAACCGGATGCTGGGGGTTCGAGTCCCTCCAGACCTGCTGAGAAGGGTATTTTTATATTAATGTTTGAAAAGGTAAGNNTGAGATTCGAACTTACTAAGGTTACCTGGACTACGAGACAGGAATTGATGTATTCTACCATTATCGTTATAGTGGTCTCGCTGGTGCTGGCGGTTTTTGTTGGCGCAGTTGATGTGGTGCTGTCCAATCTGGCCACAATGCTTTTGGGTTGAAAAACGAAGAAGGCGATTTCCCGTCTCCGGGCGAGGATTGATTCAAGGTTCTATGGAAAAGAAATGGTACGTTGCTCATACCTATTCCGGCCATGAGCACAAGGCTAAAAAATATTTAGAGAACGCGATAATCACTCAGGGCTTGGAGGATGAGATGGGGAGGGTGCTGGTTCCTACCGAGACCGTGGTGGAGATGAAGCACGGGAAAAGATCCACCACAGTCAAGAAATTCCTGCCCAGCTACATCCTGGTGGAGATGGTCCTGACCAAGGAGACCCAGCATCTGGTCACCGGTACTCCCGGGGTGACAAGTTTTGTGGGTGCTTCAGGAAAACCGGTGCCGCTGAAAACTGAGGAGACAGAGAGGCTGCTGAAGCAAATAGAGCGAGGACGAACCCGGGATTACGAGGAGGTCCCCTTCAAAGCGGGAGATCAAGTGAAGGTCATAGACGGCCCTTTCACTGATTTCTCCGGATTCGTCAGTGAGGTAGATCAGGAGCGAAAGAAGCTGAAGGTTATGGTGAGTATCTTCGGACGGCCCACTCCCGTGGAGCTGGATTTTCTTCAGGTCCAAACTGTTACTTAGCCTTCCGAGCGCCCCATTGCCAGAGGCTAAAACGGCTGGTTTCAGTGAAGGTTGGCTGGAAAATGGCATGGTATAAAGGTTGTGATATGCAGGAGGAATTTGAATCTCAAAACTTAACCATGCAAGAATAACTGATAAAAACAAAACTTGGCCGCGCGGTTTGGGCATCTGATTCTCTGACAGGTTTTGGTTCAGGAACCGGGTGCCCCCCCAACAGCGATAGGAATGTAAAAGGAGATTAAAGTAAATTGGCAAAGAAGATAACAGGAGTTGTTAAGCTTCAGATTCCGGCGGGAAACGCCACACCTGCTCCCCCGGTGGGTCCAGCACTTGGTCAGTATGGGATAAACATGATGGATTTCTGCAAGCTGTTCAATGCCAAAACCCAGAGCCAGATCGGTTTGATCATTCCGGTGGTGATAACCATTTACGCGGATAAGTCATTCACCTTCATCACCAAGAGCCCGCCCGCGTCAGTGCTCTTGAAGAAGGCAGCCAAGGTGGAGAAGGGTTCGGGGGAGCCCAATCGAGTGAAAGTGGGACAAGTCACCCGGGTGCAGGTAAAAGAGATTGCGCAGTTGAAGATGAAGGATCTGAACGCCGCCAGCATGGAGTCAGCCATGCGGTTAGTAGAGGGTACGGCCAGAAGCATGGGCATACAGGTGGTAGATTGAGGCTGAGCCCAAACAGGGAGCTAAAATCTGAGTCATGAAAAGAGGAAAAAACTATAGGCAGGCCAAGCAGAAGGTGGCCAGCGGGAAGACATATCGGTTGGACGAGGCCATCAGAAAGCTGAAGGAATGCGCTTATGCCAAATTCGATGAGACCGTGGAGATGTCGGTGAAACTGGGGGTGGATCCCAAACATGCTGATCAGATGGTTCGGGGAACTACTCTTCTTCCGAATGGAAGTGGGAAGAAGGTGAAGGTGTTGGTGCTCACCAAGGGCGAAAAGGAAAAGGAAGCCAAAGAGGCGGGAGCTGATTTCGTGGGGCTGGAGGAATATATAGAAAAGATCACCCAGGGCTGGTTAGACGCAGACGTGGTGGTGGCTACGCCGGACGTAATGGGGCAGGTGGGTAAGCTGGGGAAGATCTTGGGCACAAAGAGGATGATGCCTAACCCCAAATCCGGAACAGTAACCTTTGACGTGGGCAAAGCGGTCAAAGAACTTAAGGCCGGAAAGATCGAATTCCGGGTAGATAAAGGTGGTAACATCGGGGTTCCCATCGGCAAGCTTTCCTTTACCGAAGAACAGCTCACCGAAAATGCCAGAGCTTTTCTGGACGTAATAATGAGAGCCAAGCCGGCCGCGGCCAAGGGTACCTATTTAAGGAATGCCTCCATCTCGTCAACCATGGGGCCGGGGGTAAGGCTGGACACCTCATCAATCGCGGGTATGCTCAAGCAATAAGGTATTCCGTTGCACACTTTTGTCGGACTGGCCTGCGCCGCCGGATGTCCGGTGTTAACCTGCGGGATGGTTGTGGGAGGTTAATTTAAGTAGCACAGCTAAAGGAACGATTTATGCTGAGAGCGGAAAAGGAAAATACGGTAAGCCAGCTGAAGGAGAAATTCAATTCAGCCAAAAGCCTTTTTCTCACGGATTTCAGAGGGCTGAATGTGCAGGAGATGACCGAACTGCGGAGGGAATTGAAAAAACAGGGAGCAGAATACGAGGTGACCAAAAACACCATGATTCGCCGAGCGGCACAGGAAACCGGATTCGAAGGAATCTTAGACTACCTGCGAGGACCGACCGGCCTGGTCTTCTCCTACCAGGATCCCATCAGCCCGGCTAAGGTGCTGTATCAGGTTTACAACAAGGTTGAGAAACCGAGGATCAAAGTCATCTGGCTAGATGGGAGGCTTTTTGACCAGAACCATCTGAAGACCTTAGCCCTCCTGCCCTCCAGGGAGGTCATGTTGGCTCAGATTCTGGCTGGCATCAATTCCCCCCTGGCGAGTTTCGTGGGAAGCCTGCAAGCGGTAATGCGCGATTTTGTGGGGATGCTTGATGCCATAAGAGAGGAGAAATCGAAGGCAGCCTAAAATCGCGGCGAAGGCTCAAAGCGCAAACAGAGTCTTCCTGCATTTTTTGAGACTCAGTTGAACATCCTGGTTGTCAAATAGATTGAGCACTTACCATCAGATTAAGTGCTCACGGGCATCCAGCGACCCGGGTGGTGCTTCTAAACCAACCGTTCAGGTTTGTTTCATCCGGTAAAGTCCAGAGATGCTCGAAACCAAGACAAAGGTAAACAGCTAACAGGGAGGTTGAGAAGACCATGACCGCAGGTTCAGAGAAATCGACCAAGAAGGCCAGTGCCAAGAAAGCCGAAAGCTCAGCCAAAGAAGCAAAGGCGGCCGAGGCGAAGAGCAGCGTCGATCAGGTGATTGGCATGATTGAGCAGATGAGCGTTTTGGAGTTGGCGGAACTCTCCAAGAACCTTCAGGAGAAATTCGGCGTGTCTGCGGCCGTGTCCGTGGCTCAAGCGGCAACTCCGGCGGGCGGGGCGGAGGCGCCGGCACCGGCTGAGGAGAAGACCGAATTCTCAGTTGTGCTGGCGGCGGTGGGAGACAAGAAAATTCAGGTGATCAAGGTGGTCAGGGAGCTGACTGGGTTGGGGCTGAAGGAAGCCAAGGATCTGGTTGACGGTGCACCCAATCCTGTCAAAGAGGGCGTTTCCAAGGATGAGGCAGAGAAGATAAAAGCCAAACTGACCGAGGTGGGCGCCACCGTGGAGCTCAAATAGACAAGAACAGATCCAGGTCGTTTCGAGAATCGATAAAAGGAAAGGAAAATCTCAAAAAACCCGGATGAGGTTTGTTTTTATCAATTGATTCCATAACCTGGCGAATATGAGGTCTTCGTTTTGTTTTTTGTTTGACCCGGCGCGACAATACCCATGTACGCCAGAGGCGACTGAGCTCTTCGAGCCAGCATATTGGCTGCCGACCGTGCCTCTTTTCACCCTTGCTTGTTGTGCGCTTTCGGATTGGCGCCCAAAGACAAGCTTATTCTCGGTCAGCCAGTTTTGCCGTCGCTGGAAGGGCAGAGCGAAATACAGAAGTTGCCCTGCGTGCTGTCGGTTGTGGAAGGATTGAAACTAAGATGCATTTTTAATCATAACTCTCTCGGTTGAATGATCGACCCACCCGGTTGATCTGTTTGACCCAAAGGAGCGTGGTGAAATTGCGGACGATTAAAAGCGTGGAGAGACGATCTTTTTCCAGGCTTAAGTCTGGCGCGGAAATTCCCAATCTCTTGGAAGTTCAACTGCAATCCTATGGCGAGTTCCTTCAGGCTGATGTTGGGCCGGAGAAAAGGCAAAACAAGGGATTGCAGGCGGTATTCAACACCATCTTCCCCATAAGCGATGTCCGGGAAAACTACTCTCTTGAATTCGTTAAGTTTTCTTTGGGAACGCCCCGGTACACGGTTAAGGAATGTCTGGAGAGAAACATGACCTATGCCGCCCCGCTCAAGGCCACCTTGAGATTGGTTGTGCGAGAAAGCCAAGGGAAAAGCAAAAGCGTGAAGGATATCATCGAGCAGGATGTTTTCCTGGGGGAACTCCCTCTGATCACCGACAAGGGCACCTTTATAATTAATGGGGCGGAGAGAGTGGTGGTGAGCCAACTGCATCGTTCGCCCGGCGTCTTCTTTGATGAGACCACGCATCCCAGCGGAAAGAGATTGTTCTCCGCCCGTATCATTCCCTACCGAGGCTCTTGGGTAGAATTCAGCCTGGACGTTAACGACGTGATGTTCGTCAACATCGACAGCCGGAGAAAAATTCCAGCCACCACTTTTCTGCGAGCCTTGGGTTATTCCGCGGATGAGGATATTCTGAAGCTGTTTTATCAAATCGAAAAGGCGGAGATAGGGGGCAGAAAACAGGCTAAGCTTCCGGGAAGAATCTGTGCCGAAACCGTTGCGGATAAGAATACCGGGGAGGTGGTCGTGTCCCTCGGAGAAAACCTCACCGAGGCCCACCTGAATAGATTGAAGGAATTGAAGGTCGGGAAGCTGAAGCTTCTGGTATTCGATCCGCAAAAGGATTCTGACATAATCATCAACACCATGCAAAAGGACCCGTCCATCAAATCCCAAATCGAGGCGCTGATGAAGATATACTCGCTTTTAAGACCGGGTGAGCTGCCCAGCGAGGAGATAGCTCAGGGTCTTCTGGAGAGACTCTTCTTCACCTCCAAGCGTTATGATCTGGGAGAGGTGGGCAGGCATATGATCAACCAAAGGCTGAAACTGGACATCCCCTTGGATGTGACCATTCTGGATAAGGAAGATTTTGTGGCAATAATCAAGTATCTGGTGGGTCTCAAAAGCGGAGAAGGTTTTGTAGATGACATCGACCATTTGGGCAACCGTCGAGCGCGGACAGTGGGAGAGCTTTTGGAGAACCAGTTTTCCATCGGGCTTTCCCGGATGGCCCGGACCATCCGGGAGAGGATGAGCTTGAAGGACACCGAGACCCTGACCGCATGATCTGGTCAACGCCCGGACCGTCTCGGCGGTGATAGAGACCTTCTTTGGCTCCTCCCAGCTCTCTCAGTTCATGGACCAGACCAATCCGCTCTCCGAGCTGACTCACAAAAGACGTCTCTCTGCCCTGGGGCCCGGAGGATTGACCCGGGAGAGGGCCGGATTTGAGGTAAGAGACGTGCACCACACCCACTATGGACGAATGTGCCCCATTGAGACCCCGGAAGGCCCCAATATAGGATTGATTGCGTCTCTCTCCACTTACGCCCGTATCAACCAATACGGGTTTCTGGAGACCCCCTACAGGAAGGTAAAGAAAGGAAAGGTGACCGGCCAAATAGAATATCTCAACGCAGACCAGGAGGATGGCTTTGTCATAGCTCAGGCCAGTGAGCCTTTACTCGCAGACGGGAGGTTTGCCAGCGCCATGGTGAAGGCGCGTCACCGGGGAGAATATCTGGTCATCTCGTCCAATGAGATCGATTACATGGATGTCTCCCCCAAACAGCTGGTAAGCGTGGCCGCAGCTTTGATCCCCTTTCTGGAACACGACGACGCCAACCGGGCACTGATGGGTTCCAACATGCAACGGCAGGCGGTACCATTACTTGTGACCGAACCCCCGTTGATCGGAACCGGCATGGAAAAAAAAGCGGCACTGGATTCTGGAGCCATTGTGGTGGCAAACAGAGATGGAGTGGTGGAATCAGTAAGCTCGGAGAAGATAGTCATTCGGCCTACCGATCAAAGTTCGGAGGTAGATATCTCGGGAGTGGATGAGTATGAGCTGTCAAAGTTCAGGAGGTCCAATCAGGATACGTGCATAAATCAGAACCCCTTGGTGGAAATAGGGGAGAAGGCCAAGAAAGGGGATTGTATTGCTGACGGCGCGGCCACTAGCGGAGGAGAGCTGGCCTTAGGCGCCAACGTCCTGGTAGCCTTCATGCCGTGGAGGGGATATAATTTCGAAGATGCTATCATCGTCAGTGAAAAACTGGTGGAAGATGATAGATTCACATCCATCCATATTGAGGAGTTCGAACTTCAGGTGCGGGAGACCAAAAGAGGTTCGGAGGAGATCACCCGTGAGATTCCCAACGTGTCGGAGGAAGCTTTGGCCAACTTAGATGAGAGGGGAGTGATCAGGATCGGAGCGGAGGTGGAAGCAGGTGACGTGCTGGTGGGAAAGGTGACTCCCAAGGGAGAAACCGAACTTTCACCCGAGGAAAGACTGCTCCGGGCCATCTTCGGAGAGAAGGCAGGCGATGTGAAAGATGCTTCCTTAAAAGCTCCGCCGGGAATGAAAGGGATAGTGATCGACACCAAGGTCTTCTCCCGCAAGGAGCGAGGCGAGGAGTTTAAAAAGGCAGAAAGAAATGAAATCGCCAAACTAAGACGGGCATTTCAGAAGCAAGAGGAGGTTTTGAGAGACCTTCTGGATGAGAAGTTGTCGAGGCTTTTGCGTGGTCAGAGCGCCAAAACCATCCGGAGCGCCAAAGATGGTTCTATAATCTTCAGAGCCGGGTCCAAATTCAGGAAGGATTCATTCAAGAAGATAGACGTGGATGATCTGGTGTCACAGGATGGCTTCTGCCAGAATCCCCGGGTCAACAGAAAGCTGGAAGCGCTTTTGTCCAATTACCAGAACCTGGTAAGCAGAAGAAAGGCGCAGTTCGATGTGGACTTAGAAAAGGTGATCCGGGGAGCGGAGCTGCCTCCGGGGGTAGTGCAGTTAGCCAAGGTCAGCGTGGCCACAAAAAGAAAGCTGTCCGTCGGAGACAAGATGGCGGGAAGGCACGGGAACAAAGGGGTGGTATCCAAGATCGTACCGGTGGAGGACATGCCGCACCTGCCCGACGGGACGCCCGTGGAGATAATTCTCAATCCTTTGGGCGTACCGTCCCGAATGAATGTGGGGCAGATACTGGAGACCCATTTGGGCTGGGCCGCCAAAAAAGGTAGGTACTTAGTCTCCTGCCCCGTCTTCGATGGAGCTAACCTGAATGAGATAAGACGGGCTCTGAAGAAGGAGGGTTTGCCGGAATCGGGGAAGATCACTCTGTACGACGGAATGACCGGAGAGCCCTTCGATGAGCCCATCACGGTTGGCTATATCTACATGATGAAGCTTTCACATCTGGTGGATGACAAGATCCACGCCCGTTCCATAGGGCCCTATTCCTTGGTGACCCAGCAGCCCCTGGGCGGAAAGGCTCAGTTTGGAGGACAGAGGTTCGGGGAGATGGAAGTATGGGCATTGGAAGCATACGGAGCCGCTTACACTCTTCAGGAGATGCTTACGGTGAAATCGGATGATGTGTCCGGAAGGTCCAGGGTGTATGAGGCCATAGTCAAAGGAGAAAACCCGCCGGAGCCGGGCATACCGGAATCCTTTAACGTTCTGGTCAAGGAGTTACAGAGCTTGGGATTGGATGTGGAGCTGGTGGAGAGCTAACAGATGAAGCGTTTGAGCGTAACTCAGGCTAAACCTGGGACAGGTGAAACTGAAAAAGAGGTTTATTCCCATAATCCCCTAGTGGGGAAAGGAGGTTGCTGATGGTTGACTTCCAACCCAAAAGCTTTAAGCGACCATCGGACTTCTTCGCTATAAAGATACAGCTGGCGTCTTCAGAGACCATAAGATCGTGGTCTTACGGAGAGGTCACCAAGCCGGAGACGATAAACTATAGATCCTTTAAGCCGGAAAGAGATGGTCTTTTCTGTGAAAGGATCTTCGGACCGGTCAAGGATTGGGAATGCTCCTGCGGGAAATACAAGAGGGTCAGATTCAGAGGGATAGTCTGTGATCGGTGTGGGGTGGAGGTAACCCAGTCCAAGGTTCGGCGAGAACGGATGGGGCACATAGAGCTGGCCGTGCCGGTATCCCACATATGGTTTTTCAAGTCCATCCCCTCCCGTATCGGGTATCTTCTGGATCTGTCCATCAGAGAGCTGGAGAAGATATTGTACTATGAGTCCTACATCGTCATAGACCCGGGCAACACCTCCCTTAAGTATAAGGACATCATCAGCGAAGAAGAGCATTCTGAGGTGGAGGAGTCGGGTAAAGAGTTTGTTGCCCGGATGGGGGCGGAGGCGATTCTGGAGCTTCTCCGTCAGTTGGATCCAGAGGAACTTTCCATATCGCTCCGTGCTCAGGTGAAAATCGAGACATCGGCTCAAAGAAAGAAAGATATCCTGAAAAGACTAAGGGTGATAGAGGCATTCAGACAATCTCAGAACAAGCCCGAATGGATGATTCTGAATGTTCTCCCGGTCATTCCACCAGACTTAAGACCTCTGGTTCCTCTGGAGGGAGGGCGGTTTGCCACCTCAGACCTGAATGATCTCTACCGCAGGGTGATCAACCGCAACAACCGGCTGAAAAAACTGATAGAGATAAAAGCTCCCGAGGTGATCCTGCGCAACGAGAAGCGGATG
>JABAOH010018339.1_pt3 | contig 10470 bp, 14 predicted proteins | sample 7062181 | NCBI WGS metagenome assembly JABAOH01 (sample SAMN14538630, study PRJNA623070) | marine sediment metagenome | biome: marine biome [ENVO:00000428]; feature: marine pelagic biome [ENVO:01000023]; material: deep marine sediment [ENVO:00002113]; isolation source: pool of 5 deep marine... | reverse complement strand
CTCGATTATTGATAATGTCATATCAGACAATGGAAAATGGATGGATAATTACGAATCTAAAGGGGGAGTTATTCTTTCAAATTCCAGTAATAACACAATAGCAGAGAATATTTTTTATAATGACTCTATAGGTATTTATCTTATAAATTCTAATATCAGCAATATAATCAAGGATAATTATTTTTCTTGTAACGGAGACGCTATTATAACTCGTTTATCCTGTGGTAATTATATTGTTAATAATACTATTATAGATAATGGTCATACTATAGGATTAAGTAAATCATGTAACAACACTATATCTTGTAACAAATTGTATAACGATGCCAGGTGTACAACTCTTCGTCTCTATTATTCAAATAATAACGTAATTAGAAAAAATAATATTGTTTTATGTGGAGGGATTGATATCAGTCATTCTATCAATAATACTATCAATAGGAATATGGTTTCGAATTGCTCATATGGTATAACTCTTTGGGATGCTTCATACAATACTATGATATACAACAACCTTTCAAACAGTAGATTTTACGGATTATGGGCAGGTTCTTATTACAATGATTATTGTGAAGAATATCATAACCATTATAGTTGTTATAAAATTGATAATATAGATATTATAACACTTGACAACAAAAGTTCAACCATTATTAGTAGCAATAATGCCATTTATCACAACAATTTTATAAATAATTCTAACAACTCATATGATGAATTCAATAATACATGGGATGATGGAAAGTATGGGAACTATTGGGATGATTTAAAAGAAAGATACCCAGATGCAAATAAGAAACGACTAAAGGGTATTTGGGACACTCCCTATGAAATACCTAGTGGAAATAGCACAGATAGGTATCCCTTAATAAAACAATGGCCAGATCCTGTATCAAAAATATCATCTGATAGTCATAATGAAATGTACAAACGATGGATAGGTAGATTTCCTTTATTGTATCAATTTATAATGAGAATTAAGGAACGATGGAGTATATGAAAAGAATCCTTGCAATAGGCATCATCCTTCTGTTCATAGGATTGAGCATATCATCTTCTACTGGGTTTAATGTGGAAAAGCAATCTACTACACCACTTAATGGTAAAACACTCTATGTCGGTGGTTCAGGACCTGGTAACTATTCAAAGGTACAGGATGCGATAAATGATTCAGAAGATGGGGATACGGTGTTTGTGTATGATGGAAGGTATTATGAAAATATCATTATAAACAAAACTATCGATTTAATTGGTGAGAATTGGAATACTCCAATTATTGATGGAAATTATAGTGGAGATGTAGTTTTTATTACTGCTCATTTTGTGAAAGTAAGTGGTTTTATAATTATTAGAAGTGGAGAAGATAATAAAGACTGTGGAATAGAAAATAGGGGAAAAAACACGATAATCACGCGTAACATATTTTCACAAAATTTTAATGGTGTTAAACTTGGAGAACTAGGCGATAAAGCATACCATAATCTTGTTAAAGATAATATTTTTATAAATAATACTCTTCGTGGGATTTGGCTTACATCAAATAATACTCTTATTGAAGATAATTATATTAACGGAACACGCTACGGTATTAGTGGATATTTTGGTGACTACTTCAATAATACAATAGTAAATAATACAATTTTATCTTGTAAAAGCGTGGGAATCAAACTTTGCAACAATTTTAGATTAAAAATAGTTGGAAATATAATAAAAAGCAATAAAATTGGAATAGAACTCTTACTATGTAACTCTTACTATGTAATAGATGTATTATATCTGATAATTTAATTTCTAATAACTCTAAATATGGTATCTCTCTACTTGGCTCTTTTTTTAATCAAGTCAAAAAAAATAATTTCATAGGAAATAATTATAGTGCAGTTTTTTGGTTATTATACCCCCCATAATTTATCCCTCAATTAATAATTTATGGATTAGGAACTATTGGGACAGACCTCGATTGTTACCAAAAATGATTTTAGGTATTTTAGATATATCAATTACTCTAATTGTTCTTACTATTCCTTGGGTTCAATTTGATTGGCGTCCTGCTCAAGAACCCTATAATATAGAGGTTTGAAAAATGAATAAACGTCTCTTGATAAGTGTAATAATCCTTTTGCTTGTCTTTGGTGGATTAAGCGGATGTATACAAATATCTATAATCGAAGGAACAGGGACAGTGAAGTATATCGACTTAGAAGGTGGATTTTATGGAATTATATCAGACACTATGTTTTTTGGATTTAAATCTTTAGATCCGATAAATTTACCTGTAGAATTTCAAGAAGATGGTTCACGAGTGAAGTTTAAAGCGAGAATATTATGGAATCAGGTTAGTATTCATATGTGGGGGTTAATAGTAAAAATACTTGAGATTGAACGATTAGATTAGAGGTTTGATATGTCCAAAACATATTTCAAGAAACCTTTAGCAATTGGAGTGATAGTTCTTTTCCTTGGACTTGCTAGTGCACCATGTATCAATGCTAATGTAAGCAGGGATAATGAACTGGTTGAGATTACTACTGAGATAAGTGGATTTGATGGTGGGAAGCATATGGTTCAATTAACCAAGGAAGAAGCAGAGGAAGTAGAGCAGTTAATAGATGATATAGAAAGAAGATTAGATATAGTAGAAACAAGGGAGGAAACTCTAGAAATATTCAATGAGGCAATCGAAGAATTAGATATGTATGGATTACTTGGTGGATTGAGCACAAAACGGGTACAAAGGTTGGTGACTGGTAAGTATCGGGATTTAAAAGTGATAAAAATTTGTGATATGCTACCTAAGAGACCTAAAAAAAATACTAGTAATTATCTTTGCCTCATTGCAGGAGTCACAAATGGAACAAATTTTGATAGTCAACTAGAATTATTCTGCGTAAGAATAGCATTTCTACTAAGCTTTATTGGTCCAATTTTTTTTAACAAATTTCATCTGTATACTTCTATCATTCTTCTATATTTATTCCTTAATACAATAAATCCATTTAATCCAATATCTATAATTTCTAGAATAAATTTGGGAGGAGAAAAGGGTGGTGGATGGTTTCCAGAATTTGAAGAATATTATGCACATGGATGGTTACACACTGTCGGCTTATTTGGAATAAAAAAATGCAAAGGATTAATTATTGGACCATTCCATTAAGGGAAACTGCAATAATATCAAATGGGTATATGTTTATATTTAATCCAGGAGTGATTGGATTTACAGGACTTCATATTTATAATCCTTCAACAACAAATCATTTTTATCTTGGTTCAGCTCTGTGGGTACATTTTGAAGAAGTTTAGATAACTCGTTTACGAGATAAAAAAAACTAAATAATATAACATATATGAGAATAAGGGGAAAAGAGAATGAAGAAGAAAATCCTGATAGGTAGTATTTTGGTTTTAACATTACTTCTTTTAATGCCATCTATACCAGCAATTCAAATAAATACTGTAAAAGAAGTTGTACAACAAAATAAATATGAATTAAAAACAAAGTTAGATATTATAGATATCGAAAAACTTCCAGAGTTTCCAAATCATATTCTATTATTTCTTATCATTTATACTATTGCAAAATTTCGTTTTATGAGATTTAAATTAAATTTTATGTTTTCAATTTCACCACCATATATTCAAGTTGCACATCCCCTATTACTTATTAGATCTATTTTTTTATTAATTAGATATTCTTTTTGGCTAAATATATGGATTAAAGTATCTGAAAAATTAGGTTGGAATTGGGCGGAATGGTTGGTATAATATGAAAAAGTACATAATAATAGGAAGTATTGTATCCGTAGCAATACTAATTCTTGTATCATTTACCTCTGTGGTAGGTTATAGAACTGTAGAATCAGGTGTGAAAACATCACCACTTTTCAATATTCGTAGTAGCAGGGTTATAGATGAAGAGAGTGAGGTTTTGAGCTGTGCGTATGTTGGGAATGGAGAAGGATGCTGTTTATCAATTCCAAAGAGAGATAGTAGAAAAATATTGATTCAGAAGTTTATAGATGATATTAGTATGATGGATAAAACCAAATTCAATAAGTTTGTTGATATAATTATAAATGAGATTTTAAAAAATGATAATTTTAAAGAAGATGATATATCTAAATTAATGTTGGTATTAAATTCTTTTAGAGATAGTAAATCGCAAATAATTATTAATAATCCGATTCCGAATGAATTAACTGTTAATCCAATATTTTGTATTTTCTTTTTTTTATTTTATCAATTATCCGTATTGATTTATCTAATCGGGTTAACATTTTTTGCAATAATTTACTATATCTTAACAGGGGAACAGCTTACAAGCGATTGTGTACCAACAATGGTTTTACCTTGTTAGCAATAGGAATATAATTATCAAAGATTCTTCTGCCTAATAACAACATTGGTAGGATGAAATATATGGTATATGGTAAAGAAGGTTTTATCGCTTGGTTTTATGCAGTATTATATGTGGGAGTGAGAAAAGCTTGTAAAAACATCTATATAAAAATATTAGTGCATTCAATAGGAATAATCACTATAGTTATTGGTATGTTTTATTTTATAACTACTATGCCATCTGCTAGTAGTATTTTAGGTATGGTTTTAATCTTTGCTGGATTTGTTATATTCTTAACTCCATTAGGTGTAGATTCTTCTGGCTAAAAAAGTTACTATATTTTTTAAAGAAAAAAGGAGTATGAGAGATGTATTAACTTACTCCTAAAACAAAAATAAGAAATACAACTCCAATTGCATGTTTTTCATCAAAAGATCCTTCGTTGCAATCAACCCAGACACCAATCTCTGATTTACCAAAGCCAAAAACTATAAAATTAATCGTTTTTTCCGCTCCAGGTTCAAACGTTGGGATTTTACCCGCTTTTTCATTGGGAATAACTAATCCTCCCTTAAAACCAATAAACCAGCTCACATTTGTTGCCTCGGCAGTTCCGTTATTTTTAATCACTGTACGAACGCCGATTCCACCTTTGATTTCTCCAATTTCGAGCACTGGTTTTGCAAGGTCGTATGTATATGTATATTCAGTCCAAGTAGTAGGAGCTTCTACATAAGGATCAGGTGTAATAATTTCAAAACTTGAAATATTGTTATCCGTTGTTGATACACCAACTTGAAATCTCTCTAAGCCATATTGATCTGTAATTGATTTTGCCCAGAATGAAATTTCAATACTGTTTCGAGTTTCCCTAATCGAGAAATCATCCAGTTGGAAAGCAAAAGCATCGTTAGAGACACAATGAATGGCTACGTATGCTGTTTCTCCCCCGATGTTTAATTCAGGTGTAATTAACCAATCGTCATTGGGATTATTTGGAGGTCTTGCAGAAAAACATGCTGCATATTTATCTCCCGTACGGGCGTCCCAAGCTGTTCCATTTGCAGGAGGGTCTGTTGCGGAAGAATTAAAAATTATAAATGAACCGATGTAGTATTCGTTTGTAAAATTATAGGCTGCGCTTCCCCAAGTTTCCCCTCCATCACCATCATATTGGGTCCATGGCGGGAAGTCAAGAACAAAATTTCCATAAGTTTCAAAACCATCTTCAAAGATTGCATCATTACTCATTCTTTGACTATTCGAAGGTTCTGTGTTTGTGATAACTGCTGAATTTCTAAATGATTTTGTTTTTATATCACTTTGGGCTGCAACTGACATTGTTAATGTAAATGCAATACTTATGACAACAACTGCCTTTAACAAATTTTTCATATTTTTCATAATTTATTCCTCCCAATCTGTTTAAATTATCTTATAAGTTAATATTGATTTGAGTATATAATATTTTTTATCTATAAATTGAACAAAATTAAAAAAAAGCTAATTCTATTATGATATAAACGATAAACATTTTTTTAAACTTTATACAATTTTATGCTTAATGTTTATATTTTAAACTAGTTAAGATCCTATCAATCTTTACAAAATTTTATTTTTTCCTCTTTTTAATCTTTATTGGTAGATATAAAATATAGAAAATACAAAAAAATTCAATATTTGCTGCAATAATAATATAATACGGATGTAATCCTTGACATATATGTAATATAGCTAGCAATAGAGCAATTACTATTGCAATACATGCATATATTATAATCAATTGCCATTCACTTCTATTTTCAAACACAAGATATGGAATATCATCTTTCCCATATTAACATTATTGAAGTTAGGAATTATTCTGCTTAAAAATAACATTGACAGGGATTATTTTCAAAGGGATTAAAAAAGAAAGAAGAAAAAGAGGTTTTCCTATTTAGGACGTAATAAGTACAAAGAATAGAATTACAAACCCCTTTGCAGTTATTTCATCTATGTCTGCTGTTGCTTTTATTTCAATAGGTCCAAGACCCAAAAATAGACCTGTTCCCTTTTTTGTTTGTTGGTCGGCTTCAATCATCTCTATTGTATCTCCAACGGAAACATTAATCATTCCTAGTAATCCACCTGTGACAGTAATATTGTAATCTATATCTTCGGCATCACCTGGTCCAGTGTTTTTGATAACAAGGTTTACACCGATACCACCTTTAATCTGTGTTTCAAGATTATACGCCTCTCTCCCATAGGTTTTAAAGTTCATATCCCATGTATTATCTTTGTAATTCAAGGGTGAATAACCATTTATCCAGTTTTCTTTATACTCTGCAGCTGTACTTTCGTTTGTCCATGTATCGCCACCATCGAGTGATATCCATGCACAACCATGTGGATATGACTCAGAATTGTTATTGGCAGCCCAATAATAAAAATTTTCAGACGCATTAGCAGTATACGCAACTATATAATATGTCTGATTAATGGTAACTAGAAGATCGGCGAAATCAAACTCTATCCATTCAAAATCAGTGATATTTTCAACCACTGGAATTTTATCTGCACTCACACTTGTTATCGCTAGATTTTCTTCAGTTAAATGTTTTCTAATAGCTACTACATAACTGTAAGTTGTTGTTTCATTACGACCGATATACAATTCAACTCGTGTCAACATTTCCTTCTGTGGAATGAACGATTGTGCTACAGAAACATTAAAAATAATTGATTCATTAACTGCTAGTCTGCCAACGGGGAGCGCAGCGTTAGGTGTGGTGGCCTGGTATTGATCTAACTCATCACCAATAGTGTTTATTTCTTTCTCCAAACAATAAGTGTCTGCCTTATTCTCACCTAAGGGTAGTGCAACAGCCTCAAGTCCACTAAGGACAAAAATTCCTATTACCATTAACGGTAATACCTTTTTCATAAACTCTACCTCCTTGTCTATTCTCATCAACGTTATAATATATAAATACTCCCCTCAATTATAGAAAAATTTAAAAAAATGTCTTTAGAAAATATTATAATTAGGGAGGTAGGTGAGGGGAAACACAGTGGAAAGTTATCATTAAAGAAAACATAGAATAACTCTGATAGTTTTCCTACCTCACCAAACATAATTCTTTTTTAGTAAGTATTTAAGGTTTACTTGTAAAAATAACAAAATGAAAAATCTACTAATTTATATTATATTATTAGAGTTTACTACTTTAACCAAAATTTTATCTTATTTTCTTTTGTATTTATTACTTTTCCTTCTATTTTACCTTCTCGTGCAAGCCATCCGACTGCAGAAAACACATCTTTCTCTTCAATTCGAGCTAAGCGTGCGATTGATTTTACATCAACTTCTCCCCATGTATCAAGAACTTTCCAGACTTTACCTGCATCCATCCCAATTTTTGGAGTTAAATTGGTTTCACCTAACCTATAAATAATGTTATCTTTGGTAATTTTGTTTTCTCTTGCAAGCCATCCAACTGCACTATAAAACAAATTATTCTTAAGTTTGGTTCTACTAATCAATTTATTCTCTGGTAATGGACCTTTTGAATCTAGTGTTTTCCATACTTTTTCCACACTTTGTTCAAATGAATCAATAATATCCATATGTCATCTCTCCAAATATGTAATGTATTGTTGAATTAAATACATTATGATTTATACAAATATTTCTTAAAGATAAATATAAAACATATAAACTTAACAGACGAAACTTATAAGATAAAGTTTTTAATTCGGAAATAAGGTTTTGATTATGCTAAAAATCCATAAGTCTAGTTTTGTTGCAAAAAGTGCAGTCATTATTGGAAATGTTACAATAGGTAAGAATTGTGGAATATATCCCCATGCAGTTATTCGTGGAGATGAAAATTCGATAGATATCGGAGATGGAACAAATGTTCAGGATTGTTGTGTAATTCATGTTGATCAGGATCATTTTGTAAAAATAGGTAAAAATGTTTCCATTGGTCATGCAGCTATGATACATGGAGCTACAATTGGTGATGAGTGTTTAATAGGTATTCATGCAACCATATTAAATGGAGCAAATATTGGAAATGGCTCTATAATTGGTGCTAATGCATTAGTTACTGAAAATATGAAGGTACCAAATAACAGCTTAGTCTTGGGTATTCCAGGTAAGATTGTTAAAAAAGATGTAAATTTTATTGAGGAGATTCAAAAGAATGCAGAGGATTATAAAAGATTATCTTTTGAACATAGAAATGGAAAATATCCAATTTATAAAAACAAATAAAATCTTCGACTATTTTTTATGACCTTATAAGATATCTATAAAAATATTCTAACATATAATTTAAGGTAACCTCAATAAAATTTTAATATTATGTCCAGTGTCTTTGAAAATAAGTTAAATCCATTCTACTCCAATCATCTAAATCAGGTGGCATACGTGAGCCATCGGAGTAATCTACAGTATAATACATGTATCCATAATTCATACAACTCTTGTAGGGTCGGTTAATCCACCAACCTGGTTGCCATGGATACTTACTCCACGAATTATGTCCTGGAATTGTGTGAAATCCAAGGGTATGACCAGTTTCATGCATATAAGCACTAGCAAACACGGTATCTCTCTCAAACAAAAAATCGTCTGATATTTCTTCATGTCCTTTACTTTCAATAAAAAACCGATTTTTACCAAAAACTGCACCCCAAACACCAGCACTTTTCCAAATAAGAACACCATAATGAAAAACTCCACGTCTCCAATTATTACTATNNATTACTATTTCCATGTAAGAAATAATCCCAGTAAAAATCTTCCAATTCATCATGGTAAGTTTCTTTATCAAATGGTATCAAACCTCCACCACCCATTTGTCCATCATCAAGATGATATACAATATTTTGCCGATTCCATGTTGTATAAAGCAGTTCCTTTGATCCTTCTGGAAAAACACTTTTTTCTCCATTAGATCCTTCTTCCATTTGATCAAGTTCAGTAAAAATATCTTTTCTAAATGGATCTGAATCCCATTGTGATGTTTTGTATTCTTCTAAATTATTTAATCCATCGATTTCTGGGTCAATAGTGGTATGTGGTTCCCATTGAAATGGATTATATTCCCATTTCCATTCCCATTCAATTGGAATATTGTCTCCATCTGAATCATCCCCCGTATTATCTATCTCAGGGTCTGTTTCATAATCTACCATTTCTGTCCAATATGGAATTCCATCCCCATCATAATCATTTTGATAAATATTAAACCATAGCTCACAATCTCTATCTCTCTTGTATATCGTTCCATCATCACATCCATTTAACCTTCCGTAACCACTCAAATCTTTTATTTGATCATCACCTGTCCAATGTCCTGTTTTAATACTATATTGTAAGTTTACGTCATCATTTTTATTCCCAATATCACACATGATATCGCCGTTTTTATTCCAATCCCATAATTGAATGGTTATATCGACAAATTCTTCATTATCTGGAACATTGAGTGTTGCTAACCACGGTTGGTCGTAGATATATTTTGTATCATACCAGATATCACTTGTAAATTCATTCTCATTAATGATAATTTTAACATAAAAATCAGGATCACTTTCTTTATCTATATATTCACTTCTAAAATACTTAGGAGAATATGGAATTATACTTAATTGTCTATCATTTTTATCAAATGCTCGTATCTTTTGGATTTCAACAGTTATTTCGATATCAACCAAAGGATCTAAATCATCTTCTAAATACGGTAAAGAATTTTTCTTTTTGTTTATAGTATTGGCAGATACTGTAGACATGAATAATATTAAAATTATAAACAAACATGTTACATTTTTAAAATATGTAGTTTTCTTCATATTATAATATTCCCCATTGTTCAAAATACTAATTGATGCTAACCATATTTATAAATTTCTATACTTTTCTTATTGAAATTAAAATTTTTTAACATGTAAGATGAAATGCTCCAATGACTTTCTTTTTTCCCTTAAGTTCGTTATATATTTTACAAGCTTTTTTTGTTTCTGCAATTATCAATTTAATACCTTTTGATTCCAAGTAACTCTTTGTCTCATCTAAAATTTTCATTAAACCATTTGCTCCAGTACCGACGATTAAAATTTCTGGATTATATAAAATA
>JABAOH010145668.1_pt1 | contig 10471 bp, 10 predicted proteins | sample 7062181 | NCBI WGS metagenome assembly JABAOH01 (sample SAMN14538630, study PRJNA623070) | marine sediment metagenome | biome: marine biome [ENVO:00000428]; feature: marine pelagic biome [ENVO:01000023]; material: deep marine sediment [ENVO:00002113]; isolation source: pool of 5 deep marine... | reverse complement strand
TTGCCTCTTTTATAAAGGCGAAATCAGCGTCGACGAGCTGATCGGCGACGGTGAAGACACGCCGAGCGGTGCGTCCGCCGCATACGGCCTCGCGAACTGGTACTACTACGAAGGCAATCTCGAGAAGGCGACGCAGCATCTCGAGGCGCTGGTCGCAACGAACAGCTGGGCCGCGTTCGGCGTTATCGCCGCCGAGGCAGATCTCGCCGCCAGGTAAGCGCTTCTCATCTAAAATCTCGAAAACGGGCAGCGTTGCATGGCAATCAGCAACAGGGGGCGACCATGAACTGGGAGGCAATCGGTGCGGTAGGCGAAATGATCGGCGCGATTGGCGTCATTGTGACACTGGGTTACCTGGCATTTCAGATACGCCAGAACACACAGCAGCTGGCGCAGAACGAACGAACCTCGATTGCGGCTGCGGTTAACGTGAGTACCACGAGCTACAGGGAAAATCGCAGATTCATCTACACGAGTTCCGAAGTCAGTCAAATCGTGCGCAATGGCATGAAGAATCCGCATAGCCTCGACGAAAACGACCGCTATCGGTTCCGTCTTGTCTTGCACAATCTCGTCGATGCATTGTGGGACATCTATTCGCAAACTGTCAGAACCGGTTACTCGACCGAGACATGGGATATGCTCGGCGTCAAACTGGTCGAGAGAGCCTTGTCGACTGACGGAGGACGCTGGTTCTGGTCGAATTTCGGTAACGATTATTCCGGCGATTTCCGTGCAGAGATCGATCGCATTCTGCAGGCAACACCCGGCCGGGCTGTTTCGTAAGCAAATCGAATCGCCGATACAAAAAGTGAAGCAACTTATTTTGTTGATTTGTGGGCCGCTGAATGTCGCAGTTTGAGTACGTTGCCGTCCTGATATCCATCATCGTCGGTCTGGCGCTCGCGCAAATACTCAGAGGCGTCGGCCGGATGGTTACCAACCCAGGCGGCCCGCGCCCGTACTGGGTTCACCTCATATGGACCGCGTACCTGTTTCTGAACATAACCATGTTCTGGTGGTGGGAATTCCGGCTTGGCACGATCGACTGGAGTATTACGCTTTATCTCGTCGTCATTGCTTATGCGACGCTGTTGTTCTTTGCCAGCCTCGTCATGCAGCCAGGTTCGCTGGGTGGCATCAACAGCTACAAGGAGTATTACTACTCGCGCCGCAACTGGATATTCGGACTGATCATCGCAAACTCCCTTTGGGATTTTGTCGATACCCTGATGAAAGGTGAAACACACTTGTTCGGATTGGGCACCGGGTACCTGTCTCTGCAAGGAATAAACATTGTCGGGTCCGCCGTGGCAATCGCTACGCCCAATGAGCGGTATCACCAGGTCTTCGCCTGTGTTTACATGACCGCCTGGCCCGTATTCATGTATCAAACGTTTTTCGTGATCGGCTAGCTCGGGCCGCCTCCCGGTAATTTGCGAAATCTTCGGGCGATCGCTGTGGTAACTCCCGCCGTAGCGACCCGCAGGTAACGAGTGGCCGTAACGTTGCCGATCTCCCGGTAAACGATGAACAGGCCGCTGCCGATGATGATCAGCCCGCCCGTGACGACCCAGATATCCGGAACCTCGTCCCAGATCAGGTAACCGGCGATGGCGGCGCCGACGAGGGCCGTGTACTCGAAGGGAGCGAGTAAAGCGGGCGGTGCCCGGCGGTAACCGTTGACGATGCCGACCCAGGCCAGTGTGGAACACAGTCCGGCCAGGACGAACAGGAACCAGGCCGCGATCGTCGGACTGGTGAAATTGCCCTGCACCAGCGTCGACGAGACCAGGAAAGGCCCGACGACCACGTAGACCGCCAGGGAGAAACTGCTCTCCGTCGCCGCAAGCTTACGCGCCGTCAGTGCGAGTCCGGCGTAACAGATCGCTGCAATGATCAGGCCTATAGCCGCCAGGTCGAATATGCCCTCGCCGGGGCGCAATACGATCAGCACGCCGACGAAGCCGAGAACGACGGCCAGCCAGCGCCTCCAGCCGACTTGTTCGCCGAGGAACGGAGCCGAAAGCCCGGTAACGAACAACGGCGCCGTGAATGCAATCGTCAATGCATTCACGAGCGGCATTTTCGACAGGCCATAGAAAAAACCGAACATCGCGCCGGTCGCGAGAAGCGTCCTCAACAAGTGCCATTGCCAGCGACTGGTCTTGAGGCCGCCAAGCCCGCCGTAGAAACGGGCGGCAAAGAAAAAGAACAACAAACCGAAAATGCTCCGCAAAAACACAAATTGCGGCAGCGAATAGTCGGCAAGCAGCCACTTGGCACACAGGTCGAGGCCGAGGCCGGCGGCAATGCCGAACAAAAGGTATGCGACCGCGGCGGCGTAGTGATCGCCAGAGGATTGATTAGGAGTCAACGTTGTTCAGCTGAGGTTAAGAAAACTCGATCCCTGATTCAGCCTCGATTCATGGTCACTGATCTTTAATGGCATCAAGCAGGAACATTGTGCTTTAGAGGGAATCAGGATGTCTACGTTATCTGCAGTAGTTGTAAAGCGTTTGAACATAAATGTGCTGATGGCCGTCAGCTTGCTGGCGCTCGCCATCTCCGGAGTTGCCCTTGCTGATGGGACAAACGAGGTCCGTTTGTCGAACTCGCGTCACATCGTGCAGGGTGGGCGTGAAAATCCGGCAATGACCAGCAAGTCGACGGATGAGTTCGAGTCGCTGGTGAGGTCGGGATCGCGCAGCGAAGATGGATTGCGCAGCAAGGACAGTACGCTCAGCAGTTCCGGGAAGACGGAAAGCGGCTCGTCGGGCGCCCAAAGCATCGATCACGACTTCTGGATTTTCGACGCGGATGTCGTGTTGTTCAATGACGAGGACAATGACGGTTATTTCCATGGCATCGATCTCCTTTTCGACGCCGATACGATTTACTCCGCGGCGGAAGTCTATGCAGTCGTCTACCTGAGTCTGGATTTCGGTCCCTGGAATGAATATGGAGTCACCGAAGACTTCTGGATCTTCGGAGCGAGTGGTAGCGACGAGTACGTGCTCGTCACCGAGCTGATGTCAGGATATCCGACCGGTGATTATGATTTGCTGATCGAGCTGTTCGACGCCGTGGATAATTCCTACCTCGCGAGCTTCGGACCGGAGGATTCCTCCGAGCTGGCATACCTGCCACTCGAGGACTTCAACAAGGATGTCCCGTTCGTCGATCCGCCGGTTGCCATCAGTCACGGTGGCGGCGGTTCTGCCGACATCTGGACGATCGCCATGTTGTTGCTGATACTCGTCGCAAGTGCCGCGAGAAAAATCTGGCGGCACCGCAACGACAAACTGATCAGAATCGATTCGCCGTCGTCGTGGTCGCAATTTCAGCTAAATACCAGGCTGCCGTTTCGCGATTGACGGCGTTTGTGTCGGACAGTGCCTGTCTCAGAAATTGATGGGCTACTTCGCTGCCGATTTCGGCCATGGCATGGATCACCTGTGAGCGAATCGCCTCGTCCTGGTCGCCGAGCAAATCCGCAAGCAGTATCGCGGCTTCGTCGCCGCCTGAATCGGCGAGGGCTTCGATTGCCGCTACACGGACTCTTCCGTCACGATCGTAAAGAGCGTCCCTGAGCCACGCCCGAGTTTCCGGCAGGTCGAGTTCGCCCAGGATATGCACCGCCTCTTCCCTGACTGAAACGGCCGGATCGTTAAGCGCGACAAGCAATTTGGGGTCGATATCATCGACGTCTTCCCAGGTCGCAATACTGGAGATGGCACTGAGTCGGTCTGCTTCGGTATCGCCGATAGTCCAGCCCCGCTTCATCGAGGAATCATCGTTTGCGAGTATCCATAGACGACTGCCGAACACGGGTTCTCCGGTCTCCGCATCTGAGACGTACAACAGTGTGAAGTTTCTGCCTCTCAAGATCCTGCGAATCACCTCAGGAATGGCAATGTCGTCTATCGAGTAGGAGACCCGGGTGTCGAGCGAGGCCCGTGAATGCACGATGAGGCCGGTCCGCGACGCAATAGCCCCGACGATTTCCTTTAACGGAACGTCATTCGCGATGACGGTTACTGATCCATAGCTTGCATCGACAAACAGTGAAGAATCGGGATCGCTTGCGTGCGCGACAGAAAAAAGAAACGCGAGGCCCGCCACGATGCGGGCCCCGCGCAGGTTGAGAGCGACTTCATGCTTCATCAGGCGGGGAATTAATCGATTTCGAAGATTTCGAAGCAGCTCTCTACAGCGGTCTGGTTGAAGCTTTCTTCACGCACCAGAATCTCGAACTTCCATTCGTCGGATAAGGCGATAAAGCCGTCGGGCACGGTGTAAGAGCCTGCCGATGGAGGAAGAATCGTGCTCGTCTTGACCTCCATCTCGTCTCCGTCTACAGGTACGTCCGCTTCGAGCACGACTTCGTAGTTATGAACTTCCAGCTCACCGGGAGCACACGGCTCACCGACCATCGGGTGACAGCTGTCGACCGCGGGCCAGGTCAGCGTGATCGGCGGCGACACTTCGATGAAATCATCATCTTCGCAGTTGGTATCGTGCGGTATGCCGTTTACCAGGGGTTCCGGTTGTGCCGGAATCGTGTGCGTCAACTCGACGATGCTCTCAAGTTCCTCACCATCGAGCGTTTCCCCCTCGATCTCGTACTCTCCGGCCGGGAATCGCCTGAAAAACTTATCGGGGTCCAGTTCGTCGAAGGTCGGTTCAGCACTTTCATAAAAGAGCTGCGTCAAACCCTGTCGCCGCAAGCGGCTCCTGACGTCGATCTCGAGCAACTCGCGGCCGTTCGGCCCTTCCATCTCGAGTTCTTTCCAAGGACCACCATCGACCGCGCTGTGGATGCCGAGATCGCCGTCGGTGTTGTTGAGTTCGAAGAACAACTCTGCCTCGTCGAATTCCTCTGCCCAGAGTGAGGGCGCAACCAGCACAATCAATGCGGCGGTGGCTACGGAAAGCATCAGGCAGCGTAAGCGTATTGGCATTTTCATTTCCCTTGCTCCTGTCATTCTTTTGGTCTACAGCCTCGATCCCGTGCATCCTGATGACGCAAGACAGGACGGGCCTAAAGCCCGCAAATCAGCTGCGCTTTAATCGTTGCCTGTAGATTGAGACGGAAGGATCTCGGGAAATCGGTCGCGGTCAGTCGTTCTTCAACTCACGAGATTGTCGATCTGTAGTTGCCGCACTATGGCCTTCGCTTCTTCCTGGAGCACTTCATCCATGCTGGCCTTTTCAAAACAGGTCGACTGGATCGTCCACAATCGCTGACCGCTCTGCGAGTCATACAGATTCGTCACGGCAACTACGGTGTGTGCAAGGTGTATGGAGTCGTCCTGTTTCAATTCGCCTTGTTCGTATAGCGAATAGTGCATGGTCTGATCGCCCTGGCATTCGGCAAGAATGCTCGCTCCCGGTTCTATCGTTACGCGCGTATCGACGCTGGCGATATGCGTAATAAGAATTGCATCGGCATTGGCGTTTCTTGCGGCCGCATCGATCTCTTCCTGCAGCATTGTCGTTTTCAAACCGGTCTGTGTGTACCCGGCTATTGCCGATACCTCAGCCGTTTCCAGGTTCGCTGCAATAAGTTCCTCGAGACGCCGCCGCGTGCCGGTGTCGCCGGCTACGCTGATGACAAGCACTCGTTCGTATGGCTTGTCGAGCCCGGCAGATTCGTCGTAAAGCTTGATGACCTCGGTTTGTGGCACGCAGGCTGCGACTGCAAACAGAGCCCCCAGAGAGAATAGGAATGCGGAACGTACCTTGGTCATCATGTGCTCCAGGAGTCAGCATGGGTCTCGGTTTCAAAATCCATGCTACGGGCAAAGCTATGACCGGCAATTGGTATTTACACCTAATGAAAACCTGATCAGGCAGAGGCTTCGGTTCTTGCCGACCTTGCCTGGTTCCTGGCGGTACGCATTACTTTCCTGCCCCAGGCCGCAAGCGTGTCGAAGTAGGCATAGAATGCCGGAACAACCATCAGGGAAACTACCGTCGAGAATGCCAGCCCGCCGATGATCGCGCGTGCCATCGGGAAATATGGCGGACCGTCGCCACCGATCTGTGTGGTGCTCACTGCAAGCGGCGTCAGACCGAGAATCGTCGTGGCGACCGTCATCAGGATTGGCCGTAAGCGGTCTCTTCCTGCCTCGATAATTGCCTCGTTACGCGGCAATCCTGCCTGGCGCAGATTATTGATGTGGTCAACGAGAACGATGCCATTGTTAACTACAACACCGATGAGAATCATGATGCCGATCGAGGCCATAAACGAAAACGTCGTTCCGGTCGCCGCGAAGAACAGGAACACGCCGAACACCGAAAACAGTATGGATCCCAGGATAATTGAAAACGGAAACAGCAGCGACTCGAAAAGTGCCGCCATGACCAGGAATATGCAGGCTATTCCCAATAGAATGTTGGTCGCCATCATTTGCTGTGTTTCGTCCTGCCGCTCGAAACCACGCCCGAACTTCCAGCTGTAGCCGGGAGGAAGTTCGAATTCACTCATCAATGCTTCGACGCGCGGCTTGACGGTTTCGAGGCTCTCGTCTTGCGCCAGGTTCGCCGAAAGAATGACGGCCGTCTGCCGGTCGGTGCGCTGGATCGTAGCCGGGGAAGTGCCGATCGTGAAGCTGGCTACCGTGCCCAGTGTGATCCGGCGTCCGTCGGGTGTATAAAGCGGCAGATCGGCAAGTTGCCCGATGGTTTGTTTATCCGAATCGCGGAACGTCAGGCGAACCGCAACTTCACCGAGTTCCCCGCGGAATTCCCGCAGGTTTTGGCCACGCATCGCCACGCCAACAGCATCGGCGATTTCCCGGGTCGTCAATCCGTTTGCCGCAGCGCGCAGCCTGTCGATGCTGACCTGGATCTCACGCTGGCCCCGCTTTGCATCCGAGCGCACATCTTCGAGACCGCTCACCGAGGAGAGCAAACGGGCGACCTCGGCGCCGACATCATTGAGGATGGCTGTCGAGTCCCCGGAAATCTGCAGGCTGAACCCATCGCCGCCGCCCTGCTGGTCGAACTCGAAACTCGGATTGCCGATGGCGATGACCGGCAAGTTCGCTTCTATCTTCTCGATGACATCGGTGGTCGAGAACGTCGCATCCTCTTCCTCAGTCAGAAGAATTACGGTGATTGCCTGACCTCGTTCGTAGTAGCTATAGACGGAGCGAATGTCGAATTCTTCCTGGTTCTCGAACAGATAGTTTTCGATCGTGGTGACAGCAGCCTCGACACGCTCGAGAGGATGCTGGCCTTCGATATGCAACGGCATATAAAGACGCCTGCCTCCGTCTTGCGGGAACGCGTCGAACTTGATGAGTTGCAGCACCAGCGGCGATATCCCGATTAGGCAAATCAGGATGACGCCGCCGAAGGTCTTCCAAGGCCGTTTCAGGATCCAGTCGAGACTCGCAACATAACGACGCGTCAGCCGCGACATCAGGGCACCTTCCTTCGATTGCGGGGGGGGCGGTACGCGTGCGGCGAGCATCGGTACCAGTGTCTGTGCAATCAGCAATGATGCCAGTAGCGCGACGATGATCGTGATACCAACGTGTGTCATGAAAACTGCAATGTCGGTCTTCGCGCCGAACATGATCGGAAGGAACACGATCATCGTCGTGAGCGTCCCGGCGATCACCGCCAGGCCGACTTCTTTCACGCCCGTAAGCGTTGCTCTTACCGGGCCGGAAGGATCGAGGTTTCGATGTCGGAACACGCTCTCTGTGACGACCACGGCGTTGTCGACCAGCATGCCGACCGCAAGCATCATCCCCATCATCGTCAGGATGTTGAGACTCAATTCGGCGAAATACAGTGCCCCTAGGGTAATCAGCAGCGAAAATGGCACTGAGGCCGTTACGATCAGGGTGGTCGAAACCTGGCGCAGAAACAGATATAGAACGATTACGGCCAGCAGCGCGCCGACTGCGCCGGCGTTGAGCAGGTCCCTCAGCGATTTGCGTACGCTGTCGCCCGCATTGTCGAGGGTAAAGATATTGATGCCTCGCATCTGCGGCAGCTGGCTGATTTCTGCGACTTCCTTCATCACGCGATCCGTAACATCGACCAGGTTCGCGCCGGTTGCCTTGGTGACCGCAACGCCGATCGCGTAGGAACCATCGAGGTGACGGCCGTATTCCCGTTCCGGGCTGCGCAACTCGATATCCGCGATATCACCGAGTCGCAACGCGAATTGATCGATGACGATATTCCTGATCTCGTCGACAGACTGGAATTCGCCCTTTGGACGGACACTGAAACGCTGGCCCCCTTCGGTAATCCTGCCGGCGCTCACCGCAAAATTGCTTTTCTCGAGGAGCTGCCGCAAGTCGTCGATGTCGATGCCATGGGCGGATAAGCGGTCGGAATTGAGCAGAATGCGGATTTCGCGCGGGTCGACTCCGTGCAGCTCTACCTGAGACACACCCTCGAGCCTCTCGATACGCCGTTTCAACAAGCGGTCGAGGAGCTCGTAGCTGTTGGAGAGGTTGCGATCGCTCGAAATCCTCAGCTCCAGCACGGGCTGTTCGCCCAGGGAACCCGTGTAGATGAATATTCGGCGGACGTCGTCGGGGAGCTCGTGACGTATGCCGTCCACCTTGGCCCGGGCCTCGATTCCCTTCGAGCCCATGGTCTCGTCCCAGCCGAACTGCAAAAACACCCTGGACCTGTTCTCACCCGACTCTGAGGACATCCTTTCAACGCCAGATAGTGTCGCGAGCGCCTCTTCGATCGGGCGCGTGATCAGCCGCTCGACTTCCTCGGGCGTCGACCCTTCGTAGGGAATCTCGATGAAAATGCCCGGAAACTCGATGTCGGGCCATTTCTCCAGCGGCAGCATGCGCGATGCGATCAGGCCAACGAACGCGAGTGCGACGAAGACGACCGTCGTCGTGACCGGGCGCCGCAGTGCAAGCTCCGTGTGTTTCACGCTATCAACCCGAAGCCGGCTGCGCTAAAGAACCGCCGGCCTGCTCGGCAACCGACCACTTCTTCCGGTCGAGCAGGGAGTACACAACCGGTATCACTACGAGGGTCAGAAGCGTGGAGACGAGCAGGCCGCCGATAACCGTGATCGCCATTGGCGTGCGAACCTCGGCGCCTTCGCCGAAACCGATGGCCATTGGCAGGAGACCGAGCGCCGTCGTCAGCGTTGTCATCAGAATCGGCCGCAATCTGGCGCAGCCGGCTTCCATGATCGCAGCGGTTTTCTCGACGCCCTGCGCCTGCAACTGATTGATGAGGTCGACGAGCACGATCGCATTGTTGACGACGATGCCGGCGAGCATGATGACGCCGATAAATGCAACGACGTTGACGGTTGTCCCCGTCAGGAAAAGCGCGAGAACGGCGCCGACCAGGGCAAGCGGGATCGTAAACAGTATGACGAACGGATGAACCAGTGATTCGAATTGTGAAGCCATCACGAGGTATACGAGAAAGACGGCCAGGACGAGCGCAAACTGCATCGAGCGGAAAGAGTCCTGCATTTCCTCGTTCTGTCCCGAAACCATCGCAGAAATTCCCTGCGGCATTGGCGTAGCAGCGATAAGCGCATTCGCTTCAGCAACGGCGGCACCGAGATCGCCATAGGTAAGATTTGCGGTAATGATCGCTACCCGCTCCTGTGCGACACGCCTGATCTCGGCTGGCCCCCTTGCGACATCGATCTCGGCGACAGCTTGCAGCGTGACCGGCCGGTCCGAAGCGGGATTGACGATCAGGTTGCGAATTTCTGCGATGCTGGCGTTGGTTGTATCGACGCTGCGTACAAGTACGTCGATCTTTTTGTCCTGCCAGGTATACCGGGTCGCGANNCGCGAGTTCACCGCGCACGTTCGCGACAACGCGATCGGCGATATCCCGAACGGCAAGCCCGAGTGCGGCGGCACGTTCCTGGTCGAATATGATCTGTATTTCGGGATTGCCGAGTTCGATCGTCGTTTTGACATCGGCGAAACGATCGGATGCCTGTAACTTGCTGACGAGTGTTTCATTCACTGCTTCGAGCTTGTCCAGATCAAATCCCGATATCTCGATCTGCAAAGGACTCGCGAAAGTCATCAGTGATGGCCGGCTGAATTCGTATTGCACGCCCGGTAATCGCGCCATTTCCGTGCGCAGGCGCTCCATGACGGCTGCTTCTTCTTCGCGACCTGCACCCGGCTTTAGAGTAATACTCAGTGTGCCGGTATTTTCTCCTGCATCGACCGGGTTGGCATCAAGTCGATTTCCGGTACCGGCCACTGAGTAATTGAGGTCCACCGTTTCGATGTCGCTGGCGACGTCCTGCACGGCCTGAATTGCCCGGTCGGTCTCGACGAGTGGGGCGCCGGGCGACAGGCGCAGATCGACATCGAATTCGCCCTGCGACAATTGTGGTATCAGTTCTGTTCCGAGCCGCGGTAAGAGCAGCATCGTGGCCGCGAAGATTGCCGCGGCACCGGCGATCACCGCACCGCGATGATTCAGG
>JABAOH010150337.1_pt2 | contig 10472 bp, 6 predicted proteins | sample 7062181 | NCBI WGS metagenome assembly JABAOH01 (sample SAMN14538630, study PRJNA623070) | marine sediment metagenome | biome: marine biome [ENVO:00000428]; feature: marine pelagic biome [ENVO:01000023]; material: deep marine sediment [ENVO:00002113]; isolation source: pool of 5 deep marine... | reverse complement strand
CTGCAGACCTCGCTGATGGTGATCGTGGTGACGATCCTGATTTCGCTGTTCCTGGCCGGCGTGGACTGGTTGCTCGGCGCCCTGGTGCGCACGCTGCTTGGCGGCGGGGGTTAACCGATGGCCAAGCGATGGTATGTCGTGCATGCCTACTCCGGGTATGAAAAGACGGTCAAACGCTCGCTGGAGGAGCGCATCAGGCGAGCGGGCATGGAAGACCAGTTTGGCGAGGTGCTGGTGCCCACCGAGGAAGTGGTGGAAATGAAAGGCGGGCAGAAGCGCAACTCGGACCGCAAGTTCTTCCCGGGCTACGTGCTGGTGGAAATGGAGATGACCGACGAGACCTGGCACCTGGTCAAGGACGTACCCAAGGTCATGGGATTCATCGGCGGCACCGCGGACCGGCCGGCGCCGATCAGCCAGCGTGAGGCCGATGCGATCCTGAACCGGGTACGCGAGGGGGTCGACAAGCCGCGGCCGAAAGTGCTGTTCGAGCCGGGCGAGGTGGTGCGCGTGATCGACGGGCCGTTCAATGATTTCAACGGCGTGGTCGAAGAAGTGAATTACGACAAGAACCGCCTGCGCGTTGCGGTTCTGATCTTCGGGCGTTCGACACCGGTGGAGCTCGAATTCCACCAGGTGGAGAAATCCTGAGTTGCAACGGGGAGCCCGGCCACTGGTTGGCGGGCGCTGGAACCCGGAGGATAGACCATGGCAAAGAAAGTTCTGACCTATATCAAGCTGCAGATCCCGGCCGGGCAGGCCAATCCCAGCCCGCCGGTGGGTCCGGCGCTCGGCCAGCACGGCGTGAACATCATGGATTTCTGCAAGGCGTTCAATGCCGAGACTCAGAATATCGAGCCGGGCATGCCGGTGCCGGTGGTGATCACCGTGTACGCGGACCGCAGCTTCACGTTCATCACCAAGACCCCGCCGGCCGCGGTGCTGCTGCGGAAGGCGGCGGGCGTTCCCAAGGGCAGCGGCGAGCCCAACGTCGACAAGGTGGGCAGGGTGACGCGGGCCCAGCTCGAGGACATCGCCCGGGCCAAGGAACCTGATCTGACCGCGGCCGACATCGATGCCGCGGTGCGGACCATTGCGGGTACCGCGCGCAGCATGGGCATCGAAGTGGAAGGAGTCGAGTGATGGCGAGGGCAGGCAAACGCATGCGGAGCATCCGCGAACAACTCGAACCCGGCAAGGTGTATTCCCTCGAGGAGGCCCTCGACCTGCTGAAGAGCACCAGCAAGACCCGCTTCAAGGAGTCGGTGGACGTGGCGGTGCGACTGGGTGTCGACCCGCGCAAGTCCGACCAGGCGGTCAGGGGTTCGACGGTGCTTCCGAATGGAACCGGCAAGTCGGCGCGGGTCGCGGTGTTCACGCAAGGCGAGAACGCCGACAAGGCGCGGGCGGCCGGGGCCGATGAGGTTGGCATGGAAGACCTGCATGATCGGATCAAGGGAGGTGACCTGGCCTTCGACGTGGTCATTGCCTCCCCGGACGCCATGCGTGTGGTAGGCAAGCTGGGCCAGTTGCTCGGCCCGCGCGGCCTGATGCCGAATCCGAAAGTGGGTACGGTGGCCCAGGACGTCGAAGCGGCGGTGCGGAATGCCAAGGCCGGGCAGGTGCGGTTCAGAACGGACAAGGCCGGCATCATTCACACCACGATCGGCAAGGTGGATTTCGACACGGATGCCCTCAAGGCCAATTTGCAGGCATTGCTGGCCGACCTGGTCAAGCTGAAGCCGGCTTCGGCCAAGGGCCAGTACCTGCGCAAGGTCGCCGTGTCGACGACGATGGGGCCGGGCCTGGTCATTGACCACTCGGCCATGGAGTTTTAGAGATTTCCGACGTCTCCGGGCTCGCCCGGGCGACGGAAAGGCGGGCGCGTCCGCGTCCCTGTCGGTGTGCGCTGCCCCTGGCAGCGAGCCCGGTCCGGGATGCGGACGAACCGTCGAAGACCGCAGGTACCGCTGCGCCCGACGGGCGGCAGCGGTTTAAGGGCGAAGCGGGTGACCGGTCGCAGCCTGCGCAGATGGTGGAGCCCCCGCTACCCAAGTGCTTGGTCGCACCTGGCGCGAGCGTTTGGTTAGCGGGGTAGCCACTGCCGGGCCGAGAGGCCCAGTGGCGGACGCGGTGTCCGCCACGAGTCAAGTGGACGTGCCGGGCAACCGGCCGATGACTCGAGGAGGTAAGCAATGGCGCTCAATATGGAGCAGAAAAAGGCAGTCGTCGCGGAAGTGGCCCAGGCCGCGCAGTCCGCAATGTCTGCCGTGGCGGCAGAGTATCGGGGGCTGACCGTCGAGGAGATGACGGAGTTGCGTGCGAAAGCGCGCGACGGCGGCGTCTTCCTCAAGGTCGCCAAGAATACGCTGGTCCGCCGGGCCGTTGAAGGTACCGAGTTCGAATGCATCCGCGAAGCGCTGACCGGACCCCTGCTGTTTGCATTCAGCATGGAGGATCCCGGTGCGGCGGCGCGCCTGGTCAAGGACTTCACGAAGTCGCATGACCACCTCGTCACGAAGCATGTCGTGGTTGGCGGACAGTTGTACGACGCCTCCGAGCTGGAGCGCCTGTCCAACCTGCCGACCTACGATCAGGCCATAGCGATGTTGATGGGCGTGATGCGGGCACCGATCGAGAAGCTCGCCAGAACGCTTGCGGAGCCGCATGCGAAGCTGGTGCGCACCTTCGCGGCCGTGCGCGATACCAAGCAGGCTGCCTGAGCTGGGAAATCAACCGGCGGGCCCGTGCCCGCCCTGTTATTGAATGGAGAGACGACAAATGGCCGTTTCAAAGGAAGACATACTGGAAACCATCGCCAATATGAGCGTGATGGACGTCGTGGAGCTCATCGAAGCGATGGAGGAGAAGTTCGGGGTCTCGGCTGCAGCGCCCGTTGCCGCCGTAGCGGCTCCCGCAGCCGGCGGGGAAGCCGCCGCCGCGGAGGAGAAGACCGAATTCGACTTGGTGCTCACGTCATTTGGCTCCAACAAGGTGCCGGTCATCAAGGTGGTTCGCGAGATCACCGGGCTGGGACTCAAGGAAGCCAAGGACCTCGTGGAGAGCGCCCCGGCGAATGTGAAGGAAGGCATCTCCAAGGACGAGGCCGGAGAGTTGCAGAAGAAACTCGAGGAAGCGGGCGCTTCCGTCGAGGTCAAGTAACCATCTTCCCGGCCACGGGAAGGTGTGGGAAGCCGGCTGGGGGCGCAAGCCTCCGGCCCGTTTCCGCTTGTGTGGCGGGGCCGCTTGCGGGCCCGGCGCCCGGGGCCGGCTGCCGCTGGCCGGACCGGAACTGAACTGGCGTAACCCCGGCGGGGTTGCAAAGAGGCGAAGCTCACGATGAAGTACTCATTTACCGAGAAAAAGCGCATCCGCAAGGATTTCGGCAAGCGCCGTTCGGTGCTGGACGTGCCGTTCCTGCTGGAAACCCAGATCCGCTCCTACTCAGAATTCCTGCAACTGGACGTGGCGCCCGAGAAGCGCCGCGACCGGGGCTTGCACGGGGCGCTGCAATCGGTGTTCCCGATCGTCTCGTACTCGGGGTATGCCGAGCTGCAATACGTGAGTTACGCGCTCGGTGAGCCGGCGTTCGATGTTCGTGAGTGCAAGCTGCGCGGCATGACCTATGGCGCTCCGCTGCGGGTCAAGGTCCGGCTGGTGATTTACGACAAGGAGAGCTCGGCCAAGCAGAAGCCCGTCAAATTCGTCAAGGAACAGGACGTCTACATGGGTGACCTGCCGCTCATGACCGAAACCGGGACATTCATCATCAACGGCACCGAGCGCGTGATCGTCTCGCAGCTGCACCGGTCGCCGGGCGTGTTTTTCGACCATGACAAGGGTAAGACGCATTCCAGCGGCAAGCTGCTGTTCTCGGCCCGGGTCATTCCCTACCGCGGCTCCTGGCTGGATTTCGAGTTCGACCCCAAGGACTGCATTTTCGCGCGCATCGACCGGCGCCGGAAACTGCCGGTCACGGTCCTGCTGCGCGCCCTGGGCATGAGCAACGAAGACATCCTGGCCACCTTTTTCGAAACCAGCCAGGTCGGCCTGCTGGCGGAGGGGGCCCGGCTCACTGTGGTGCCCGAGCGCCTGCGGGGCGAATCGGCCCAGGTCGACATCAAGGACAAGAAAGGCAAGGTCATCGTGGAGGCCGGCAAGCGCATCACTGCGCGCCACGTGCGGCTGATTGCCGAAGCCAAGCTCAAGCAACTCGATGTGCCCGACGAATACCTCGAGGGCAGGATCGTTGCGCGCCCGATCATCGACAAGGAAACCGGGGAGCTGCTGGCCGACGCCAATGCCGAGATCACCGAGGAGCTGCTGGCAGAGCTGCGCAAGGCGGGCACCAAGGCCCTCGAGGTGTTGTATGTCAACGACCTGGATCAGGGGCCATACGTCTCCAGCACGTTGAGTATCGACCCCACCAGCACCGAGCTGGAGGCGTTGGTCGAGATCTATCGGATGATGCGCCCGGGCGAGCCGCCGACCAAGGAGGCGGCGCAGAACCTGTTCAAGAACCTGTTCTTCACCGAGGAGCGCTACGACCTCTCGGGCGTCGGCCGCATGAAATTCAACCGCCGGGTGGGGCGCGGCAGCCCGGAGGGAGCGGGCGTGCTCGACCGGGAAGATATCCTCGCGGTGCTCAAGGTCCTGATCGATATCCGCAACGGCAACGGCATGGTCGATGACATCGACCACCTGGGGAACCGCCGGGTGCGGAGTGTCGGCGAGATGGCGGAAAACGTCTTTCGCGTCGGCGTGGTGCGGGTCGAACGCGCGGTCAAGGAGCGGCTCTCCATGGCGGAGAGCGAGGGCCTCACCCCGCAGGAACTGATCAACGCCAAGCCGGTGGCGGCGGCCATCAAGGAGTTCTTCGGTTCCAGCCAGCTCAGCCAGTTCATGGACCAGAACAACCCGCTGTCGGAGGTGACCCACAAGCGGCGAGTGTCGGCGCTGGGACCGGGTGGCCTGACCCGCGAGCGGGCCGGTTTCGAAGTGCGGGACGTGCACCCCACGCATTACGGTCGGGTGTGCCCCATCGAAACGCCGGAAGGGCCCAACATCGGCCTGATCAACTCGCTGGCCGTGTATGCGCGGACCAACGATTACGGCTTCCTCGAGACGCCCTACCGGAAGGTGGCGAACGGCAAGGTGACCAACGACGTCGCGTATCTGTCGGCGATCGAGGAAGGCGATTTCGTCATCGCGCAGGCCAACGCCGAACTCGATGCCAATGGCAAGTTCGTGGACGAGTTCATCCCCTGCCGGTACCAGGGTGAGTTCACGCTCAAGGAACCGGCCGATGTCAGCTACATGGACGTGTCGCCCAAGCAGATCGTGTCGGTGGCCGCCTCGCTGGTGCCGTTCCTGGAACACGACGATGCCAACCGAGCGCTCATGGGCTCGAACATGCAGCGCCAGGCGGTGCCGGTGCTGAAAGCCGAAAAACCGCTGGTCGGTACCGGCATGGAGCGCGCGGTCGCCACCGACTCGGGCGTTACCGCGGTGGCCCGCCGGGGTGGCCTGGTGGACCAGGTCGACGCCGGCCGTATCGTGGTGCGGGTCAACGAAGAGGAGGTGCCGGTCGGTGATCCGGGCGTGGACATCTATAACCTGACCAAGTACCAGCGCTCCAACCAGAACACGTGCATCAACCAGCGCCCGCTGGTCAAGGTCGGCGACCCGGTGGAAATAGGGGATGTGCTGGCCGATGGCCCGTCCACCGATCTGGGCGAACTGGCGCTGGGCCAGAACATGCTGGTCGCGTTCATGCCGTGGAACGGCTACAACTTCGAGGACTCCATCCTGATCTCCGAGCGCGTGGTCCAGGAGGATCGCTACACCACGATCCACATCGAGGAGCTGACCTGCGTGGCGCGCGACACCAAGCTTGGCTCGGAGGAGATCACCGCCGACATCCCGAACGTGGGCGAACACAACCTCAACAAGCTCGACCAGTCCGGCATCGTCTATATCGGCGCCGAGGTCGGGGCCGGCGACATCCTGGTTGGCAAGGTCACGCCCAAGGGCGAGACGCAGCTGACGCCGGAAGAAAAGCTGCTGCGCGCGATCTTTGGCGAGAAGGCCTCCGACGTCAAGGACACCTCGCTGCGGGTGCCTTCGGGCATGAACGGCACCGTCATCGACGTGCAGGTGTTCACCCGCGACGGGGTGGAGAAGGACGAGCGCGCGATCGCCATCGAGAAGGAGCAGTTGCGCCAGGTACGGAAGGATCTCGACGACCAGCTGCGAATCGTGGAAAACGCGATCTTCCAGCGTCTCGAGAGCGCGCTGATCGGCAAGATGGTCGACAAGGGCAAGGGCATCAAGTCCGGCGCCAAGATTACGGCCGCCTACCTCGCCGACCTGAGCCACGACGACTGGTTCAAGCTCCGCATGCGCAATGATGAGGTCAACGAATTGCTCGAGCAGATGGCCGACCAGGTCAAGGCGCAGCGCAAGGCCTTCGATGCCCGCTTCGAGGAGAAGAAGGGCAAGATCACCCAGGGCGATGACCTGGCTCCCGGCGTGTTGAAGATGGTCAAGGTCTATCTGGCCGTCAAGCGGCGCGTGCAGCCCGGTGACAAGATGGCCGGCCGTCACGGCAACAAGGGCGTGATCTCCATGATCGTGCCGACCGAGGACATGCCCTACATGGAGGACGGCACCCCGGTCGACATCGTGCTGAACCCGCTGGGCGTGCCCTCGCGCATGAACATCGGCCAGGTGCTGGAAACCCACCTGGGCTGGGCGGCCAAGGGCCTCGGCGAGCGCATCCGGGGCTTGCTGGAGGCGAACGCCAAGACCGCTGAAATCCGGGGCTTCCTGGGTAACATCTACAACAGCGATCAGGACGGGCGGGTCAACATGAACACCTTCTCGGCCGCCGAGATCCGGGAGATGGCGGAAAACCTGCAGGCCGGCGTGCCGATGGCGACGCCGGTGTTCGACGGCGCGCCGGAGGCGGAGATCAAGAAACTGCTGGAGCTGGCCGACCTGCCCAGCAACGGCCAGACCGTGCTCTACGACGGGCGCACGGGCGAGCCGTTCGACCGCCCGGTCACGGTGGGCTACATGTACATGCTCAAGCTCAACCACCTGGTGGACGACAAGATGCATGCGCGCTCCACCGGCCCCTACAGCCTGGTGACTCAACAACCGTTGGGCGGCAAGGCCCAGTTCGGCGGGCAGCGCTTCGGCGAAATGGAGGTCTGGGCGCTGGAAGCCTACGGCGCCGCGTACACCCTGCAGGAAATGCTCACGGTCAAGTCGGACGACGTGGGCGGCCGCAACCAGATGTACAAGAACATCGTGGACGGCAATCACGAGATGGCGGCCGGCATGCCGGAATCCTTCAACGTGCTGGTGAAGGAAATCCGCTCGCTCGGCATCAACATCGAACTGGAAGAAACCTGATCCGGAGGAGAGCACGGTGAGAGACCTACTCAATCTCTACCATCGCCAGCGTCAACCGCTGGATTTCGACGCCATCCGCATTGGTCTGGCGCCGCCGGACCTCATCCGGTCCTGGTCGTTCGGTGAGGTCAAGAAGCCCGAGACCATCAATTACCGGACCTTCAAGCCGGAACGGGACGGGCTGTTCTGCGCCAAGATCTTCGGGCCGGTCAAGGACTACGAGTGCCTGTGCGGCAAGTACAAGCGCATGAAGCACCGCGGGGTCGTGTGCGAAAAGTGCGGCACCGAGGTGACCCTGAGCAAGGTGCGCCGGGAGCGCATGGGGCATATCGAGCTGGCCAGCCCGGTGGCGCACATCTGGTTCCTCAAGTCCCTGCCGTCCCGCATCGGGCTGATGCTGGACATGACCCTGCGGGACATCGAGCGCATCCTGTATTTCGAGTCGTACGTCGTACTCGACGAGGGCCTTACCTCGCTGGAGCGCGGCCAGCTGCTGACCGACGAGCAGTATCTCGACGCGGTGGAGGAATTCGGGGACGAATTCGATGCGCGCATGGGCGCAGAGGCGATCTACGAATTGCTGCGCACCATCGATCTGCAGCAGGAAGTGCTCAAGCTGCGCGAGGAGATTTCCGCCACGCGCTCGGAGACCAAGCTCAAGCGTCTGTCGAAGCGGGTCAAGCTGGTCGAGGCCTTCATCGAATCCGGCAATCGGCCGGAGTTCATGATCATGACCGTGTTGCCGGTGCTGCCGCCTGACCTCAGGCCGCTGGTGCCGCTCGACGGGGGCCGGTTCGCGACCTCCGACCTGAACGATCTGTACCGGCGGGTGATCAACCGCAACAACCGGCTCAAGCGCCTGCTGGAGCTGAACGCGCCGGACATCATCGTGCGCAACGAGAAGCGCATGCTGCAGGAATCGGTGGATGCCCTGCTGGATAACGGCCGGCGCGGACGCGCCATCACCGGCACCAACCGCCGCCCGTTGAAGTCGCTGGCCGACATGATCAAGGGCAAGCAGGGCCGATTCCGTCAGAATCTGCTCGGCAAGCGTGTGGACTACTCCGGCCGCTCGGTGATCGTGGTGGGTCCGACGCTCAAGCTGCACCAGTGCGGCCTGCCCAAGAAAATGGCGCTGGAACTGTTCAAGCCGTTTATCTTCAGCAAGCTGCAGCGCCGCGGCATGGCGGCGACCATCAAGGCGGCCAAGAAGCTGGTAGAAGCCGAGCGCGCGGAGGTGTGGGACATCCTGTCCGAGGTGATTCGCGAGCACCCGGTATTGTTGAACCGGGCGCCGACCCTGCACCGGCTGGGCATCCAGGCCTTCGAGCCGGTGCTGATCGAGGGCAAGGCCATCCAGCTGCATCCGCTGGTGTGCACGGCGTTCAACGCCGACTTCGACGGCGATCAGATGGCCGTGCACGTGCCGCTGTCCGTCGAGGCGCAGCTGGAAGCGCGCGCGCTGATGATGTCCACCAACAACATTCTCTCGCCCGCCAACGGCGAGCCCATCATCGTGCCGACCCAGGACGTCGTGCTCGGGCTGTACTACATGACCCGTGAGCTCGTCGGCGTGCAGGGTGAAGGGATGCTGTTTGCCGATATCGCGGAAGTGCACCGGGCTTACGAGAACCGGGCAGTCGAACTGCATGCGCGGATCAAGGTGCGGATCGACGAAGTCATCATCTCCGAGGAGGGTGAAGAGCGCCACGAGACGAACCTGGTCGAGACCACCGTCGGGCGGGCGTTGTTGGCAGAGATACGCCCCAAGGGCATGCCCTTCCACCTGCTGAACCAGACGCTGAAGAAAAAGCAGATCTCGATGCTGATCGATTCCTGCTATCGCCGCCTGGGCCTCAAGAGCACGGTCGTATTCGCCGACCGGCTGATGTACGCGGGCTTCCATTACGCCACCAAGGCGGGCGTGTCCATCGGTATCGACGACCTGGTGGTGCCGGCCGAGAAGAAACGCATCCTCGATGACGCCGAGCACGAGGTGGTCGAGATCCAGAACCAGTACGTTTCCGGCCTGGTGACGGCCGGCGAGCGGTACAACAAGGTGGTCGACATCTGGTCGCGCACCAACGAGCAGGTGGCTAGGGCCATGATGCAGCACATGGGCAAGACCCTGAAGGTCGCCAGCGATGGCACCGAGGTGGAGGAAGATTCCATGAACTCCATCTTCATCATGGCCGATTCGGGCGCCCGTGGATCGGCAGCCCAGATTCGCCAGCTGGCCGGCATGCGCGGACTGATGGCCAAGCCCGACGGCTCCATCATCGAGACCCCCATCACCGCGAACTTCCGGGAAGGGCTGGACGTGCTGCAGTACTTCATCTCGACCCACGGCGCGCGCAAGGGCCTGGCCGATACCGCCCTGAAGACGGCCAACTCCGGTTACCTGACCCGCCGCCTGGTCGACGTGGCGCAGGACCTGGTGGTCACCGAGGACGACTGCGGCACGCCCAACGGTCTGACCATGCATCCCATCGTCGAGGGTGGCGATGTGGTCGAGCCGCTCAGCGAGCGTGTCCTGGGCCGTGTGCTGGCCGAGGACATCATCAAGCCGGGTGGCCGTAAGGTCATTGCCAAGCGCAACATACTGCTCGATGAGCAGCTGGTGCGGGAGCTGGAGGCGGTCGGTGTCGACCACGTCAAGGTGCGCTCAACGATCTCCTGCGAAACCAAGTACGGCGTGTGCGCCCTCTGCTATGGGCGCGACCTAGCACGGGGCGACACGGTCAACATCGGCGAGGCCGTAGGCGTGATCGCGGCGCAGTCGNNGCGGCCGCGGTCGACCACATCCAGACCAAGTCTGCCGGCACCATTCGGCTGCACAACCTCAAGTCGGTGGTCAACGCGGATAAGAACCTGGTCGCCGTGTCGCGTTCCGGGGAGCTGTCGGNNGCGAGACGGTCAACATCGGCGAGGCCGTGGGCGTGATCGCGGCGCAGTCGATCGGCGAGCCCGGCACGCAGCTGACGATGCGCACCTTCCACATCGGTGGTGCGGCGTCGCGTGCGGCCGCGGTCGACCACATCCAGACCAAGTCT
>JABAOH010011490.1_pt1 | contig 10472 bp, 10 predicted proteins | sample 7062181 | NCBI WGS metagenome assembly JABAOH01 (sample SAMN14538630, study PRJNA623070) | marine sediment metagenome | biome: marine biome [ENVO:00000428]; feature: marine pelagic biome [ENVO:01000023]; material: deep marine sediment [ENVO:00002113]; isolation source: pool of 5 deep marine... | reverse complement strand
GAGAACCTCCGTGAAGATCCACGCTTTGATGAAATATTGAAAAAAGCAAAGACGGCAGCAAAGAAATTAGGAAAGTATCTCCACTAACGATATACGGTCTTCTTTCAACAAATAAAAAACATCTATTTCCTTTGCCGAGGCAGCAAAAATGTATTTAAAATTAAGGAAGAAAGGTGTTACAGTAAAGAGCACAATGGATTGTCTGGTCGCCAGAGGAGCAATAGAGAACGACCTGTTCTTACTCCACAGCGATAAGGATTTTACCAGAATAAGCGAACATTTTCCCTTAAAGATTTGGAATGTTTAAATATTGAGCCTTTAATGATTGGCAAGACCATATCTCACTATAAGATTCTGGAGAAACTCGGAGAAGGCGGGATGGGGGTGGTGTACAAGGCAGAAGATACCAAGCTCAGGCGGACAGTGGCGCTTAAGTTTTTACCCAAGGCAAGAAACTTGTCTCACCGGAAGATAAAACAGAGGATCAGAATTCTGGTTGACATGCCCATTTCCCAAAACGAGATTTTGGCAGAATGAATAAAGATAACTCAGAATCATCGATGGAAAATGTCATGGCGAGCGAGGCGTGGCCATCTCAATATGATACTGGAATGTGCACATTACAGTGTCATTCCGAACACCCGAAGGGTGTGTGGGAATCTGACATTTTTTAATGACAATTATGGAAAGAGACAGTTTTGGACAAATGTACCACAGGAGTGGTAGAATAACGCTTCGAAAATTTCAGAGATATTTATTCTAGAAAGAGGACGACAGTGGCAAAAAAAGGGAAAAAGTCAAAGACTGCTGAACAAGAGGAAATCAAGAAACAAATCAAAATGGCTCCTGAAGAGAGGCAGGCATTAGCCCTTAAGATGAAAAAAGAACATTACGGGAAGAAACTCCCTGATGTCCGCGACTATTGATTGACCTGAATTATTTATAAAGAGGAACTAATATGAAAGCTTCTTATTTTTCTGAAGATGTTCAGGAATTCATACGGACACTTTCCAACCATGATGTGCGCTATGTCATCGTGGGGGGGGAGGCTGTGGTGTATCATGGCCATGCAAGGGTCACCAACGGCATCGACTTTTTTTATGAGCCAACGCTCGAAAATGCGGAGAAATTGTACGCTGCACTGGATGAATATTGGCTGGGAGAGATACCCGGTTTAAAATCGATGGAGGGGCTCCTCATCATAGACGCCACAGTTCAATTTGGCGATCTGCCGAACATGATCGTCCTGCACAATTCTCTCACCGGGGTGTCTTTCGAAGACGCGTGGGATTCGAAGGTGGAGGAGAATGTCAGGATAAAAGGGAAAAAGTACCCTCTTTATTTCATCGGATTAGGAGAGCTGGTGAGAAACAAAAAAGCCCTCAAGCGTCCTATCGATAACGAGGACTTAAAATATCTCAAAGCACTGATAAAAAGATAAACTCCTGTGCCTCCCAATTTTGTATCGCATTCCGGTCTGCTCGGCCATCATTTTTTTTCTCAAACACAGGCGGACCAACATAATAACATTACATTGTCATGGCGAGTGAGCAGAGGGAGGCCATCTCATAAGGATTTTCTTCACATTTAATAAAAAATATTTCTATACATTTAAAGGAATGATCAGCATATTGACAAAAAGCGATTAATCTACTAATCTATTTTTATAAGGAGAAAAATATGGATACAGCCACTATCCGCATTCCCGAGGATAAAAAGAACATCCTTAAAGCCATTTCCACTATGGAGAATAAAAAGCTGAATGAGGTGGTTGTCGAATTGATAGACGAATATATTGAAAGACATTATGAAACACTCGAGCTGCTTTCGATTCCTGGTTTATACGAAACGCTGACAGGTGCTTCAAAAGAGTTCAAAGAGGGAATGGGAATTAAGGTTAAGGATGCAAGAAAAGATTTGGAGCGCTGAGCTTTCTAAGTCCGCCCTTAAACATCTGAAAAAGTTAAATAAAAAAACGGCGAACCGTATACTTGAAGTTGTTGTGGAACTTGAAAACTCAGAAAATCCACTTCTTCACAAAGATGTCAGGCCCTTGATCGGGAAATTGAGAGGATTTTACAGGCTTCGAGTGGGAGAATACAGAATTATATTTGAACTGGATAGAAAGAATAAACGTATGGGGATTCATTTGATCGTATCCAGAGGGAAAGCCCATTAACCGGATTTATACAGATTAGACAATCTGGGATGAATTTAACTGTGCTATAATTTAATGGAGCTCTGGCTTTCAATGAGGAAATCAAGCGCTGGTTCAATTCATGACATCCTTTTCATAAGAGGTTTTATGCTCTTTTTGCTCTTCAATTTCTCTGTCCAGCTCGGCTCTGCTCAAATCCAGCCAATCCGCACAGTAAACCTCAAAGTTGCTGCGGATGAAGAGTTCAGGAAGGGGGAGAATTGGCGTTTAGAAATCAAACGGCATGTCGCCAATGCTTCGCAAGTTTTCGAACGGAGATTCGGGATCAAATTCGAAATAAAAACCATAGACTCCTGGTCCTCGGATAATTCCCAGGGTTCCATGCTGGATTTGTTGAATGACCTGAGGAAAAAAATCCCCCAGGAAGACTCCCATGTTGTCTTAGGATTTACTGCCCAAAGGTTCGAGAAATCGGCACTGGGAGGGATTGCCTCCTACATGAAGTGCTGTGCCTTGGTCAGGAGGATGAAATCTCCCTTCCTGATGAGGAGGATGATCGCGCACGAGTTCTGCCATCTTTTCGGCGCGATCGATCTGAATGAAAAGGGATCGATCATGGATAAACAGCATCCTGCCTTCGAATTCGACGCATTTACAGCACAGATTGTGCAGTTAAATAAAGGCAGGAAGTTCAATATCTATGAATTCCCCCTCTCAGGCGAAAAGCTGGATGAAGCTATCGCTCTCTATAACAAACGGAAGGGCTTGAATCGTGGAGAGGTGGAGATTCGCATCCAGTTGGCTTCGATTTACCTCGAGAAAAAAGATTATGAGGCCATGATGAATGAGTGTCTTGAAGCTTTGAAAATAGATCCGGATCTTCCGGATGCCTACCACCACCTGGGCATCGCTTACCGGAGAAAAGGCCAGATCGATCAGGCCATCCAACAGTACCACAAAATGCTCGAGCTTCAGCCCGATCTCCCGGAAGTTCACTACAATCTGGGAATCGCCTACCAGAACAAGGGGATGCTCGAGGAAGCACTCGAGGCGTACGAAAAGGCCATTGAGCTCAATCCTTTCTATGGAAAAGCCTATTCCAATCTGGGATATGTCTATCTCCAGATGGAGATGGCGGACCGGTCCGTCGAGATGTGTCAGAAGGCGCTAGACATTTATCCTGAATTGGCTGAGGCTCTCTCGACTCTGGGCGGCGCTTTGGTTTTAAAGGGGAATTTAGCGGAGGGAGAGCTCTATTCGAGGCGGGCGTTGGAGCTCGATCCTGAGCTTTCAGGAGCACACAATAACCTGGGAACCATCTTCATGATCAAAAGTATGAGTGAGCAGGCAGTCGAAGAGTACAAAAAAGCTTTGTCACTGAATCCACAGTATGCCCAGGCCCACTATAACCTCGGGCGAGTTTATCTTATGGAGAAGGAGATCGACCCAGCGATAGAACATTTCAGGGAGGCGATCAAGCTCAAACCCCACTATCTCAGAGCCATTTCCAATTTGGCTTCGGCTTATCTCGAAATAAATATGTGGGATGAAGCGGTCAAAGAATCTCAAAAGGTGCTTTCGATCGATCCCGATTATGCACTGGCGTATGTCAATTTAGGATTGGCCTACATGAAAAAAGGTATGGATAGGGAAGCGAAGGCGGCATACCAGAAAGCGATAAAGCTGGATGAGACCATCCCCCAGCCCCACAATAATTTGGGGATTTTGTATGAGAGAGAGGGGAATTTCGATGCGGCAGAGAGAGAGTACCGGATTGCCCTGTCCTTGAAACCTCGATATCTCCAGGCTCATCTGAACATGGGAAATTTGTTTTATAAAAAGAATGAGTTTCCGAGGGCGGTCGTTCACTACGAGGAAGTGATCAAAATCGATCGCCGACATGCTCATGCCCACAACAATCTGGCTGTGATCTATTACTACCAGGGAGAGTTCGAGAAGGCCTGGGAGCATATGATCAAGGCGGAAGAGTCCGGAATCCAAGTCCACCCTGACTTTAAAAAAGAGCTGCTGAAAAAAATAAAAAAGCCGTAAATAAAAAGGGGAATTTTTACATTTTTTTGACATTTGGAGACAATCTTTTACATTGTGTTGACAATGTGCTGTTTCAAATTTATATAATTTGTTAGAGAGAAGAGTATCGGTTTGGGATATCGCCCTGTTGTGCTTTTATAGCGTGTTCTATATGAGAGGTCCCAATCTTTTTGAAAGCAGATCCTTATGAAAATTGTTACTGGAGAAATATGGAAAAGAAGAAGGATTATTTTTATTTTTTTTCTAGGCATACTTATTCCTTCTTTGATAATTTGGTTCCTCAGCTGGAACTCTTTTTCTAAAAGAAGGGAAGCACTCAGGAAATTTTTTGAGTCCCAGCTCTGGATTTCGGGAGAAACAGCCGTTAAATCCATTGAAAGCGCTCTTCAGGAATACGAAGAAAGTATTTTACGCCCTGAAAATTTTATTCCCTTAAATAATCCCGATGCGCGATGGCGAGAATTAGAAAAAAAATCTTTCTGGTCGACGGGAAAAATTTTTCTGCTCGACAGTGATTTCCAGCTTATATTACCTCGTGCCGACAGTGGTTCCGCCCCTTTTGTCCGTTTGGTAGAAAATATGGCTGGTTCTTCCTTTTATTCTCTTTTTCAGAGGGCCGAATATTTGGAGTTTGAAAAGAAACAATACACCCAGGCAGCCGAACTCTATCGCCAATGCAGTCTCTTGACTTCTGTAAAACAACTGAGGGCTTTTGCTTTAGAGCGCTGTGGGCGTTGTCTCTCTGCAGCAAAGAATTACGAGGAATCGTCCCGAATCTATTTGGAATTATTGAATAATTATGAAAGTCTTGAAAATAGGGTTGGCCATCCTTATGGTTTAGTCGCACCCGTTAAATTGTATGAAGACGCCAAACATCAGACGATAGGAAGGGAAATTTTAGAAATATTGATTGAAGCTCTCGAAAAGCTCAGAAATGGCGAGTGGTCCCTGAATAATTCGACATATGATTATTATTCAAGAATTATCAGCGACTTTTTAAAAAGTAAGTTGTCTCCGGAAAAATATCCTGCTTTATTTAATTCCTTTAGAAATATTCAGAAAGCGACATCCCCATATTTAGAAGAACTGGAATTTCATAAACTATTCACAGAAAACGTGATCCACATTATGAAGGACAGAGTGGCCTTTTCTCAGGCCTCAGACGACACGTATAGAGGTCGGTTCCCGGTTGTTTGTGATGAATCCCAGCTTCTTGTTTCTTATGCTCGGCTGCACGATGTTTCGTCGAACAAATTCTTTTATGTAGGTTTTTGCTGGGACCTGGATTATATAAAAAATCAAAAGATGCCCGAAATCGCCCGCAAACTCGAACAAACATCAGGCATTCATGTTAGTTTGATAGAGGATAAGTATCCGGATGAACTATCTGACCACCAAAGCATTATTCCAAAAGATACCTTAAGCGTCAGTTTCCGTCAGTTCCCATTTCCATGGAGGTTTATCGTTACTCTAACTTCCCTGGAAAAGTTGAAACAAACGACCTTGAAGGAAAGCCTTTTTCACGGGTTTCTTCTGGCTGCCATCCTGGGGTTAATGGGCATGGGGGCTTTTTTGATTTCCCGTGATCTCAAGCGGGAGTCGGAGGCTGCCCGCCACAAATTGGAATTTGTTAACAACATCTCACATGAATTCAAAACTCCTTTGACACTAATACGTCTTTATGGAGAGACACTCAGAGAAAAGAAAATTCTGTCCAAAAAAAATCGTCAGGAAGCCTATCAAATTATTACCAAAGAAAGCGAACGCTTATCGCATTTGATCAACAATATTCTTGATTTTTCTCGAATTGAAATGGGGAGAAAAGAATTCCATTTCAAAAAAGGAAATCTAGCTAAAAGTATCAAGGAAAACCTTGATTCGTATGGTTATCATCTGGAGAAGAAGGGATTCCGTATTCATGAGGAAATCGACTCCGATCTTCCGCTGATGGATTTTGACAGAGACGCGATAACCAGCGTCTTGATCAATCTTTTAAGCAATGCCATGAAATTCTCTTTGGAAAAAAAAGAGGTCACGGTAAGGCTAATCAAAAATAACGACAGTGCCGTCCTCCAGGTTGAAGATAAAGGAATCGGTATTTCGCAAAAAGAGGTTGACAAAGTCTTCCAGCGTTTCTACCGTTCCGAAAACAATGTAGTATCTGAGTCCAGCGGAAGCGGTCTGGGCCTCCCCATCATCCAGCATATCGTAGAGGCTCATGAGGGGAGAGTCGAAGTAGAGAGCGAGCCAGGAAAGGGGAGCGTTTTTTCGATCACGCTTCCGATCAAAAAAGCCAATGAGGCCAACGAGTGAATAAAAAAATATTGATTATAGAAGACGAAGAAGAACTGATAAAAGGCTTAAAATTAAATTTAGGTTTGGAGGGGTATGATATCATATGGTCCCTCGATGGGGAGGAAGGTATAAATAAAGCCTTGAAAGAAGCTCCAGACTTGATTCTCCTCGACATTATGCTTCCAAAGAAAGATGGATTGGAGGTCTGCCAAGAATTGCGCCGACAAAACATCACCACGCCGATTATTATGTTGACCGCTAAAAGCGAAGAGGTCGACAAAGTGGTGGGGCTTGAAATCGGAGCCGATGACTACATCACAAAACCTTTCAGCATTCGGGAGCTCCTGGCCAGAGTGAAGGCTCATCTCAGGCGGGGGGAGCGAAAAGAGAAAAATGTTCCCTCGATATACCGATTTAACGACGTCGAAATCGACTTCAATCATTTCAAGGTCAGACGAAAGGAGAGGGAGTTCGACCTTACAGCACTCGAAGTCGAAATTTTGAAATATTTTGTTAGCCATCGAGGAGAGGTCGTTTCAAGAGAGAAGCTATTGGATAATGTGTGGGGATATGAAAAATATCCTTCTACACGGACCATAGATAATCACATTTTGAAATTGAGAAAAAAGCTCGAGGAGGATCCCTTGAAGCTCAAATATATTGTTTCCGTTTATGGGGAAGGATATCGTTTTATAGGCGGATTATAGTCCTTTTGAAAGCAAAATGAATAAAAGAAAAGCCGTTATTTTGGTTTCCTTTTTGGCTATTTTATTCCTCTCCGCTTCGGGATTCGCTGACCTGTACTACAGGATGCTCTTCGAGAGAGGCTTGTATTGTATGGAAGACCATTTGGATCCTCGCGATACGATCAACATATTTAGAGAGATTGTCAGAAGACACCCTTACGACAGATACTATGCTGCCAGATCCCAGCTCTATATCGGTATTTGCTACAAAAGGATGGGATCCAACCAAGCTCTTCAGGCATTCCAGAAAGTGATCGAAAATTTTCCTGATCAAACCGATGTGGTAAAAATTGCCGAGGCGGAGCTAGTTTCTTTGGCTGAGCCAGATGTTTCGATTTCGAAGGAATCGCGAGAAAAAAAAATAAAACGGGTTTGGCATGGAAGGGGTGTTTATGGAACGGCTGCCGTTTCCAGTGACGGTCGTTGTTTTTCTTTTGTCGATATCGAGACCGGTGATCTTATGCTCCTAGACTTACTCCACGAAGAAATGAGCCATATGAACAAACTCGATTTGACAACTGGGCTAGATGAATATGTGGAGTATGCGGCTATTTCGCCTGTTAGTAAAAGGATTGCATATGGCTGGAAAAATATGAGAGGGCGAAGTGAGCTACGAGTCATTGGGCTGGATGGATCTGGAAACCGTACTCTTTTTAGCGATCGAGAAGTGGTGAGCATACACCCAGTGGATTGGACAGGGGATGAAGAGCAGATTCTCGCATGTATGACCATGGCCGACCTTTCCAACCAGATCGTCTTCATATCTGGCTCTGATGGTGCTGTGAAAGTTATAAAAGATATGGGCCTTCAGCGGCCTGATCACGTGAGGCTTTCTCCGGACGGCTGTTGGATCGGCTATGACCATCTTCAGAACGAAGAAAATCCAGAACGCGACATTTTTCTATATAGTCTAGAAACGAAGAAAGAAATTCCTTTGGTTTTGCAGCCAGGTGATGATGTTTTTCTTGACTGGACACCGAACGGCAAAAACATCCTTTACACAAATGATCAAACAGGAACAACGGATATCTGGCTATGTGCGGTTCAAGAAGGAATCGCTCAGCAAACGGCCAGAAAAGTCAAGCCCGATATTGGACCGATCAACCCCATTGGTTTTGCAAGAAATGGTGCATTCTATTTCGAGGTGAAACCAGGGCTGAGCTCAGTAGCAGAACTTGATCGCGGGGTGACTGAGATAAGGACCTTAGAGAAATTTTTGCCTGATGAGAGAAGGATCCTTACTGTTCCCGATGATTATCCGACTATCCAATCTGCCGTAAATGCTGCCCGGTCCTATGATACTGTTTTTGTTCGAAAAGGATTGTATAAAGAGCATATCATCATCGGCAAATCCCTGACTTTAAAGGGAGAGGATCGGAATGACACCATCATCGATGGAGGGGGGAATGGAAGTGTCCTCCATATCGCGGCAAGCCATGTGATGGTCAGCGGTTTCACTGTTCAAAAGGGAGAATTCGGGATTGTGATAAGGGCAAGTGAACCAATCCACCACGTTATGGTGCGGGATAGCGTTATAACTTTGAATATAGATGGCATTTTTTCAAAATACAGCGGAGGCCGTCATTTGATCGAGAAATGTGTTGTGTCTCATAATGGACGGCATGGCATTAACGTGCATCAGTTCTCAGGAAGCATCATCAGGGAATGTGAGGTCTTCGAGAATAGAGTGGGGATTCGACCAGCATGGAGTTGGCATATTAGTGTGGAAAGAAACAGGATATATAAGAATCAAGAACAAGGCATCGGTATAGATTCCTGTTATTATTCCACGATAGAGGAAAATTTGATACATGCGAATGAGGATGTCGGGATAGCAACTAGCTATATCGCTGGTCGCAATACGATTAAAAACAACATTATTTTTAAAAATTATTATTGTATTTCAGTAGGGATGCTGTGGGGTGGTTTTGGCAAGCACAGCATCTATCACAATGATATTTGGGATAATCGAATCCAAATTAAAGCGACTCCGAATACAGCCCATTCCCAATATTGGGATGACGGTTATCCATCAGGGGGAAATTTTTGGTTGGATTATACAGGAGTGGATGCAAACCACGATGGGATAGGCGATCAGCCTTATGATTTAGTCGATGAAGCAAAGGATAATTATCCGCTCATGAGGCCCAGGAACAAAATTCAGGCGTCTGTCAAAATAGATCCTAGGTGGGTGGATTTAGAAGATGATGAATCGGTCATATTGTATATAGAATTGCCGGCAGAAATTTCCGTACAAGACATCGAAGTATCCTCATTATGGCTGAATGATAGCCTCTCGCCGGAAGAAAAAGCAGGATCGGTCGGTGATCACGATAGTGATGGTATTCCCGATATGATGGTGAAGTTCGGCAGACAAGAAGTGTCTCAAATCCTTCCTCCATCCGGAGAAGACATTGAGCTGAGGATAACAGGAAATCTCAAAAACGGCATCCCTTTTGAAGGACAAAGTACCCTAACAGTCAGCGATAAATACTAAAGACATTCTTTTACAATCTTTTACATTTCTCTGACACACCATTAAATGGAATTTTCTATATTGAATCTAGGTTCTAGCAGGTAAATTTGAAACATGAAAGTATTTAAGTGAGGTGTTCAAATGAAGATAAAGATTTTCTTCGTGGTCGTAACATTTGCCATATTTTTCATATCATGTACTAGCTCTGAAGGGCCTGAGGGAACAAATAACATTGGAGTAAGTCAACAGTCGATCGTTATTCAACTTGATAAAACATCTTTCGAATTTTCAGCTGTCACCGGGCAGTCGGATCCGCCTTCTCAGAGTTTCCAGATCAGAAATTCAGGCTCTGGGGAGCTTCAGTATCAGATCTCAACAAATAGAAACTGGCTCACAGTATCTCCTTCAAATGGGAGCTCGACAGGTGAGTGGGATCTCATCAAGGTTTCGGTCAAATGCCAGGGGATGACAGCAGGAAACTATAGCGGAGAAGTCAACATTAGCTGCGGTGAAGCTATGAATAGCCCGCAGTCAGTTTCTGTCAGCCTTGAATTGACCAAATCAAAAACTTCTATACCAGAAGAATGGACCGCTGACACAGATTTCGGAGGATTCGATTTTATCGTGAATCCTAATGGTGATGCTATAACTAAAATCACGCTTAAATTTTCAAACTGGAAGGGTCGATCCGGCAGTATAAGTGTGAGCGATCCTTCAGGCTGGGCCATTTCTAACAGAAAGTTTG